>Ga0210387_10003722_pt1 | contig 11721 bp, 12 predicted proteins | sample IncBWC7OmetaG_FD_160108 | JGI IMG/M metagenome (GOLD analysis project Ga0210387, IMG submission 160108) | Forest soil microbial communities from Barre Woods Harvard Forest LTER site, Petersham, Massachusetts, United States - Inc-BW-C-7-O ... | reverse complement strand
GACTACGGCAGCTTTCATAAGAGGCTCCGGAATGACCTTGATTTTAACTGTACAGGCGCTGATTGCGGGCGTAATGATGGTGGCGAGAGACGTTGGGCCGGAGGTGCGATTATGGCTGGATCGATGCTGATTCCGAGCGTGCGGTACAAGGATGCGCATGCGGCGATTGAGTGGATGGAGCGTGTGCTGGGGTTCCAGCGGCAGGCGGTGTATGAAGGCCCGGACGATACGGTGGCGCATGCGCAGCTGACATTTGGAGGGACCGGGATGTTGATGCTGGGGTCGGCATCGAATGCGGGTCCGCATCGGGAGATGTATGCGCTGCCGGAGGAGGTTGGGGGGAGGGTGACGTCTCCGCTGTACCTGGTGGTGAAGGATTGCGCGCCGGTGTGGAAGCGGGTGAAGGCTGAGAAGGCTGAGGTAGTGATGGAGTTGAAGGAGATGGAGTACGGCGGGAAGGCGTTCACGGTGAAGGATCCGGAGGGGTATGTGTGGTCGGTGGGGGAGTATGATCCGTGGGCTTGAAGAGGTGTCAGTTCTTCGTTGGGTGAGGGGGGCGCGCCGATGGCTTGGCGCGCCGGTGGTGGGATTACTTCTGGTCTGAGGGTGGGGCGAAGCGCTGGACGGAGGGGTCGAGGCGGTTGGAGCCCTGGGTCTGGACCATCCAGCCGGGGTACTCGGGGGGAAGGGCGCTGACGGCGTCTAGTTGCTTGAGCTCGTCGGGGGAGAGCTGGAGTTCGGTGGCGGCGATGTTGTCTTCGAGCTGGTCGAGGCGCTTGGCTCCGATGATGATGGAAGTGACTACGGGCTTGGAGAGGAGCCAGGCTAGCGAGATGCGCGCGGCGGAGCAGTTGTGGGCCTTGGCGATGGGGGCGATGACGTCGAGGATGCGCCAGGTGCGCTCTTTGTCGACGATGGGAAAGTCGAAGTTGGAGCGGCGGGAGTCGGCGGGCTTTTGATTTTCGCGGGAGAATTTTCCGGAGAGAAGGCCGCCGGCGAGCGGGCTCCAGACGAGGAGGCCGGTCTTTTCTGATTCGAGAAGGGGGACGATGTCGCGCTCGAGGTCGCGGCCGGCGATGGAGTAGTAGGCCTGCACGGTGTCGAAGCGGGCGAGGTTGCGGAAGTGGGAGATGGTGAGGGCCTTGGCGATCTTCCAGGCTTGCCAGTTGGAGATGCCGATGTAGCGGACCTTGCCGGAGGTGACGAGGTCGTCCAATGCGCGGAGGGTTTCGTCGAGCGGAGTGACGGCGTCGTTGCCGTGGATCTGGTAGAGGTCGATGTGGTCGGTCTGGAGACGGCGGAGGCTGCCGTCGATGGAGTCCAGAATGTGGCCGCGAGAGGCGCCGATGTCGTTGCGGCCGGGGCCGACGCGACTGAAGACCTTGGTGGCGATGACGACGTCTTTGCGCGCGATGTTGAGGTTCTTGAGGGACTGGCCGAGGGTCTTCTCGCTCTCGCCTTCGGAGTAGACGTCGGCGGTATCGAAGAAGTTGATGCCGGCGTTGAGGGAGGACTGGACCAGCGAGTCGGCGGTGGGCTGGTCGACGGTGCCGATGGATTTGAACAGGCCGGTGCCGCCGTGGAAGGTCATGCAGCCGAAGCAGAGTTGGGAGACGAGCAGGCCGGTGTCGCCGAGAGTGTTGTATTGCATGAGGGATCCTTTGCGCCGAGTTCGGCGTGGTGGATTGGATGCTCGGGATGCGATTGGGGAAGCAGAATGGGGCTGTACAGCGTGGGCGCTTGCGATGATGATAACGAGAGAGACGGAGGTGTGAGGATGAGTGGAGTTCCGTATGTGGGTTTGCTGGAGGGGCGCGATGCGGCGAAGGTGATTGCGGAGACGCCCGTGCGGCTGGGGATGATTCTGGATGGATTAAGTACGGCGGAGATTGAGGCGCGGCCGGCGCCGGGGAAGTGGAGTGTGCGGGAGATTGTGGCGCACCTGGCGGACTGTGAGGTTGTGTGGGGGTGGAGGCTGCGGCAGGTGTTGGGTGAAGAGCACGCCGTGATTCAACCGTTTGAGCAGGATGCGTGGGCGAAGGTGTATGACGCGTATTCGTTCGAGCTGGCGTGGGCTACGTTCAAGGCGCTGCGGGCCTGGAATGTGGCGTTTGTCGGAGCGCTTTCGGAGACGGATAAGAGGAAGGGGTATACGCATCCCGAGCGTGGCGGGGATGAGACGCTGTGGACGCTGGTGGAGATCATGGCGGGGCATGATCTGCATCATCTGGCGGGGTTGAAGAAGCGCTAGTGGTGAGGGTGAGCAGTCGCGGCGGCTTGCTGGCGGGCCAGGTCGGCCTCGAAGGCGGCGCGGCTTTGGGCGATGGCGCGGTGGTAGCCGGTGGGGTCGATCCAGACGGAGGGACCTTCGGCCGGCATGCGGGCTAGCTTGGGGAGCAGGTCGAAGTATTCGCCGTGGGAGCTGAGGAAGATGTCGCAGGGGAGGGCTTCGAGCTCGGTGAAAGTGTGGGCGAAGTCTTGCGCGATGCCGGGGTAGGAGGCGGGGTGGCCCGGGGCGGCGATGAGTCGGTACTCGTCGAGCGCGGTGACGCTGCAAACGATGACCGCGTTGAGGGGCTTACCGTTTTCGATGACCTGCGTGGTCCAGGTGGTGCAGCCGGGAGTGTGGCCGGCGGTCTTGTGAGCCGTGAGGGTGATACCGCCAAGTTGGACGGTACTACCGTCGTGGAGGGTACGGTCGACGTGGGCTGCCGGGAAGGGTTTGAAGTGGGCGAAGTCGGTGCGGCCTCCGGTTTGGATGGAGGAGACGTCGGCGTCCATGACCATGTATTGGGCGTGGGTTTGTTTGAGGATTTCAGCGCTGCCGCCGGCGTGGTCGGAGTGGGCGTGGCTGATGAGGAGGATCTTGATGTCGGAGGGGTGAAAGCCGAGTTGCTCGATGCTACGGAAGATCAGCGGAGGCGAGGAGACGAGGTTGGAGTTGATGAGGATGTCGCCGGCGGGGGTGGTGATGAGGTAGGAGGCAAGGTCGCGGCTGCCGACGTAGTAGAGGTTGGGTGCGATGCGGAAGGGGGTGAGGGGCGTGGTCCAGCTGGGGTTGGACTGGGCTTGGAGGGCGGGGAGTGCGAGGAGCAGGGCGGTGAGGGCGGCGAAGTGGAGGAGTCGGGCGCGCATGGTTTGTTGATAGCAGGATTTGAGGTGCGGGGGAAGCGGAGGGACGTGGCGAGGATGGTTCGGTGGCTTCCGGCAGAGGCAAAGGCAAACAACAACGGCAAAGGAAGAAGCAGATTCCTGTGGGATGACAGCCCGTAAAGCAAAAGCAACGGCAAAAGAAGAAGCAGATTCCCAGAGGGAATGACAGAAAGAAAGGCAACGGCAACAGCAACAGCAGGAGTCCTTCGGCTGCGCACTTCGCTCAGGATGACGGGGTTTGGGGTGGGCAGTGGATTATTCGAGGGCGGTGTTTACGTCGCGGACGAGGTTGCGGATGTAGCTGCGGCGGTTGAGGAGGGCGACCATGGCTTGGATGGCTGCGGCTTTCGCAGGTTCGTTGCTGGTATCGACGGCGGTGTCCCACTGGGTCCAGAGGCCTTCGAGGGTCTGCTGCGTTTCAGCGAGCATGGCTGTGAATTTGGTGCGGGCGGATTCCAGTTCGCCGCGGGCGTCGGGGTCGTCGCCGCCCATCTTCATTTCTTCGAGGGCCATGTTGAGCTCGAAGGCTTCTTCGAGGAGGTCGGGTGGGGCTACTTGTTTCTTTTGCGTGCCGGTTGACTTGGCGAGGTCGGTGGCGGCGCGGGATTGTTCTTCCAGCTGGATGCCCTGGAGGGAGAGGAGGTATTCGGTGCGGAGGATGGGGTCGCGGAGGGTGCGGTAGGCGTCGTTGAGCTGCGAGGAAGCGGCGAGCGCTGCCTGTTGGGCTTCAGGAGGTTTGGCGGCGAAGCGGTCGGGGTGGAGCTTGCGGGATTGGGCGTAGAAGGTCTTCTCGAGGGCTGCGAGATCGAGGTGTAGATGCTGCGGGAGGGAGAAGAGGGAGAAGTAATCGGTCGCCATGCTGTTCTTAGAGTACCGCGCCGGCGCCGGGGTGCCAGGCAGAGGTCTAATTCCAGACGGAGATGTGGAGGGAGCGCGACGAAGAGGAGAGCTCCAAGCTCAGGTCTGACGAGAGCCTGACAACCGCGGTACGTTCGGGCCACCGCTTGAACGCTGCGTTCAAGCGGTGGCCCGATTGTCAGGGCGCGTTGACGACCATGTAGGTTGTGGAGCCTCCGGACATTTGCGGCTGGTACCAGGTGCTGCCGCATTGCTGGTAGGCCAAGCCACCGACGACCTGGGTTACGCAGCCGGCGGGCGGTTGGTTCACGATGGAGCCGATGGCTGCTGCGGTGACCGCTACTGCTGCTGTGACGGCCGCGGCCGCGGCGACGGGATGGTAGCAGCAGCCTCCGCCATAGTAGCCTCCGCCGTTATAGCCGCCGTTTACGTTCACGTTGACATTGCGATTCACGTTAACGTTCTGGTTCACGTTGGTGTTGCGATTCACGTTTTGGTTTACGTTGGCGTTGCGATTGACGTTCTGGTTAGAGTTTGCGTTGCGATTGGCACTCTGGTTGCCGTTGCGGTTGGCGCCCTGATTGCCGGAGCGATTGGCGGCCTGGTTGCCGCCCTGGCCGGCGCTGCGATTGCCTCCTCCTCCGCCGCCGCCACGAGAAGGAGTGGAGTTGACGCTGGTGCGGGCGCTGCTGCGCGTACCGCCGCCGCCTCCTCCACCACCGCCGCGGCCGCCGCCGCCACCACGTTGGGCGTGGAGGGTAATTCCGGAGAACAGGACTGCGAGGGCGAACAGGGCAAAGATCTGAGTGGAACGTTTCATAGCAGTCACCTAGTTCCCTTTCTTGATGTCGGCGACGGTTTGTCCGTCGAAGAGGATGCGCTTGGCATCTGGCGGAGGATCGAAGACGAAGGCAGCTTCGTTGAAGGAGGGCGCGAGGTTCCAGTCAAAGTTGATGGTGTGCTGCGGTCTGGCCTCGTCGGTGAGGGTGGTGATGACGAGCCTGCGGGGGAGAGGATAGTCGCCGAGCTGAATCCAGAGTTGCCAGTCGACGCCTTCCTGGTGGAAGACGTACTGCTCGCAGGTGACGCCATCGACGGCTGTGGGGCCGGCGTCGATGGCGGTCTTGATCTTATTGATGTCGTCTTCGTTGGTGCCCCATTTGAAGAGGTCAATGAGCGGCAGTTCGATGTCGAATTTCTCCTGAACCAGCTGGAAGAGTTCAGGGATGGTTGGCGGTGCAGGAACGGTTGCGTAGAAGTTGTTCAGCCTTCCCCAGGCGGTGAAGGTTTTTCCATCGTAGAGATAGAGCCTGTGCCTTTCATCGCTGACGACCTCGATGCGCATGCGGTTGGGCTTGACGGCGAGCATGTCGATTTTGCTGCTGGATTGAATGATCAGGCCGTCATCGAGGACGTCGTCGTGGGTGACGGCTCCGAGCACCTGGAAGACCTTGAGGCTGCGAAGATAGGCACCCATTTTCCTGACGGCATCGACTGCATCAGGGTCGACCGCTGGGGCTGCGTCCTTCGCGTCCGCAGCGTCCGCAGCTGGAGCTGTCTGTGCCAGCAGATGCCGTCCGGAGCCGCCGAAGAGGCAGACGCCCGCAATGGCAGCGAGTAGGGCGAGGCGACTTATTCGTGGGGCAGAGAGCCATGTTGCTTTTGGATGTAGCGGATGGGCATATGAAGGCGCTTGAGTCGAGTGGGTGAACGATCTCTGCAGAAATCTCATATCTCTTTACCTCGCGAACCATTTCCGGTGAAGCCCCTGACGGGCAGGTCCATGGACAGATTGTGCAGATAAGCCTGCCAGGTTCAGATAACGGGCCAATCTGATGCTGGGAGTGCCTCCCGAGTGAGCCGTAAACCCCTGGACCTATAGGGGGTAAGTGGCGGTGCTTCACAACGACAGAAGACGTTCACAGCAGATCGGCTGCGTTGCGTACAAAGTAGCTCTTTGGCGTCTTTTGCGTAACTGGGGAAAACCCTAGCTTTGAGCTGTGGGTTGGAAGCGGCCGAGGCCGGAGAAGTCGTTGAGGAGGAGGGCAAACCGGCGGGACGGGGGCGGCGAGAAGAAGGGCGTCGCCGGGGGCCACTAAACACAGCTTCTAGCATTTAGCCTCCAGCTTCGAGCTAAAAGCCAGGAGGGCGTTGGTGGCGGGAGAGAGGATTGGAGTTTGAGGGCGGCCCCGAGGATGCTAAACTCCCGCCTATGCGTTTACAAACCTCCTCTTATTCTGCGGCCGTGCTGGGCTGTGCGCTTTCCTTGAGTGTCTGCCTGGGTGCGCAGACGGTACCGGCGAAGCATGGGATCACGCCGGATGACCTGGTAAAGATGGCGCGGGTGGGTGCGCCGGTGGTGTCGCCGGATGGCGCCTGGATAGCGTATACGGTAAGCAAGATCGATGCGCACGATGACAAGAATCTCACCCAGCTGTGGATGGTGAGCTGGGATGGCAAGCAAGATGTGCAGCTGACGTTCAGCAAGGATGGGGCGGGCGAGCCGCAGTGGAGTCCGGATGGAAAGTGGCTGGCGTTCACGACGGGGCGCGAGGCGGAGGGCGAGCACGCTGCCAAGGGTGAGCAGGTTTGGGTGATGGACCGGCGCGGAGGCGAGGCGCAGCAGTTGACGAATGTGAAGCAGGAGCTGCAGGGGTATCGGTGGTCTCCTGACTCGAAGACATTGCTGCTGACGCTGCAGGAGCGCGATGAGCCGGTGGAGGACAAGGGTGCGAAGCCGGCGCCGCCTAAGCCGATTGTGATTGACCGCTACCACTACAAGGAAGACCGGGTGGGGTTTCTGACGGAGAAGGAGCCGCATCTTTATTTGTTTGATGTCGCGACGAAGAAGCTGAGCAAGTTGACCAACGCGCCGGTGGATGGTGCGGGATCGTACGGCGAGGAGAGTGGGACATGGAGTCCGGACGGGACGATGGTGGCGTTTACGAGCAACCAGTCGAAGCCGGATCCGGACCGGGTGGCGAACCCGGATGTATTTGTGGTGGACGCCAAGGCGGGAGCTGCACCGCGGCAACTGACCACGTTTGCGGGGACAGATTCGGGGCCGCTGGCCTGGACCAAGGATTCGAAGGCGGTGATTTACCGGCAGGGAACAGCGCCGCATTATTCGATCTACGACCTGCGGCAGATTGCGATGGTCTCCGTTGCGGGTGGCGAGCCAAAAATGTTGGCGCCGAAGTTGGATGGATGGGTGGGTGCTCCTGTGCTGGCGCCGGGTGGACACGCGGTATTGACGGCGGTGCCGCAGGATCGCGAGGAGTGGGTGGGGGAGATTCCGCTGAATGGCAGCGGGAGTGTGACGCGGTTGACCAAGGGGAGCGGCGCGGCGAGTGGGCTGGATGAGGGGGGCGGACACGTAGCGCTGCTGTGGTCGACCGACGCTGCGCCTGCGGAGCTGTATGCGCTGGAGGGCGATAGCCTGCGGAAACTGACGGGGCATAACGACGCGCTCCTGGCGACGCTGGAGGTTGCGCCGACGGAGAACATCGAGGCGAAGACCAAGGACGGCAGCGAGGTGCATGGGCTGCTGACGATGCCGGTCGGGTATGTCGCGGGGGCGAAGGCTCCGATGATTTTGTTTATTCATGGCGGGCCGACGGCGCAGGATCAGCATGGGTTTGATTTGTCGCGGCAGATGTTTGCGGCGCACGGGTATGCGGTGCTGCAGGTGAACTATCGTGGCAGCACGGGGCGCGGGCAGGCGTATAGCATGGCGATCAGCGGGGACTGGGGCGATAAAGAAGTGATCGACCTGATGGCCCTGACGGATGCGGCGGTGGCGACCGGCAAGATCGATGAAAACCAGATGGGCGTGGGGGGATGGAGCTACGGCGGCATCCTGACGGATTACACGATTGCGAGCACGACGCGGTTCAAGGCGGCGAGCTCGGGTGCGGGCATGGGGAATCTGCTGGGGTTCTACGGGATCGACCAATACATTTTGCAGTACCAGGATGAGCTGGGCGCGCCCTGGAAGAATCTGGATCTGTATGTGAAGCTGTCGTATCCGTTCCTGCATGCGGATCGGATCAAGACGCCGACGCTGTTCATGGGTGGAGATAAAGACTTCAATGTTCCGGTGGAGGGCGGCGAGCAGATGTACGAGGCGCTGCGCGCGGTGGGAACGCCGGCGGAGTTGATCGTGTATCCGGGACAGTTTCATGGATTCACGCGGCCTAGCTTTATCAAGCAGCGGTACCAGTCGTGGTTTGATTGGTACGACAAGTATGTGAGGGGCATTGCGCCGAAGCCGGTGGAGAAGAAGGCGGAGGAGAAGAAGGACAAGGACACGGATTAGTCGCCGGGCGCGAAGGCGCAGCGTCGATGCGAGCGAGCGGGGTCTACACTTGAGGGCATGAAGATGCTGAGAGTGTGGGCGCCGCTCGTGTTGTGTTTGGGGATGGTGAGTGGGGTCGTGGCGCAGGAGACGGCGGCTGCTGGTGGCGATGCGGTGTGGAGGAATGATCTGGCGGCGCGGCGGGCGGAGTTGATCAAGCGCAATGGGGCGGGGACGAATGTGGCGCTGCGGGATAAGTTGGTGGCGATGTATGCGAGGGACCAGGAGGCTCGCGGTGCGGGGACGGGGCAGCCGGCGTATACGGCGAAGACGGCTGCGGTGGATGCGGAATTGACGACGGAGTTGAAGGGGATTGTGGCGCGGCATGGATGGCCGACGATTGCGATGGTGGGCTTCGATGCGTCGAATGACGCGATGGCGATGCTGACGCATACGCGGGATCATGCCTGGCAGCTGGCGTTGGTGCCGCGGCTGGAGAGGCTTGCGGCGGAGGGGAAGATTGATGGGTCGGCGCTGGCGACGGTGGTGGATAAGGAGCTGGTGGGCGAGGGGAAGCTGCAGCGCTATGGCACGCAGTTCAAGGTGGTGGATGGCAAGATGGCGATGATTGCGGTGGAGGATCCGGCCGGGTTGGACGCGCGGCGGGCGATGGTGTTCCTGATGCCGATCAAGGCGTATGAGGAGATGCTGTCGGAGCAATATCACTTGAAGGTGAGTGACGCGGTGGTGGCGGCGAAATGAATTGTGGTGCGGGTAGGGCAAGCGTTTGGTAGGATGTTGGCTCCAAGACGTGGGCCCACTCTCCAGGAGGATGACGATGCCCCAATTCGTAATTGAGCGCACGATTCCAGGCGCAGGCAGTTTGACGGCAGAGCAGCTGAAGGCGGTGTCGCAGACGTCGTGCGGCGTGCTGAAGACGCTGGGGCCGACGATCCAGTGGGAACATTCGTACGTGACGGATGACAAGATTTATTGCGTGTACTCGGCACCGAATGCGGAGATGATTCGGGAGCATGCGCGGCTGGGTGGGTTTCCGGCGGAGTCTGTGCAGGAAGTGCGGACGGTGATTGGGCCGGCGACTGCGGGGTAGGGGCTGGGCGAAGAAGAAGCTCAGGCAGCTACGGAGATGCGCTCGGCGAAGGTACTGGGCTCGGGGATGGGGAGGCCGTCTTCGCGCAGGCCCGCGAGGTGAAGGGCGATGCCTTCGCGGATGAGTATTAAAACTTCATCGCGGGTTTCAGCAGCCACGCCAAGGCCGGGCAGGTCAGGGGCGTAGGCCCCCCCAGCCGCCGTCGCTGCCTCGTTCGAAGATGACTAGATACTCGCGCATTTGGGATATGTTGGCCAATTGGAGCAATTGGGGAATTCGCATTTTGGCACAAGAAAACTCTTCCACGAGCCAGAACGCTAAACAAATTGTGTGAACATAAATAGTAATAAGTAATAAGTAGATAATTGCAAGTAAACAATTACAATTATCTAGTTGCACTAACAACCTAATATAGATAATATTTCTATAATCTTGATTTGAAGATTCAGGTTGGTATTGTCTTCAATTCATGGTTTGAGGAAAGCTCGGTAGGATTCGAACCTACGACCTCCACACGACCATACCAACGGAGCCCCCCTAGTAAGGAATTCCGGAGATTGGTTGCCAGTGGTGCTCTATCCAGCTGAGCTACGAGCTATCTCACCTTAGAAAGTAACTCAGCTACGCCTCCGCTGCAAGAGCAACGGGGGCTTTTTCGTGCGCAATAGGAACTAATTAAGTGTAGAAGTAGATACACCGAGTCTACGTGGATGCGGTACCTACGCGGAGAAGGAGGAGCCGCAGCCGCAGCTTTTGGTGGAGTTGGGGTTGATGAAGTTGAAGCCCTGGCGCATGAGAGTTTCTTCGAAGTCGAGGACCATGCCGGCCAGGTAGAGGAAGCTTTTGGGGTCGACGAAGAGGCGGACGGGCTTGGCGCCGCTGGGGTCGTTGGGGGTCTCGATGCCGGCGCCGAAGGTGAAGGTGCGATCGCGCTCGCGGGGCTGGGTGTCGAAGCGGATGTTGTAGCTGAGGCCGCTGCAGCCGCCGCCCTGGATGCCGACGCGGAGGCCGCCGGCGTCGGGCGAGATGCCTTCTTTGGCCATGGCGACGCGGATGCGCTTGAGGGCGTTCTTGGTGATCTCGATGGCCGCCTTGGCGCGGGGCTGCTGGCCCTCGGCGGAGAGCAGCGTCATGCCGGCGAGCGGGTCTTTGGTCGCATCGGGCGCAGGGGCGCTCATGGATTGCGAGGTGGTGGTCGAGATGGAGACGGTGGACATAGTGGGGGTCCTGGGGACTTGACCCGGGGCGCTGCCCCGAGTGGTATATGTCGGGCCTTCAGCCCTTGGATTTTCGCGGCCCGGGTACCTAGGCCTTCGGCCTAGGCTGTTATATGTCGCGCCGTTGGCGCTAAGGCCCAGGCTGTGATCGGCCGCGCCGTTGGCGCTAACGTTACAAATCCCATCCATGACGGTGGGCTGTCATGGATGGGCACCTGGGAGAAACGCAAAGTTAGTGAGCGGCTACCGTTGCGGTGGCTGCTTCGGCTACGCCGTTCTTGGCCTTCCAGTCGCCGATGGCGGCGCGGATGGCGTCCTCGGCGAGGACGGAGCAGTGGATCTTTACTGGCGGCAGGGCGAGCTCTTTGACGATGTCGGTGTTGGAGATGGTGAGGGCTTCTGCGACGGTTTTGCCCTTGACCCACTCGGTGGCGAGGGAGCTGGAGGCGATGGCCGAGCCGCAGCCGAAGGTCTTGAATTTTGCGTCTTCGATGATTTGTGTCTCGGGATTGACCTTGATCTGGAGACGCATGACGTCGCCGCACTCAGGGGCGCCGACGAGGCCGGTGCCTACTTCCGAAGAGCTCTTGTCGAGCGTGCCGACGTTGCGGGGGTGCTCGTAGTGATCGACTACTTTTTCGCTGTATGCCATGGTAACTGTCCCTCTCAGATAAGGCGGCGCGGGTGCTAAGCAGGGCGCTCGCTCAGATCTTTTCCTGTTTAGATGATAACTCGGACTGTTTTGGTGCGGGAAGAAATCTGTCCTGCGCGAACGGCGAAAGATAAGTGCTGTGCCGATTGCCAGGGACCCCCTCCCACCTGCTTTCAGTTTTGCTTCGCTAAGTCGATTGGAATGTGCTGGTTAGTGGGAAGGCTAGTTTCAAGCGATGCATTCTAAATGGGTTATGGGTGACTACTTTCTTTCGATCGGCGTTAGCTACTGTGTGAGAGACGAGCTCTGCGGGGTGGTGGGAGGTGCGGGTGGCGTTTGCGGGGTCGAGGGAGGCGGAGGTGCGGGTGATTGCGGGGTGGTGCTGGGTGCGGGTGTTTCTGGGGTGGCGGGTGTTGTTGGAGGTGTTTTGGGG
>Ga0210387_10003719_pt1 | contig 11727 bp, 6 predicted proteins | sample IncBWC7OmetaG_FD_160108 | JGI IMG/M metagenome (GOLD analysis project Ga0210387, IMG submission 160108) | Forest soil microbial communities from Barre Woods Harvard Forest LTER site, Petersham, Massachusetts, United States - Inc-BW-C-7-O ... | reverse complement strand
CACTGCTGCACCGCCTGCAGCGCCTTCGCATCGAGCCCATAGCCCAAACCTCGGACGACGCGGATGTTTCGCGGGTGTCCCGTGGAGTCGACGATCAGCCAAAGAACGCATGTTCCCTGGGTCTTCGCTCGGCGCGCTTCTTCGGTATATTCAGGGTCGGGAGTAGAAATAGCTTCCGGGGCAGAGATGCCTCCGCCGACACGATAGACTCCGCCGCCAATGCCACCGCCGCTTCCGGAGCCGACTCCCGCTCCGTGGCCAACGCCGACGCCGCCTCCTGAGCCAGAACCAATGCCCGCTCCTGAGCCCGTGCCATTGGAGGGCGGAGCCGACGGCATGGCGGGGGCTGTGGAAACTCCTAGATTCGGCAAGTGATTTTCCGCCAGCCGGACCTGCGGCGGAACGACTACTGTCGGCTCAACCGCGAGGCGGGGTTTTTCATTTCGAACGACAATTGCCGGCGGGGTGATCTGTTGCACCGCCTGTTTCGGCAACCGTCCCTTTGGCGCCGGTAGGCGATCATGATCGCCGCCGCCCCCGCCGCCGGCGATTACCTTTTTGGAAGTCGGCAAGGCATAGGAGTCCGGCGACGGAGCGATCAATATAACCGTCGGACGCGACGTTACCTGCTGAACGACTTGATGACCCACCAGCACTCCGCTCACCAGCAGGCCTATCAGTACAACGTGCACAATCGCGGACACTACAATGCCATTCGAGCGATAGTTGTTGTAGTGTCCCCAGATCGCGTCCGGCGAAGATGCCCCGCTACTCCTTGTTGATAGCTGCGTGGCACGAGCGCCATAAACGCCGACGTGCGGGGCACGCGGCACGATGCTTACTACGGATTCAGTGGTGAGCGCGGAATTCTGATAGCTCGACATAGGCCTGCTTCCCGCAAGAGTGCCGTTCGCCGAAATAGATGCGAAGAAGTGACCATCGGTTTGCGGTGAAAAAAGCGGCGGAAGCGCAAATGCACCTGGAGGTTTTTACCGATGCGGTTCTAAGTGATTTGCTGGATTGACTGCTGGGAATCTCTCAAGGGAAGATGAGTCGAGCAGACGTAATTCCTTTGCCTTCCGTGACGGTGATGAATTGGTTGGGCTTGATGGCGGAGAGGGAATCTTTTCGGCCACTGGGCCAGACAATGTCCAGGCTTACGGTCTTGCCACTCTCCGGTTTGCCGAGCCCGAAAGTCAGTGGCAGTTCGCTCTGCGACAGATAGCTCGATCCCGTCTTAACCATAGCTAATAGGTGAACTCCCTTGTTGGTCCTGACGGTGACTTTCGCGCCGATTCCGTCGCGATTCGATCGGGTGCCGACTGTCTTTACGCGCAATACGTCATTCTGGTTTCCGTTGTCGTTACGCAGCAGCCGGGCCGGTCCGTTGTTAACCGTGATTAACAGATCCAGATCGCCATCGTTATCAAAATCTGCATAGGCCGCACCACGTCCTACGATCGGCCGTTGCAAGGCCGGGCCAAGCTTCGGAGTCGCTTCCTCAAATTTATTGTCTCCAAGGTTGTGAAAAACCTGCGGCGGTTGAGCGTATTTGACGTTGGGCTGCAGGACGCTGATGTCATCGGAGACATGTCCGTTGACGGCAAGAATATCCGGCAGGCCATCGAGATCATAGTCGAAGAAAAAAGCGCCGAAGGTGAGTGACGGCGTCGATATTCTTTTGATGCCAGTAGTGGGCGCCACATCGGTAAACAAGCCGGAGCCGTCGTTGTGGTAGAGGGCCATCCCCTCGTTCGTGAAGTTCCCGATGACTAGGCTCTGCCACCCGGAGCCGTCGTAGTCGGCCGCGTCCGTGCCCATTCCGGCGCGAACCGTGCCCGCCTCGCTGTAGGCCACACCGGATGCGATCGCGACATCAGTGAATGTTCCGTCGTGGTTGTTGTGGTAGAGCTTGTTGGGCTCGGTATCGTTGGAAACAAAAAGGTCGAGCCAGCCGTCGTTGTCATAGTCCAGCAACGCGACGCCGAGAGCCTTGCTGGCTGGGTCATAGAGGCCCGCACGTCGCGTGACATTTTCAAAAGTGCCATCGCCCTTATTGTGGAACAGCGTCGAACTCTGCCCCTTGTATCTCTGTGGAGTGCAATACGACTTGTTTTTATTGTCGAGCGAACAGTACTGATCGCTTTCAATAGACCAGTCGATGTAGTGGGCGACGAAAAGATCCAGCTTGCCGTCGTTATCGTAGTCAAACCATACCGCACTCGCCGAAAATCCCAGATCACTCACTCCAGCCTTGGCGGTAACGTCAGCAAACTTGCCATTGCCCAGGTTACGGAAAAGATGGTTCGAGCCGACGGCTGTAATGTAGATGTCGGCATTGCCGTCGTTGTCGTAGTCGCCGACAGCGCAGCCCATGCCGTACATTTCCACCGCAAGACCGGCCTGCCGCGTCACGTCGGTAAATGTCCCGTCTTTATTGTTGTGATACAGCGCTGGAAAAGATTTTCCGGACTCGTGTCCCGGCCAGTCCGTGGAGTTCACCAGCAAAATATCCTGCCAGCCGTCATTGTCATAATCGAGAAAGCAGGCGCCGCTGCCCATGGTTTCCGGAAGATACTTCTTACCGAAAGCCCCGCTATTGTGTTTGAAGTGGATGCCGGCCTGTGCCGTTACATCGGTGAATACGATCGGTCCCGAAGGCCGTGGATGCGTCGACGCCAGGTTCGGCGAAATCGATTCAGTCTGAGGTGGCGCCGATGTGGGACGCTGTACCGGCGCGGCGGGTGGCGCCTCATGCGTTTCTGATTGCTTCTGCGAGCAGCCAGCAGCCCCCAAAAACACCCCGAGCAGAATGCAAGGAACCACGTTCTGTCGCGAAGCCGGAGTCCTAAAACTTCTTTTGCTTACTATCCTCGCTGTCACTGCGCCACCGTTGCAGTGGCGGCGTTCGACCGGCGCGAATCCCGCCAGATCTCGATTAGCATGGCCGTCGGGCCCACGATAAATAGAGCATAAAAAGGAGCGTAAACCACCTGCTCCAGGCGCAGCACCATTTCCAGTACCGCCACCAGGAACACGACCACGCACTGGCCTCTCTTCGATCGAACCGTCGTCTTAGGATCGGTAATCATAAAGAAAATGAAAAGCTGGTACATCGGGCCGGTAATGGGGGCAATCTCCGATTGCCAGGGACTTCCCGTCATCCAACTGCGCAGAAATGCGAACGCAAGAAACGAAGCAACATAGATGCCGGTGATGTGAAATCGGTGGAGGCGCCAGATGATGACTGATCCAAGCGCCCAGATCACGATCATCGGCAGCAGATAGTTACCCCACTGGATGCTGAGTGTGGCGACCGTTTCGGCGGCCAGCACGAGCATCACGGAAATGCCGAAGTTTGATGGATTCCAGATGTGGCGACCTTTCACGCGCAGAACATACTTCGACGTGATCGAAATCGCGCTGCACAGCGCGTACGGCCAGAAGGCCGGCGAGCGGACCAGGATGCCGACGCTGATTCCGCTGATGTAGGCACTGGCAGGGTGCACCCATTTGTGAAAAAAAATCCGCCCCAGCACCAGTTCGAGCCCGATGCTGGTAACGATCGCGAGCAGCGTCTTCTGGTAACTCTCGAGAATGCCGAACGACAAATGGCCAGCCAGCAAAATGCAAGTGATGAATGCGGGCGCGATGTAGCGGTTGTCGAGACTGAACAGTGCCTTTTTTCTCGCCGGTGCCTGTGGAGGCAGAGTTGGCGCGCTCATCTGCTGGCTCATGCAGGCTCCTTTATCTTGTGCAGTTGGTTGGCCGCCGGCTGATCAATAGTTTGTGTCTTGCCCGACGGCCAGCGAATTACTACCTTCTCGATGCGCGGGCTCCTGCCCAGGCCAAAGTGCAGCCGGCGGTCGTTCTCCGCGGCGAACCCGCTGCCCCCGGAAACTTCCTGCACTTGCTGCTGGCCATTCCAGAACAGAGAGACTTGCGCCCCGATCGCGCTGCGGTTGCTCTTCGTTCCTTCCAGTTCGAATTCGATCCAATCGTTTCCCGCTGCAACAGTGTTCTTGTAAAGCAGCAACGGACCATTCTGGTTGGCGACGACCACATCGAGCACTCCGCGATTCCACAAATCGACCAGAGCCACGGAGCGTCCATCGTAGGTGTCATTAACGCCGACGGCCTGCGCGACATCGACAAATTTGCCCGCGCCGTCGTTGAGCCAGACTCGCTTATTCTGATAGCCCGACAGACTGCGTCCGTCAAAGGCTGGCCAGTTTTTCGCATCACCGATGATCGTAGTATTTCCCCCCGCGACTCGGGAGAAGTCATACCAGTAGCTGCGGTTCCGGTCGAGCGAGATGTAGCCGTTCGTTAGGTATAGGTCCAGCGTTCCGTCATTGTTCAAGTCGCCAAACTGCGCGCCGAAGCTCCATCCGCCAAGTTCCACGCCAAAGTCGCGCGCCAGATTCTGATACTTGATGCCGTCGCCTGCAGTGCCTTCTTTCGGCACCCACAAGTTATTTCCCTGAATCAGAATGCCGTCCTCGGAAATATTGGACACATATACGGCGTATCTGCCTTGATTGAGGATATCGCCAAACGCCGCATTCATGCCGCTTTTGGGGGCGAAGCCAACACCCGTCCGTTCGCCGGACTCATGAAATTGCTTTCCATCGTTGAAATACAATTCGGAGACGCCATAGTCATTCGAGATGAACAAGTCGGGATGGCCCGTGCCGCGCAGATCCGCGGCCGCGGCAGCCAATGCCCAGCGGCGGCTGTCGATGCCCACTTTGGCGCTCACCTCTTCGAAATGTCCGTTCCCCAGATTGTGAAACAAATACTTTCGTCCGCCATTCTTGGCATACTCGAAACTGGCGGGCATGATGCGAGTCGTCGTGAGATGCCAAAGATCAATGTCCTCGGAATAATAGCCACCGACGAAAAGATCGAGAAGCCCATCGCCGTCGTAATCGAACCAAATCGCGGTGTTTGCGTTGATCCACGAGGGCAAACCGGCCTGCTCGGTTACTCTCGTGAATCCATGGCCCTGATCGTTGTGATACAACTCCGGACGTCCCCACTTGATCAGGAACAGATCTTCATATCCGTCGTTGTCGAAATCTCCCCAGACCGCGCCGGTTGAAACTCCGGTGCCGGCCTGGTTGACGTCGGCAACGCCAAGTTCACCCGCCACATCTTTGAACGTACCGTCGTGCATATTGCGGTAAAGGGCATTCTTACTTCCAATTGCGCTGTTGGTTACGTAGATGTCGGGCCAGCCGTCGCGATCGAAATCAACGATCGAAACCGAGGCTCCCATCGAGGCAACTTCCGGCATGATCGGATCTAGCTTGGGATCAAGCCTTGGGGACTGATGAACGAAATTGATCCCCGCTGCCTTCGACACTTCTTCCAGATAGAACCCATGACGAGTCAATGCGGTCTGCGCGTCGGGCTTCGATCTGTCGGCGTCGCGTCCGGCCGACATCCGCTTAATAATGAAAGGAGTCGCCAGCAGACCGACAAAGAAAAAGCCGACGAGAACCCTCGCAATCCGGTTGTCTGTCATCTCCCGCTTTCATCCCTCAATGCGTTCTTAAAGACCTCAGGTGTAACGTAGCGCGTGTGATAGTTCTTCCAATCGTCAGGATGTTGGCGATAGACCCACTCATCTTCAAGTGTTCCCGGACGCGTCGTGTACTCGTTCTTCGCGTGATAGGGCAGAGGCAATACCGTTTTGGAGAAAGTTGAATTGTAATCGCCATCTTTGATCCAGCCATCGCCGACGATCACGAAATCCCGCACCCAGCCAGCGGGCGGAGGTGGTTGCTCCGCAAAGTGCAAGGAAAGTTCATCGCCGGAATTCACGATCACATAGCGGTCGTCGATGTGGTCAACAAGTTCGCGCACATCGCCGTAGCGAGTGTAGTAGCCGATCAGGTCTCGCCAGCGCTGTTTGGTGCCTTCAATCTGGCTGTAATCGGGGACTTCGGGCGCACGCGCCGCCCCCGGCATATGCATCACCGAGTATCCACGATAATGCAGGTTGGCGACTTCGGGATTCAGAGTTGTCGTCTTGACCGGAGTATCCGGCAAGCCTTGCGCCCACTGAATCGCATCCCAATAGATTTCCAAATTAGTCCGGATGCGTACGCGGCGTGGAGTGCCGGGACGAAAAATGTTGGTCAGATTAAACAGAACCGTCTTCTTCCGTCCGGCGGGGAAGCCCAGGTTATCCTGCGCGGTAACCCAGCCGCCGCGGCCATCAGGCACTTCCAGGCTAAGGCCGTGGGCACGCCACCGGTTGCCCTGTGTGATGGCCACGTTCACTGACGACTCGGTGTCGTGAATCGATCCCTGCCCAATCAAATACAGAGGTCCGCTTTTTGGCGCATCGTCCCCGAGTTCGATTTCGAGATAGTGATCGCGCGTAATTCCCTGATACTGACCGCGACCAAAACTGGCGAGCGCCTTGCCATCCAGTGCGCTGACGATATCCGTGACATCCTGGCCGGTGTCGTCGATGGCGCGTGCGATCTTGTGTGGCGTGTCTACGGTTGTGAATCCTAGCTTCAACGGGGGAATCACGAAACGCTCATCGACAAAAATCTCGGTGCCCACCGGATGATCTACCGTCATGAGAGCCAGGTAGTCGTAGTAGTAAACTTCCCACAGTTCCGCCGTGATGCGCAGATCGTAATAGCCGTCGTGCGGCACAAGTTGATCGCGGCCAATCTTGTACCATTCACCGGTGGCCGCGATTTGCGCCGAGCCAAGAGTATTAATGCGCAGGCCAATCGCGGATCCCCAGGGAACCGCATCTTTCACGAACTCCATCTGCTTTCCGTTGTAGGCGAACAGGAACGGGCAGGAAGCCTTGAGGCGCTGCTCGGTGATGATGTCCATGTCGGCCTTCACGCCAAACTCGGCGCGCACCGTGCCATTCGGCCAGACCACCCGCACGACCTCGGCTTCGGTCTGCTCTCCTAATCCAAAATGAAGTTGAGGACCGGTGATCGGCTGCTTCTGCACCAGCAATCCCGAACGAATTTCAATTTCTCCACCAACGCCGTAGGGATTGATGCGCTGATCGCCGACAGCCTGCACCGCGTGCGGACGAACCACCTGCCAGTGATATTTCTTGGAGCCCCGATTGGCCGCCTCTACGAGTTGGCCGTCGGAAGTTAATCCCAATAGATCGAGCCTTCCGATGCCGTTCAGGTCCGCCGCGTCAAACACCAACGCCGGGCCGGCGGGATGGTCGAGCAGAACAAACTTGCCATCGTGATCCCCAAGCCAGATGAGCGCGCCGGTTGCGCTGGTTCCGGCTGACTGTTTTGTGGAAGCCAGAAACAGATCGAGCGCACCATTATTATCGAGGTCTGCGACGTGCAGCCGCGCCTCGCCAGCCAGAGTGTTCGGGGCATCCGGAACTCTGGCAATTTCTGCCGTGCCCCAGCTTTGCCCTTCATTCTTATCGGAGATTCGAATGATCGCGCCGTCGGCCTGCACGGCAATCAGATCCAGAACTCCATCGTTGTTCATATCGGCGGCTGCTATCGCTCGGACCGTTGTGAAGCCTGCGGGCAGGGCGCGTTCGCGGAACTGTCCCTGCCTCTCGTTCATGAAAACGTGCAGACGCGACAAACCGTCGATGATCGCGGCATCAGGATTTCCGTCCCCGTCCAGATCGGCCCAGGCGAATCCGCGAATGCCTGAGATCCCAGCAAATGGATGGATTGGCAAGAAAGTATCGTCGCCGTTGTTTCTCAGGACAACGGGTAATCCCTCGCTCGCGCCAAGCACAACGTCGAGATCGCCGTCGGCTTCGATATCGACCGCCCACGCGCCGGTATAGCGGGCGTTGATCAATGCCTTGGGCAGTTTGGTCTGCGCGGTCACATCGGTGAATGCGCTTGGACTGTCCTGCCGGAAAAACCGTACGCCTCCTGCGCCTGCAAGCACAAGATCGGTTTTGAAGTCGTAGTTGAAGTCGATTTGCAAGACTCCCTCCGGCAGAGGTGGAACCGCGGATGCTCCACTCGGGAACGGAAGCGTCGCTCCGGAAGACAGGTGCACTTCGCGCGCATCGGCCTCGGCAATCACGGGTGTGCCGGTGCTGCCGAGTTGAATGGCTCCAATCCAGTTCCAGCGGCGATTGCCTGCGGCAGCGACGGGCTGAGCTGCGAATGTCATCGCCATATCCGGGGGAGCTGGCGTGAATACTGGCGATTCAACGCGTAGAAAGTGAGTGAACGGCAGGGCTTCCTCTCCGGCGGGCGCTTTGATGATCGACAGACTCTGCCGGTACTCAGGAACGCGCATCAACACGTTGCGGAGAAAAGTCGTTCGCGTGGCCGCTGCGTGCGGATCAGTGCCTGCTGCGGCCGCCTGCACTGCCGCCAGTTGCTGCTGTACTTCCGGCGGCCAGCCGGACGATCGAGCGCTGATCTGCTCTACGGCCGATTTCAGTGTCGGGGTATCGCCGCGCTTCGCAGCCACCCGGGCCAGTTCGAGCATCGCCGCGAGATTGTCGGGCTGCGCCGCTAGGATCTTCTGCATCGCTTGCTCATATTCGGCTTCGCTGTTGGCGTCTCCCTGCCGTTCGATTTCTTCGGCGAGGGCGTACGCCGCCCGCAGATTCTTGGGATTGAGCTCTACTGCTTTCCGCAGATCGAAGATGGCTTCGGCTGAGTGGCCGCGGTCGCCTTCCAGAATTCCGAGCAGATCGTATATCTGATCGCTTTCCGGTGCCAGGTCGCGGGCTCGTTCCAGTCGCTGCGCCGCTACGTCGTAGTTTCTTTGGCGCAATGCCAGCACCCCCCAGTTCGCCCATCCTGCAGGTTCAGCGGGCACGAGCCGGGTCAGTTCTGCGAGTTTGCTCTCGGCGTGAACGTCATCCCCAACCTGTAGCGCCGCCAAGCCAACATAGAATGCGGAGACGACTTGCGAGTACGCTTCGGTCCCCTTCTCGGGTAACCTGGCTCGCGAATGGCAGGCCGAGACTGTCACGAGGCTGCCCAGCAGCAACGATGCTACAAACTGACGCGAGCGAAAACGAGGACGCGGATCAGACAACGCGCAGAGTTGGCCTCCGGAAGAAACAGCGCTTTGCCCAGTTGCGGTTTTAGTCGGCATGGTTTGCGGTGCCCGCGACGCGAGCGGTGTTTGCAGCTTGGGCTTCTTGTGTTATGAGTTCACTCCGGCGACGCCGCACTCGCGCAATCCCGCGGAACCACAAGAATGCCACCAGAAGAAAAGGCAAGAGATACAACAAAAGATCCCAGCGGCCGAAACCCGGCGGAGTCACCTCCACCTGGGTTGTAGCTTCGCCACTGCCTTGCGCGCTCTGCACGATCAGCCGGACTCGCCACAACTCTTGCCGGTCGAAGTCGGCCATTGCGTTGTATTGCACCTGGTCGCGCGATTTCACGCGCGCGGCGGAATAACTAGCTTCCGGCAGCCTGCCGGTTGCCGGCTGCACCGCTATCTGAATCTTCAAATCGTCCGGAACCGTACCGCCCGGCGCTGGCTCCACAAAAACATAGAAGGCCCCGGTACCCACATCAGGATGAGTCCAGAGAGAAACTATACAGGGCCCAACCTTCTTATTCTCGATGATAGGAAACGGCGGTCCGTTGTGCGCGCGAGCGGCCACGGGCGGCATCATCAAGAGCAGAAGCAGAATTCCAGGCCAGCCTTGTCTCTCGAATTTGAAACGATCTTGCATATTCATCGAGTCATGTTCAAGCGAAGCATGCTGATCAAATGTTGTGAGCTCAGACGCGACTAGCCGCTCATCAGCATGACGCGCATTTCCATGGGCTGAAACAGCAGCCACATCGATCCAAGCCAAAGTATGAGGCAGACCACGGCCCAAGGCAGGAACGCGCGCACTGGCCGGTCCGGGGAATCATTTTCCGCCAGACCATAAGTCACCGCCAACGAACCGGCAAAGCCCAGAACCAGGAATCCGATCTCGACGACTTGCACAACGTTTGCCGGCAAGCCGGTGAGAGTCCAACGCGGCTCCCCCAGAAGGGGCCTGCCCAGACTCGCGATCGCGCTCTGCGTTACCGGGATTAAAGTATAAAGTCCGGTCAGAAAATGGAAACAATAGTGAGCTAGCCACATGCCGAAACCGAGAGGAACCAGGCCGTATGTGTACCTCACCGCCAACGGTAACAGGCCGCGCTCGCTGCCTGCCCAAGCCCGCGTCAACCAGGCTGCCAATCCTAACAACAAAACTGGTTCGACAATCAGAAAGCAGGTGAAAATCAGCCCGAGCACAGGCGCCTCGTGACTCAAGTGCAGCATCTGTCCCAGCCACCGCTCCACCGCGTAGACGGGACTAACCATGCCAAAAGCATTCAGCAGCGCACCGAAAGTGAATACGATCACCAGCGCCGCCAGATCTTTGCGCCGCGAAAAGTAACCAATCCCTGAACGAAGTGGGTCTGTCATCAACTCACTTGCCGGTAGCCGGCTCAGAATGCCGATGTTGTCATGAGGGCAGGCATGCACGCAGTCCAGACAAAAAGTGCAATCCATGTTGCCGACTTTGCTCGGTTGAAACAGGGCAAGCTCGCAGCCGCGGATCGTTACCAGATCAGAAACCGGGTCGCGCCGGCCACGTATGCAGTCCTTGGTATGGCATCGGGTACAAACGTCCTGCTCACGGACCTTCACTTCGAACGGCGACAGCGTGGATGCTACAAAATTGAATTGTCCGATGGGGCAAAGGAACTTGCAGAACGAAGCATGCTTGAAGAATCCATCGACCACGAGCACGGAGAGGAAGTAAGCCACAATCAGCCAGGCTGTCCACCATGGCGAGGACCACAGATCGAAGAGTTCGTAAGTAAAAAGGATGAAAACGAAGAGCGCGACCGAAAGCCACTTATTGCGCAGGGCGCGAGGCCATGTGAAGCGAGGTTTGAAGATACGACGCGCGAACTGACGCACCAGCATGAAGGGGCATGCCAGGCAGAAAAAGTTTCCCGCACACAAGAGCACGAGTACGAGAAGGCCGCGAAAGTGAAGCCAGCTCAAAGTCGTCGCTAGATTCTTAGGCGCGAGAGTTGGTCCAAACAATCCATGCAGAATCATGACCACGCTGATTACGAGCAACGGAGCCTGCAGCAGAGGGCGTGCATAACGCCAGCGGAATAAGCGGCCAAACCCGGGTACTCGCATCAGGTCAAAAGGAAGCGAATCGGGGATTTCCTGGGCCGGGATGGAGGAAGGATTCAACAGCTTGCCTAATTCGGGCGGACGCCCCTCACGTCGATCCAGCGTTCCAACTTCTCTCCGCCGGGCAACGTGACATGGAGGAGGATAACCCAGTCCCCAGCCATCCGAAGCTCAAGATTCGCCTGGTAATGGCCAGGGTCTGTCTCTTTCGTCTCTGCGAACACGGGACTCATGCCCGCGTGCGACATGTCCGCTTCGATCGAAATTCGCGCGCCGTTGATCGGCTTTCCGGCGGCATCGGCCAGCTTGAGGGAGATCGAAACCGGACCAACCCGGGCCGGTTCGGGCGAGATTTCGTGCCGAATCTCGACCAACGCTGCCGGTTCGGGCCGTCGGGAGCAGTTGGCCGCGAACAGGGTGCCCACGCAGACCAAGCCAACGAGCCATCTTCTCGGCCTCCTCAGCCCGCGCCTGGTGTGAACCACGCTGGGATCAGGCAGCTTTGGCCGAGTCCCGACGCCCGCGGCCCCACTCGCAGGTGCAGGCCGGGTTTCCCTGCTCCCCCTTGGGCGG
>Ga0210387_10003717_pt1 | contig 11733 bp, 10 predicted proteins | sample IncBWC7OmetaG_FD_160108 | JGI IMG/M metagenome (GOLD analysis project Ga0210387, IMG submission 160108) | Forest soil microbial communities from Barre Woods Harvard Forest LTER site, Petersham, Massachusetts, United States - Inc-BW-C-7-O ... | reverse complement strand
ACATCGGCCGCGAGCGCGTACGGCGCCGGGACGCTACGGCGCGGCGGCGTAACCGTCGCCGTGTCGACGGATGGTCGGGCGCCCGCGCTGGCGGGGCTTCTGCGCGAGGGGTTGGAGGCGGTCCTGCCGGACGACCTCGAGAGCTGGACGGCGGAGGCGGAGCGCCAGCGGGCAGAATGGCGGGCCTCCGCGGTCCCCATGGCCGAGCGCCGTCCGCGGCTGCTGGAGGCGCTCAATCGCCTCTATGACGAGCGCCGCCCAGGCGCTAAGGTCCGGCCGTGAGCGACCCGACGGTGAACGGCCCCGCCGCCCGATCCAGGGGGCAGGTTTGCCTGGTGGGCGCCGGCCCGGGCAGCGCCGATCTGATCACCATGCGCGGCGCCCGCCGGCTGGCCGAGGCGGACCTGGTCCTCTACGACGCGCTCGCCTCCGAGGAGATGCGCGTTTACGCGCCCGCCGCGCGCTGGTTCTTCGTGGGCAAGCGGGCCTGCCGCCAGTCCATCGCGCAAGACGTGCTCAACCGCCTGCTCATCAAGCACGCGCGGCGCGGCCTGAAGGTCGTGCGCCTCAAGTGCGGCGATCCCTTCGTGTTCGGCCGCGGGGGCGAGGAGGCGCTGGCGCTGGCGCGCGCCGGTGTGCCGTTCGAGATCGTCCCCGGCGTGTCGACGGCGGTGGCGGCGCCCGCGCTGGCGGGGATTCCGGTCACCCACCGCGGGCTGGCCTCGAGCTTTCTGGTGGTCACCGGTCACCACGAGGCGACCTACGGGCCGATCCTGGACGGGTTGCCGCCCGGCAGCGCGACGCTGGTGGTGATGATGGGGCTCGGGCAGCGCGCGCGGATCGCCGAGCGGCTGGCGGCGCGCGGCTGGTCGGCGGAGACGCCGGCGGCGGTCGTCGTCGGTGCGGCGACGCCGCAGAGCTGGCGCTGGCTGGGGACGCTGGGCGCGCTCGGCGCCGCGGAGATCCCGGCCGCCTCCAGCGGCGCCCCCGGGATGTTGGTCATCGGCGCGGTCGTCGGCCTGGCGGCCGAGCTCGCGTCGGGACTGTCGTCAGATCTTGCGAGTGCGAACGTTGAAGAAATCAAGGAGAGGAACCAGCTATGAGCGCGAATCCAGTCGTTGACTTCGTTCCGGACGGCGTGGGCCGTCCCGGTTTCGCCGAGCGCGAGGACATCGACGCCTTCGTCGACATGCTCGAGCGGTTCGAGAACGGCGACATCACGCCGGACGAGTGGCGCGCCTTCCGCCTCATCAACGGCACCTACGGCCAGCGCCAGGAGGGCGTCTTCATGATCCGCGTGAAGCTCCCCTATGGGCTGGCCAACAGCAAGCAGCTGCAGACGTTCGCCGAGGTCACCGAGAAGTGGGCCGGCAGCGGCGTCGGGCACGTGACCACGCGCCAGAACATCCAGCTCCACTTCGTCAAAGAGAAGGAGGCCGAGCTGGCGCTGTCGCAGATGGCGGACGTCGGGCTCACCACCCGCGAGGCCTGCGGCAACGCGGTCCGCAACATCACCGGCTGCCCGTTCGCCGGCGTGGCGCCGACGGAGCTGTTCGACGTGTCGCCGTACGCGGATGCGGTCACGCGCCACCTCTTGCGCGGCCCCTATTCCTCGGCGCTGCCGCGCAAGTTCAAGATCGCCTTTGGCGGCTGCTGCGGCTTCGACGACATCCAGGCGCAGATCAACGACCTCGGCTTTCTGACGGCGGTCGACGCCCAGGGGAACCACGGGTTCAAGGTCTACATGGGCGGCGGCCTCTCGACGCTGCGCAAGGCCGGCATCCTGGTGCACGAGTTCCTGCCGGTGACCGAGGTGCTGGATGTCTCGGAGGCGGTGGTGCGGACGTTCCACCGGCTCGGCAACCGCAAGGACAAGCACAAGGCGCGGCTCAAGTGGGCGATCCAGAAGCTCGGGACCGCCGCGTTCATCGAGGAGTACAAGAAGGACCTGGCGGCGGTGCGCGCCGAGGGCGGCCATCCGCTGGCGGTGGCGCCGGCGCCCAAGCCGCGCGCGGTGCCAGAAGCAGGCACGCCGGTCGAGGCGCTGCCCGAATTCGCGGCGTTCGAGAAGACCAACGTCCGCCCGCAGAAGCAGGCAGGTTTCTCGGCGGTGATCGTCCGTCTGCCGAAGGGGGACATCTCGCCGGCGCAGTTCCGCGCGCTGGCGCTGCTGGCCGACAAGTTCGGCGAGGGGGAGATCCGGACCACCAACGAGCAGAACTTGGTCATGCGTTTCGTGCCGACCTGGCGGGTGGCGGAGCTGCACCGTGAGCTGACGGCGGCCGGTCTCGGCCAGGCAGGCGCCATGACGATGGCCGACGTGCTCTCCTGCCCGGGCGCCTCCAGCTGCAAGATCGCGGTCACCAACTCGAAGGCGATCGGCGCCATGCTGACCGATCACCTCGACGCGCGGCCGGATCTGGTGGCCCAGGTGCCGGGGCTGGACATCAAGATCTCCGGCTGCCCCAACGGCTGCGGCCAGCACTACAGCTCGGTGATTGGGCTTCAGGGCGGGATGCGGAAGATCGACGGCAAGCCGGTGCCGCAGTACTTCGTCTACGTGGGCGGCGGCTTCGCGGCGGACGGTCCGAAGTTCGGGCGCATCGCGGGCAAGGTGCCGTCGCGTCGCGTGCCGCAGGCGCTCGAGCGTCTCGTCGAGATGTACAGCGCCGAGAAGCAGCCAGGCGAGACGCCGCTGGCCTTCTTCACACGGATCGAGACGGTCAAAGTGGCGGCCAAGATCAAGGATCTGACCGAGATGGACGCCACCACGGCGACCGCGGAGGACTTCATCGACCTCGGCGAGAACAAGGCGTTCGAGCTGGTCGAGATGGAAGGCGAGTGCGCCGCCTGATCGTCGCCGACGCCTTCATTGGTGGCTGCTTCGTGGGTGGCCGCTTCGTGGGTGCCAGCTTCGTGGCCGGTGGACGCTCGTGAGCCTCACCGTCCAGAATCTCACCAAGCGCTTCACGGCCTCCGGAACGCCGGCGGTGGCGGACGTCTCGTTCGTGGCGCCGTCCGGCGGCATCACCACGCTGCTCGGGCCGTCGGGCTCGGGGAAGTCGACCGTGCTGCGCATGGTGGCCGGCCTCGAGCAGCCCGACAGCGGGCAGGTGCTGTTCGGCGAGGAGGACGTCACCCTGTTGCCGGCCCAAAAGAGGGGGCTGGGGTTCGTGTTCCAGAGCTACGCGCTCTTCAAGCACATGAACGTCCGGGCCAACGTCGCCTTCGGCCTCGGCGTCCGGAAGGTGCCCAAGGACGAACGGCGCCGCAAGGTCGACGAGCTCCTCTCGCTGGTCCAGCTGGACGGGCTCGGCGAGCGTTATCCGGCCGAGCTGTCGGGCGGCCAGCGGCAGCGGGTGGCCTTCGCCCGCGCGCTGGCCATCTCGCCCAAGGTCCTGCTGCTCGACGAGCCGTTCGGGGCGCTCGACGCCCAGGTGCGGGTCGAGCTGCGCGACTGGCTTCGCCGCTTTCACGACGAGCAGCACGTCACCACGCTGCTGGTCACCCACGATCAGGCGGAGGCGATGGAGGTCTCGGATCAGGTGGTGGTCATGCACGAAGGGCGGGTGGCGCAGACCGGCTCCGTGCGCGAGATCTACGATCGACCCACCACACCGTTCGTGGCGGCGTTCGTGGGCGGGGCCAACGTGCTCCGGGGGCAGATGGTCGGCGGGCGGGTCAGCTTCGGCGCGATGGCCGCCGTCGATGTCGCCGACGTCAGGAACGCGCCCGATGGATCGTCGGTGAATGCCTACGTCCGGCCGCACGACGTGGCGCTGACCAAGGCCGAGACCGGCGCCCCGGCGATCTCGGTGGCGCGCATCGAACGGATGGCCTGGCTGGGCGGCACCGTGAAGGTCTCGCTCAAGCTCGCCGACGGCGCGCCCATGACCGTCGAGATGCCCAAGGCCGAGGCGCAGGCGCTGGCCATCGCCGAGGGCGATCTGGTGATGGCCAACCCGCGCGAGGCCAAGGTCTTCGTCGAGGACTACTCGATTTGAGGGTCACCACCCGCACGCGGTACGCGATCCGCGCGCTCTATCACCTGGCGTTTCACCGCTCGGGGCAGGCCACGCAGGCCAAGGAGATCGCCGAGGTCCAGAAGATCCCGCTGCGCTTCCTGGAACAGATCCTCCAGGACCTGCGACGGGCCGGCTTGATCGAGGCGCGGCGCGGTCCCCGGGGGGGATACGCCCTGGCCCGTCCGCCGGCCGAGATCTCGATGGCCGACGTGCTGCGCGCCGTGCGCGGCCCGCTCGAGGAGCTGCTGGGGGTCGAGGACCCTGCCGAGAACGCCTCCGGAACCAACGACGTGCCGGCCTTGGTTTGGGGCGAGGTCGGCTCGCGCCTGATCGACGTGCTCCAGCAGTCGACGCTGGCCGACTTCATCGCGCGCGCGGAGTCGTCCGGCGTGCGGCGCGCCGTCGCCCCGGCGACGATGTACTTCATCTGATGACCGCCATCGCCGTCGACGACGACATCCTGGCGCGGATCGGCCACACGCCGCTGGTGCGCCTGCGGCGGCTTCCGGGGCCCGGATCGGCCGAGGTGCTCTGCAAGTGCGAGCAGCTCAACCCCGGCGGCTCGGTCAAAGATCGCACCGCGCTGGCGATGGTCGAGGCGGGCGAGCGGGAAGGGCGGCTCATTCCCGGCCGCTCGGTGATCATCGAGGCGACCTCGGGGAACACCGGCATCGGCCTGGCGCTGGTGGCGGCGGTGAAGGGTTACCGCCTCATCCTCACCATGCCCGAGAACATGTCGCCCGAGCGGATGGAGCTCCTGCGCGCCTACGGCGCCGAGCTGCACCTGACGCCCGCCGACCGGGTCATGCGCGGCGCCGTCGAGAAGGCCGCCGCCATCGCCACCGCCAGCGCGCACGCCTTCTTGCCGCAGCAGTTCAAGAACCCGGTCAACGCCATCGTCCACCGCACCACCACCGGGCCGGAGATCCTGGCGCAGCTCGGCGATCGCGCGCCCGACGCCTTCGTGGCCGGCGTCGGCACCGGCGGCACCATCACCGGCGTCGGGCAGGCGCTGCGGGCGCGGCGGCCGGACGTCCTGCTCATCGCCGTCGAGCCGGCCAAAAGCGCGGTCCTCTCGGGCGGCGCGCCCGGCCCGCACCGCATCCAGGGGATCGGCGCCGGCTTCGTCCCCGATATTCTCGATCGCGCGCTCCTGAGCGAGGTGCGGCGGGTGGGCGAAGAGGAGGCCGAGGCGACGCGCCTCGAGCTGGCGCGGCGGGAGGGCCTGCTGGTGGGGATCTCGGCCGGCGCCGCGGTGAAGGTGGCGCTGGACGTCGCCCGCGCCCTCGGTCCGGGCAAGACGGTGGTGACGGTCCTGCCCGACACGGGCGAGCGTTACGTCATCGCGCCGGCCCGCGCCCGCCGGGCCTGACCCGCGGTGTCTCAATGCGATGCACAAAGGGTGGACGCGCCCTGGGCGTCGCCGTCATGATGGGGGGATGGTCCGGTTGTGTGGGCGGCTCGCGGTGGCGGTCTGGATGGCGACCTTGGCCGGTTGCTTCGGCGGCGAGCCGCTCGGCGGTCATTCCGTTCCGGCGGGCTCCGGGGGAGCGGAGGCCACCTCGGCAACGGGTGGCGCCGTCGGGACGGGTGGCGGTGGATCGGGTGAAGAGCCGTTCTGCGGCACGGCCAATCTCGTGATCACGGGCTCGGCCCGCCCGAGCATCCTGATCGTGATGGACAGGTCGACCTCGATGAACGACGACAGCAACGAGATGATCTGCACCGGCGGGTGTGGCGCGACCTCGAAATGGGCGCTGGCCTCGGCGGCGATCGGCAACCTGGTGAGCACGCATCCATCGGTGAACTGGGGGCTCGCGTTTTACGGGTCCGCCGAAGGGTCCGACGACAGCTGCGACGTGACTAGCGGCGCCGCGGTCGATGTCGGGCCAAGCAGCGCGCCGGCAATCGAGGCGGCGTTGGCCGCGACGGCGCCGGGCGGCGAGGCACCGGCCGCTTCGGCCATCCAGAACGCCGCGAGCTATCTCCAGTCACTGACCGACGAAGGTTCCAGGTACATCCTGCTCGTCAGCGACGGACTGTTGGACTGCGCGACCTCCGTCGATACCTCGGCGAGCGACGCCGCCGCGGGCGCCATCATGACCGCCTTGCTGGACGTGGGGGCCCGGACCTTCGTGGTCGGGCTCGCCCCCGACGGGGACGCCACGGCGATCGCTGCGCTCAACCAGATGGCCGCGAACGGTCAGGAGGTCAGGCCGGGGACAACCGCGTATTACGCGCTCGCCGATCTCGGTCCACAGTTCCTGCCGGAGACCTCGCCTCCGGCCGGCTGCGCGATCTCGCTCAGCCCCGCGCCCGCCGCCGGGACCACGCTGGCCATCACCGCGACGATGGCCGATGGGGAGGTGGTGCTCATCCCGGAGGACCCGACGACTGGCTGGTCGTTCATCGACTCCACGGACAGCGCGGTCGAATTCAACGGCGCTACCTGTGCGGCTCAGCAGGAGGGCTCTTACACCGGCTTCACGATCGCCTACCAGTGCAACGCGCCGGCGATCGACACGCGCCGATCGCCGCCAGCTGATCGTTAGCGGCGCGATCGACAGGGCGCCGATCTGCGCGTGCCCCTGCGGCGTACCCTATACTGCCGTCGATGTCCGACAGCTCGCCCGTCCCTCTTCGCGCCGTGGTGGTCGCGGTTCAACTTCCCGGCGTCGACGACCAGGCCTTCGCCGCCTCGATCGCCGAGCTTCGCCGGCTGGGGCGTACGCTGGGGGTCAACGTGGTGGCGACCGTGACCCAGCGGCGCAAGACGTTGCATCCAGCGGCGCTGTTCGGGAGCGGAAAGCTGGCCGAGCTTCAGGCGCTGGCCGGTCGCACCGCCGCGCAGATCGCCGGGGAAGAGGACGAAGGCGACGGCGAGGAGAGCGAGGCGATCGACGCGATGGAGGCAGGCGAGGACGACGAGAGCGGGCGCGACAATCTCTCGCTGTCCGACCCGGACGCCTCCGAAGAAGCGCCGCGACCTGCGCCGATCGAGGCGGTGCTGGTCGATCACGACATCTCGCCGTCGCAGGCGCGCAATCTGGAGAAGGCCACCGGCGTCGAGGTGCTGGATCGGACGGCGGTCATCCTGGAGATTTTTCGCCGCCATGCCCGCTCGCGCGCGGCCAAGGCGCAGGTGGAGATCGTTCGCCTCCAGTACATGGTCCCGCGCCTGCGCGAACAGGGCAAAGGGAAGGATCGCCAGCGCGGCGGCATCGGCGGCAAGGGGGCCGGGGAGTCCAGCCTGGAGCTCGACCGCCGCAAGATCCGCGATCGGATCGCCGAGCTGACCCGGGAGCTGGAGGCGATGGCCGTCGAGCAGCAGACCCAGCGCGCCCGCCGCCGCGACATGAGCCGCGTCGCGCTGGTCGGCTACACCAACGCCGGCAAGTCGACGCTGATGCGGGCGCTGACCGGCAGCGAGGTCCTGGTCGCCGACCGCCTGTTCGCCACGCTCGACACCACGGTGCGGCCGCTGGTGCCGGCGACGCGCCCGCGCGTGCTGCTGTCGGACACGGTCGGCTTCATCGACAAGCTCCCGCACGGCCTGGTGAACTCGTTCAAGAGCACGCTCGACGAGGCGCTGGAGGCGGGCCTCCTCGCCCAGGTGGTCGACGCCTCGGATCCGAACTTCGAGCGCCAGCTGCAGGTGACCACCGAGGTGCTGGCGGAGATCGGCGCCGGCGACGTGCCGCGGCTGCTGCTCTTCAACAAGATCGATCGCCTCGGCAGCCTGGAGGCCGAAGAGAGCGCCACCCGGGCGCTCCTGGCGCGCTGGCCCGAGGCGATGGTCCTTTCGGCGCGCCGCCCGGAGGACGTCACGCGATTGCACGCCCGGCTGGTCAGCTTCTTCTCACGGGACTTGGTGGAGGGGGAAGTGCACGTCCCCTACGACCGGCAACAGATGCGCGGCGAGATCTTCGCCGCCTGCGAGGTTCTCGAAGAAAGTTACGACGACGCCGGCGTCATCTTCCGCGTCCGCGCGCGCCCCGAGCTGCTCGAGCGTCTGCAGGCGACGCCGTGAGCGCCGCCGATTCCTCCGACAGGTCCGCTCCAGACGCTGCCGGCGGAGCCGACCCGGCCGGCGACGAGGTCGTGCGCTGCGTTCTCGAAGGTCTGCCGGTGCGCATCGTGGCGGCGACCACCACGGCCGCGGTGCGCGAGGCGGCGCGGCGGCACGAGGCGGGGCCGGCGGCGGCGCTGGCGCTTTCGCGCGGGCTCACCGCGGGGGTGCTGCTGGCGACGCTCACCAAGGACGACGAGCGGGTGACGCTGCAAATCTTGGGCGACGGTCCTCTCGGGGGCCTCACCGTCGACGCCACCGCCGCCGCAACGGTGCGCGCCTACGTCAAACATCCGAGCGGCGGCCTGAAGCCGCCGCCCGGCGGGCGCCCCAGCCTGGCCGCCGCCGTCGGACGCATCGGCCTGGTCAACGTCATTCGCGACGTCGGCTTCCGCCAGCCCTTCAGCGGCCAGATCGCGCTCGCCACCGGCGAGATCGACGAAGACGTCGAGGCCTACCTGGAAAAGAGCGAACAGGTGGTGAGCGCGCTCGCCTGCGACACCCTCTTTGCGCCGGACGGCACGCTCGACTTCGCCGCCGGGATCCTGATCCAGGCGCTCCCCGGCAGCGAAGGAGCGGCCCTGGTGGCCCAGGCGCGGGCGCTCATCGCCGGCGGCGAATTCCTGCGCGCGCTGGCGGGCGCGCGGCGCGACGCGGAGGGCGTCATTGCCGCCGTGCTCGGCGAGCGCCTGGGCAAGGTCCAGGTCCTCGACCGGCGTCCGGTGGTCTTCGACTGCCCCTGCTCGCGCGCCCGGGCCGGCAGCTCGCTGGCGCTGCTCGGCGAGGCGGAGCTGGCGGCGATGATCCTCGACGACGGCAAGGCCGAGGTCACCTGCAACTTCTGCCGCGCGCGCTACGAGTTCGACGAGGCGGAGCTGGAGATCATCCGGCGCGAGACGGCCAAGCCGAGCGGCCCGCCCAGCTGACCGCCGGAGCTAGCGGGGCAGCGTCCGACAGACGAAGGTGTAGATCGCGACCAGCGCCAGCGCGGCGAGGGCGACAGAGGCCAGCACCCGGCCGCCACGGCCGCGGTTCCAGAGCGACTCCACCGCCAGGCCGAAGAGTCCGTAAAGCGGGGCGCATCCGAACTGCACGTACGTCGCCTTGATGACCCCTTCGCTGTCGAAGGGGTGGGCGATGGTGAAGTAGAGGAGCCCGGCGATGGCCAGCGGCGGCGCGAGCAGCAACGGCAGCCGCTCCACCTCCCGACGCCGCCAGAGTGCGCGCAGGGAGGCGAGCCAGCCGCAGCACAGCGTCAGCGCGATCACCGTGCCGCCCACGACCGACAGGCGCCAGGGGATGAGGGCTTCGCGACGCGCGGGCGAGAAGTTGGAGATGATGTCGCCCGGTCGCTCGGCGCGCCGGGGGGCGTAGCCGTAGTTCAGGTAGTCGCCGAAGGTGCCGGCCACCAGCACGGGAAAGAACCTGGGGTTGGGCGCGATGGCGTTCGGCCAGAACGGGCGGCTGTAGATCTCCGTGGAGCCGAGAAAGACGTAGCCGAGCGAGCGGCGATCCAGCACCGGCTTGTCCTTCACCGAAGCCTGCTGGTCGGCCTGGACGGTGTCGAAGCTGGTGGGGAACGGTTTGCCGGTCAGGCGGATGTTGCGCACCAGCAGCGGGCCCGAGACGGCCAGCGCCACGCCCAGGGAGAGCGCGAACGGGGCCGCGCGCCCGAGACGCTCCCCGGCGCTGGTCTGGGAGACGAGCTGCTCGGCCAGGACCGCCAGGCCGAGGGCCACGAACAGCGCGGTTCCCGAAATCTTGGTGAGCAAGCAGAGCCCGAGCACCAGGCCGAGCCAGGCCGCCAGGCGCCAGCGCTGCCGCCCGCGCGCGCGCAGCGCCCACGGCCCGAGGATGAGGACGATGACGCTCAGGAAGTTCTGCAGCCCTTCACCCCCGATGGTCACGTCCATGAAGAGGGCGACCGGCAGGACCGCGGCCAGGGCCATGGCCACCAGGCGCGCCATCCGGCGGCCCGGCAGGTAGAGCTCGAGCCCCAGCCAGAGCAGCGCCAGCCGCGCGCACCCCAGACAGAGGGAGAAGGCGCGCAAAGCAGGGAACTGGCCCCCGGCCCGCAGGATGAGCCCGCCGATGGCGTAATAGAGCGGCGGGTGAAAGGCCTGGAAAAATTGAGTGATGGGCGGCGGCGCCCAGTGGCTGGTGAACCACTGGGCATATTGATAGTGGCCGTCGGAGTCGTAGCCCCACGTCGGGTCCAAGTTGATGAGGGCGGCGAGGCGCAGCACCACGCCCAGCAGCAGCAACGCGAGCTCGGGGCGGCGCCATCGCCAGGAGCGCAAAGCGTGAACAGGCGGCATGGGCAGGCGACAATACAATTGCCGTTGTGATCGGCAACTCCCCGGCCCCTCTCCCGGCGAGCCTTCGGCTCGCCGACCTCTTTCCGCTTTGCGGGGCTGGGTGAAGGCTAGAGTCGGCCGGTGGCGAGCAGGGCCATCAGCACCAGGCCCAGCGCCACGCGGTAGATGATGAAGGGGACCGTGCTGCGGGCGCGCAGGAAGCGGAGCAGCCAGGCGATGCTGGCGTAGCCGGCGACCGCCGCCGCCAGCAGGCCGATGGCCATCGTGCTGCCGTGCAGATCGTGGGCGTGCATCACCTTGGGCATCTCGAACACCCCGGCCGCGGCGACGATGGGCACGCTGAGCAGGAAGGAGAAGCGCGCGGCCGCCTCGCGCCGGAAGCCGAGGGCCATCGCCGCCATCAGCGTGCTCCCCGAGCGGGAGACGCCCGGGATCACCGCGAAGGCCTGCGCGCAGCCGATGATCAGCGCGTCGCGCAGCGTGAGCTCGTCGAACGCGCGGACGTGGGAGGCCTTCTTCTCGACCACCGCCAAGAGGAGCGCCACCCCGATCATCGCGCTGGCGATCACCCACAGCGAACGGAACGAGCCTTCGATGGCGTGCCGGAAGAGCACGCCGGCGACCACGGCCGGGATGGTCCCCACCACCAGGTAGCCGAGCTCGCGGGCCGGGCGCGACGGCGGCTGCGACCGATCGGTGAGCGCCTTCCAGCCGGCGCCCAGCATCTTCATGAGCTCGGGCAGGAAGTAGCCGATGACCGCGACCAATGACCCGAGCTGCAGGACCGCGGTGTAGGCCGCGCCCGGATCGTCCCAGTGGAGCAGCGCCGGCACGATTCTCAAATGCGCCGTCGAGGAGATGGGCAGGAACTCGGTGACGCCCTGGACGATGCCGAGAACCAACGATTCGAAGTTCGTCATGGTTGCGAAAGCTCTCCTGAGATCACGCGGTGAATCTGCCCTGTCTCGTCCTGGAAACGCAAGGCTCCATCGGGCTCGACACCGAGGGCGATCCCCTCCAGGCGCTCCTGGGGGCGCCCCGGCGCCGTCACCCGGTAAGGCGCCGGGAAGGCGGCGTGCGCCTCGAACGCCTCCACCGCCGCCGCCGGCCCGCGCCGGTCGAACGCCTCGCAGAGCGGCTCGAAGGCGTCGAGCAGGGCGGCCAGCAGCGCCACCCGATCGACCGCGCGCCCCAACGCCCGCCGCAGCGAGGTCGCGCGCTCGGCGATCTCGGGCGGGAAGTCGACGGCGTTGGCGTTGATCCCGATGCCGACCACCACGCGCAGCGCGCTCGGCCCCGCGCTGGCCATCTCGGTCAAGAC
>Ga0210387_10003716_pt1 | contig 11734 bp, 16 predicted proteins | sample IncBWC7OmetaG_FD_160108 | JGI IMG/M metagenome (GOLD analysis project Ga0210387, IMG submission 160108) | Forest soil microbial communities from Barre Woods Harvard Forest LTER site, Petersham, Massachusetts, United States - Inc-BW-C-7-O ... | reverse complement strand
TTGTTCACAACTTCACAACTTCACCGGTAAGGGTGGTTGGTCCTGTGATATTTTCCCTCTCGCAGTTCGAACACTTCCCATCTAACTCGTAGTTCAGAGACCGGAAGACTAGTCACAGTACCGGTCTGAGCCTCAAACTTGCCCAAGGCACTAAGGATCGCCTGGTAAACCGTATTATGGTGCGCGATCGACGGATGTCCGCACATCGCATAGCGGTCAGAAGGATCGGAAGCCGCGTGTATTCGCAGTGAGTGCAGCTGAGGTAATTGAGAAGTACTGTTGAGGAGAAAGTACTTTTTTTTGAAGCGTTCAGAATCAAGAGGTGAACCGCTGAGCAATGCAACTTACGACGGGGGCACCGTCTGATCTGGCGTGCCCTTGCGACCAATATACAGATGTCTCGAGCTCTTTGAGTCTCGTGCAGTTCAAGATGGAAGCAATATTATTTTGCCCAAAGCACTAGACCAAAGTCATCACCTTGAGGCATCACGGGAGAGTGGGAAGGCTCACCCAGTCACCCTCGAAGGCCGCGTTAATGTGAAAGATCTCCAGTGAATTTGCGTGTCGTGGAAGAACCTCTTGAAAAAAGATGTTCGCAAGGCGATCTGAATCATTATCGTCCTTCCCCGAAACCCGTTGCAAACGAAGGTCCCTGAGCCCTTGGTATGACGACAAGTACTGCAGGAGACCATCGCTCATCAGATTAGTTTCCAGCCGAGAAAGTTTTATCCCCTCGGTCCCGAGGGTGTGCCAGACTTCCTCTGTTGAGTTGGCATAATTGTCGTCCTTCATGAATGCTGTGCTCATCCACTCCAGAGACGTCAACGACTGCAGGTGTCGAAGGATACTGGCGTCCAAGCCGACACCTATCCTTGCAAGTCCGAGGTGTTGGAGCTTAAGGGGGGATTCCACGTCGGAAAAGAGGTCATGCAGTGTAGTCACGCCCTCGTTACCCCACTGGCCGCTATCGACGTCCAGAACCTTGAGATCAGGGCTGTTCGCGATGGCTTGGGCTATACCCGGGACGATCTTCTCTCGGAAATTATCACAGCGACTACGGACTGTCAGTTTCGTGAGGTTCTTCAGATGATGCAGAGAAGTGTACTGTTCAGAACGGTACGAGTAATTGATGGTGAATTCGGATAGTGATGGAAGGGAGGCTACAGTTTGGATGACGGAGTCAGCGAGCCATCTGGGCTCGCGATCTAGGCTCCAACTACGAAATTTAAGAAAATGTAGCCATGATGTGTACGACATCTTCCACTCACGAGACGTTTTGCACATTTCTCAAGCGTGCTATAGCCTTGGGCACCTTGTTCCTTACATCCAAAATCGACGACACTAGCTTTCCACTGGGGCCAAACGGTTCCAACTCCGTTGAGCGGATCTCAATGGACCGGATATTTCCACACGCAGCACTGTTTTGCGATTCGAGAGCCATGATCTGTACGCGAGAGTGAAAAGTGGGATGCCCAACGTCGATGATAATGTGGCCATCCTTGATTTCCTCGGGAACGACCCAGAGTGAACGAAGGTATCCTTTTTTGATCTGAGAACGTATTATCAGGTTCTTAGTAGGGAAGACATGGGAATCAGAGCTAAATCAGAGCTCACGCTGCCTAGTTCCATTTCCTCGAGCACCACCTCCCAGACGAAAGCCAATGCGACCACGACCATGGCTATGAATATGTAGAAACGCCCCATAGTCACGGCATATACAACAGGAGAAGCTGAAATGTTTAACGTAGGACGTGTTGCGATGCACCGTGACCGTGATACTTCCAGTATATCACCCACAGTGGCACGTGGGTTTAAAGTTCAGGATCCGTCAAGTTTCGTCACGATTGGCCTTGATGTCGCACTGACTGTGAATGTCACTCGCGAGACCTTGAACGTAGAATGTGAAGTTGTAGGGTAAGGTAGACCCTACTGAGCCAATCGAAAGTGGTTCGAGAACATCAAGGGACGAAATTGCAATAGAGCCAATCGGGAGAACACCTCAGAAAGTGCAGCCCGGCAAGCTGTGTCAACCTTTCGGCGTCATGGAGACGACATCTGTAAAAAGACCACATCGAGGTTATCTCGGTTGCCAATGGTTGATTGCACGAACATTATTTCCACATGCTTCCAGAACACTGACTAGTTGATTCTCTCCCAGCCAGGAGTTGAAAGTAAAGTTATTAGAAGTCTTTGATACAGTTCAGGTTAAGTTGGTGGGACAGCTTCGATGACATGGAAAAGGGGCCCACCTCCCAGTTACATGTGTGAGGGATTAAATTTATGTCGAACCATCGCACACAATCTGGATCAGTCGATGTGAAATTAAGCTCGTTTCCCGTTAGAGGGGCATCGCGACTGATAACGTGTGTATGATGAATGGGAAAATGACCATGAAAAGAACGACGTGGCACGAGAACGGGAGGAAACTCCCCCCGATGTAAGACGACACCTTGTACAACGCTCATCGGCCAGACCAACGTAGAATTTTTCAAAGCTGCGAAAAACTGAATGGTGAATATGTCGGTATCTCTGTACGAGACCCATTTCTGCGTGAAACAAGTGATCGATGTCGAAAACATGTAGCCTGTGATGACAGCATTGACACTGGCGATTGCGGTTAGTAGTCTAAGTGAATCGTCCTTCCGCCAAGATGGCATCGTCCGGGTGTAATTGCCTACGAAATTTTGATTAGTAGTCTTGAAATTTTAAGGTTTAAAACACGTGATTTAAATATTAAACTCACGATCGGTGATCACTGTCACAAATGTGTCACTCGGAACACAAACTTGGCCCCAATGGCACAACCAAGGACACAACTACTAGAACGTTTTATGTGCCCAACACTATCGCGATTTGATCCTATACTAATAACTAACGATAAGGTGAGTGTTTCTGAATTCACATGCGAAACTGACAATTGACACTCTAATCCCTCAGGCTTGCGCCTGTACACACCATCTCAACACCTCCCCGTTGCAACTTGAAAGGCTACCGGAGACCTCTTGCAGTTCTCGGTGTTGCATGGCGTAACTGTGCCCCGTTTGGTCGCGTATTTCATTCACTGCGCGCGGGAGGCCATGCTCCGCACAGACTCATCCTCCTGCGCCTGCTCCTATCACCACGGCAACGGTGGGAAGCAATACCTGGGCTCTGGACGAGGACGAATCCGGGAGGCTGTGGCATGCCCTCCATTGCCTGCCTAATTAGAAACGGATGCGGCACAACGACGAGGGCGCCAAGCAACCAAGGTAACACGAAAACCGAGCTCGTCGTCGCCTTCTCAACGGTAATATCCGCAAAGATGTGCCTCACGACTCTCCCCTTGAATTTTGTTTCTAATTATTGTTTTTTAACTATAATCGGTACGAAATACATTGCATAAACTACCAGAACGTCTGCGCAGACCGTCAAAGAGAACTACAAAAGTTGACAAATGACCTCAGGTCCAAACACGGACTATCTTATCATATGAGCCTGACCCAATCTCCTTGCCATCTGGAGAGAAAGCTACCGAAGCGACGCAGTCTCCATGCTCGAATGGCCCAGCTATCACCTTCCCCGTCTCAGCATCCCAAACCCGGACTGTCTTGTCAACGGATCCCGAGGTAATGTGCTTGCCGTCAAACGAGAATGCAACGGACAAGACTATACTAGTATGTTCAGTGAATGGCATGAGCACCTCCTTTCCTGTTCTTACATCCGAAACCCGGATAGCATGGTCCCATGAGCCTGAAACGATGCGCTTTCCGTCAGGCGAGAAGGCGACGGACGAGACAGCACCGTAATGCTGAGTGATGGCCTTGGCTGCTGCAGACAGTCCCCTTGCAGCCCAATCCCAAACCCGAACTTTGCCATCGTCCGAGCTGGAGGCGATGGATCTGCCATCAGGCGAGAAGGCGACAGAGCGGACTTGACCAATTTGCTCATATGAGCCAACTATCACGTTCCCTGTTGTGCTATCCCAAACGTGGATTGTGCCATCTTCTGAACCCGAGACGATGCGCTCACCGTCAGTCGAGAACGCGACAGACTTGAAGTTACTGGGTGAGTAGGTGGGGTGGAGAGGGTAGGGGGTGGGCGTAGGTGTGTTGAGGGCTGAGAAGAGAGGTTTTGTGAATGTTGTGGTGAGGGGAGGGGGACGGGAGGCTTACAACGGAAGTGTCCTGGTAGGGCATCGATGATGGAGGCAGGGCCCCCCAAGAAGCGGTGGTTTTCCAGACCGAACACAGCAGGTACCGCATATGGACTCTCAACATTCCAAACCTGAATTACCTGGGAGCCAGAGACCATACGTTTACCATCAGATGAAAATGCGAGGGCGTGGATCCCCCTACTTTTCAACGGCCCAGCTACCATATTCCCCGTCTTGGCATCCCAAAGGCGAATTGTTGTATCACCTCCGCCCGAAGCAATGTACTTGCCATCAGGTGAGAAGGCAACAGCGTAGACTTGTCCGGTGTGTCCTATGAACTGCCTAGAACTGCCATTAAATTGACGTGGATCTGGGGGTGAGTATGGGGGCGGTGCAGATACATCATGTGAATGAGTGCTCCGAATTATATTGGTATCAGTCTGGGTAGTGTCGTTGGTCCTGTTGGAATCTCGTTTGAGAAGCATTGCTGGGATGTCAGCTACAGGAGAGTGAGGAGCGAGTCGCACTCACCAGCAGTCGGGAGTTGCACAATAATGTGGAGATGATCTTCGAGGGGTGGAGTCGAGAAGACCTGCGATAATCGCTGGGTAGGCAACAATTCTTTGACGGGACCGTGGTGGAGGTTAATGACCCGTAATTTTGCATCCACATTTTTGTCGATAGGCATGGACACTTTCCAGAGGTCGAGAGAGTTAGTGGCAATGTGATCGAGTGCGGGTTTCTTCTCGTCCTTGACCGCCTTTCTCAGGTAGTGCACAGTCTGGCTTCGTGAGACTCGAAGTGGAAAAATACGCTTGCGAGGGGGTTTATCACCGAAAACCCAACAGTTGAGATCGATCTCGTCAGGCATCGTGTACATCCAAGAAAGCGCAGTCAGAGTGCTATGTAGATGGGGGATATCGATGACACGGGAATCATGGCCGGATACTGAACTACGCCACACTCTGCATGATGTTTGTACGACATGACTTGAACAAACATCAGATCAAGTTTGGTTAGGAACTTGAATGGGATGATCATGATATGAGACTCACCAGACTCGCCAACACCAACACTAACATTAACACAAGCGCACGCCACCCCGCCACGAGGCCACACGCAGACAGTGACATTATTGCGCTGAAAATGTCTTTCCGCCTCCAGTGGTGCGAAGTATGTGCACAGCCCGAATATCTGAAGGTCAACCATATACTATTTTATTGTTCTCCGTAGATAGCTGTCTCGAATATCGGAACCTATGTAAGTGTGCAAACTGAAAGGTTGACGAGGAAACCACGTCGAGCGCTAAAAATCGGATTTTTCTCCTGTTGTAGCTCTGCCACACCCACTCTAATCCACATTTATCCTCAAACCCTCCCTGCGACAGCGCCTCAGTCTTTGCTGCACCCACGAAAACATTTTTCGGTCGCCAAAAATCATATTCACTCTTTCAAAACGCGAGATCATACACGGTCTGTTGTCGGTCCACCATCGAGATTCGATCATGCTTGCGATGAGGATGTCATCAATGTGATGACCCGAGGCTTGTGAAATGAGCAATGTCTTGAGCCTTGGAACAAGATGATGATCGTCCATTTCGCGATAACATAGCGCATCAAATAGGCTATTATCAACACACTGCGAGTGCTCGATGAGTGATTGCATATGTGTAAGGAGCAGTAGCAGCTCATCTGAGCGGATTTCCACGTAGCCGAATCGAAGGCGCTCCAAATCCAGTGATGAACGTAATGCGAATTCCGTAAAGGTCTGGTAGGACCAAGCGCAGCCATCGAGTGTTTCGACGTTAAGATCTTCGAGTGCAGGAAGATTGAGATATTGGAAGAAGGGTGAAGAATCCCCTGGCTCAACAAACGAGAGATGGAGTCTTCGCAAACGGGGGAGGACAATGATGGGTACGTGCGGTATGTCCCCCACAGCCACAATGATTAACATACAATCGACGAGGTTTGTGCATTCGAACAATACAAGCAGAGAAGTGTACAAATAGGTGTCGCTTCCACGGAGGTAAAGCTTGGTCAATTGCGACCATGGCATTGGTAAATCGGATACGAACGAGCGCCAGGGCGAGGGGGAAATTAAAGTGACGCTGCGAAGATGTGGAGCTGCCGCAAATGCAAATTCTTCTCATCCAGCATGCCCCACTGAAAGAGAACCCGGCTGAGAGGCTCACACTCTCCAGAAGTGCCATGGACCCAGCAGCGACGTGGACGAGAGGTTGATAGTGTGAATATGGGAGATGTAGGTGTAGGTGCTGTATGCGGTCTGCACTCGGTAAGATGGCATCCAGGATACGACTGAGTTTCTCGTTGAAGTTATTAACCCTCAATGACACACGTAGCGGATATGGGCGAGCTCGCTCAAACCACGCTTTCGCAAATGAGATGTAGTCTACTTTTCCCTCATAGCCCTCCTCCCCGACGAACTCGAGTGAGAAGGCGGTCCATAACTTTGGAGTGTCGTGCACGACGTACCTCCAGATTGAGCAAATTTGACCGAGGAGGAGAGAGGGTGGTAAATTTGGAGTGGGATGCAGGAGCTTTGCGATTTCAGCATAACAGAGAAAAATCTCTGCCAGCATCTCATATGGCAGAGCATGGTAAAACGCGCCACGAACAGCAATCTCCATCAGTCGCACGACCTCCCAGATTTAAAAGACGTCCAGTCCTAGAGGCAGCCTTTCTCCACAGGAGTCGAGTCAATCGAGGGTATTTAGTTGATGTTTCAGTTGGTATGGTAATTTGTCTCGACGCACATTTACCGCCAGAAAATGACCGTGACACCGTGACATACGCCTTGGAAGACAAACCACAAAACGCACGTGATCCACTTATACCTTAATCCCATTCAAAATCGTTTCTCCGATTCTTATTTGCAACGAAGAACTCGCATACCAGTTTCAACCTCGACCGTTCGCAGACATTCGGGGGACCTATCTGCTGTCTCATCTTCAATAACGATCCAATCATCCATGACCACTCATCCTAAACAGCTGCCCAAACCCACCTTCGCGTCCTACGCTATATTGACACATTCGCCAACGCCGATATCCAAGTATCATAACCTACCCCAAATTCTACCCCACCCGACTCTAACACTACGAAGTTTACACGCGCCATCGGGCTGATTGCCAGTGTCTACTTTGGTAGTGCAGCACACCTTTCTCTTCCGTACAACCTTGATTACTCCATCTACCATTCACTACGGATCTTACGCACCGCAAACAACACGAAATTGCTGGGACAATGGCGAATACAAAGCCTCAATGATCAACTTTAGGACTCCGGCTCAAGCGATCGCAGGTGAGACGATACCGTCGATCACGACCAATTACCCGATTGGTTCCTGAAGTGAGGAGTTCGAGAGATGTGTAGTCAGGCAGAGATGGCGGTTTCTCAAGGCATTAATAATTTGCAAGAAGTGTGGGTCTGGCAATTGAACACACATATGTAGGTAGAGAGAAACCAAGGTGCCGCAAGACATGACGTCCGTCACTGGGCGGTACCGCTTATTTCGTTCGCTTATTTCAAATTCACATACGGAGGTCAGTTCCACGAAACAGGACAAAGTCAAGTGTCGTGGTTAGTTGCGAATATGATCCATCTCCATCGACTTCATTCGCAAATCTTTGGCACCCAGACTTTGAACAATGCATCAGCTCCGAGTCAATTGAATTACTTCCAAGTATGTTTATTCCCTCCTTGTCTCACTTCAGCTGTCACCTCAATCTCAATCAATCCGTCATCGCATTCCAAACGCCTCTTTTGTTTACTTATATCGGGGTCGATCACGCAGCCATTTCCCGGGCCTTCACTGCCCTTGTCGGTGACACCCCGGTCGCGACCGCCGTCATTCCCACTCCTTCGAGGTCTTTCTTCCAGGCCCGTCAATCTCAGGCAATAAGCCTTCCTGAGCGAGCCTGAGCGACGCCCTTGCACTCAGTACTCCCTAACAAATTTAAATTTAGAATCCTGTCTTCTCTTAGCTCTATGTAACGACAGACTTCTCAAGTCTTCGAGGGTTGCCCTTGACGTGTACGTAAGGCTGTTCTTTTCCCTTCGACTAGTTTAGATCTGGCAAATTAATATAAAATTAAATATTGTGATCGTTCTACAACTTGTCAGATCTAATCTTGGGACTTACGCATATTGGACTGAGCAAGCAGGAGACTTCTGGTAGTGGCCCAGAAAGTTCGGACTTGGGAACTTGCGGGAAGTCAGTTCAATGAATAATATGTATACACAGAACCAAATAATAACATCATGATCCTGATCATATTCAAGTTTCTGCGGCCTTTCGATCATTGCCAGTAGTGGCTGCGTGCGTGCAATCAAGGAACAAGCAACAAGGTACCAACTTGGAGAACCGTCCCCCCGTTGTCTTGTATAAAATCAACTGTTCTGCTGTTCTTTGCTGCCGAAGAAGACCCACGGACTTGATACTAGCAGGCGAGGTAACGCGGGGCATAATACGGATTGAAGGGGTCCAAGTTGAGTCCAGGAACTTGAAGCGTCCACTAGCGGACTCGGAGGGAACGCCAGGACCGGGCATCAGCGGGGGTGCTTGCGCATAATTAAGGTGATCTCGGTCCCAATTCATTCGCAATCAGAGATGTAAAGTTCGGACTGCGCATTTCCGGGGCTGTATCTTTATCTTTGATGTAGAGGCTGTTTTATAATTAGAAGTAACAATCGATTGAGTATTATATTATGTAGACTTTGCCCGTCACTTCTTTGAATGCAGCACAAGCACTTCCTTGCTATCAGACATTGCGATTATGACTACTCTCACGTTTATCCCGAATAAGATGCTTGGGTTCGTATTTCCCTCAATGCTTATTGCAGCGGTTGACGACTGACCAGCATGTCAGCCCACTTCTCGTGGGCACCTATGTAAACGCAATAATGTACACCCTGGAGGGCGTCGCAGTCATTCAATATTACTCTGCCTCCAAACGTAACAAGGACTCTCGTCTGCTTCAAGTCGTGGTTTATTTCACATTTGCTGTGGACACAGTCTGTACTTTTGTCACTTGTGCTTGCGTCTACTTGGTCTGTAACTAAACAATCATCTTCTCCAATGTAATCCTGATGAACCCATTTCCTGCAGTATACCGTCACACATTGGGGTACGATTCTTTCATTTCTCATTTTTCACATGGTTGACAGGGTATTGATGTCCCTGCTCTAGGAGATAAAAATTTCGTCACCGAGCAATACTGGCCAACAGCTGTCACACTAGCATTAAATGGCATTACTGGGACGATTGTGCAATGTTTCTTAATTTATCGCTACTGGAGGATGTCAGTCATTTGTGTTTTCATCACAAGGTCTGCCATACCAAGTAAACTCTGCATAGGAGCCAAAACTATTACATCACATCTGTATTGATCCTCTTCATGCTTGCAGCAGTGTGTCAATCCGATTCTCAGTTCGTAATGTGAAACTAATAGTGATTGTCTAGTCAGGGGGCTACATGACAGTATCAGTAGCTCTTTGGCTGATCCCATCCACTGGCGACAGGCTGAGGGTAGCATTGTCTGCTATGTGCGTTTTGTCTCACTACTTTTGACATACTCTAATAAGGTTTTATGTGTTTAGGATCTGGTTCAGCACAACAGTGGCTACAGATGTCTCCATTACTTTTGTGCTTCTCTGGCAGTTTTATCAGATCAAATCATCCTTCAAAAGCACTAATAGGTGCATTTCCTATTATTGCTATGGTTGACCACCACTTACCAGGCTTGATCTGATGCTCCTTAATATTCACATGTTATTTAGCCTCATTCATAGGCTTATGGCATCCACAATTCGTACTGGGACAATAACATCAGTTGTTTCAGTATTAATTTTCATCTTATTTCTCATTGATAGGCACAACAATGGTGAGCTTATCTGGCAACATTGTTTGAGGGTCACTGAACTGTCATTGTGACTGCAGAGGCAGTTGGGGTTGTGATATGCCTTGGCCGGACCTATGCTCTTACCATGCTCTACAACCTGAATTACAGAAGTTCACTCAGACATGGACCGGCACATGCTGATGGACCCCACAACCTAGAACCAGGTAATACCATGAACTTTGTGAACATAATTTGTGAGTGTCTCCCTGGAATATTGGAACTTCCTGCAGAGGCCCAATTGTCATCCAACTCTCAGGCTCAGATGTCCATCATACACCTGCTGTTTATCATGGATCACTGGTGAGATTGCACATCATGCTGCCTGTTCTATCTCTCTTTCAAGCCTGAAGCTAATATTTGCATCTAGACTGACCACAGCCCCTTGGGTCCCTCAGATTGCTCACAGGATGTTTTGAATTCATTTTCCTTGCAGGAAAAGGTTTCTATATTACCATTGGGACCATGAACCCAGTGATTTCAACACCCCAGAGACCTACTGTTGCTCACTTGTGTAATTATAGTGTTGTACATATATATCTGGAAATAAGGATTGTTCTAGCAAGCCATCTTCCACACTCCCTGTCAGTCCCTGCTTCACCTGATTACCTTGCCCTTCATCTATTTCTCTAGATCCCAGGCATTAGCTTTGAGCATAATTGGGTTCAAATATGTTCCTATAGCATGTTCTGAACTGAGGCTAACTTCAAGATATCCAAATCACATCTGATCCATCTTGCTGCAGGCCTGTCCAACTCCATTCGCTTCTTTCCCCTGCTCTTATAAGGACAGAAACAGATTTGTTCTTGAAAATGATCTTGATGGCAGGATAGGAATGCAGAAAGATTAACAAGCACAATGTCACATGATTCTATGGATCTCTCAATTGTCTAGAACAAGAAAGAAGGGTGGAAAAGCATTGACAATCCATTGGCAAGTGTATTCAGCATAGGAGTGTTGGACTCAGTACCTGTGCATGTCAGCTGACAGACAGGATGATGATCTTTTGAAGTGGTTTCAGATGAAGGGCCAATTGCAAAGTCAATGAAACTCTATGTATGGTATACAAGAGTGATCAGGTTGAAATTCAAGGTTTGTTTGGCTTTGCTGGGTTGCCTTCTGCCTAGAACCTGGATAAACTTGATTTGCACAATTCAATTTTACAAAATTCAAAATTCAAAATGATCTGGCTGGTAGTGATTACTTCTTGACTCTTATTGATCTAAATAAAAAACACAACAACACTACTAGTACACCCAGCAGGGCAGCTGGACAACTGTAGTTCAAGAGTGTGGCTTCACAGCCTGAGGCCCTGAAAGACAGGTCTGTGCTCAGGCTGGTCTCTTTCCTTGGACCTTGGGCCTTTGACATTAGACCAGTATCCCCTTGTCTGATATTCTTCTATCCAATAACCTCATCTCAACAATTGAGATTCTAGCTAAGCTGTTGATGTTTGTTAAGTGGACCTGAATCATTCGCTAACCAGTTGCTGACAAAGCTGTTGATACTTGTTTAGACTGTCCACAGTCCAGTTCATGAACCTGCAGAACCAGGTGTGAACCCAAACCGCACCCAAGGTTCAGGTTCGAGGTGCAGCAAATGGCTATTTTGGCCAAACCTGCACCTGAACCAGAGGTTTGGAGACTTGGCTGTGAATTTTTTTGGCTTCTTTTGCTATATTTAGC
>Ga0210387_10003715_pt1 | contig 11734 bp, 8 predicted proteins | sample IncBWC7OmetaG_FD_160108 | JGI IMG/M metagenome (GOLD analysis project Ga0210387, IMG submission 160108) | Forest soil microbial communities from Barre Woods Harvard Forest LTER site, Petersham, Massachusetts, United States - Inc-BW-C-7-O ... | reverse complement strand
TGCGGGCAGCGCTTGATATGCGCGAGGCCGTGGATCAGCTCAATCAGGACCGCCCGCAGCGTGATTTCATCCTGAAAATCGGCGTGCATCGGGGGGCTGCGATCGCGGTCACGCTCAACGAGCGGCTCGATTATTTTGGCCAGACGGTGAATATCGCGGCGCGGGTACAGAATGTTGCCGATGGCGACGAGATTTGTATGACCGAAGACGTTCATGGCGCGCCGGAAGTGGCGGAAATCATCGCGCCATACCCGGTCGCAAAGAGTGAGGCGGCGCTCAAGGGCGTCAGCCAGGCCATGTCGGTCTATCATCTCACCCGAATGGCATCCTAGTCGGCGCATCGGCTGACCGCGCCGCCAGTTGTGCGCGAACGCTGCCGCCAGAACTCCTGTTGGCACTTAACGACATCGTCATTCTACCGACGGAATGTCCGCGTGTAAGGTGAAAGCGGACGAGGAAAAGGCGCGGCTCGCCCTCTGTTGATGCCGCCAAAAAACAGTCGAGATTTGGGAATTAGAAGCGTGATGAAGCGGTTTAACTTGATATTTCTGACCATCGTTGCACTGATCTTGCCGTTCGCGGCATCCGCTGAGGAATGGCCTGGCAGTTTCCTCGCCCGTGTCGAGGCCATGGCGTTGATCGAAACGCTGAACGCCGAACTGCTCTCGAACCCGAGTGCGACCTTGACGCTGGAGCGCTGGTGCGGCGCCCACCGGCTGGCGGCAGAGGCAAAGGTTTCGGCCCACCTTGTGCGCGGAGAAGATCGACAGATCGCGCCGGAAGACCGCCAGCGATTCGCGATTGCCGCCGACGAGCCAGTACGTTACCGGCGCGTGCAATTGTTTTGCGGCGACAAGCTGCTTTCCGAGGCGGACAATTGGTATGTGCCGAGCCGCCTCACACCCGAGATGAACCGGCTGCTTGATGAAACCGATACGCCGTTCGGACGCGCCGTGAAGGATCTTGAATTCCAGCGCCAGACGCTCAAGGTCACACCGCTGTGGCGGCCGTTGCCGGAAGGGTGGGAGCTGGAAGCTGCGCAAAAGGACGGGACAGGCGCCCTGCCGGTGCCTGACCATGTGCTGGAGCACCGCGCCATTCTTTTTACAAAAGCGCGGGTGCCGTTTTCGATCGTGGTCGAGACCTACACCAGGCATATGTTCGATTTTCCGCTCAACGCGGCGAAGTGACGGGTTGGCGCCACGCACGATCGTGCCGCGATCAAAGGTCACAGCCGTTATCCGTTCCTAGGCGATGCCACCTTGTCCCCCGCTCCACGCGGAGTGACGCAGGCTTGATGCCTTGCTCTTTTGATCGCCGCCAGTACCTTGGCGCGATCATATCAGTCATGAACCTGTTCCGGTCCTCATCGAGGCCAGGGAGGGTCGGGAGCGCCTTGGCGATCATCGCCGGTTTGATGGCTGGAAGCCTGATCGGCCTTGGCGCCACGCATTCCGAGACGATCAAACCAAGGCCCTGCGATATCTATGCGGCTGAACACACGCCATGCGTCGCCGCGCATAGCACCGTGAGGTCGCTCTACGCCAGATATACCGGCGCATTGTATCAGGTGCAAAGAGCTTCAGATAACGCCACTCGAAACATCGACTTGCTTTCGGACGGCTACGCCAACGCGGCGATGCAAGATGTGTTCTGCACCGACACCACCTGCATCATCACCAAAATTTACGACCAATCTCCCAGGCATAACGACCTCACCATCTCCTCCGGCGGGACATTTAAAGGACCTGGCCCCAACGGCTCAGACCTCGGCGCCGCGGCGGACGCGTTGCCGATCACGGCAGGTGGTCACCAAGTCTATGGTGTCTCGATTTCGCCGGGGATGGGTTACCGCAACAATCAGACGTCGGGCGTTGCGATCAATGGAAAGCCGGAAGGAATGTACATGGTTTCTTCCGGAACCCATTTCAATTCCGGTTGCTGTTTCGACTATGGCAATGCCGAGACGAGCGCCACAGACACCGGCCGCGGCCATATGGATGCGGTCAATGTAAGTCGAGATTTGGAATGGCCCAACTGCCGCAACGAATCGGGGCCCAGGGTGGGTGCCGATCTGGAAAACGGAATCTTCCACTGGAACCAACGAAGCTGCAATCCTGCCGCCAATTTCAGCGGCGGGCCACATCCTTTCATATCGGCATGGTTGAAGAACGATGGTCAGACCCGATTTGCACTGAAGTGGGGCGACGCCCGGTCGGGCGGCCTCAACACAATCTATTCGGGCGCCCTTCCACGCGGATATGCGCCGATGCGTCAGGAAGGCGCGATCATCCTCGGCATTGGAGGCGACAACAGCCATGCCTCCGCGGGCTCCTTCTTCGAAGTCGTGATGATATCAGGTTTCCCCGCTGACAGCGCGGAGAACGCTATCCAGTCCAACATTGTCGCGGTCGGCTATGGCGCGCCCACCGGCCTGTCTGGAACCCTGGCACCGGGATCGGAAATCTCGCTGCAAGCGACCACGGCATGCTGCACCGGAGATTATATTCGTAACCGGAACGGCGCCGCCGTCATCGCGCCGATCACGTCTCGCAGCGCTGAGCAGGACAAGGGGGATTCGACATGGATCGTCCGCCGCGGCCTCGCCGACAACTCATGCCTCTCCTTTGAGTCGAGAAACAATCCGGGCGACTTCCTGCGGCATCAGAACTCTGCCCTACATGTGCAGCCGTTCGACGGCACCGCCCTGAATCGGTCTGACGCGACGTTCTGTCCGGAGCCGGGGAAGGACGGGAAAGGAAATTCGTTCCGGTCGGTGAATAACCCGACGAAATACATCCGCCACTACGATGGCAAGCTTTATATCGCCGGCGATGGCGCCGGCACGAATCCCTGGGACAACAAGGCACTTTGGACCGACGACACAAGCTTCATCGTCAGCCCGCCCTGGTCGCCATAAGACCGAGGCCGCTCCTCGATCAACGGTACCGCAAGCCGGGCAAGCCCGACTTGCGGCGGGGACAGGTCAGGAAATGCTCAGCGTACAGATCAATTCGCTGCGAAACAGTACAGCAAGCCGTCGCCGCCGGTGCTCTTGAGATCAGCCTGCGAGCAGCCGCCATCCGGGCCGCGCGAGGGATGTGAGGAGTTCCAGGATTTCGACGCATCGTCGTCACGCAGGCCGATACGGTCGATATGGCCCATCATCGCCGCGCCTTGCGTCGAGCTCGTCCAGTTCTTGCAGGTGCGGTCTTCGCCCGCCGCAAAAGCAGTCCCGTCCGGTTGCGAGCCTGTCAGCGCGTCGTGACGGTTCGGCGTATCGCCGCGGCCGTTGATGACCTCGCCCTTCTCGCTGAGCGCGGTCTGCTTGGAGAGGTTGTTGGAGGCGCTGTGCAGATCGGCAACGTCCTTGGCGATCACGACGCCTTTTGAGTTCTGCCACGGCCCCTTGCCGATGCGATCGCGCGCGTTCACCGCGGGCTTGCCGTCGGCGGCTTGTGTGGAGAGATAAGCGTGCCAGGTTTTGGCGGTAGCGCCGGCCGCGGTGGCGAGTGTCGCGCACTGCTTGTCGGCGCCCTCGATACCGCCGAGGTCCGCGCCCTTGCCGGGGCCAGTCGAGGTGACAAAGAACGTGGTATTGGCCGATTGGGCCTGCGCGGGTGCTGCGGCCAGGCTCGCGAACACGGCCACAGCCGAGACAAGGCCGAGACGCGAAATGTTTTGGGCAAGAACAGACATTGAAAATCCTCCCATGCTTTTTTGATTCAACGGCCGTTTTGCACCGGCCGTCCAACGATAATGCAACCCTTTGCGGTCGACATTATTCCGTTTGCGCGACGCATAAATGAAAAGGCGCCGCGGTAAAACCGCAGCGCCTGCTCATCTCGCAATTTTTCACGCAAAATAATCAGGTTTGCTGGATCGCCGACAATTCCCAATTGCCGCCGCGCGGCCGCAGGAACGTCCACACTTCCGTGACTTCCTCAGGCTGCCCGTTGCCCTTGACGACGCGGCCAGTGGCCCGATCGAGCGTGGTGTCGACCAGCGAATAGCGCATCGCAACGCTGGCATAGTCGGTGTCGCCCTCGCGCCAGGCTTCGGCAAGATCGCCTTGCAGAAGCCGGGTGCCGGCAACCTTGTTGACGACATTCTCCGCCTTGTTCTGCTCGAGATCGCGGACGAAATACGAGACCATTTCCGGGGTCGCCAGCGTGTGAAGCCGCGCGACGTCCTCGTTCGACCAGGCGTCCTGGGTTTCGCCAAGCAGCCGCTCGAAGGCCTCATAATCCGCGGGAAGAATCTGAACCGGCGCGCTACCTGAGCCCAGGCCAAAACCCATTCCCGATCCGGAAGTCGCCTGCGCGCTGAGCGGCGAAGGCCCGCCGGCGAAGGCTGTTTGCGCCACCTGACGGCGCTGCCACCACGACATCGCAAGCCGCACCAGCAACACGATCAAGCCGATCTGCAGGACAAGCCCGATGATCGACGAGAACCCGCCGATGCCGCCGAACATTCCGCCGCCGAACAGCATGCCGAGAAGACCGGCGCCGAGGAATCCCGCCGCCAGACCGCCGAACAGACCCATGCCCGGACGGTTGAAGAAGCCGCCACCTCCCGTTCCCAAACCGGGGCTGCCCGGTTGTGTGATGGTGCGGTTGAACGGCTGCGCGGTGCTCGGCGCAGTCGAGGTCGAAGGCGGCGCCGAGAACGTCCGCGCGCCGCGCGAGCCCGAGCTGACGCCGCCGCCGATCCGCGCATCAGCCGACGAAGCCGCGACAACCAGCGGCAAGGCCAGCGACAACACGACGGCAAAAGCCTGCATAACGCCGAAAACACGTGGCCTGATATTCATGGCGATGTTCCTCAAAAAACCCGCGCTTCCATGGTCTTGATGCCTAAAGGGAAGCGCCCCCCTTAAGTGGGCAGGGTCGCTCAAAAGGGAAGCCACAGCGAGGGGGATGGGCTGCGGCCCTGCGTCGCGGGGCGCAGTCCAATTTCCAAAGAGGCAAAAGCACATGGCAATAAAGCCGCTTCTACCTCCAACGTTCACGCGTGGATATGGTGAACCGCGCTATTTGCGACAGCAAAACTCCCGCTGCCAGGTTTCTACCCTCATCTTATAGTTGTTTTTTGATGCATAGCTTCTTTCTGCAAGAACTAGATTGGCGTTCCGATCCCGTTTCAAAAATCAGAACCGGCGGCTCTTGTGTTCAGCCGCCAGGGAGGCTGCCATGCAACCGAGCGTCTACCGCCATCCTCCGTTACATCAGACTTCTTTAGCTGCAAAGCGCGATAAAGCAAAAGCACTTGTGGCGCTTGGACTCGCCTTTCCGTTCGCCACCTCTTTCGCCGCAGCTGCTGATGTTTGCGGCACGCCGCCAAACGTCGGAAATGACAATCTCAAATACGTCCAATATCTGCTGAGCAAGCCGCAGGATTCACCGGGCTGCTCCATGAAGGTGGTGAACGGACGCCTGGTGATTCAGGAGCCTGTGACGAATGCGGCTTTGAGCTGTCCGGATATGTTTGCGTGGAAACTTTTCAGCGAAAGCGTGACAGCGGAATTTTGGAAGGGATGGGCGGCCGATCAGGAAACCTGGCCTGGCAATGGATTCGCAAATGATCCGGGGCTGCCATTGCCACTCTGCGCAAAAGGCAAACCGAGCTCGGCTTGCTGCAACCCCGATAGCGCCGTCAACCCGGGCTATGATGATCCCGCATACAAAGCCAAAGCATGTCCCTACTTTCCAGGCGACCATGTTACTGCGGCCGACGCCGGCATGCCGGAACGCATAGGCGTCGTCCCCTCGAAAGCCCATACTTTCAGCTTCGCTACTAGTCCGCGCGCTCGGGAAATACTCACACGCGATGCCGCTTTGTTACGGCAGATGTCGACGGCTCCGGAGCAAGCCCAAGGACGTAAAATCAGACAATCCATGGCCGAGGTTGTCTTCAGAAACAAGAAATTCTTCGAGTTCGTATTTAGAAACGACCTCTACAATCAGGAAGGGATCATCAAGGTCTTCAAGGCAAACAGTGACAACATCAAAACAGGCTCGCCGTACCGCATTTCCAACGAGACCGGCGCGTTGTCGGAGATAGTGTTCCCCGCGGACGCTGTCATGATCAAGAGCGATTGGCTGAATAAGGAACGTGCAATCGAAATGGGAATCCAGGACGACCCGACGCATCCCTACATAAAAATGAACATTACGTCACCCGTTACCGACAACAACGGAACGATCTTGCAACCGGGCGAACATTGGCTCGTCGGCCTTCACATTTCGTCAAAGGACATCCCTAACTGGGTCTGGGCAACCTTCGAACATGTCAACAATCCGGGGCGATGTGACTACACCGGTTGCAGCGATTCGTTCGGTTACGACACCTCAGACAATGTTTCGCAAGGCCAAGCTCGAAATTACACTCGACCGCATCAGATTTGCGACAATCTTCCGCTTCCCTCGTTCGTGCTCGATCTGGGCAAGTCATATCAGGCCGGCCCTCGACGCTCGTTGTTAACAAGCATCTTCAATGATCTTGGAATAGGTACGAAAGAGAACACCACTTTAGTCCCCGGCCGCGCAGATCGTGCCTGGCTGAGCTACCAGCTCAAGGGCACGCAGGTCGACTTCACCGATTCGATTGGACGTCCCACTCATCTGGGGAACAGCGTAACGGAGGGCGGTTTCGTATCCACGTCTTCGTGTATGACGTGCCATGCCCGATCCGGAGCGACGCTGACGGGAACCATCCCACCGGCGCTTGGCGTTTTTGAAAATGGGATTACCGATTCCGGCTATTTACCGAGCAGCTTCGGAATTCCCACTCCCGATTGGTACAATCGCAGCGGTCAACCGCCGACGCTTCAAGTTCTACAGACCGACTTTGTCTGGGGCTTTCTCGCCGCAAACAGCACAAAGCCTCCAAGTGCAGCTGTTATGTCGCTACGGCGGACGTTGCCGGCCAGAGCGCCGGTTTCTTCTGTGCGTCAACGCGCGTTGGAGTGACCTCGATCTACGGCGTCATGGTCTCCTTCACCGCCGCCACGAGCTGGCTCAGCGTAAAGGGTTTCGGCAGGAAAGCGAACTGCTGGTTCTCTGGCAGGCTCTTCTCGAAGGCGTCTTCCGCATAACCTGAAACGAAGATGATCTTCAGGTCGGGATTCTTGCCGCGCATGGTCTTGAGCAGCGTCGGCCCGTCCATTTCCGGCATCACCACATCCGAGACGACGAGATCGACCGCGCCGTCTTTTTCTTCCAGCGCTTCCAGCGCCTCGACGCCATTGGAGGCCTCGATCACGCTGTAGCCACGCGAACGCAGGCCCCGCGCGTTGAGCGAACGCAAGCCTTCTTCGTCTTCGACCAGCAAAATCGTGCCCTGCCCGGTCAGATCGGTGCGGGGCTTGGCCTCAGTGGCGGCCTCCTTGGCGGCGCCATTGGCAGCGACGGGATCGCCAGCCACTTCCTTCTCGGGATGATGCCGCGGCAGGAAGATGCGGAACGACGTGCCCTTGCCGGGTTCGGAATCCACATAGATGAAACCGCCGGTCTGCTTGACGATGCCATATACCGTCGAGAGCCCGAGGCCGGTGCCTTTGCCGACCTCCTTGGTCGAAAAGAACGGCTCGAAGATCTTGTCGACGATATCAGCCGGAATGCCGGTGCCGGTGTCGATGACATCGATCCTGACATATTCGGCCGCCGGCATCCCCTTATAGGCCAGCAGTGTGGCTTCCTCGGCCGTGACATTGGCCGTACGCACCGAGAGTTTGCCGCCGTCGGGCATCGCATCGCGTGCATTGACCGCGAGATTGACCACCACCTGTTCGAATTGCGAAACGTCGACCTTGACCGGCCACAGGTCGCGGCCGTGGACGAGGTCGAGCTTCACCTTCTCGCCGATCAGTCGGCGCAACAACATGGTGAGGTCGGACAGCGCGTCGCCAAGGTCGAGCACCTGCGGCCGCAACGTCTGGCGGCGCGAGAACGCCAGCAGCTGACGAACGAGCGTGGCCGCCCGCGTCGCGTTCTGCTTGATCTGCATGATGTCCTGGAACGACGGGTCGGTCGGCTTGTGCGCGTTCAGCAGGAAGTCGTTCGCCATCATGATCGCGGACAGCACGTTGTTGAAGTCGTGCGCGATGCCGCCGGCGAGCTGGCCGACCATGTCCATCTTCTGCGACTGGTTGATCTGGTTTTCCAACGCCCGGCGCTCGGTCGTCTCCAGCATGTAGACGATCGCGGCTTCCGCCTCGCGCTCGTCCGCCTCGACCGCGGTGACAAAGAACTGTGCCCACCGCTCCCTGGTGCCGTCGAGCATGACCTCGACCGGCGCGATATCGCCCTGCCCCTGCGCTGCCTGGTTGATGGCCGCGACCAGAAGGTTGCGGTCGCGTGCGTTGACGGTGCTGAAGATCGATTTGCCGGCGGCGCCATCGGCGCCAAGGCCCTGCGACAGTTTGGCAAACCTGGCATTGGCGCGGACGATCGCGCCAGAGCGATCGACAGTCGCAATCGCCATCGGCGTATGGTCGAAGAAGCGCATGAAGCGCACCTCGGCCGCCCGCTGCGGATCGGCGCGTTCGTCGCGCGCGCGGTTGATCACCAGCGTCCGCGAGGCTCCGGGCGCGCCGTCGGCGCCAAAAGCGAGCTTGTGATAAAGCCGCGCCGCCATCGTCTTGCCGGTGCGCATGCGCAGGTCGATATCGAAGACTTCGGTCGTCACCTCGCCCGGCACCGGCGTCACCGAGGTCAGGAGCGCGGCGCCGTCGCCGGACACGATGTCGGTCAGCTTCAGGCCGCCCGATCCGATCTCCGCCAGATCGTAGTCGAGCCAGTTGGCGAGCGTCGCATTGACATAGGCGACCTCACCCGAGGCGTTGACCGAGAAGAAGCCGCACGGCGCATGGTCGAGATACTCGATCGCGTGCTGCAACTCCTGGAACACGTCCTCCTGCCGCTCGCGGTCGCGGGTGATGTCGGCGATCGACCACACCGCATACTTCGCCTCGCGTTTGCTCTGGCCGAGCGGCCGGACCCGCATCCTGAGCCAGCGGCCGTGGTCGCCGTCGGTGCCGGCAAGGCGGACTTCCTCCTGCTGGCGCTTGCCTTCGCGGGCCGCCTTGAGCAGCCGAAAGATCGCTTCCGAGACGTCGGGATTGCCGATGAAAACCCGCTCGACCGGGCGAACGTCTTGCGGGCTCAAAGCGCCCGTGAGCGCCTGATAGGCCGAGTTGGAATAAGCGACATGGCCACTCGGATCGGTGACGGCGATCCCGTCATAGGCGAGATCGGCGATGCGGCGGACGACGGGATCGTCGGTCGAACGGTCGACAAAGCGGATGATGCCGGCGGCAAAGGCGAACAGATTGAACAGGCCCACCATGGCAAGCAGCGCCAGCAGGCCCAGGATATAAGGCTGGGCCTGCGCCCGGCCGATCGACATGAGCGCGGCTGCCGCGGCGACGATGACGCCTGCCACCAGCAGCACCAGCAAAATGCTGCCCCGCCGCACCGGCTCATTGGCGGTGGCCGGGTCGGGCGGCGGAATGTGGTCAGGTTGGGCGAGCATGAGATGAGGAGAATAGCCTGTCGAAACGGATAGGACGCGCAATATCTATATCTACGCTAGATTCGGCGTCCCCGCTCCTGAGTGCCTGAATCGCCCCCGTTAGCGCAAGCCGCCCCCGGGGTAATTCGCAGGCTGTTCGCTTCCCGGCTGCCCCGGAACCGATCGGGCGGCATCATCGCCGGCCGGACAGGCCCCGCCGCAGACCCATCACGTAGCCGATGATTTCGGCGACCGCGTGATAATGTTCCACAGGTATCTCCTCGTCGATCTCCACATTGGCGTAGAGCGCGCGCGCCAGCGGCACGTTCTCGACGATCGGAATATTGTGTTCGCCTGCGATTTCCCTGATCTTGAGCGCGATCAGGTCGACACCCTTGGCCACGCAGATCGGGGCCGGCATGCCGCGTTCGTAGGACAGCGCCACCGAATAGTGGGTCGGGTTGGTGATGATGACGGAGGCCTTGGGGACCGCGGCCATCATGCGCTTCTTCATCCGCTGCTGCCGCAACTGCCGGATTCGGCCCTTGATGTGCGGATCGCCTTCGGACTGCTTGAATTCGTCCTTCATCTCCCGCAGCGACATCTTCTGCCGCTCGTACCACTGCCGGTACTGGAAGAAATAATCCGCGATCGCGACCACCGCGAGCATGGCGACCACGGCGCCCATCAGGTGCAGCGTCAAACTGATGACCACACCGAGCAAGGCAGAAGGATCGAACCGCAGCATCGATTCCAGACGATGCCGCTCCGGCCACAGGATCGCGGTCATCACCGAGCCGAGCGCAATCAGCTTGAACAGGCCTTTGGCGAAATTGGCGATCGCCTGCTTGCCGAAGATGCGCTTGGCGCCTTCCAATGGCGAAATCTTGGAGAGCTTGGGCGTGAGCGATTGGGCCGACCACACCAGCCGGTGCTGCAGCATGTTGCCGGCGATCGCCGTGATCACCAGCATCAGGATTGGCAGGCCGAGCGCGGCAAACAGCACATATTCCAGGTTCTGCATCAGCATCAGAAGGCCGGGACCGTCGACGCGGATCATCCAGGAATTGGCGATGATATTCTTCAGCGGCGTCTGGATGTCGCCGATGGAACCGGAAAAGTTCGAAATAACGAGGGTTGCGCCCGCAATCATGAACCAGGTGTTGACCTCCTGGCTCTTGGCGACGTCGCCGCGCTCAAGCGCGTCGTCGAGGCGTTTTTGCGTGGGGTCTTCTGAGCGTTCGCCGCCATCGTCCTCATCGGCCATGGTTCAGACAGCCTCTATTTGAGCGGGATCATGTCGTGCATGACGCCGATGAAGTAGTCGAGGAAGCTTCCCATCATCGCCGTCAGCACGACGGCAAAGATCAGAAACCCCGCCAGGATCGATAGCGGCACGCCCACGAAATAGACCTGCATCTGCGGCATCAGCCGCGCCAGCACGCCGAGGCCGATGTTGAAGACCAGGCCGAAAACCAGAAACGGCGCAGACAGTTGCATGCCGATCTTGAAGGCGGCGGCGAAGGCGCGGGTGGCGAGCGCTGCCACATCGCCGCTCGGCATCACCTCGCCCGGCGAAAAGATCGAGTAGCTGTCGTTGAGCGCGGCGATGATCAGATGATGACTGTCGGTCGCAAACAGCATGGTGATGCCGAGCATCGTGAGAAAGTTGCCGATCACAACGCCCTGCTGGCCCTGCGTCGGGTCGACCGAGGTCACAAAGCCGAGGCCAAGCTGCTGGGCGATCACGGCGCCTGCGACCTGGAGCGCTGCCAACGCCACCCGCGCGGTGGCGCCGAGCACGATGCCGATCAGGATCTCGTAAACAAACATGACCAGAAGCGCCGAGAGCGCATCCATATTGACGTGGTAGTCCGCGCGATGCAGCGGCACGATGATCAACGCGAGCAAAAGCGCGATCGCCAGCTTGATCCGCACCGGAATATTGGATTCGCCCAATCCCGGCAGCAGCATCACCATGGCGCCGACGCGGGCGAACACCAGCATGAAGGTCGCCGCAAGGACCGGCAAAAGCGAGATATCGATGCGCATACGCCGAGCGTCCCGGCTCCATCATTCGCTTCCCGCAGCGGTGCATTCTGCGAATGCTGGAGCCACAGGGACACTCGCGGCCTGAGTGTGCCATCAGCCGCCTATGATTCGCGACGATATCCGCATCATATGGCTGTGTAGCGAGTCGGCCATGAATGGCAGCGCCAGC
>Ga0210387_10003714_pt1 | contig 11735 bp, 7 predicted proteins | sample IncBWC7OmetaG_FD_160108 | JGI IMG/M metagenome (GOLD analysis project Ga0210387, IMG submission 160108) | Forest soil microbial communities from Barre Woods Harvard Forest LTER site, Petersham, Massachusetts, United States - Inc-BW-C-7-O ... | reverse complement strand
GAAGCCGGTCTCGTCCTCCACGGTGATGAAGACGAACCCCTTGGCGGTCCCCGGCCGCTGGCGGACGATCACCACGCCGGCCACCCGCGCGCGCCGTCCCCCCGGCACCGCGCCGAGATCGGCGGCGCGCGTGACCCCCTGACGGTCGAGGGCCGCCCGCACGAAGGCGACCGGGTGCTGGCCGATCGTCAGGTTGGTGCCGGCGTAGTCGGCGGCCAGCTCTTCCTCGGCCGACATCTCGGGCAGCGGCGACTCTTCGAAAGGAGCGGATCGCATTTTCGAAAAGAGCGGACCGGACCTTCCGAGCGCCTCGACCTGCCAGAGCGCTGCCCGCCGCTCGCCGCCCAGCTCGGCCAGGGCGCCGATCTCCGCCAGGCGCGCCAGCGCGCCGGCGTCGCTCTCGGCGCCGCTGCGGTGGGCGAAGTCAGCCAGCGACGCGAACGGCGCCGCCCGCCGCGCCCCCTCGATCTGCCGGCCCAGCTCTTCGTGAAGGCCGCTCACCGCGCGCAGGCCGAGCCGCACCGCGCGTCCGCCGTCCTCCAGATCGGCGAGCCACCCCGAACAGGTCACGTCGATCGCTCGGACGCTCACGCCGTGGCGGACGGCGTCGCTGACCAGCGTCGACGGATGATAAAAGCCGAGCGGCCAGTTGTTGAGCAGCGCGCAGAGGAACGCCGCCGGATGATGGGCCTTGAGGTAAGCCGAGGCGTAGGCGAGGAGCGCGAAGGACGCCGCGTGCGATTCGGGGAAGCCATAGAGCGCGAACGATTTGATCCCCTGGACGATCTCCTCCTGCGCTGCGCCGGTGATCTCCTTCTTGGTCATTCCAGCGCGCAGGTCCTTCTCGATGGCGTTCATCCGTTCGTGCGAGCGCTTGAACCCCATCGCCCGGCGCAGCTCGTCGGCCTGCCCGCCGGTGAACCCGGCGGCCGTCATCGCCATCCGGATGAGCTGCTCTTGAAAAAGGGGAATCCCCAGCGTGCGCTCCAAGATCGGCTCCAGCGATTTGTGCGGGTAGGTGACGAGCGCGCGGTCGTTGCGTCGTTCGAGGTAGGGGTTCAGCATTTTTCCGACGATGGGGCCGGGGCGGATGATCGCGATCTCGACGACCAGATCGTAGAAGCACTTCGGCTTCATGCGCGGCAGCGTCGCCATCTGGGCGCGGGACTCGACCTGGAACACGCCGACGGTGTCGGCGGCGCGCAGCATGGCGTAGACCTTGGGATCGTCGGGGGGCAGCTTGGCGACGTCGAGCGCGATCCCCTCGTGGCGCGCCACCAGCGGAAAGGCCTCGGCCAGCACCGCCATCATGCCGAGGCCGAGGAGATCGACCTTGACCAGGCCGAGATCGGCGCAGTCGTCCTTGTCCCACTGGACGACGACACGCTTGTCCATGGCGGCCGGCTCCAGCGGCACCACCTCGTCGAGAAAGCCGCCCGAGAGCACCATCCCCCCCGAGTGCTGGCCGAGGTGGCGCGGCAGATTGAGGAGCGCGGTGGCGGCGCGCGCGGCGAGCCGCGTCCGCCGCTCGCGCGGGGAGAACCCCGCCATCTCGAAGTAGTCGGTGAGCGGCCGATCCTCGCCGGCGATCCAGCCGGGGAGGAGCGTGGAGATGCGGCCGAGCTGCTCCTCGGAGAACCCCAGCGCCCGTCCGGCGTCGCGCACCGCCATCCGCGGGCGGTAGGTGATCACGTTGGCGGTCATGGCGGCGCCGCGCCGCCCGTACTTGGTGTAGACGTGCTGGATCATCTGCTCGCGCGCTTCGCCCGACGGCAGATCGAGATCGATGTCGGGCATGCGGTCGGCGACGTTGCCGGCGTTCTGCACCCGCTCCTCCGACAGAAAGCGCTCGAACAGCAGCTCCATCCTGACCGGATCGACGGCGGTGATGCCGAGGAGGTAGCAGGCCGCCGAGTTGGCCGCCGAGCCGCGCCCCTGGATCATGATGTTCTTCTGCTGGGCGACCTGAACGATGTCCCAGACCAAGAGAAAGTAACCGGCCAGCCCCAGCCGCCCGATGATCCCCAGCTCGCGCGCCAGCTGCGCGCGCACCTTCGGGCGGAGCGGATCGTCCGCGGCGTAGCGGCGGCCGACGCCGGCCTCGCACAGCTTCTCGAGGTAGCTCTGCTCCGTCTCGCCGTCCGGCACGGCGTACGTGGGGAAGGTGTAGCCGAGATCGGCGAGCGAAAACCGACAGCGCTCGGCGATCGCGCGGGTGGCCCGGACGGCGGCGGGGCGGTCGGCGAACAACGTCGCCATCTCGCGCGGTGACTTCAGCCAGCGCTCGCCGTTCGGCAAGAGACGCCGGCCGATCCCGTCGACGGTGCGCTTTTCGCGCGCGCAGGTGAGGACGTCGTGAACGAGCCGCTCGCGCGGCGTCGCGTAGCGGACGTCGTTGGTCGCCACCAGCCCCACACCGGTCGCCGCCGCCTGCGCCACGACCGCGCGTTCATTCCAGGCCTCCCGCGCGTCGAGGTGGCGCTGCACCTCCAGGTAGACGTTGGCCCGCCCGAACGCCGCGCAGAGCGCCGGGAGATCCGCGCGCGGCGCCGCGCCCCCGAGCGCGATGAGGCCCGCCGCGTGCTCCGCCAAGAGCTCAGGGGTCGCGCGCGGCGGATCGGCCTTGCAGAGCCCCTCGCGCGCGCGGGTCAGCAACCGGCAGAGGTTCTTGTAGCCGGCCTGGTTCTCCACCAGCAGGAGCAGCGGCGGTCCGTCTGTCAGCGTGACGTCGGCGCCGACCAGCGGACGGATTCCCACCCGCCGCGCCGCCGCGGCGAAGCGGGGGGCGCCGTAGACACCGTCGCGATCGCCGAGCGCCAGCGTGTCCATCTCGGCCGCCGCCGCCGCCTCGGCCAGATTCTCCGGCAGCGACGCGCCGTCGAGGAAGCTGAACGCCGATCGGCAGCGCAGCTCGACGTACTCCGAGACCGAGGGCATGCCGGCTTAGTCTGAACATGTGTTCAGTCCGTGGCAAGGCCTGCCGCTGTCGGCCGTTTTTCCGCGAACAGCCAGGCCTACTGAAGGTTGATCTCGTCGACGTAGATCGTGCCGGTGTATCCGGAAGCGGAGAAGGCTTCGAGCGCCAGCTTGTTCGTGGCGCTGGCGCCCGCGACTGTCGCCAGCGAAGCGGAGGCCGTCGAGAAGTTCGAGGTCACGGTGTTGATGCTGAGCGCGACGGGCGAACCGCTGGCCGTGTCGAGGATGACCTTGAACCTCAGGTCCTCTCCGCAGGCGACAGGGTTGGCCGAGACGTGGACGGTGAGGGTCTTGCCGCTCAGGTCGACGGAGCCGCCGTCGACGCCGAGGGGAATGTCGACCTCGCCCTTGGTGGTGGCACCGCTCGTGCCGCTGAAGGTGGCGGTGATGGCGAGCGAACCGGCGCCGCAGTAGGTGTGGGGCGTCGTCCCTTGTGAGACGGCGGTGAAGGCCTGGCTCCCCGCGAGCAGGGTCGCCCCATCGGTGGTCCTCTCGAAGCTATACGTCGCGTTGCAGCTGGTGGTGGAGTGATCGGACAGAGCGTCGGTCACCAGGCTGCAGCTGGCGTCCACGTTCGAGCCGCCGCTGCCGCCGCCTTTGCCGGTGGAGCTGCCGCCCGTGCCGCCGCCTTTGCCGCCGGTGGAGCTCCCGCCGCTGCCTCCGAGCGCCACGGTGCCACCGCTGCCGCCGAGCGACGCGCTGCCGCCGCTGCCCGTCTCTTCAGAGGGGGCGACCATGCCGCGGTTCGCGCAGCCCACCAGGCAGGAACCAGCGAGGACACTCGCGACGACCAAGCGCGCGATGAAGGGGCGCATCGAGAGAATCCGGAAATCATAGTCGAAAACACTCAATCGTAATAGCCATCCAGATAGAAACGACCCGAGCGCCCGTCGCGGTGCAGCCGGTAGACGGCGCCGTCGGAGGCGTGGACGTCCCAGTAGTCGCGCGCCCAGCTTCCCCCCTCCGCCGTGTCCCGCCACCATTCGCCCGACAGGCGGTACGGTCCGGCGGCGACCAGGATGCGGGCCGTCGTCTCGGCCCCGCGCAGAGCGGCCGGCCCGTCGCGGTCCATCAGCACCTCGATCTCTTCGGGCGGCCGGCGGTGGCGGAGACAGAGCCCCGGCTCCTCGACCAGCTGAGCCGTGGCCGGTGCTCCCGAAGATCCGCCCGAAGATCCACCTGTCGGATACGCCTTCACCGCGATCGCCTCCTCGCGCCAGCTGTCGACGGCGGCCGGCGTGCCGACGTTCTCCGGCCCCACCAGCGCGGCGAGCCGCGCCAGCGTGGCGGCCAGGCGGTTGGGGGCCGGTCCGGACGGGCGCAGGATGTCGAGCTGGGTGGCCCGCACCCGCGCGGGGAGCGCGATGAGGTGCACGCCGACCACCGCGGCCTCGGGCGGCCGGCGCGCCAGATCCAGCCGGGCCAGCTCGACCAGAATCTTCGCCTCGCGTGTCGGGGCCGCGACCGGGATCTCGCGGACGTCGAGGCCGCGCGGGTCGAGGGTGAGGCGCAGCGTCAGCCCGGCGCAGGCCAGGCTGCGTCCGGCCAGACGCTCGAGCGCGCGGTCACAAAGCCCGCGCAGCACGAAGGCGAGCGGCTCGAGCTCGTAGACGGGGTAGTCGAGCTCGACCGCCTCTTCCAGCGCGTCGGGTGGCAGCTGCGGCAGGAACGGCTCGTCGTCCTCGCCGCGCGCGAGCCGCGCCACCGCCGCGCCGGCCGGGCCGAGGCGCAGCGCGATCGCGCTCGTCGGCAGCGCCGCCACTGCGCCGGCGGTGCGCGTCCCCCAGCGCCGGAACGCCGCGCAGAGCTCGGCGTCGTCGGTGAAGAAGTGGACGGGCAACGGCGCCAGGAACGCGCGGGCGCCGGCGCGCTCCGCCGGCACCACCGCCAGCTCGTGCGCGCGTGTCGCCGCCCGCGCGCTCCCTTTCGTCGAGGCGATCGCCACCCGCGCGCCGAACCCGAGCCGCGCGGCGTGCGCCTGCACCGCCTGCGCGATCGCCTGGTCTCCCTGCGGGTAGAGCCGGGTGAGATCGTCGGCCGCAAAATAGATCCGCTCGCCGTCACGCTCCACGCGCGGCGCGAAGGCGTACCCGACATCGGCCAATGCCGCCGCGCCCGCCTCGGCATCGGCCGCCGTCGCGGTGAAGAGCCGCAGGCCGGGACAGGTCGCCGAGGCCTGCGCGGCGGTCATGCCGGGACGCACGCCGGCGCTGCGCGCCCGGCTGTCGAGCTCGGTGACCCGCGATCTGTTTTTCCCAACGCTCGTCAGCAACGCCGAGGGTGACTCCCGCGCCTCGGGAGATCGCCGCAGCGCCGCCTGCAGCGCTAGCTGCGGGACATGAACGCAAGCGAGACGCATGGCTGCTGTTGCTGGTCCGACTGCGATGACGACGACTGCGCGCGGCCGTTGCGCAAGCGATGCGCGCGGACCTCGAGGCGGGCGAAGAGGGGAGGGCCCTCGGTGTCGAAGGCCGGTGCGCCGCCGAGATCGACGGCCGCCGCCGCGAAGGCCCCCAGCCGCCGCGTGTCGCTGGCGACCAGCACCGTGGTCCCCTGCGCCCGCGCCGCGTGGCGCAGCCGAACCCAGGCGGCATCGGGGATCCGCAGCCGCGCGTCGCACAGATCGAGCGCCACCGTCCCGAATCCGCCGGCCGCCACCACCAGATCGGCGGCCTTGAGCGCCTGCGCGGCGAGGCAGCGGATCCAGAGCAGCGGCGGGCCCTTCGACATCGCCGCGCGCGCGTCGAGCGTCCCCCCCACGTCGACGAGCGCCGTCGACTCACCGGCGGAGATCGCCGCCGCCAGCGCCGCCCGCACCACGGCGGTCCGCCCGGACGAGCGCCGCCCGGAGATCTCGCTCAGCGCCGCGCGCGGCCAGCCGCCGCCGAGCAAGGCGTCGAGCGCCGCCAGCCCAGTCGCGCGGCGCCCGCGCTCTTCGCTGAGCCGCTCGAGCGAGACCAGATGCGCGGAGATCTCCGCGGCGATCTCCGGATCGCGAACCAGCTCGAGCGCGCGGACCAACACCCCCTCAAGGTGAACCTGAACATAGGTTCAGTCAATCAAGAAGAAAACCAGGAAGAGCAGGAAGAACAGGAAGAGAAGAAAGAGAGTGAAGTAGCCTTTCCGGATGGAGACCGCCACGATCGAGACCCTCGCCGCGCGACAAGAGATCGTCGACGTCATCACCGAGCTCTTCGTGGCCACCGACCAGCGCGACTGGGGGGCGGTGAAGCGCTGCTTCGCCGATCAGGTGCTGTTCGACATGTCGTCGCTCGGCGCCGGACCGCCCGCGCGCCGCACCCCCGAGGAGATCGCCGCCGGCTGGGAAGAGGGGCTGCGCGCGCTCGCCGCCATCCATCATCAGGCCGGCAACCACCGCGTCACCGTCCACGAGTCCCGCGCCACCGCCAGCTGCTATGGCATCGCCTACCACTACCGGAAGACCGCCTCCGGCCGGAACACCCGCGTCTTCGTGGGCAGCTATGCCTTCATCCTGGACCGCGGTGGCCCGCTCGGCTGGCGCATCTCGACGTTCCGCTTCGACCTCAAGTTCATCGACGGCAACGCGAATCTGGAGAGCGACGGATAGACGCGCAGAGCTCATGCCTCCCCCTCCGCCGATCCGCACCGAGACCCCCGACAGGCCTTCGGGCAACGCCTTCGCTCACGACAGCATGAGCGTGCGGGTCCCGAAGATCCTGGAGGAGGTCAGCGCGCGCAACCCCGACTATCCGCAGTCGGTGCACGATTCCATCGCCCGCCTGCGCGACGACGTCCGCGCCGGTGGTCCCTTGCCGCCGCTCGGGTTTCCGGCGCCCGACGCCTGGGAGTGGCAGGCGGCGCTGGACGCGCGCGCCGGCGAGACCTGGTTGGCGACCGACTGGTTCTTCGCCGAGAACTACGTCTACCGCTGCCTGATGATGGCCGTCCGTCACTGGGAAAACGGTCGCGATCCGTTCGCCCCTGCCAAGCACGAGGAACTGGCCGGCGCGGCTCTGTGGCACGGTCTGCAGCGAGCGCTGGGCCTGGCCGGCGCTCCTGACTCGGAACGGATCGCGGCGCTGTTGGTCGGTGCGCTGTGGGGCAATCGGGTCGACCTCAGCTATGCGGTCGGCGTGGCGTTCGGCGCCGCCGGCGACAGCGCCGACCTCCTGTGCGACGACAGCGCGCGCGCGGCCGAGCAATTGTTGCTCCCCGGCGGTGACGTCCACCTGGTGACCGACAACATGGGCAGCGAGCTGGCGATGGATCTGGCCCTGGCCGATGCTTTGATCGCCCGGGCCGGCGCCCGGGTCAGCCTGCACGTCAAGATGCATCCGACCTTCGTCAGTGATGCCGTCGCCGCCGACCTCTGGTCGCTGCTCGCGGCCTTCTCCGCGCACGGCGGCGGCGAGGCAGCCCTCTGCGATCGCCTGCAGCGCGCCTGGCGCGACCAGCGCCTGCGCGTGCTGCCCGATCCCTTCTGGAACGGTCCGCGCTTCCTTTGGGATCGGCCGCCGCGGCTGGCCCACGAGCTCGATGCCGCGACGGCCGTCGTGCTCAAGGGTGACGCCAACTATCGGCGCGCCGTCGGCGACGCGCTGTGGCCCGTGGGCGCGACCTTCGCCGAGGCCACGGGTTACCTCCCCGCGCCGCTGGTGGCTTTGCGGACGCTGAAGAGCGACGCCATCGTCGGCCTACCGGCCGACCAGATCCGCCGGCTCGACGCCGCCGATCGTGACTGGCGCATCAATGGCCGGCGGGGCGTCATCCAGACCGGCGGCCGCTGGCGTTCGCGATAGAACGACAGGCACTCACAGGCAGACCCCGTAGATCGTCTGGCTCTGGACGGCGGTGCAGGTCCTCCCGGCGGTGGGGCAGTCGTTGGGCGCGGTGCAGACGCCGTTGCTGGCGTCGCAGCGGCAGACGGCGCGGCAGGTCTGCTCGCACAGGAACCCCGGCGCGCACTCGGCAGTGCTGGTGCAGGGGGCGTCCTCTTGTCCGATGCGCGTCGTCTCGGGGCAGGTGCAGTCGACCTGGTCCATGCTGGATGGGAGCACGCAGGCGAGGCCGGCCGGGCAACCGGTGCGGGCCGGCGCTCCGCCCGCGCCGGCCGCCGCCGCGGTCGGATCGCAGCTGAAGGTGCAGGTGCGGAAGGCGCCGCCGCAAGCGATGGGATCGCGGCAGAAGCTCCCTGGTCCGAGGCCCCCGGCGCCGAAGGTCGCGCAGTCGGCGTCGGTCGCGCAAAATTGCAGGCAGAGCTGCGTTCCACATCCGAGCGAGCTGTAGTCGAAGCACTGTGAGCCGGCCACGCAGCCCGTGGTGTCGGTGCAAGCGCCGCCGGCGGCGTTGCTTCCGGCCACGGCACAGACATTCGAGCTCGTCTTGCAGTCGACCTGGCAAGACTGCATCGCGGGACAAGACAGGCCGGTGGGATCACAGCCGGGCAACGGGGTGCCGGGCGGCACGTCGGGTGCGCCCGCGTCGCCGCTGCAGAGCTCCTCGGGCCTGAGGAAAACGACCCCTTCGTTGGTCGCGCCCTTGATGATGTTGATGATCCCGGTGCCGTTGCCGATCGCGCAGCCGCGCGCGTCGAGGGCGGTGACCTCGAACGTGATGTCGCCGGCCTGGTTGCCCGAGAAGGTGACCGACAGCGTTCCCATGTCGGCGGCACTCGCGTCACCGACGATCGCGAGGTTGGCCGCCGGGTAGGTCAGCGTCTGCATCTCGGTCGTCCCCTGCGAGACGACGACGCTGATCTGCGCGACGTTCGCGATCGTCGTCGGCGGCGTCGCCGACGACGCCGACTGGAGCAGCAGCACGATGTACGACTGCGGGCTCGAACAGCCGAGCAGCGCTCCGAGGAGGAGCGCCGGCCAGCAGAGGCGGCTAAAACGCATGCATGTTCCCCAGGGTGGTGGTGGGGGGCGAGGCGCCCGAGGTGGAGGCGGAGACCAGGATGATCGCCGTCGTCAGCACCACCAGCCCGATCGTCCCCCAGAACCAGCTCTTTCGATAGAACGGGACCGGGCGCTCCGAGGGCGGTTGGGCCGTTCGCCGATCGAGCTCCAGCGGCGGGGCCGGGGGCTCTTCGGGGGTCAGCGTCAGCGGCGGCGCCGAGCCGGGCGCAGGCGAAGGTGCGGGTGGCGGCGCGAGCGCTGGCGGTTGCCCCGGCGGAGGCGTGGCGGTGGGCGCATCGGCCGGCGGTGGCGGCGGGGCGGGCTCGGCCGGCGGCGCGGGCGGGGTCGCTGCCGACGGAGGTGGTGTCGCCGGCGGCGCCGTTGTCGCCGCGGGCTCGGCGCGCGCCAGGCCCGACCAGAGAGCGACCGTCGCCAGAAACAGCAACCGGGGCAACCCGAGAGGCGCGTGTCGCATCGGGGCCATTGTCGCGCCGGGGGCCCGCTGGCGTCCAGTTCACCGTGGCGAGGCAGCTGTCGCGGTGGTCACGACCGCCCCGGTCAGCGACCGCCGCCGTCGACTACCGCGGTGCACCTGCCGCGCCGGTGCGTTGGCCGGCGGCCCAGTCGACGCGCGCTCGCATGTCCAGCGCGCGCAGGCGATCGGCCTCGGTGGCGTCGGTGGCGAGCTGCGCCAGCGCCGTGCGCGCACGCACGAAGTCGCCCACGCGGTAGGCGGCGTCGGCGATCATGCGGCGGCACTCCCGCTCGAACTCCGGGGCCAGCGTCGACCGCTCGGGCCCGTCGGCCAGCTGAGCGTCGCCGCAGGCGCGGGTCAGCTGCGGCAGCGCCCGGGCGGCGTCCCGGCCGAGGAGCTGTCGCCCAATCAGATAAGGTCCCAGGCGGTCGGTGGGGAAGAGGCGGGCGTACTCGGCCAGCAGGTAGAAAGTCAGCACCGGATCGATGTCCGGCTCGAGCACGTCGGCGAAGAGCGCCCGGCCGAGCGTGGCCTGCGCGGGCGGGCTCTCGAGCGCCTTGACCTTGGCCAGCGCCTGCCGGCGATCCGCCTCGGTCGCCGCCAGCTCCAGCGCGCGCCGCTGGTGTGTCTCGGCGTTGGGGTAGTCGCGCGCCGCAAAATCGATGGCCGCCGAGAGCGACTCCGCTTCGGCGCGCAGGGGAACGGTCAGCGTCCCGTCGAGCGCCAGGTGCCCGAGCTCCAACCGTGCGGCCCCCTCGGCGCCGGCCGCCAGCTCGGCGCGCGCCAGCGCCAGGCGATAGAGCGGCTCGTTCGGATCGTCGTGGCAGGTCGAGCGCAGGAGCTCGACGGCGCGGGCGGGATCGACGCCCATGAGCCCGTGCGCCTCGGCGACGCGCGCGGCGAGCTCTCGCGCGCAGACGCGGCTGAAGATCGCCGGGCGGCGGAACTCCTCGGTGGCGTGCGCGCGCTGCCGCCCGCTGAGCGGCTGCTTGGTCAGGAACTGAAGCCACTCGCGCTCGAGATCCCGGAGCGGCACCCGGTAGACGTCGCTGAAGTTGCCGGCCGAGTGGTAGAGCGCGCGCAGCTTGTCGGCGCCTCGCGTGGCCAGCAGGAACGCCGAGAACGAGCCGGCCAGCGTGTAGGCACGTGCCCCCGCCAGCGCGCTGAACCCGGCCCCCACCACGTCGGCGAGCGGCGGCGCCAGCCCGGCGGCGATCATCGCCGCGGCCTCCTGGTGGATGGTGGCGTCGCCGTAGGGATCGCTGACGGTGGCCGCCTCGGCCACCCCTTCGACGAGACCCATCGCCAGCGCGGGGTGCGGCAGCGGGCCCCAGCGCCAGGCCAGCGCCACGCCGAAGAACGGATCGCCGAAGCTCCCGGCGAACACGTGCGCCATCTCGTGCCGCAGACGCGAGGACGGGAAATGTTCCTGCACGAACATCTCGCGCGTCCAGGGCTTGGCGTAGAGCGTCTCCCCGGCGCCGACCAGCGCCTTCTTCACCGCGGCGTTCGGAAAATCCCAGACGGTGATCGGCAGCTTGGGCTCGACGTCGAAGGTCTCGCGCAGCTGCTGGTAGCGGAACTCCAGATCCTCGATCTGCAGCGCCCGCTCGGTGCGGCTCTTGGTCCCGGGCATGGTGTGGACGACGAAGTGCGAGGTGGTCTCGGTCTGGCCGAGCTCGCGCGCCAGATCGTCGTGCGTGATGTGGAACCCCAGCCGGCCGCCCAGGCCGTAGAGAACGATCGACGCCACCAGGAGCGGGAGCGCGGCGGCGGTCGCGCCGGGGCGCCAGCGCCGCGGATCGCGGCCGCGTCCCACCGCGGCCAGCGCCAGCAGGATCGCCGTGGCGGCCCAGACGACGTTGGCGATCCGGAACAGCACCAGCGACAGCGGCGGGCGCAGCGCCTCGTCGTAGATGGGGCCCGGAAAATATCCGCCGAACGGATCGAAGGCGAACACCGGCGGATCGCGGTAGAGGCGCAGCAGCGTCCAGAGGATCGAGAGCACCGGCAGCGCGAAGGCCAGGAGCCGCCCGCGGCGCGGCCGGGCCGACGCCAGGCCCGCCAGCGCGCCGGCGGTGGCGGCGAAGAGGGCGCTGCCGAGCGGCAGCAGCGCGAAGAAGGCGAGGCCGACCGACAGGCTGCAGTTGCGGACGCGTGCGGCGTTGGCCAGCCCCAAGAGCAAGGGGAGCACCAGGGTCGCCGCGGAGAGCGCCGCCGCCTGGCCGAAGAGGCGGGCGAGGTCGGCGCCCCCTGGTGCCCGCCCGCGCGCCGCCTGCGCGCGGGCCACCACCCCCTGGCCGATGTCGACCCCGGCCAGCGCGGCGCCGAACCCGATGGCGAAGGCGAAGTCGTAGCCGAGAAGGTCGTAGAGGGGGACGAAGTCGAGCGCCAGCGCGAGCAGC
>Ga0210387_10003712_pt1 | contig 11739 bp, 8 predicted proteins | sample IncBWC7OmetaG_FD_160108 | JGI IMG/M metagenome (GOLD analysis project Ga0210387, IMG submission 160108) | Forest soil microbial communities from Barre Woods Harvard Forest LTER site, Petersham, Massachusetts, United States - Inc-BW-C-7-O ... | reverse complement strand
TATCGACGCGGCCATGGCGGGCAACATCTGTCGCTGCGGCACTTATGTGAGGATACGCGAGGCCGTGAAGCGCGCCGCCGCCGATCGTGCGGCCTCGTGAGGAAGTTATGATGCACGCGAGCAAGCCAACCTCCCGCTCACGGTCGCGCCGTGAGTTCATCAAAAGCGCCGCGGCGAGCGGCTTCCTGCTGGCCTTTTACGTGCCCGCGCGTGCGGTTAACGAGCCGGAGCAGGCGCCGGACGACACCAAGGGCAAATTTGCGCCCAACGCCTTCATTCGCATCGACAAGTCGGGCACGACCACCCTCGTGATGCCGCAAGTGGAAATGGGGCAGGGCATCTACACCGGAGTCGCGATGATCCTCGCCGAAGAGCTTGACGCGGATCCGGCAAAGATTCTGCTCGAGCACGCGCCGGCCAATGAGAAGCTCTATACCAATCCATTGCTGGGAATTCAGGCCACCGGCGGATCGACATCGCTGCGGGCCTTTTGGACGCCGCTGCGCACCGCCGGTGCCACCGCCCGGGCGATGCTCGTGCAGGCAGCGGCGCATCAGTGGCAGGTTGATCCGGCCACATGCACGACTTCCCGCGGCGAGGTTTCGCACAGCGCCAGCAACCGCAAACTTGGCTACGGGGCGCTCATCGATGCGGCCGGCAAGATCACGCCGCCGAAGAACGTGCCGCTCAAGGATCCTGCCAAATTTGTGCTCGTCGGTACACCGCAGAAGCGTTTCGACACGCCGAGCAAAGTGAACGGCAAGGTTATCTATGGCATCGACGCCATGGTGCCGGGCATGCAATTCGCGACTCTGGCCGCCTGTCCGGTGTTCGGCGGCAAGGTGGCGCATGTGGATGACGCAGCCGCCAAGGCGTTGCCCGGTGTACGACAAGTCATCGTGCTCGACAACCTGGTCGCGGTGATCGGCGATCACATGTGGGCAGTCAAGAAGGGCCTGGAAGCGCTCAGGATTTCCTGGGCGGAGGGCGAGCACGCAAAACTTTCCTCGGCCGATATTTGGGAGGACATTCGCAGCGCCAGCCACAAGGATGGCGTGATTGCGAAAACTCAAGGCGACGTCGAAAAGGGTTTGTCCAAAGGACAGCGATTCGACGCCGACTACGAATTGCCTTTCTTGGCGCACGCGACCATGGAGCCGCTCAATTGCACCGTCTGGTTAAAGGAGGATTCCTGTGAACTGTGGCTCGGCACCCAAATCATCGCCCGCGTGCAACAGACCACGGCAGCGCTCACCGGTTTACCGATCGACAAGGTAACGGTCCACAATCATTTGATAGGCGGGGGTTTCGGCCGGCGGCTGGAGCCGGACATGGCGTTGAACGCCGTACGCATCGCGCAACACATGAAGGGTGTGCCCGTAAAAGTGGTGTGGACCCGCGAGGAAGACATCCAACAGGATATTTATCGGCCCATTTATCGTAATGTAATTTCCGCGAGTCTTGTGGGCGGCAAGGTGGCGGCGTGGAAATACAAGGTCTGCGGCGCATCGATCATCGCGCGCTGGCTGCCGCCAGGCTTTCAAAAGGGAATCGATGGAGATGCGGTCGACAGCGCCGTCGACATGCCCTACGACATTCCGGATTTCCAAGTGCAATACTTAAGGGTGGAGCCGCGCGCGGTGCCGACGGGCTGGTGGCGCGGCGTCGGTCCCAACAACAATGTGTTTGCCATCGAGAGCTTTATGGATGAGCTCGCGCGAAAAGCCGGCAAGGACCCGATTGCGTTTCGTCGCGACATGTTGGGCAAGCAACCACGGCTCATCGCGGCGCTCGACCTGGTCGCCGCCAAATCCGGATGGGGTACCCCGCTGCCGTCGAGAGTCGGGCGGGGCGTGTGCGTGCAACCGTCCTTCGGCAGCTATATCGCGACGGTCGTGGAAGCCGAGGTCGATCATCATGGAGAAGTGTTGCTGCGCCGAGTCACCACTGCGGTCGATGTGGGTACGCTCGTGAATCCCGACAGCGTGGAAGCTCAATTGCAAGGCGGCTTGGTATTCGGCCTCACCGCCGCGTTATATGGCGAGATCACCATCAAGAAAGGCCGGGTCGAGCAATCTAATTTCAATGACTATCGCATTTTGCGCATCGACCAAATGCCGAAGATCGACGTGCACTTGATCAAAAGCGGCGAGCCCCCCGGGGGAGTCGGTGAAACCGGCACCACGGCAGGGCCGCCGGCCCTGCGCAATGCGATTTTTGCCGCGACCGGCGTTGCGCTCAAGCGGCTGCCCATAGATCGAGAGCTGTTGGCCGGGAGCACCAAGGCATGAACGCGACTCCTTCTCCACGCAGCGGCAAGCGACGTTCTATGCTGATCATCCTGGGCGTCCTGGTGCTCCTCGCCGTGGTCACGCTATTCATTGTCGTGAGCCCGGGGCCAATGGCCTTTTCCAAGGGTCGCAAAGTCGATCTGGCGGATTACCATGCGGCAAATCCCAGCGGCGTTCCCGCAGCTCTCGCGCAAGCATCATTGATCAAGAAAGGCGAGTACCTCGCGAAAGCTGCGGATTGTCTGGTATGCCACACCGCGAAGGGCGGCGAAGCCTATGCGGGCGGATTCGCCTTCGTGCTGCCCTTTGGCACTTTGTATTCCACCAATATCACGCCGGACAAGGCGACCGGCATCGGAAATTACACCGATGCGCAATTTCTCGCCGCCGTGCATCGCGGCGTCCGCCGGGATGGCGCCAATCTGTACCCCGCCATGCCGTATACCTCGTACACCTACATGACCGATGCCGATGCCTTGGCAATCAAGGCGTACCTCTTTAGCCTGGCGCCCGTCGACTCACCCAACAAGCCGAACGCACTGGCGTTTCCATTTAATCAGCGCTGGGCGATGGGCGCATGGTCGACCTTGTTCAATGCCAACGAGCGCTTCAAGCCGGATGCTGAAAAGAGCGCCGAGTGGAACCGCGGTGCCTATGTCGCAGAGGCGCTGGCCCACTGCGGGGAATGCCACACACCACGCAACCTGGCTTTCGCGCTCAATAACCGCAAGAAATTCGGCGGCGCACTCACCGCGGGCTGGCGCGCTTACAACATCAGCAGCGATAAGACGAGCGGCGTCGGCGCCTGGCATGATGAGGAACTGATTGCGTACCTCGCGAGAGGCCACGCCGCGGGTCACGGTTCTGCGGCCGGACCGATGGGCGAAGCAGTCGATGAAAGCTTCAGCCAATTGGCGCCCGAAGATGTCCAGGCGATCGTCGCGTATTTGCGCAGCATCCCGGGCAGCGCGTCCTCCGATTTGCCCGCTACTCTCGCTCCGGCCGCGCCGGACTCGCATAAAGAGGGTCTCGCGACGGCTGAGTCTCGGGGCAAGCAGGTATACGAAGGCGCCTGCGCCAGCTGTCATGGCTGGAGCGGCGTCAGCGATATCAGCGAGTACGCCACATTGACTGGGGCGCGCGCCATTAACGATCCGCATGGCACCAACGTGGCGCAAATCGTGCTTGCCGGTATGAAGCGCTCGAGTCCGGCCGGGGTCACGGAAATGCCGGGCTTCGGCGCTGCCTACTCAGATGCGGACATCGCGGCCGTAGCAAACTTTGTCACGACGCGCTTCGGCTCGAGCGCCTCGAACCTGAGTGCGGCGGAGATCGCCAAAATGCGCCGCGAGACCGCGCAATAGCTTGCGCGGAAGCGACGGATGACAGTCTGAAATAAGATCAATATAGTCTTATAGTGTATTGATTGTACTCGCATTTATATGCTAAGGCGAGATGGAGTCGCAATCAAACCCGATGCGGGGATTGCGCGAGGGTGTAGTGCAAAGCCTCATTTGTCGATCTTTAATGTATTCAGCCTAACTAATCGGGGCGTCAGGGTGTCAAACTGGTAGCAACACAAGGAACGCGTATGCATGGCCGACGAAAAAGTGGCAAATTTAGAGGTTAGTAAACCTCGACGCCGCATCGAACTCCGCGATCTCGCGCTCGCTGCGTTTTATCCGCAAACTCGGTCGACTACCCCTTTGCCGGCGAACGCACAAGCCATGCGATCCCTGCAAAAACGGCAACGCGACAACCCGAGCCCCCCAGAGAACGTAGCGAAGCCTTGGAAAAAACCTTGGGAGAAATGAAGCCGCGCTAGGACGATGCAGAAATCGATACGCCCGGTTTGCCGGCGGTCGAGAGCGGCGGATTGAACACTAGATCTTGCGCCGTGTCGGGTAAGGTTGCGATCGACAGCTGTAATACCGTACTCAAGGGCAATCGCACAGTGAACAGCGTGCCCTGTTCTTCCGTCGAGGTCACCCCGATCTGGCCTTGGTGCGCACGCACGATCTGCGAACAGATATGCAGCCCCAATCCCAAGCCATCGCGTTTGGGGGACACAGAATTTCGCCAAAACGGCTCGAAGATTTTCCCTATGTTCTCCGGCGGAATAGGTAAGCCCGCGTTCCACACCTCTAACACCAAGTCATGCTCATCGGTTCTTGCACTGAGCTTAATTGGAATGCCGGATCTGCCGTGCGCCAAAGCGTTTGCCAGGAGATTCGACGCCACTTGCTGCAGTCTACCTAGATCGCAGGGAACCGAGCGACTGACATCGATGTGCGACAGGATCCTGCAATCCGGTTGGGCGACTTGAAGTTCTTCAATCACAGACCTCAATCCGTCGGTGATGTTGTCGACATCTGCCAACGCAAGTCCGATTCCGCCGCCTAATCGGCCGCGAGCGAAGTCGAGCACGTCATTGATCAGCGAGGACATGCGCAGCGCGTGGGCTTTGATTCGGGATGCGATCATCCGCTGGGCCGGATCGGTGAGCCTGCGCTCGAGCAATTCACCCCCGGCAAACACAGCATGCAAGGGGTTACGAAGATCATGGCCTAGAATGGCGATGAATTGCTCGCGCAGTTCATTGGTAGCGCGTTCGTCGAGCAACGCCGACTGCTCTCGCTCGCGAGAAGAATCCTCTTCGAGCTGGGAAGCAATGAGCGCGGCAAATGCTTTGAGCATTGACACAATGCGCGGCTCGCGCAAGCTTCTAGGGGTTGAATCCAACGCACAAAGCACGCCAAATTGCCGCTCGTCAGCAACGATAATCGGCACCGAGATGAAGCTCTTGATGGAACCAAATGAGTGACCGCACGGTATCGGGTCCGCCCCCGCCTGTTCGAAGATAATGGGAAGGCGTGCCGCTCGCGAGTCAAAACCGAGACTCGCAATGAAGGACAATTCGCCGCCGGGTTGTACCCCCAGCGATAGCTTGTCCCTCGTGGCATAAGCGGTCCAGGTCCTGCCTTCGACACGCGCCACCGCAGCAAACCGCAGTCCGGTCATCTCGCAGAGCACCTTTAGCAGCGTCGGCACGGCATCCACGCGACCAATAGCGGTGATCTGGCACGCAATGTCCCGGGAGTTATCCATGTTAATTGACCTCGCGCCACAGAAATCAGCTAAGGCTTTTAAAATGGTGAGCGCAAATCCCGTTCCTTGGGACCGACTAGAGTGCTTGAGGGCAGGCTAGGGGGTATGGGAATGCCCAGTCTGTGCGGTGCCGAACATACTTTGAAATATTTACTTAACTTTGCAGATCGAGTGCAAAAGTTCTGCTATGTTTGGCAGCGTACAAACGAGCCAAGTGTTTGTCAGGGACAGTTAGATCAACGGAATGAATTCACGGTCGCGCGGTCCATGGTAGGAGCCCAGCCACAGAAAAACCACCTGCTCGAAGCGCTGCCGGCGCCGGAAGCGACTCGATGGCAGTCGCTTCTAGAACCTGTCGAGTTACCACTGGGCTCTGTCCTGTATGAGTCGGGGGGTGCCTTAAGCCATGTGTACTTTCCAACAACCGCCATCGTCTCATTGTTGTATGTCATGACGAACGGTGCATCTGCGGAAATTGCCGTCGTCGGCAACGAGGGGGTCGTCGGCATTTCCTTATTCATGGGGGGCGAATCCACGCCCAGTAGGGCCGTCGTTCAAAGCGCCGGCAACGGTCTTCGCTTGAAGGCGCCCGCTATAAAGGAGGAATTCAATCGTGCCGGCCCCGTATTGCATCTCATGCTGCGCTACACCCAAGCACTGATTACTCAGATGGCGCAAACGGCTGTATGCAATCGACACCACTCGCTCGATCAGCAACTGTGTCGCTGGCTGCTCCTTAGCCTGGATCGGCTGCAAGGAAACAAGCTGGTCATGACCCAGGAACTCATCGCCAACATGTTGGGCGTTCGCCGGGAAGGGGTCACCGAGGGTGCTTCCAAGCTACAGCACGCCGGCTTGATTCAATACTCGCGCGGTCACATCACGGTGCTCGATCGGACGGGTTTGGAAAAGCGCAGTTGTGAGTGCTATGCGGTGGTCAAGAAAGAATACGACCGGTTGCTCCCCCACACCGTGGCGCGTTGAGGCGAGATCAAAGGGGACGCAGTCCGTGCGCTAGCGGACGGTGCTCCCTCCTGAGATGCGGGACACTAACGGGTTCTTTCCTTTTCGAGAGCGCTCGTATTGATCACTGCTCAAAACCACCTGCTCGAATTATTGCCTGCGAAAGACCGACGGAGGCTGCTGGGAATCGCGAAACTGGTACAACTGACGCAATCGGCTGTGCTCGGCGAAGTTGGAAAACCCACCCGTTTCATCTACTTTCCCGTGGACGGGTTTATTTCGCTGGTGACTTCCATCGAAGGTAAACCGATGCTCGAGGTCGGCATGGTCGGCCGCGAGGGCTTGCTGGGCGCACAGGTGGCGCTTCGGGTGCTCACGCAACCGTTGCATGCGTTGGTGCAGGGCTCGGGAACGGCCTGGCGCGTGCCCATCCGCGCATTCCGCTTAGAGCTCGACCGCTGTGTATCTCTGCAAGGTCTCTTAGGGCGCTATGTGTATGTCCTTATGACACAGCTCGCTTCCTCGGCCGCGTGCACGCGGTTTCATAGAATCGATGCGCGCCTCGGACGTTGGCTCTTGATGATGCAAGACAGAGCGCATGGCGACACATTTGGCGTAACGCACGAATTTTTGGCCTACATGCTCGGCGTGCGTCGGGTCGGCATCACGACCGCCGCCGTTGCCCTCCAGAAAATGGGGCTCATTGAATATCACCGCGGGCAGGTGACCGTCCTCAACCGCAAAGGGTTGGCAGCGGCCGCCTGTAGCTGCTATCGCAGTGACAATCGAATCTATGCTCGCATCATGCGTTGACTCTGCGCGCCTGGCCGTGAATCCTCAGCCGCTGCGGGTCGACTTTTTTTCGGGAGAGTTCGTCGCCATCGGGGACTCTGATTTAGGCTCGTGTCTAACGGCGCGGCGCATCTCGAGCGGCATGCCATAGCATTCGGCGTACGCCTCGGCATAGGTCATCGGTCCGCCGCGAAACGGCATGTGCGGCAGCTGGTGGGTATAGATGGCCACCCTGATGCGCTCGCGGCGGCCGTCGACGCCCATACCCATCAGCAATTCTCCACCGGTGGCGAACTCTCTGATGAAGTCGAGCTCCAAATCTCGATCGACGCGCATCCTCCCTTCGGATTCCGCGCGCGCCGGCTCGTGCGAGTGCGCCAATTGCGCGTCACTTGTGGCAGTTGGCGTATTCCTCACGACTCATATGACCATTGTGTTTTAAGCATTTGGTGAAAAGGTAGGCGCCTGCGGCAGGCTAACTCGATCCGTTGTTTCCGTCTGTACGCTGGCGCGCTGTCATTGTAGGCCGCCTCGATCGGCTGCCATGTGACAAGAGGACTGCTTTTCAACTGTCTAACTGTACGTATATACATGATCACCGAAGGTTCTTTGCGCGGCCTCTGGGTCGGCTCAATGTGCGTTGCCAGACAGACAAGAAGAAACCCACCCGGGTTCAATGCGGTAGATGCGCAAGGAACGTGCAATGCCACAAACGGTGCTTTTGATACATGACGACGGCGCAAAGGCCAGGCGTGTAACGGAGGCTCTTTTCGATTCAAAGGACGGGTTCTTCCACGTCGAGTGGGTTGAGCAGTGCTCCGAGGCTGTGCGGCGATTGCGCAAGGACCGAAAAGAGCGCATAGCGGCGGTCTTGGTCAATCTGTTTCTTTCCGACAGCCACGGGCTTGAAACCTTCGATCGGATATTCCAGATGTCGCCCGATGTTCCCATTCTCGTGCTCAGCAGTCTCGAGCATGAGGATGCTGCCAAGCTGGCCGTGCAGCGCGGAGCGCAGGACTACCTTTTGGAGGATCACCTCGAAAGCTACTTGCTCCCCAAGGCACTACGCAACATGCTCGAGCGCTCGTCGAACGCCGAGGCCTTGTTCAGAGAGAAAGAGCGTGCGCAGGTGACGCTGGATTCAATCGGTGATGCGGTAGTCTGCAGTGATGTCCAGGGAAACGTAACGTTTCTCAATCCAATTGCCGAAGCACTGACGGGATGGCCCGCCTCTGAGGCCGTCGGACTGCCCTTTGCCCAAGTATTTCGAATCGTCGATGTCTTGGATCACCGCCGTGCGGTGGATCCGATGGCCTTGGTCGTCGGTACCAACAAGCCTTTGAGTTTACCGGAGGGCAGCGTCCTGATTTGCCGTGACGGCATTGAGTCGGCAATCGAGGACTCCACTGCGCCGATCCATGATCGCCGAGGGCGGGTGACCGGCGGAGTGATGGTCTTTCGCGATGTGACACAGGCGCGTGCGATGTCGCAGAAAATGGCACATCTCGCATACTACGATTATCTGACCGATCTGCCGAACCGACTGTTGCTGAACGACCGCCTGACCCAGGCAATCTCCGCGGCACACCGCCATCAGCAGCATCCTGCGGTTTTGTTCGTAGACATCGATCGCTTCAAGCACGTCAATGACTCCCTGGGACATCTGATCGGCGACAAACTCGTGGTGTCAATTGCGCAGCGCTTGGTCGGCTGCGTGCGCGGCTCGGACACCGTCAGCCGTCAAGGGGGAGACGAATTTGTGATCCTGCTTCCGTCGGTCGTGCACGCGGAGGATGCCGCCCTCAGTGCGCAAAAGATCCTCACGGCCGCCAGCATGCCCCACCGGCTCGACGCGCACGATCTGCAGATCACTCTGAGCATCGGAATCAGCATCTATCCCGATGATGGGACGGATGCCGAAACGCTGGTGAGGAATGCCGATATCGCGATGTTGAATGCAAAGGAAAGTGGGCGCAACAATTACCAGTTTTTCAAGCCCACCATGAACCAGCATGCATTGGAGCGGCAATCCATCGAGGGCAGCCTGCGTCATGCGCTGGATCGCGGCGAATTTGTTTTGCACTACCAGCCCAAGATGGATCTGTTTGCGGAAACCCTCACAGGCGCCGAGGCGCTCATTCGATGGCAGCAACCGGAACGAGGCATCGTTTTTCCACGGAATTTCATACCCATCGCTGAACAGTGCGGCTATATCGTTCCCATCGGTCGATGGGTATTGCGCGAGGCATGCCGCCAAAGGCGATCATGGCTGGATGCGGGTCTCGCGCCGATCCCCATCGCAATCAACATTTCGGCGGTGGAGTTGCGATCGACCCACTTTGTGGCCCATGTGCGCGAAATCCTGGAGGAGACCGGATTGGATTCGCAGTATCTCGAGTTCGAGTTGACCGAGACCGCGTTCATGCAGGATCCGGAATCCACCGTCGCCGTGTTGCGCGAACTCAAGGGCATGGGCATTCACCTTTCGCTGGACGACTTCGGCACCGGATATTCGAGTTTGAGTTATTTGAAGCGGTTTCCGCTCGATTCTTTGAAAATTGACAAGACATTTGTGCACGGCCTTTGCACCGATTCGGACGACTCTAAACTCGTCAGCGCCGTGATTAATTTGGGACGCAGTTTTCATCTTGAGGTGATCGCCGAGGGCGTGGAAACTCGGGAGCAGTTTCTTGCCCTGCAAGCTCGAGATTGTGCTGAAGGGCAGGGTTACTATTTTCAGAAACCGATTGCGGCCGGAGAATTTGCCAAGTTGCTCGGCTCCGACCTCTCTACAACCGTGTTGGAGGTGGGGGCTCCTTATTGAATGTGGGCAGCGATCCGCACAACTAGAACGAAATTTTCACCCCGCCGAAATAAGCGCGCGGCATCGCCGGGCTCTGAAAGCGCGGATCGACGCCCGGATCGCCGAACTCGCTGCCCGACGGTACCCCCTGCGCGCCGACGCCGGTTGGGTCACCCAAGATACCGTACGTAGAGTAGCGGCGGTCTAAGAGGTTTTGGATATTGGCGAACACCTGCAGGTGTTCGCCGAATTGGTATGAGGTTCGCAAGCTGGCGACTGTGTAGCCGGGCAATTCTGGATTCAAATTGGCCTCATCGCCTCGATAAAAAGAGGGCCCGATATAGCTCACCGCGCCGCCCACCGACCAGTGCGGCAGCACCATGACATCCGCGCCAAGCTTCACGCGACTCTTCGGTATCAACGGCAAATCATCGCCGACACTCACTTGAATGTTGCCATTCGCGTCCTGGTACGGATTGGCGGGCGAGGGTTCCAGCAGTGCCGATCGGAAAGTTGCCTTGAGATAGCTATATTGAAAGTATGCGGAGATTTTCTGCGCTTGGTAGGTCAGGGCAAGATCGCCACCTTCGCGGCGCGTCGATCCGATGTTTTGAAAGAAGCCGGATGCGATGGACGTGGAGATGCCGTAGATGTCGTTCTCGGAGTTCGTGCGATAGACGCTGAGGTCCCAGCCGAATTTGCCGAGGCTGCGGTCGGATAGGGTGCCCCGCGCACCGACCTCGACGGTTTTCGACACGACCTGTTGCAACGGCGGATCGGAAGCCAAGCTCGTGGGCAACAAGCACGGCGCGGCCGGATTCGCGCACTCGAGCTCGCTGGCGGTGGGAGCACGATTGTTGATCGCATAGCTGCCATATACCGTCGCAGCGGGGATGATCTTATAGGTGATGCCGGCGGACGGATCGAAGTGGGTGAAGCGATTATTGCCGTTCAACGCGACGCCGTTACGATCGGCGAGGTTCACCTTGGCGATATTGTAGCGACCGTTCAGCGTGACTGACAGCGCCTCGATGACATCGAAAGTGTCGGTTAAATATACGCCGTAGTACTTGTTATTGGCGTCGAGGTTCACCGGAGTGGCGGTGCTATCGACGCCTTCCGGAGTTGCAACAAAATACGGTGAAGGCAATACCGTCAATGACGCATCAATCACGCCGAGCTCCGTGCCCGAGAAGAAATTGGTCGTCGAGGTATCCACCGTCGCGCCGACTGCGAATGAATTGTTGTGGCCCAGGATCTTTTCGGTGCTGGAGAATTGCAGCGAGCCGCCCGAGGTTTGCGAGTGAATGGTCTCGAAATCGTTCTGGCCGATGATCGTCGTGCCGCCATTGGTGATGTCGGGAATATGCTGCCCGGTGGTGCCGGTCAGCACGAAGTCATCGTCACACAGGAGGCCTGGAGCGACATCGTCGTCGCAGGCGGCGTAGTCGCTGTTATCGCCGTTGGCCACCGTTTGCCGGTAGTTGCGCAAGTACACCACGCTCGATAGGGCCAGCGTCGACGAGAAGTTGTACGCCGTGTTGAGCGTGATCATGTCGAGGTTATTGATGTTGTTCTGAGGGCCGGTAAAGACGTTTTCAGAACTGATCGCCAACGATTGCACCGGAGCCGCGCCCTGGCCGAACAAGCGGTTGTTGCCGCGCGAATAGCTCAAATCCGCGGTGATGGCATCACTGTGGAAGCTCAAATCCAGGTAGTACTGCAGGATCCTGTCCTGCGCGAAGTGGCGCCAGCCGCCTTCCTTCAGCCCGTTGACTGCCA
>Ga0210387_10003711_pt1 | contig 11741 bp, 14 predicted proteins | sample IncBWC7OmetaG_FD_160108 | JGI IMG/M metagenome (GOLD analysis project Ga0210387, IMG submission 160108) | Forest soil microbial communities from Barre Woods Harvard Forest LTER site, Petersham, Massachusetts, United States - Inc-BW-C-7-O ... | reverse complement strand
CCATGCTCGATGCCTGGTGGAAAACTCTCTCAGCCCGTCTCGATTCCGGCCCCGCCGCCCTGCACCGCCTGCCCGAAAGCATCGCCCACATCGCCGAAGCGCTGTGGATGCAAGCCCTCGAAGAAGGCCGCCGCCGAGCCCACCAGGAACTGAAAACCTCCGAACACTTGAGCCACCAACTTGAACAGAACCTCGAGGTCCGCTCTCACGTCCTCACGCTGCGCGAAGGCGAACTCGACTCCCGTCTCCGCGATCGCGACCGCACGATCGAAGACCTGAACTTGCGCCTGCGCGAACTCACTGGCGCGCTGCGGAAAGAACAAGCCACGCTGGGAATGCTGTCGCGGAAGATCGCAGACTTGCAAGCGCCACCGGGAGCGAAGCGCGAACCAAGTCACCGTCAGGCGACGGCGGGCGGGAATCGCAGAACGAAAGCCGCTAAGAAAAGGCCAGCGAAGAAGAAGAGCAAACAGAAGCGTCGATGAACTTCCTGCACTACGCCAAATCGCAAGAACTCAAGCGCGAGAGGGAGACACGCACCCGCTCGATCGAGTTCAGCATAATCTGCAAATGCTCCATCGGCTTGAGTTGACCGACGGCTAACCCGGGCTCTATCCTCCAACACCGAATTGCCCAGAGATGGAGCATGGGATGGATCCTGCCTTCAGCCGCATCAATAGAGCGAGTCTCTCGCGGGTTATCAATCTCGTGAACAAACCATCGGATGACTGGCGCCGAGCTGGACTAGGCGTTGTTGCGGATATTCAGAGCACCTCTCTCGGTAACGACAATATGGACGGCTCGCGCTGCCTTAATCGGAGGCAATTGTCTGAATAATCAAGCGCCGCGCGCCCCAAAGCGAAAGAAGAAAGCGAAGCTGCCTAAAGGTGCGATTGTCGGAATCGTCTTGGTGGTCCTTCTCCTGCTGGTATTCCCGATCAGGTACCTTTTCTTTGGACCAACACCAGTGACGAGTCCGCTTGTAATCGCCGACACAGACCCGCTCTGTGTCTACGTAGCAGACACGTTGCATTTTAAATGTGTCGTGGTGCTTGCCGCCGAGTCGCTACTGGGCCCAGGCAACATCGTCGCCGGCAACGTCTCGGACTCGGCCTATGACAGAGTGGCTCTTCCTCAAAGCAACTTATTTTCTTCCGCTTGCCTCGTTCCTGGAGCCGAGTCGGAGGTTGATGAGATTCGGTCAGAACTCGCCAAACAAAGCGCGACGAATACACTCGACCTCGAGGAATTTGGCTACACCCTGAATCGAGACTTTGGCATCGGTGTAAATCTGCCTGTACCCCAATATGCAGGTGCAGTATTGAAGGCGGGTCCTAAGCTAAACGAAGTCCAAACCGTGACATTCAAGGCGCCTCATGCTTGGCTCAAGATGATTGATGAAAACCAAATCATCGCCCTTCTACAGCATGCAGCTATCAGGGACACCTGCATTGACAGACTTATCGCGAAGGCATACCGGGTAGTTGCGAAGGCAGCAGTGGCGCAGGGCTTCGATGTCATCGTAATCGATAGAGCGGGAAAGTCCATGAGCCTGTCGGCGGCGGTCAAACAGGGGAAAGTGGATGTAGGTGGTACCGCCGGGACAAGCCTCGACGAAACAATCAAACGAACAAGCGAAAGCCCTGTCGTCGTAGGCGTTGATTTCTTTGATTCGACGATATTCAAAGAAGCCAGGGCGAGCCTCGTGAAACCCTTGTTCTCAGCTTCAGGGCAAACGCAAGTTCAAGCTCGAGGCGATCAGGGCGCGGTGATCCAAGATCAGATCCGTTCCGCTCCCTTGGGGAATTCCCTGTCTTTTCATTCGCAGGGCGGGAATCTTGTCAATCAGTGCGGTAGTGGCACTCCTCCGCGCATCGATTTGGCTGGCGGGCTGACCGTCAAAGATGAGTCTCCGGGTCAACAACGCTTCGAAGTCGGCACCACCGGCACGATTCAGGGCGGTGCAGGCACGCGTCGGGAGTTCCCAAACAGATGCATCTCAATACCCTCGAGCGTAGAAGCCAAAATTGCCTTCGATGCCAATCTGTCAGTGACCGTACGATCTTCCAACGCCTCGCAGCTACGGATAGAAGACAACGGCGTCTACGCCGTGTCCGCCGAACTTAAGGACTGGAAGGGTGAGAATAGACCCCGCGAGGTCGCAAACAATAGCGCGCCTCGCGCTGTCCTTTTTAAATTGGACCAAGCCGGCGTCTACCAAGTGCATGTTTCGGGCACTCGAACCATCCGTGCGCAGGGCGATGGCGTCGTAACCATCCGCGACCAAGGTGCATTTTCGGTCGACGTCGTCGATTCGTCACTTCCTCCGCCAAAGACGGTCAATGTATCCGCGCTGAGAAGTGAAGCGATCCAGCCCGCATCATCGCCTCAACCGGAACCGCAGCCGTGCCAGGCGAACCCAGTGTATATTCACTGGCACCGCCCGGGAAACGGCGGAGAAGAAGTTTCGGACACTCCCGACCGTTATATGAGTGTGTCAATCTCAGGCGCTCAAGAAGCGGTCACGCTACAAAGGGTATCCTTGAGTGGCGCGAAGACAGATAATATTGCCATCGTCAGCGACAGCTGCTCGAATCGCCAATTGAAGGACACCGAATACTGTAACGTAACGCTAACATGCGCAGTCCAATCACCTCCAATTCCCGATAACGCTTTCTTCAACGTGTCGGCCGTCACCGCCAGCTGCGGGTCTATCACCCGCCGCCAAGACATCTCCTCGATTTGTGGACGGCCTTAGGCAATGCAGAGAAGAGGGCAAGAGGACGTACCACTTGTTATCAGGCAGTGACCTCACGGATAAAGTAGTGATCATCGTAAAACTTGAGACGCGTCGACTGTAGCAGCTGGGTTTGCATCGAGCCAATTTGTACTGGCTCGTCCGGACCTGTTGACGACACCGACGGCGGCTGCGCGAAGATCCACAGCTGTCATCAGCTGCGGTCGACAGTCGACAAGCCGCGCAGCGGCTATTGGCGTTTCGAACGAGTACACAAGATCGTTTTAGAAACCCAACGCGAGTGCGCGCAATGTCATGCAGGGATGGGCGAACCCGCAACCCCACAACATCGCATCGATCCGCTGATCCAAGCGAACAGCTGCACTGTTTGCCACCAGTCGCACTAGCGCCCACCGCGCAACAACAGCCAACTTTGCTTTGAAACGCCGATCAGCCCAGACTTGCCTTAGACCGACGAGGAACGCGTGCGCTCCCAGATTAAGCCGCGCGCGCGATTGATGGCCGAGCCCCACCAACTGGCGCGCTGGCCGCCCGAGAAGCAACCATGAAAGACTTCAAAGACAAAATCGCCGTCGTCACCGGCGCCGCGAGCGGCATCGGTCTCGGGATGACCGAGACCTTCGTCGCCGCCGGCATGAAAGTTTTGCTGGCCGACATCGAGCCAGGAGCACTCGAGGAGACTACGCGTTCATTGCTTGCCACCGGCGCCGATGTCTACTCGATAGTGACCGACGTATCGCAGCCCAACCAGGTCGAGAATCTCGCAAAGCGAACGCCGGACAAATACGGCGCCGTGCACATACTCTGCAACAACGCCGGCGTTACCCCCGAAGCACCTCCGGGCATTGCAGCCGACCACTGGATACCCATGGGCGAAGCGGCGGGCTTCGTTATCACCAACATCGCCAACGATCTACGCAATGGCTTGCGCACCAAACCCAACGTCGTGAAGGGATATTTCATGGTTCGTCCAGCCAAGACTGGGGTAAAAGTTGAAGCCGGCCCGGAGAGCGGCATCTACCGGACGCAACTCGTTCGTTAGCCTTCTCCTGCTGACCAAGCAGTCGCCGCCGCGACGCTTCGCCGCTGCGCTGTGCTGTCCTGCTTCGCTAGCGGGCCAGCCGCGACCCCCGTGTCGCGGCGTTTGGCGTATACGCCTCACCCTGCTACGCTGAAGTCCAATCTGCTGATTGCCAATGTAGGTCTGTTTGCGAGAGTATTTCTGTATGGCAACCAGAAACGACAAAACCACGTGACGTCTCGACGCCGACCGCCAGGCCCATCGCAAGTTCTAGCGCTGCTCTGCACCTTCGCTGCTAGCTTTTCGCTGGCGACAACAATCGACGGGTCAGCGGAACTATTCGATCCGACTCACGAAGTCATCTTGAGCGGCTCCGAAGGCAAAGCGATCGCAGCCGCTTGCGGTGGCACATCAAGCCCAACCAGCTGGGCGCCCAGGTCCGATGAAATCGGTCGGCTCGAACGCACTTTAGCGCCTCTACTGGCCGCCGATCTGCGCAACAGCGGTTCGACCGCCGAACCGCGGCAGTACTACCGACAATACGCCACAGGTCGCTTGGGCCAGCGTCCCGCCATATTCGTCAACGGGTTTCACGAGTCTCACATTTCGTTTGCTGCGAACGAACCTAATTGGCGCCGCAGCGCCGTTACTGTGCTGGACGGCGGGGACTCCTATTGGTGCGCCATCTACATCAAAGATACTGGAGAGTTCGTGAAGTTCAAGGGCCCCCACTTCGACACGCATGTTTGGTTTCACGGACTGGCGTAAAATACGACGACGAAAAGTCGTATGATTCCAGTCACTCCGGAGCATTCTGGAGCACCCAGGACAAATCGAATGGAGCACCCCATGCATTTTATTTTAGCGGCATCAGCCGCCCTAGCACTGTCCACCGCAGCCATCGCGGCCGACGACATCATGGCCAACTACTATGGCAACACTGTCATCGGCAAAAGCGCCATGGGCCAGAGCCATACTCACTACAAGGCAAATCACACATTCGACGCAGCGTTGTCAAACGACCAAGGCAGCATGGAGACAGACGGCACCTGGGCGTTGAACGATAAGGGTGAGCTTTGCCGAACCTACAATACTCCGGTGCCTGGCATGCCCAATCCCATATGCGTCGCCTGGACAGCCCACAAGGTCGGCGACTCCTGGCAAATCACCGTCAACGGTCGGACCAGCGAGGTTACTCTGGTCGCCGGAATTCAGTAATCTCGGTCCTATTTCTCTAGCGCCGAGATGTATCGCCGCTCGCCTGTTTTGCGATTGAAAACGTAGCGGTGTAGTCCGGATCAGTAACGACCTCTCCCGTTGCCCGGAGCCGATATTCCCCCGTTGAGGCAATCTCGATCGAACGTGTATCGGGTGGCAAGTTAAACTGCTCTCCCGCGCGTTGACCTTCCAATGAAAGCAATATTCCCTTGCGAGAATCCGCCCGCACAACGGTCCCGAAGAATTGCTGCTGCTCGATGAGTGACCCATCAGCTTCCAAATACGTGAGCCCCACGAGCACAACCTTGCCGACGACACTCTCAGCGATGGTCTCGTCCCAAACAGGCCGCTCGTCAATGTCGTCACTCACTCCTTCGCTCCCGCCGCTGAATCCATTCATGCACCGGTCGCAGGCGCGACAGCGCCGAGCCGGCTGCCGGCGTCCCTTCTCTCATTTCCTCACCTCAATGCCCCAATCCGATCCGCCCGTCTTCCCTCCGCCAGAGTGATGACTCATGTGATTAAACATCTTCTCGGCCGCCGCATTCGGGATCTCCAGATGAAACGCCTCCTCCACCGCCAATACTAGTTCCACAGTATCGAGCCCCACAACGCTTACCCGCCCCCGATGGCTAGAGTGGTAGCCAAGCTGATAACAAAAAGGACTGTTACCCCTATTACAACCGCCACCGAAGCCAACGGACGAACGATCAAATCGTATCTCACGCCGAGAAATAGGATGGCATCCATTGCCGCTGCAGCGATAAGAAGACCCAGAGAACTTAGCGAACTACGGACAGCGAAATGGCTTGCCAAGAGAGCGCCCAGCGCTGTCGGGAAAGTCAGCACAAATGAACGTCGCTGCGCCTTCGCCAAGTAAGAGGCAATTGTCAGTAATACGGCCAGCAGTGGCGGCGATCACGTCATCCTTTATCGTCCCTGTGCGTTAATGATATTGGGTAGGCACTTGGAGAACTTATGAGGTCTTTCAACGGAATCAAGATTCTGGCTGCCACGGCATTGCTGTCCGCCACCTTGCTAGGCGGCTGCGTTGTCGCCCCAGCACCGGGCTATTACGGCCGCGGCGTGGTGACGATCGCTCCGCCCGAGGCACGCGTGGAGGTCGTCGGGGTGGCTCCGACAGCGGGTTACGTCTGGTTCCCCGGCTATTGGAATTGGAATGGCAGCAGCCACGTTTGGGTGGGCGGCTACTGGGGCCCGGGTCGGTCAGGCTACTACTGGGCGCCGCACGCTTGGGTGCATTACGGTGGCGGCTGGCGCATGGCACCGGGACACTGGGTCCGCCGCTAGCAACATGCGCGCATGGGGCGCATTCCGCGCCCCATGCGCTGCGGGCCAAGAACGCACTGTATGTTCCTACCTGAACTCCTGTGTCCGCCATCCGCGCGATCGCTCGAACCATTAGGCGTCAAAGCCCACCACAGTTGATCCCCGGACTTTGGCCCAGGCACTCAATGTTGTATGAATGAGTTTGAGATCCTCATCCGTCACTTCTGGATCGCCACTCACCCATTTCATTCCGCGCCGGCATATCACGAAGTCGGCCGCTGGGCTGGACTCATAGTAGACGATCAACTCTCGCGTGCCGACCAGCATGTAGATGTGCCCGGTCGCCCCGCGCTCTTCCCGGGTAACCCTACAGCGAAATTGCCGGTCCGCGCGGGCCCGAACGCGGTTTCGATACACAAAGCGACCCACGACCGCGCCTTTGATAGCGAGAAGAGGCACGAGTAAAGGGAAAGGCATAGTGCTAGCCTAAAGCTATAATCACGGCTCGAGTGTTACGTCGCAGGACAATCAATGCGCGCGTCCTGAACCGCAATGATCTGCCACTTTCCTTTGCGTCTGAGCCACGTGTCAGTCCACACCAAGCACCGGCGCTCGCTCTTAGAGTCCGGCAGGACGACAACGCTGGATTCTGAACCATACACAACCGCGACATTGTCGCCAAAGAACCTAACGTCTGCATCGAGTAGGCGGCAATCACTGTGGAACGTCGCCGGATCGTACGTTGGCACTTCGGTGGGCCTGTCGTAACGCGTACCTTTCGGCGACGTACCGTGGAAATCCGTAGCGAGCAACTCTGACAGAATCCAAGGTTTGCCACAGGATTGTTCCGCCCACGCCCTCTCCTGCGCGATCATCCACTGCACTGTCTCTTTTCCTCGGTCCGGCACCTCACCGCCTACAGCCCCTCCAGATAACACCCAAAAATAGCCACCCAACACGCCAATAATTGCACGTCGGCTCATAGACACCTCCTGTTGCCCCGGCGATTCTGCGGAATACAATCGCTCTGGTAATTCATCTCCGCCGCTCCTCCTTGTTTCTGCTCGTTCCTAGATAGCCCCAACTGATTGTTAGGAGGTTGAGCGACGGGTGGTTGCGCCGGCTCAGACCGAAGCTAATTTATCCCAAGCATTGACTCCCGCCTTGAGAAGGCGAACCTCAGTTGCTCGGCAACTTAAACACCACCGAAGTTCGGAACTTAGCCTCTACCGCAGTGTCATTTTCGAAGGCCGGCGTAAACTCACTGCTTTGCACATAGTCAATTGCCGCGTGATCCAGGGCTTCCGAACCTGATGAACCGACAATTCCGGTCTCAACTGCGCAGCCTTTGGCGTCTACCTTCGCCAGAACAATAACGGTTCCCTCAATTTGATCTTCACGCGCTGTTTTGGGATAGAAATCCTCCACTTTTTTCGCGGTCGAAACCATCGGCGTAACAAACCCCGAACTGCTCGTTGACGGTGGCGGACAGTCCATAGTGCGGCGTTCGAATGATTTAGGTTCAAGCTTTTTCAGCATTGTTTCGCTAATTCCGCTGCGTTCTCTGACATAAGCCTGGCGCAACCTGTTAGCGGCATCGGGCCAGTCCGGGCCCGGCGGATGCACCTTGAGAACTCGTTGAAGTTCTGCCTCAGCGCCGTTGACCATGACACTGTGTCCGATAATGGTAGTGAGTGCGTTGCGCTTTATGAACGGGGTCCACAGATCCCGATTGTGGATAAGTGCCGGCACGATAACCCAATACTCTATCAAGGCGTTATAGCGCACATTCCATTCCGCCGGAGTTCGGCTCCCTTGGCTATCTTGCTTCTCCTCGGGATTCCACAGGTAGTCCCGGAAGTCCTGACTCATCAGGCGGCCGCGCACATCCCTGCCACGATACTTATCATCGCTGCCAGCCGCTAGCGTTACGGCACGCGCTCTTTTCGCGCCTAGCAAAAACGGCAGCGGCTCGGAGGTGTCCCCTGCTGCAGTTGCGCCTGCGTCGACATCTGAACCGACGCAGCATTCCAAAATATGGGTCATTGCTACAGTGCGTTTGAGTAACTCCGGGATCTGTTTATAAGATTCCCTGCCTTCGAGTTCCACTGACAGCTCGTATAAAACGCCGGAAGCGCTCTTACGTGACTCTCTCCCGGGAGCATTGAGAACTTGGATTGCCTTAAAAGTGCTCGATGTTGGTCGACTCGCTTGACCATCGTTGGGCGCGCGCCGCTCCCACATTTCGGTAAACGAATTCCGAATATCCGATTTTACAGCCGCAGGAGGCCGCACCCAACGCCGCAGTCCGATTTGCGATTTAGCTTGTTCGTCTCGGAACCATCGAGCGCCGGCAACGTCCCATCGAAGCTTGGACGATTCCATCACGTATTGCATGGAGATCCCGAGCGTGCTGCGCTCGTCGAACGCAAATAAGGTCTCAGGTATCTGCAACTCGAACTTAGGTGATCGAACGATCCAGTTGAGCTGCTTTTCGACCGATAACGATTTCAAAGGTTCTGCCAGAAGCTCTTTGCGACGCAAATAGGACTGCCACTGCGCCACCGTGCCAATATAAGAAATGTCGACCTGGTCGACGATAAGGTGCAATAACTGTTGGCCAAAATTAACGCCGGCGGACGGCGCGACCTGCATTACCGCACTGTAGCCATCGGGCGTCGGCAGCAGCATTCCGACCACATACGCGTCGAGGTACGGCAGCGACCACTTACGCTCCTGCCACTTTCGCCCATAGTTATCGGTGTACACCGTATTGGTAACCGCCTCGCCGAGAGAGATAACGCGGATGTTGTCAGTACCTACCGCACGTGAAATATTCAAGGCCTTAACCGCAATGTCCATGAAGGCTTTGGAATCCTTGTAAAACCCATCGTCAGATGCATTATTGGATCGGTGCACGCGCAACAAGCCGACGGGGTTTTCAAGAGCAAAACTGACATAACCATCGCCGGCCAGCGCGGTTGTCTTGCCCGCGACAGCGGAGGCCGTCCAACTATCATCTGCCTCCTGATGAATCAGGCGTAATTGATAAGGATCAGGAGCAGTCGAGTACAACACTTCATCGGCGGCGGCCCCGGTAGCAAATGACTTTGACGCGTATTCGCTCTGCAACTGGGAGCGAGCTTCAGCAAAGTGCCGGTCGATGAGTGATTTGTATGCTTTGACAAACTCGATCCACGACAATGGCAATTTGAATTCGTCTTTGTAGGCATACGTGCGGCTGCCTCGCATGAAAGGCAACGATGAAACCGCACGTTGATCGAAAGTGGCCTTGGAGGGCGCGTCCAAAAGGCGGCCAATTGGTAAAGAATAATTCAAGTTCTCATTCTGCGATTTTCGCAACACAATGCCGATGGCATTGCCGCTGCTATCGAGAAGCGGACCACCGCTGTTGCCGGGTGACGCCGCCGCAGAAAATCGAATCCATTTCCAGCTGCCGTCCTGTTCCTCGGGCGTTTCCGAAGTAAAGAGCCCATCGCGTATCACGACGCCTTCACCGAGGGCATTACCCACTGCGAGCACGGTATCATCGATCTTGGGTGTCCGATTGACCTCAAAACCCTTTGGGTTTGGATCGTCAACGAGCGAGAAGGCGACCATATCCTCGTGCAGGGAGAACTTCAGAATGCGGTCGATCGAATGCACTTTATTGTCTGAGCCGCGCAATTGCGGCGCCCCGTATTGACTGTCCACCCCCGCCCCTAGCACATGCGCCGCGGTCACATACGTGTTGTGGCCGAGTGCGAAGGCAGTACCTATCGATCGATAGGCATCATTGCGTTCAACAAACGGCAGAAGATCGAGGGGTAAGGGTTTCTCGTAAGTAAGGGGATCGTGTTCTGGCTTCTTTAAGACAACTTCAAAAGTGGCCGCCCTAATCGATTGCTGCATCTCCGGCGTAACAACCGCATAAGCGTTTACCGCAGATAGAAGTAACAAAGCACATAGCCGGCGATGCGCAGAAAAGCGCGCCGCCCGCCGTTTCGGCTCATCCATGAACGACACTTGGATTAGTCTCCCATCGATTTTTGCATTCTAATTGGCCAGCGATCGTACCGCGTAACATTCCGCCTCATTCCTCTGCTTTGACCACGTATCCCTCTCCCCACCGGGGATTATGGTTACTTCGATGATCGGCTGTCGAATTCGGCTCATATACGTCTTGTTCTTTGCTCTTTTCCCTCTCCCACCGCGATCGCTCGAACCGATTATTAGGGTCAGCGACATGTGGAACCTTCGGCTGTCGGGCAGGGCAACTGCACCCGTCTTATGCCTATTTCTCCTGAATGATGGATGTTCTCAATAGAACGTTGCAGTTCATCACGCCTTGCCTCACTTAGCGGCTGCTACGTAATAAATACTACAGACACATCACGGCTCTGAGTCTGCGCGTGAACGGCCCGTTCAATTGGCAGGTCTGAACGCACGCCATCGACAGAGACGTGATCGCATCACGCGTACGTCCCTGTTTCATCGATCGCTCCAACCGATTGTTGGACTCTACCAGGAACTCACGTTCATCAGTTACTCGGCACAAGCTTCTGTATCGAATTCCAGAATGACTGATACTCCTGGTCATCCGCGAACGAGTTACGTGGCAAAATAAAGTATGCCGTCGCGGAAACCCCTACATAGATGGCGCTCTTGTTTTTGTGTAAAGACCGTGCACCACCCCACTTGAGAAGCGCTTCGGAACTCGCTGACCGCCGAGATAGCCCGGCGTCCGTAACCGAATATGCGTGGGTCTCTGCCGCGGGTGACCCGCTTCGATTTCGGACTAGCGTAGATAGCAAAGTTAACGCCAGCAATAGGACGAAGGCGCCCGCGGTAAAAATTGCCGTCGTTAGTATAATTGCAACCACGCTGATTAAGCTCAAATGCGACTTCAGATGATTAAAGTTGATCCCAACGGTAATCACCGCAACAGCAAGCAACGTCCATTTCAGCGAAGCGCCGCGCAGAGTGACGTAAAGCCCGAAGCGAAGTAGATCTGTCGGCTTGTGGCGTACGGTGATGGTTGTCACGGCTTGCATCTAACCCATTAGCGGACGCCTGAACGCCCGACTCTTCCCTTTCGCCATTTTCGCCCTCCTTGCAAATGAGATTGCTCGAACGATCGTTAGGTCCGGTCGAACGTGGCTGATGGTACCAGGCCGTCCAGAAATGCAGGAAACGACCTAGCGATTTGAAAATCCTCGCCACGGTCTACATCCGGTAACGCACATGACTTCAAGAACGGCCGGCAATTTGCCGCCTGGCTTGGGCTCGTGCTTCGATAATACTCCACCGGGAAGGGGTCTTGGCGATAATCGGGGTGTTTTCCTTCGTTTGCATTGCCGTCGCTACATTCAATAAATTGACTGCCAATCGACTGCAGCAGGAAATTGATGCGCTAGAATCGCTGAATGGCTGTTTGTAATCGCTCACAGAATG
>Ga0210387_10003709_pt1 | contig 11745 bp, 15 predicted proteins | sample IncBWC7OmetaG_FD_160108 | JGI IMG/M metagenome (GOLD analysis project Ga0210387, IMG submission 160108) | Forest soil microbial communities from Barre Woods Harvard Forest LTER site, Petersham, Massachusetts, United States - Inc-BW-C-7-O ... | reverse complement strand
CGTTGTCCGGAGCGGAGCGATCGACGCTAGCAACGCTCTTGAAGAAGGTTGGCAAGCATAGTGAATCGTTGCTTAGCCACTGCGCCTAACACTTTTTTCGAACCAATTGTCTCTCTGGCCTGTTCGTTGAGGTGGAGATAATGCCGATTTTCCCGAACCCCTGAATCGCAACCAACCGAATCATCTCATGTCTAAATTGCTCTATATCGAAGCGTCTCCCAGAAAATCCCGCTCAAAGTCCATCGAAGTCTCGCAGGTCTTCCTCTCTGAGATGCAGAGGACCCACCCATCGGTCGAGATCGACAACTTGGACCTTTGGACAGCGGAATTGCCGGCGTTTGACGGAGACACCGTCGACGCTAAGTATGCCGTTTTGCACGGCCAACCGCTTACACCGGACCAGGCGAAAGCCTGGAAGCGGGTCGAAACGGTGATCGAGCGTTTCAAATCAGCCGATGGGTATTTGTTTTCCCTGCCAATGTGGAATTTTGGAGTTCCCTACGTTTTGAAGCACTTTATTGACGTTATTGTACAACCCGGATTGACATTTAGCTTCAGTCCCGCCGAGGGCTACAAAGGCCTGGTCGCGAATAAGAAAGCCGTTGTCGTCTACGCCCGCGGAGGCGCCTACGGCGCGGGCACAGGTGCTGAGGACTTCGATCTGCAGAGCAAAACACTCGGTGGCATTTTGGGATTCGTTGGCATCACAGACGTTACCAGCATATTTGTGGAGCCGACACTGTCTGCTCCCGCCGAGGTCGAGGAGACAATCTCCAAAGCCAAAGAACTCGCAACTTCGGCGGCAAAATCCTGGCAATAGCGGAAAAGACTTGCGCTCCTGCCGGTCGCACCGAAAAGAGCATGTATGGTCGCATTCGTCACTGGAACGTCCTCTGGATTTGGCGCGGCAACCGCCCGCCGATTGGCGAAAGGTGGAACTCGAGTTGTCGCTACGGCCCGACGCATCGACCGGCTGAAAGCGCTTAAAGAGGAATATGGCGATTTGATATTGCCGGTAACCCTCGACGTGCGGGACAGAGTTCAGGTTGAATCGGTCGTGGCGGGGTTGCCACCGGAATTCGCTTCCATTGACGTTCTGGTCAACAACGCCGGGCTCTCCCTCAATCTGGAGCCGGCATATAAGGTGCCGCTCGAAGACTGGGAAATGATGGTCGATACGAACATCAAAGGTCTTCTCTACTGCACTCGTCTGATACTTCCGGGCATGGTCGCCCGCGGCCGCGGCCATGTCGTGAATATTGGATCAGTAGCGGCGATGTACGCTTACCCTGGCGGAAACGTTTACGGCGCAACGAAAGCCTTCGTGAAACAATTCTCGCACAACCTGCGAGCCGATCTGCTGGGCACGGCGGTACGTGTCACAGATATCGAACCCGGGCTGTCCGAGACAGAATTCTCCATTGTTCGCTTCAAAGGCGACGAACAGCGCGCCGCGTCGATCTACGCGGGAACGAAGCCGCTGACGGCCGACGACATCGCCGATGCCGTACACTGGGTCGTCACCCGGCCCGCGCATGTCAATATCGACACGATCTCGATGATGCCAATCTGTCAGTCGTTCTCGCCATTGGCGATCCATCGGCAAAAGACGAGTTAGTTCAAGGAGCCCAGGAAAATTCGGCGATGCGCCCAGACGCCGTTCCGCCGACTCGCCAACACCATCCCTACTCGGTCTCTGTTTCGCCTTTCTCGAAGATTTTGATGATCTCGGCCGCCTCTTGGGCATGAAGCAGTTTCTGCCGCAGATTTTCATTGCGAAAAACCCGCATCAGGGTCCCGACCAGGCGAAGATATTCTGCGTCCATGGCTCGTGGAATGCCGACAATTACCAAGAATTGAAGCGGACCGTCCTTTTCCTGGACCGGCTCAGTCAACCGCCCAAACGCCATTAACATCTTTGTCACCGCCGCCGTGCGGACATGAGGCAGCGTGAGGCCGTGCTGCAGGTTGACTTTGCCGACGACCTCGCACTTGCGCAGAGCGCGCAAGAATTCCTGCCGATCGGAAATCCTGGTATCCGAACGAAGCGAATCGGCGACTTGTTGAATCGCTTCTACCCGCGATGTAGCGGCAAGACCGAGCAAAACATGCTCAGGGAGCAGCGTTCCTCGAATTCGAATCATATGGCGCTACCGCTCCAACGTAGCTTGGCGCCCAGGATATCCGCAAAAGTAAGATGTTTGGGTAAGAGGAGCGGGAGCTTCTCGTTTGCGGGTCGAACCATGACGGCGTCGCTCGGGTAGAGTTGCATCGATTCCTGGCCATCGACACTGACGGAAAGCTGTTGCTCGCCGCTGCTCGGCAGGAGTCGGATCGTGGATTTATTGGAAACAATAACGGATCGATTGGTCAGGACGTGCGGACAGATAGGGGTTACCACGAACACTCCCGAGTTCGGCATGACGATTGGACCTCCGGCAGAAAGCGAGTAAGCGGTTGAACCCGTTGATGTTGCAATTATCAATCCGTCGGCATTGTATTGGGTCAAGTGCGTTTGATCGATAAATAAATCAAGCCGGACCAGCCGCGAACGTTCGCCTCGGGTGACCACGACGTCGTTCAGACCGATCTGCGAATAAATCGTCTTCCCTCTCCTTTCGATCGATGCCTCGAGCATCGTTCGCTCATCGACTCGATAATCTCCCATCGCGAGGGCCTTGGCCGCGACGGCGTATTCCGGTCCGCCAAAGCAGGTGAGGAAACCGAGCGAACCAAAGTTGATCCCCATGACCGGCTTCATCTTGCCGCGCATGTCGCGCACGAGACGCAGGAGTGTTCCATCGCCCCCCAACGCGACGAACAGGTCCACTCGATGGTAAAGCTCATCCAGTGAATGACCGGGCTGACCGACAAGCTTGGCAGCCTTCTCTTCAACCAGGAAAGAGATATCGTGTAAGGAAAGCTCGCGCAAAAGGGCTTTGAGAGAAGCCGCGGCGCCTGTTTTTCGCCAATGCGCATAAATGCCGAGAATTAGCGGAGACATGCTAAAAATTCCCTGTTGCCTTTCGCGCCCGTGATCGGCGACTCGATAACTCCCAGCCATTCCCGCCGCAGCCGTCCGATGACAAAAAGCTGGATCTTGCTGACACTCCGCTGGTGCAACTGCGCCTCGCGGACGATGCCCCCTTTTCCGACCTGGTTCGGTTCCAATTCGAACTGTGGTTTAATCAATGCGATCACCACTCCTCCCGTTTCCACACAGGCGAAGATAGGAGGCAATACGAGGGTGAGCGAGATAAAAGAAACGTCGACCACCGCCAGTTGCACGCGGGTCCCGATCATCTCCGGGCTCAGCGTCCGGGCATTGAGTCCCTCCCGCACTTCGACTCTGACGTCGCTGCGGATTTTCCAGGCCAACTGATTGTGTCCGACATCGATCGCCATCACCTTTTTGGCGCCGCGCTGAAGCAGGCAATCGGTGAAGCCTCCGGTCGAGGCCCCAACATCCAAGCAGACCAGATCGGTCGTATTAATACGGAAATGGTCCAACGCCGCTTCCAGCTTATAACCTCCGCGCCCGACGTACTTTTCCTCGGCGACGACTCGAACCACCGCGTTGGATTTCACGAGTGTCCCGGGCTTGTCTATCACGTGCTCTTGGACCAGGACTTGACCCGCCAGAATCGATCGTTGGGCACGCTCCCGCGAACTGAAGAACCCATGATCTACGAGAAATTTGTCGATCCTGATCCGCTTCGGCTTATCCATTTTTGACTGAGCGCTTTTCGAACTTCGCCGAATTTAAGACTTGATAAACCACCAATTCGGCCAAATCTATGCGGTTCTTGTTTCAGAATTTGTCTATGTCGTCTGAAGAACTGAAAGAGCAAATCAAAGAAATGCTCGTCACGAACCTGATGCTGCGTACGCCGAAGGAGGAGATCTCCGATGATCTACCGCTCTTTAGCGCCGACGGTCTTGGGTTGGACTCAATCGACGCCTTGCAATTGGTCGTCAGCATGGAGAAAACGTTTGGCGTCGGAGTCCCAAATTCAGATGTCGCACGGGTTGCTCTTGCGACGGTGAACACGATTCACGACTACATCATCGAACAAGTTGGAAAATCTGGGCGCTAGTGCATCGTCTCATAAGTAGGAGGCATAATCCCTTGAGTTTCGTTGCCTTCAAATAGACGCACCGAGACGTTTTCCCGACACGCTCTGCCCCTATTCCCCAATTGTTTCGGCTTGGTTAATGGCGTCGATCAATTGCCGCAGCCGGCCGAAGTTGCGCCGGTGTGAACCTGCCGCCAAGCGGGGCATGTTAGACAGCTCAGGTTCATTCTTTTCCGGTTTTAGTGCCCGGCTTGCCCGAAGAGGAGCGCCCTCGAATAAGTCGGAAAAAGACTTGTTCAGTGCTTGGATGGCGCCAGGGGTTAACTGCCGGTGCACTCGAATGACGAGGTCTTGTCCAACCCATCGATAGGAATGGAAATTCCGATAGAATTGGAGGACCATACTGACGGCATCGTCCACATCCTCTGTGATAGTAAAGAGACTGAAATCATCCGGCGATATCAGGCCTTGACCCAGCAGGTGGGATCGCAGGAATTCGGTCCAGCTCTTCCAGTACGTTCCTCCGATTTTATCGACCAGGATGACTGGGATAATTCTCGCCTTTCCGGTCTGCATCAGAGTCAGACATTCAAAGCCTTCGTCCATCGTTCCGAAGCCGCCCGGAAACAGGGCGATGGCGTGAGTTTCCTTGATGAAGTTTACTTTTCGAGTAAAAAAATAGTTAAAGCTGACCAGCTTCGGATCGCCTTCAATGGTCTCGTTGGCTTTTTGCTCAAATGGTAACCGGATGTTCAGCCCAAAGCTATGCTCTCTGCCGGCGCCGCGCTGCGCGGCGCCCATAATCCCGTCGCCGCCTCCTGTGATTATCATGTACCCGTGTTCACGCATCTGCCGTGCGAATCGCTCTGCCGCCTGGTAGACTTCGACGTGCGGGCTAGTTCGCGCAGAACCGAAGATCGCAATCTTGCGGATCCCTTGATAAGGGGCAAAAGCTTTGGCAGCCAGTCTTAGTTCTTTGAGCGAACGATTGATTAATTTGAGGTCCGGCACAGGCACCGAATCGCTCCCCATCCGAAGGGCGGTGACAATCATTTCTGCGATCAGTTCCTGCGATTCACGCACTCCCCAGTCATTGACCATTTCCTGGATTCGTCGGTCGAATTCCGGATCTCCCGACGACGCAAAGGATGTGTGCAGCGCATGAATGCCGCCACCTGTGAAATCTTGCACGAGCAGATCTAGAACGAGAAGGTCGGGTTGTCCAGCGGGTTTGGCGAGGGGCTGGCCAGGGTCAGGAGTTTGGAACTCAGGAGGCGGAGGATTGTCGTTCTGGAGAATGCCTGAACCCTTACAACTCCTGTCTTCTTGCGCTTTTCTGTTTTGCCTCTCGAGCGGGATGTGATATCTGCTGCGCTTCTCATGATTGTTATCCTCAAGCCCAAAACATCCAAGGAACAGGTCGAAGAAGTCGCCCAGGAGGTTCAAAAACTAGGATACACCCCGCACCCGATCTACGGAGAGCTACAGACAGTCATCGCGGCGATTGGTGACGAGCGCACGCATCATACACTGGAATCTCTCGCCGCTTTTCCTCAGGTCGAAAGGGTCTTGCCCGTCCAGAAGCGGTATAAACTGGTCAGCCGAGAGTCTAAATCCGAGGAGACAGTCGTTGATGTGGACGGGATCAAGATCGGAGGCGGCAACTTTGTCATCATGGCCGGGCCTTGCAGCGTGGAGTCTGAGGAGCAACTGATTTCGACAGCAAGAGCCGTCAGAGCTCGCGGCGCGAAGATCTTGCGCGGAGGCGCCTACAAGCCACGAACCTCACCCTACGAATTTCAGGGGCTCGGTCGCGAAGGATTGCGGATCCTTGCGGCGGCAAAGCAGGAAACCGGACTCAAAATCATCACCGAAGTGCTGAGTGAGCGCGACGTAGAACACGTTTGCGAATTCGCGGATATTCTGCAGGTGGGAGCGAGAAACGCGCAGAATTTCCAACTACTGATTGAATGCGCAAAAAGCCGTAAACCAGTTCTGCTGAAACGCGGAATGAGCGAACGGATCGAGGAGTGGCTGCTTGCGGCGGAATATATCCTCTCGAACGGTAACCCGAACGTCCTCCTATGCGAACGCGGCATACGGACATTCGAAACCTATACCCGCAATACGCTGGATCTGGCGGCAGTTGCGGTGGCCAAGAAGGAATCCCATCTGCCGGTTATAGTCGATCCAAGCCAGGGATGTGGCCGGGCTGATCTGGTTCCAATGTTGTGCCGAGGCGCTGTCGCGATCGGTGCCGACGGACTTCTGATCGAGGTTCACCCGTTTCCGGCGGAAGCATTGAGCGATGGACAGCAACAAGTCGATTTTGAGGTCTTCACGCAAATAATCTCGGAGTTGCAACCGTTTCTGAATGCAACAAATCGAAAACTCGTCTAGGGAAACAATGAAGTGCGACTTACTATAGCCGTTGTTATCCTCCTGAGGCGATGAACGAGGCGTTCGATGTGGCAATCATTGGCGGTGGGCCCGCCGGAAGTTCAGCGGGGACCCTTCTCGCAAAGGCGGGCCGACGCGTGGTGATCTTCGAGAAGGAGAGATTTCCCCGCTTCAGTGTCGGGGAGTCGACACTGCCGGCCGTTCTGAATACTCTGGAAAGAATGGGAGTTAGAGAGAAAATTGATAACGGCGGCTTCCTGATCAAATATGGAGGCGAAATAGTTTCCGCCTGCGGACGGCGCGTTCGATTTTATTTTCGCAATGGGTTTAAGGCCAAGCGACCGACGGCCTACCAGGTCCTCCGATCCAAATTCGACAGAATCCTACTTGATCACGCGGCGGAAACCGGGTGCGACGTCAGACAACAGACCCCAGTCAACTCGTTCGAAATTGATGACGATGGCGTAACACTCTCTTCAGGCAATGGCGGACAGGTGGTGCGGGCTAAGTATGTGATCGATTGCTCGGGACGTAACTGCCTGATTGGCAACCGGTTCCAATTGAAACGCCCCTTCCCGAATTTACGCAAATTCTCTCTCTACGCCTACTACGACGATGTCCGCCGTGAGGATGGACCCGACGGAACCCTCACCAGGATGGTCCGGACGAAAGATTCCTGGTTCTGGATGATCCCTCTGAGCGGGAACACCACCAGCATCGGCGTCGTCATGGACACGGAAAAGTTCCGAGGCCTGAAGATGAATCCTGAGGAGGCCCTGGCCCATTGCATTGCGGAACAACCGGTGGTGAATGAATCGATGGAGAACGCCCGGCGCGTGACAAATGTCTATGCCACCGGGGATTTCTCTTATCGAAACAAACAGCTATTCGGTGATCGTTGGTTGTTGGCGGGCGACGCGGCAGGATTTATTGATCCGGTCTTCAGCAGCGGCGTTTATCTTGCTCTCCTCTCGGGTGAACAAGCCGCCGATGCTCTCAACCTGGTTCTGGATCGGCCGCAACAGCGAGCGAAGGCTTTTCGTTATTACGAACGGCGGATTGGGCGGGTACTTGATATCTACCTGCGGTGGGCTTCCGCCTGGTACACCCAGGAGTTTGTCGAAGTATTCCTCTATCCTAAAGAGATTTTTGAAGTCGTCCCCACTGTCAGCGCAGTTTTATCCGGGAACGAGATACGTGATTTCAGCATCCGCTGGAGACTTTGCATTTTTCACCTGCTTGTCGCTCTCCAGAAGCGAACATCAAAGATAGCCCCCAAGCTGACCTTGACCCCGAAAGCTACATGACAAGCCGCATCTTCATCCTCCTTTTTGCAATTCTGTTGGCGGGTTGTCAGTCTGCAAAGGAGATATCCGGACTCGGCCCCGAAGCAAAAACCCGCGTTGGTCAGTTGCAGTATTCCTACGGCGCTCATTCCATCGTGGGCGACATCATTCTACGGAGTCTCAAAGGAGGCGACTATGATCTTTATTTTTCCAAAGCCGGCGTCACGGTTCTCGAATTTCAAACCCGCGGTTCGCACATGGCCGCGACGGGACTTCTGGCGAAAAACGGCTGGTCGGGTAAAACAGCTGAAGCACGGGGACCGTTAAGACCGTGGGCACTGCTCAGCGAAGTACTCCCCTATTTTGATTCCGATGTCCCAAGCGCACAAATGCCGCATCGATGGTCTGCCACATTCGAGCGGAAGGGTGGGATTTTGTGGCGCGCTGAAGTTCAATTTTCGGGGAGAAAATCGATGGTTTTCACTTTCGGCCAATAAATCGAATGAATCAGACCGCGCCTCAAATAGTCCCTCCGGTTCAGTCCGCAGATCTGGAACTAACCCTGACGCGCAACACTTGGTACAGTCCATTCACCTTTGAGACAGCCAGTTGGATTATCAAGCACCTTCCGCAACCATTGACCCGGTCGGTCAGCGTGGCAGTGGGCGAACTAGGTTATCAGTTATGCAAAGACCGCAGGGAGGCGCTGCAGCGCAATCTGCAGGCGATGACCCAAAACCAAAAGCAGCGTAAGGAACTATCCAGGAGCTGTTTTCACAATTTTATACGTATGTTGCATGATTTCTGCGATTGCGCAGAAAGCGGCATCGATCGGGTGAATGCATTGATGGTCGAACGTGGCGGTTTCCAGTTTCTGGAAGCGGCTCGTCGCAACGGCAGAGGGACGCTACTCATCACAGGCCATCTTGGTGCCTGGGAACTCGGTGGCATGGTGCTCGCCGCGGACGGGTTCCCGGTGAACGTCGTGACGATGGCGGAGCCGACCAGTGAACTGAATGAATGGCGTCAAAAATATCGGCAACGTTTCGGAATCAAGACCGTGACGGTCGGTGCAGACAAGTTCGCTTTTATCGAGATTATCCAGGCGCTCCGTCGAAATGAATTAGTCGCCATGCTGGTTGACCGGCCCTACTTAAATAGTGGGATCGAGGTTCAGTTTTTTGGACGCCCGACGCTCTTCTCGGCTGCTGCGGCGCGCGTCTGGCAGCTTACGCAGGCAGCGGTTGTCCCCGCCTTCGTCTTACAACTGGAACCTGGCCGGTATGGGTGCTACGCATATCCGCCAATTGACATGACCGCGGATCAGACACTCGAGCAAAATAGCCAGCGAATTGCCGACGTGTTCCAGGCGGTCATCCGGGAATTTCCGGAGCAATGGTTCAACTTTGTCCCAATCTGGAGTCACTAATCCGCCATGAGAAAATTCATCCTTTCAATTCTTCTAGGAATCGCTCCCCTCGCCTACGCGAGTCCCATGACACAGAGCGAGATCGATCAGCTGGTGCAAAAGCTGGAAACTCTGCACAATACGCAGCCCTCTATACAGGCGAACTTCCGGGAGGAACGCCATTTGGCGATGCTTAAGGAACCGGTGGTGAACGAGGGAAAGGTCTGGTTTACTCTCCCCGACAAAATCCGTCGTGAGATCGGCGGAAAAACTCCCAGTACCACCGTCACCGACGGGAAAAAAGTGTCGATCTACTATCCGAACTATCAGCAACTGGAAGTCTACGATCTGGAAAAGCGGCCGATCATCAAGGATACGATGCGCGCTCTGACTGCCGGACTGAATTTTCGTGAGGTCGCCAGTTACTACAACATCGAAGGATCGAAAAATGGAAGCGATTACCAGCTCACTCTGACCCCGAAGACAGCGGCCGTCAGAAAACTGTTGCAAAGCGTCGATTTAACAATCGACGGAAACCTCACGCCCGTGCGGGTGATCATTCACGACAGCAAGGGCCAAATTTTTACTGAAACCTACACGAACGTTCGGCGTGACACGCTTCCGGCATCCACCTTCGAGTTTTCGGCGCCGCCTGGAACAAAAGTTTCGACTCCGTTAGGTAATTGACATCTCGCAGTTTTGCAGTAACGAATTGCTCCTGGGCTATTCAGCCGGTCATTGCCTCGTAGTGTAACGGTAGCACAAGCGACTCTGAATCGCTTTGTCATGGTTCGAATCCATGCGAGGCAGCCATCTAATTCCAATTTTCCGACTGGCACGGAAAAAAGAATTCGCTAATCTTGTCGAATGCCCGACGGAGTTCTAACACCAGCCGGCGACCAGTTGCCATTGCAGAGTCTTCTGGCGGCGCGCGGAGGTTGCATTTGCGAGGCTGAAGTCGTTGATCTGATGGGATTGGAAGACGCCTCAATCGTGGACCGATGGCGCAATCACCGGCAAATCGTATTTTTAAGAAACGAGAATGGCGAGTGGGTTTATCCCATTTGGCAATTTGCCCGCAAGCACAGACGCGTCATGCTTGGAATTCGAGACTGCCTGGCTGAACTATCTTTTGAAAGCGAGTTGGAACCGCTCCTCTTTTTCCTGAGTAACCTGCAAAGTTTAGGAGGGCATAACCCTTTGGATAGTCTGCGTGCCGGCAAGATCGAAGCAGCAATAAAGGCCGCCAGACAATACGGTTCGCGGAAAACCACCTGAACGTGGCACGGCCGCAAGCGAACCACAGATTACGGGGATTGTTTTGGCGCATGGAGTTCTCTGGCGCTCAAAAAATGAACTGATCGAAGAACGCGCCGGCAAAGAGCAAATCGCCAGCGGTCCGACCGCACTGTCGAGGTGCTGCTTGGGACCCTGTCTCGTCTATTTCAGGCGGAAACGAGTTCTGGGAATTTAAAGCATCTGCGCTGCATCTCACTTGCGATCGTTAACGCGAGTAATCTCAATCGAAAGCTAAATAAAGAATGTTACCATCCAAAGCAATAATTACGGGGGCCGCTGTTGCCGGCCTCTTAACCGGATCCTTCGCAGTAAGGTCGTACGCAGCCAGCGTCTCCGGGACGGCAGGCACCATCGTCCACAATTTGGCCGACCAGGATAAGGGCAAACATGGCTGTAAAGGTCAGAATTCATGCAAAGGGCAGGGCGGATGCAAAGCTGGTGATAACGGCTGCAAAGGTAAAAATTCCTGCAAAGGCAAAGGCGGATGCAAGACGACCGAGAACAGCTGCAAAGGTAAGAATGGTTGCGCCGCAGGTGGCAAAATTTCGTGACCAATCAGTCTGTTATGAGAGCGATCTGGCGTTTTTTATTGAGCTTAGCGTTGAGTATTTTCACAGGAAGCTATTTGTTGGCAGGTATGGCAAAAGCCCAAGAATCCTCCTCGAGTTCCACGGTGAAGGTCCGGTTGATCGGCGAAAACGGCTCGCTCACCGAGCCGGTCACTGTTCCAAGGGTTAAGAAGACCGATGCCGAATGGCGCAAGCAATTGACCGCCGAACAGTACGAGATAGCCCGCGGTCAAGGGACCGAACCGGCCTTTTGTGGTACGCTGCTCGATAATCATCGAGAAGGCATCTATCATTGTGTCTGTTGCGGGCTGCCACTTTTTGCTTCGGACTCGAAGTTCAATTCAGGAACCGGCTGGCCGAGCTTCTTCCAGCCTGTGGCAAAGGAAAATGTCATCACCAGAGTCGACGACAGCTACGGGATGCGTCGTACGGAGATTATCTGCGCTCGATGCGGCGCCCATCTGGGACATGTGTTTGATGATGGTCCAGCGCCGACCGGGTTACGTTTCTGCCTCAATTCCGCTGCGCTGACTTTCGTCGATAAAGGTAAAGAAGTCCCGGAAGTCATTCATTCTGCTCAGGCCAAGTAGCCAAGTAGCCAAGTAGCCAAGGAGCCAAGGAGTCAGGAGTTGCGGAGGGCAGCAGCACTCTCTTTCCTCCTCTTCTCTTCTGACTACTCTGAAAACGCTGAGATCCGCCGAGCGCGT
>Ga0210387_10003706_pt1 | contig 11750 bp, 9 predicted proteins | sample IncBWC7OmetaG_FD_160108 | JGI IMG/M metagenome (GOLD analysis project Ga0210387, IMG submission 160108) | Forest soil microbial communities from Barre Woods Harvard Forest LTER site, Petersham, Massachusetts, United States - Inc-BW-C-7-O ... | reverse complement strand
CCTTTGCGTACCAGATCTTCGACGGTATGCCGGTGGCTGATCCGCACGACGTCCTGCGCGATAATCGGACCCTGATCAAGCGCGGCAGAAACATAGTGTGCTGTTGCCCCAATGATCTTAACCCCCCGGGCGTACGCCTGATGGTAAGGCCGGCCTCCTGCAAAGGCCGGCAAAAAACTGTGATGAATGTTGATGATAGGAACTCCGGCGTCGGTGAGAAATTGAGCGCTCAGAATCTGCATGTACCGCGCGAGAACAATCAGATCGACTTGATGCTTTTTAAGAATTCCGAGTTGCGTCTCCTCCGCCTCAGCTTTGGGGTTGGCCCGCACCTCAACGTGATGGAATGGCACACCCATCGACTCACAGAAGTTGCGAAGCTCCGGGTGATTCGAAACTACGCAGACCAGTTCCCCGCGCATTTCACCTCGGCGAAAGCGCAAAGCGAGATCCTGCAGACAATGAGGGATCCTCGAAACCAGCATTCCAACCCGTGCCCTCTCGCTTGAAACCGTGGTTTGGCAATTCATGCCAAGCTCCAGATTGGCCATTGCTCTGAAAGAGGCCGCGATCCGAGGGACCTCGGGTGCGCGCCCCGGTTGCGACCATTCGACCCGTTGGAAAAAAACATTTTCCTCCGCGTCCCGGTGCTGGTCGGCGTGAAGGATATTGCCACCCTGCTCGAAGATCCAGCCCGCAACCCGCGCCACCAGTCCGGGTCGATCCGGTCCGTGAAGCAGTGCAACAATCGACAGAGTCCCCATCTAGGTGCACAGAACATTCCAGACCGAGTTGGTTTTCGCAAACGCGACCAAGCCCGGAATCAGAAATCCAGTGCAGGTCTCGCTTCGCATCGGCGATGATGCCGGTTTGACCTCGGTCAGGCCCATTTTGATCGGGACCGTCAGCCCTTCGGTTTCCCGATAGACCGCTCGTCTTCGATGTGGGCCTTAATAATCTCCTCAAAGCTCGTTTCCGCCCGGAAACCGAGCGCCTGCGCCCGCGAAGCGTCTAGCCGCCGAGCCCAACCGTCCACGATTCTTTGAATGTTTGGATCCGGTTCGCGCTGAATCAATTTCACGCACTCGACTCCGGCCACCTTTGCCAGGCTTGCGATCATCTCACCCACGGTCGCCGATAGGCCGGGCATGTTAAGGATTCGGCGCGAACCAAGCTGATCAAGCTCTAGAGCACCGGCGTGGAACAAGAAGTTGACGGCAGCGCGCGGAGACGCGAACCAGTGTCTGACATCTTCGGTCACCGGCAGCACAGCGGGCTTTCCTTGCAACGGTTCGCGAATGATGCTCGAAAAAAATCCGGAGGCCGCCTTGTTCGGTTTCCCCGGTCGAACACAAATGGTGGGAAACCGGATTCCGATACCGTCGAAGAAACCGCGGCGACTGAGATCGGCTAGCAGGAATTCTCCAATTGCTTTTTGGGTACCGTACGAAGTGAGCGGAGTTAACGCGAAGTCTTCAGGGATCGTCTCGGGAAAAGGAGTACCAAACACCGCGATTGAACTTGCGAACACGATTCGTGGTCGATGTCCCGCTTGCCGGACAGCCTCAAAAAGGTGCTGAGTGCCGCTAAGATTCACGCGATAACCCTTGTCGAAATCGGCCTCGGCCTCTCCGGAGACGACCGCGGCCAGGTGATAGATAATGTCTGGTCGATCCGCCACGAAGGATTCCGCAACACCGGGGTCAGAGATATCGGCCGAGAGGGCAATGACCTCGAACGGAGCTCCGGCCGGAGCAGCGGGTTTGATCGTATCGGCCATCATCAGTCGGTCCACCGGTCTGCTTCCGATGTTCCTCCGTTCTGCAAGAGTCTCGCAAAATTTACGGCCGATCATTCCAGCTGCGCCGGTTACCAGGATTTTCATAGCTCGCCTATTGGTTTGAACGATGAATGATTGACCGGCTCTGTACAAGGAGACGATGCACTAAAATTCGAACGGCTAGCTATCGTTCTTTCTTGCCGATCGGATGGCGATTGCGGATAACGTGTGTGCATTTTGGCCGCGGCAGCGCCTCCTTCTGGCGCCGAACACGCGGACGGGCTAAAAAACAGGAATATAAGATATGAGCACACTCCAGCTTTGTCGTCGCGGCTTCCTTCATGGGATGGCGATTTTCGTACTAGGGACAGTTTCATTGAGCGGTTCTGTCCAGGCGCAGGAAGTCTTGAAAATCGGAGTCCTTGGAGTAATGAGCGGTCCGGCTGCTTCCTGGGGGCTTGTCAACAAATACTGCGCCGAGACTTCGGCTCAACTTTACAACGAGCAAGGCGGTTTCGAGATCGGGGGCAAGAAGTACAAGATCGAGATTGTGCCGATCGACGATAAAAACGATCCGAAACTTGCGGTCTCAGGCGCCGAACGCCTGACCAAACAAGACGGGATCCATTACATCATCGGCCCGAATGTCGATACGACTGCCGCGAGCGTGCAGCCTGTCGCCGAGGCGGGCGGTGCCATCTATTTCCCCTATGCCTTTCAGAAAACGCTCTATACGCCGCCGCACGGTAATGCGGTCCTCGGTATGATCGCTTCCTACCAGGCCGGACCGATCATTTATAAATATTTGATGGATAAGAAGGGCGTAAAATCAGTTAGCTTTGTCGCTCGCAACGAGTCTGATCCGCTGAATCAACGCGATGAAGGTGTTCAAGCCGCAAAGAAGCTCGGCCTCGAGATCAAGTCGTCGGATGATACGTACGAGCCTGGTACGACAGATTTCTTTCCTGTGATGTCCCGCGTCGTGAATAAAGGCGCAGATTTGATCGTGCTTTCCGGCGTTGCGCCAGCCGATGCGCCGTTGTTGATCAAGACGGCGCGTGAACTCGATTTCAAGGGGACACTGGCGACTGAGACCGCCCAAGACATCAAGATCCTAAACGAAGTCGCGGGTGCCGCGGCCGACGGTTTTATCTGCGTCGGCGGTGCCAGCACGCCTGAGATTCGCAGCGACGAAATGGAAAAGTTTGCCGACCGCTACAAGAAGGTTGCCGGCGAATGGAACGACGAGGCGGGGACGAAGGTTTATGCGCTTGAGATCATCCTGGCGACTCTCAAAAAGGCGGGACCTGAGGCGATTAGCAACGTTGAGCTATTTAAGAAAGCCATGCCCGATTTCGCGATGAAGAACCCGTTTATCAAAGGGGACAAAATGCTGAAATATGTGGGCACGGCCTACTTCTCCCAGCCGCGCCAGATCGGTGTTCCGATGGTCGTTAACGAGGTCAGCGGCAGCAAGTTCCAAACCCTTTTCGTTGGGAGTGTCGAGTGATCATTTGAAACCACAGGAGGGTCCCGGTCTTGGAGCAGATGCTGGTCAATGGCGTCGTTTTGGCTGTCAACTATGCGCTGATCGCACTTGGGATCACGCTGATTTTCAGCATCATGAACATCCTGAATTTTGCCCACGGGCAAATGTTCATGATCGGCGGTTTCGTCGTCTATTATCTGTACGGCCTTTTTAAGGTTAATTATTTCCTGAGCCTGATCGCCGTGGTGCTTGTGCTGGGAGGGATTGGCTGGTGTTTCGAGACTTTCTTTTTCAGGCGGATGCGCAAAATGGCAACCAGAGAAGAGAATTCAATGTTGCTCGCCGTTGGCACAGCGTTACTGCTGGAAAACCTGGCTCTATCGATTTTTGGTGAAAAGCAGCGAGGAGTTCCGCCTGTGGTGAGCGGGGTCTTTCGGTTCGGCACCGCCTATCTTCCAGCCGGCCGCCTTCTGGTCATGGTGCTGGCGATCGTTCTGATTGTCGGACTACTTCTCTTCGTTCAATACACAAAGCTCGGGCGTGCGATGCGCGCTCTGGCCCAGGATCGGGAGGTCACCCACCTGATGGGAGTGAACGTTGACCGTGTGGCAGCGTTTGGATTCGCCCTTGGGGCCGCCTTGGCCGGGGTGGCAGGCGGTCTTCTGGTCACAGTTTTTGGCGTCAATTCCGGCGTCGGGAACGTCTACTCGATCAAGGCGTTTATTATGATCATGATCGGCGGTGCGGGGGTCGTTCCGGGAGCCATCCTTGGCGCGATCGTTCTTGGATTTGCCGAAGCAATCGGCTACGAACTGCTGCCCGGCTCGATTACTTATCTTCTGATTTTTACGGGTTTGATCATTTTTCTGCTGCTAAGGCCGCAAGGTCTCTTGGGTAAGCCATGGGGTTAGACATCAACCGGTTGACTCCGCGCGCCGGGAATGGCGGGACCGGCGCGGCAACCGAGAATGACCGTCTTAACCGCGGCCAAAAGCTGCGGTTCGCAGCGTTCGTGCTGATCCTGCTCGTTGCGGTCCCAATCTTACTGGGCAGGTCACCGTACTTTATCACCGTGCTGACCAACGCGGCTATTTTGTCGTTCATCAGCCTGGGTGTCTGGGTGACCTTCTCTATCGGCCGGATGAATTTGGCACAGGGGGCGTTCGCGCTGGTGGGCGGGTACGCCGGCGCGATCCTCTCCACCCGCTACGGCGTGCCCTTCTGGTTCTGCCTGCCTCTGGCCGGTTTAATTTCTGCCGTTCTGGGAGCTCTCATCGGCTGGCCGGTGCTCCGGCTGAAGGGCGTCTATTTTGCGATGACCACGCTTAGCCTGACCGAAGCGATTCGACTTCTGGCGCTTAATGGGGGCGATCTCACGAAGGGCGCCACAGGGATCGTTAACATTCCGAGACCCGGCGCGATTGATATCTTTGGGCTGACTATCGTTCACGATTTCAATGGCGCCGACCCGCTGCCCTTTTACTTCCTGGCCTGCGCGCTGCTCCTGCTCGGGCTTGTCGGTGTCTGGCGGTTATCGACAAGTCGGCTTGGGTGGGTCTTTCGGTCGCTGCGTCAAAACGAAGATCTGGCGACATCCATCGGCATCAACGTCGCGAAGTATCGCGTGATAGCCTTTGCGGTCTGTTGTTTCATGGGGGGAATCGGCGGCGCATTTTTTGCCGCCTTTCACCAGAATATTTACCCCGCCACTTATACGATCTCGGATTCGGTTAACTTTATGCTTTACTGCTTTCTGGGCGGCCTCTCCTACATTTTTGGTCCGGTGGTCGGCGCGTTCCTGCTGGTCGTTGCTTTCGAACTATTGCAGGCGGTCCAGGATTACCAGGCGCTCATCTATGGCATCCTCATGATCGCGTGCATGCTTTGGCTTCCCAACGGTATCTTGAGTCTTGGTCTTCGTCACGACGGCAAGGGTAAGGATGGGAGGGGTTGATCATGGCAATCCTTGACGTTCAAGGTCTAACCAAACGGTTTGGCGGTCTGACCGCGGTCAACAACGTCAGTTTTTCCGTTGAAAAGGGCGCCATCCTGTCCGTCATCGGACCGAACGGCGCCGGAAAAAGTACCCTGTTCAAATTGATCAGCTCGTTCGTTGTGCCGACATCGGGCCGCGTCAACTACAATGAACTGACGATCACCGGTTTGCCACCGCATGAGGTCGCCCGACGCGGGGTGGTGCGGACGTTTCAGGAAACGACAATTTTCAAGGAAATGACGGCCTTACAGAACGTCATTGTCGCCCACCAATTGCGATGTCGGGCATCGAGTTTCGGCATCTATTTCTCAAGTGCCGCGGCTCGCGCCGACGAGGAACGTTTCCGCGAGAGTGCAATCGAGATCCTTGACTATCTCGGGCTGAGTACCGTCAAGCAGATGCTGGCACGCAACCTTCCTCACGGCCACTTGCGGGCACTCGGAATCGCGGTCGCGATGGCTGCCGAGCCGAAAGTGCTCCTGCTCGACGAGCCTTTCTCCGGAATGAACGTCGAAGAAACCGAGGCGGCGGTAAGGCTGGTTCGCGGCATCCGCGACCGGGGTGTCACGATCGTCTTGGTGGAGCATGATATGTCGGCTGTCATGCGGATCAGTGACAAAATCGTGGTCTTGAATTTTGGCACCAAGATCGCGGAGGGAACCCCTGTGGAGGTCCAGCAGAATGAAGCGGTTATTGGAGCGTATCTTGGCCAAGCCGACGAAGAAATAGGGCATTGAGCAATGTATTTCGAACTCAAAAATATCAGCGTTCACTACGATAAGGTACAGGCTCTGGAGAATGTGACGTTGGATTTGGAGCAGGGGGAAATCGTCGCTCTGATCGGCGCGAACGGCGCCGGCAAGACTTCCACGCTCCGCGCGATCACCGCACTTGCCAAGCCGTCGTCCGGAGAAATCTGGTTCGGCGGCAAGCGCATCGACAGACTCGAACCGGCCGCGGTAGTTGGGCTTGGTATCTCGATGGTGCCTGAAGGACGCCACGTCTACCCCTTCATGTCGGTAAAGGACAATCTCTTGATGGGGGCCTATCTGCGGAACGACAAGAGCGAGATCAAAAAGGATTTGGACAGGATCTTCACGCGATTTCCGAGAGTGAAGGAGCGGCTCAAACAACAAGCCGGCAGCCTTTCCGGCGGCGAACAACAGATGGTGGTGATCAGTCGCGCGCTGATGGCGCGGCCGAAGTTGCTGCTGCTGGACGAGCCATCGCTTGGGCTGGCTCCGATGGTGGTTCGCGACATTGCGCGCGCCATTGTCGAAATCAATCGTGATGAAGGTATCAGTGTCATCCTGGTCGAACAGAATTCACGGATGGCCCTCAAAATTTCGAATCGAGCTTATGCATTGGAAACCGGCCGAATCGCTTTGGCCGGCAAGTCCGCAGATCTTCTCAACGACGACCATATCCGCAAACTCTATCTAGGTGTCTAAGGGGACCGTGTCGGCTAAGAACTGGAAGGCGTCGTCAGTGACTGCCCGCAAAATCTTGGAGAGGGGGGAGGAGTTCCTCACAGAGCGTAGTAGCCAAACACCGTATCTCCTCATCCTCTTCTCTGTGCAATCTGTGGTTTATCTTTCGTCATTTAGGTTAAGGAGCGAAAACAGGTAGGCGTGCAAAATCTCTCCTCGGAGAATCAATCGGTTGGGAAGCCGGATCTCTCGAGACGCGCCGATTTTTTCCGCGACCGATTGACCCACGAAGTTCGTTTCGGCAACGACGATCTCGAGGCGAATCAGCTGCAGCGTGGTCAGACCGAACGAGGCAGTCGCGGCCGCCGCCGCACTCGCTGCGCCCTGGTTTGTTCGCGAGGTGCGGACCCAGTAATAGAGATTGCCGAGACAATTCCTGGATTGAATCCGGTCGATCCCGCAGCCTCCGACCAATTCACCGTTCTGTGCGTCGGTGATCGCAAAATCATAAGAGCGCCCCTCAAATCTTTCCCGCTCCCGGGCCTGAAGCCAACGCCGGGCGTCCTCCATGGAATATTCCGGAGTGTACCACGACACGAAGCGGATCAGCTCATTGTGCGACTCGTGAGCTGCTTCGAATAACGCTTCGGTAAAGCTAACGTCAAAAGGAACAAGTCGATATTTTTCTCCGGCGGCCAATACCAGGGAACGGTAGTCGGTGGTCATCACGAAATTTAGCCTGCGAACCTTCTTTAGTTAGCAACAATATGCAGTCGAGATTTCACCGTTTCAAAAACTCTGTTGATCCGCTTTTTAGCCGGCAGGATCGACAAAAATTAAGACGGGCAATTTAGCTGCTGACAATGGTTTTATGCCCCGACGAAGGGGCTAGCTAGCCTGCATCGATCACAAATCTCTAGTAGGTAAGGCGTCCCGCCTTACCCCGGATTTTGGACCTACCGAGAACGATTTAGCCGTCTCGATGTGCAAACTCCAGCGGTACGCGGTGCCAAACGCTTCCTTGATCGTCCACCCGGAGCAGAATCCAGAATCCAGAAGTTCATCTTTGTAGAATGGACGACCGAATCGTGCGTCCACTATTCATCTCCACGAGCGGATCTTTTCCCTCCTGAATCCTGAATCCTGCTCCTCAGGGCCGCTGCCGCGCGACGATCGCTACCGCGATATTCGCGATGATCAGGATACCGCCAAATGCGCCGCCGAGCCACGTGATGATCACCCGAAACGCATTTTCCGCGATATGGACCGGGAGCGAAACCGGCACCGAGACGATTTGAGCGCCGATCACGTCGTCCAGCTTCCAACCAAACCCGTTGTCTCCTCCATAAAGCTTGATCATCTCCGCCGGCGCCTTGTCCGGTGTACTGTGGCACTCCAGACAGCTGACATTGTTAACCCTGATCGGCCGGGCAAGAAAAAGCGCCGTGCCGGTCGGCGATTCTCGTGAACTGATAAACTCTGCTTGGGTCGAATTGCCGCGGAATTGATTGACTACATCGCTCTCCCAGTCTGTCGTCCGGTCGCGCGGGTTAGTCGGGTTGAGCGTGGCTTCCTTGTAGAAATAGTCGGGAAATTTCTCGCGAAGATAACCGAATGTTTCCGTCGCGGCGAACGCGGGAACCGACTGAGGATGAAACTCGTCGTCGATCAGTTCGGCCGGTCTGCCTTTCACGGAATCAAGGAACTGTTGTTGCGACTGGAGCACATGTTGCTGGCCAAGGATAAAGCCCTCCTTTTTTGCTCCACGAATGTCTTTCGCGGCATTCGGATCCACGGTCTTCGGCATTTGGTCGAGCGTCTTTCGAAACTCTTCGACCGCGGTTTGAAGTTTGAAGTTCTTTTGCTGGAGGAGCGGGGCGACCTGTTTGGTGGTGTAGGTGCGGCTCGACAGCATTGTTTCCATGATAATCCGCGCGTTCTGAATGACATGTTGCCGTGCGTCGTCAAGCAACAACCTTCGTGCAGTATAGCCAACCAGGCCCAGGCAGAGCGCCAGGAAAGGGATGAAAATCAGATTGAATTTAAGCAATTTCATTCGTGAGCTCCATCCGTACCCAGGACACAGCGGAAACCGATATCATCGCGACGGAAAAGCGGTCCGTAGCCACGCCGATGAGAGGAGAGCATCTCTTCGGCGCGTGAGGTAGCCCAGGAACCTCCTCTGAGCGTGCGCCAATTCATGGTATTCTCGAATTTGTCCATACACCATTCCCACACGTTACCACCGATGCAGCAAAGGCCGCGCGCATTCGCCTTGAAAGCCGAGACCGGTGCCGTCCGAGGGAACGCATCGTGAAAGCCTGGAATAACGCTCCATGTATCCGGTGCGTCTACGCGTGATTCGCTCCCCGCATAGTTGGCGCTATCGTTGGGCGGCGGAAATCCGTCGCCCCAGGGATAGACGCTTTTGATCTTTCCGCTACGATCCCTGGGGATGCTCCCCTGTTCGTGTTCAAGTCCCACCGCCTGGCTCCACTCTCGATCGGTGGGCAGCCGGTAGCTTTGAAAGGTGGCCAGGGTGCCTTCGTTCCGCTCCTTTTTGGTGAGCCACGCACAAAATTGGTTCGCGTCTTCCCAGCTTACGCCAACCACCGGGTGGTCGGCTGTTTGCTGAAATCCGGGCGATTTCCAGCTCATTTCATTGAGCTTGAATCCGTTTTCGGTGACTGCCGACGACATGCCACCCACCGCGTCGTAACCGGTCGCCTGCACGAAGGCCTCGAAATCAGCTCTGCGAGTCTGCCATTCCGAAATGTAGATGTCCCCCAGCGGCACGAAATGCATGTCGAGGCTGTTTGTCCATGGCTTTCCAGGCTGAGGTGGGGGATGAGAACCAAAGGCCGGGTTCGTTTTTTGCGAATTTATCTCGTTTAAGACCTGCGGGCTTTCGTTCAATGTTGGATTCAGGATCGCAGGCAGGAAAAGCCAAACCGCTCCAACGAGGAGCAGAATAGCCGTCAGCGCTCCCGCGATTGGCCAAAAGTAGCTCTTCGAAACAGGAAGAGGATCGAAAGGCGGTAAGCTCTGCGTCGGGACGGCTCCCGCAGCACTGGCGTCGGCAGAGTTTTCCGGGCGCGGTGAAATTCGGCGCTCCGGTCCTGGCTGCTTGGTAACCTTTCCCACGGGCTCCGACTTGGCATTTGCGACCCCGCGCAACGCGTCGTAGAACTCTGCTGCCGTGGAAAAACTGCGATCAGGGGTGAGGCATTTCCGAAGGACTTCGTTGCCTTTTTCCGAGACGGTCGCCAGCGGCGCAAAACCGCCCGGTTTGCCTCCCAGCAGTTCATACGAAAGAATACCGAGCTGCACGACGTCCCGCTGCGGCTTCAGGTCGGTAATGATCGTCTGCTCCTGGACAGGAACGGCGGATGCTGCTTCCAGGCTTCTGATCTTCTCCAATAGACTCATCTTGACGACAAACGCCGGCCATTCGTCCAGCGGGCACCGCAGCACCACGTTCGCCACTGGTTCCGCGAAGCTTTCTGGGAAATGCAGGAAGATCTCCCGCAATTTCATCTCCAGGTTCAGATGCCCTGCTCGCGCCGCGTCCACCGCGGGCGCGATCTGCTGAAGCAACATCAGCATCTCGCGGAGCGTCAAAGCCCGCCGGGCGCGCAACAAGTCGACCAATGGGAAGCCCTCGAGCCATTCGAGCACGATAAAACTAATATTTCTCTCTCGTTCGACCGCGAAGAGCTGGATGAAGTTCGGGTGGGTGCTGCTTTTAACGCGTTCGGCTTCTTCATCGATCTCCGCGAGTATCGATGGATCGGTCAAAAAAATCCGCACGGTGACACGCATCCGTGTCAGGGTGTCTTCCGCGTGGAAAATGTGGCCGGGATTTGCAGGATTAACATCCTCGATCAGGCGATAACGGTTCTTGAGAACTGAACCGGCTTCCGGTCTCACCTCGGGCGTGCGCACACTGGTCAACTCGATCGTCTCAAAGGTGTCCTTGGTCTTCGTTTCTGGTCGAGTGGCGGGTTGCGGAGCGGACAGGCTCTCGATGCAAGACCTCAACTCCAACCGGAGTTCCCACGGCGTTTGGATACGCTTGGTCTTGTCTTTTTCGAGCATCCGCCGCAGCACCGCAACCACTTGCGCCGGCAGAATCGCCAGCGAATCGAAGGCCGGCGTTTTCTCCAGGTGCTGCGCGATGACGCTGGCCATCGAACCCATGAACGTCGGTTTTCCGGTGAGCATGTACCAAAGTGTGACGCCGAGCGAATAGATATCCGAGCGGATGTCTTCGGCCTGCCGGTCGAGTTGTTCCGGGCTGGCAAAGTACGGCGTCCCGACGAAACCTCGCACTGTCAGATGACCGGCGGAGCTCGATTCCGCCACCGCCGATTTCACGAGTCCGAAATCGATGACCTTCGCCAGAATTTCGCCGTCGCTCTCGCGCACCAGCATCAGGTTCGACGGTTTAATGTCCCGGTGGACGAGCTGTTGCTCTTCCGCCGCGATGAGCGCACAGGCGACTTGCTGGGCGATATCGAGTCCAAAGACGCAGTCCACCGGTCCCTCCCGTTTCACCCGGGAGTAGACCGTTTCTCCATCGATGAATTCCATCGCATAGAAATAGCTGTCTCCATGCTTGCCGAGGTGGAAAACGGACGCCACATTGCGATGCCGCAACCGGGCTGCGACTCGTGCCTCGCGCAGAAAACGCTCTGCCGCGTTTTCGCTGTCCAGGAGACTGGCTGCAATGACTTTCAGCGCGACGTAACAATACAGGTTCTTATCAAAGGCTTTGTATGTCACGCCCATGGTGCCGCGCCCCAATTCCATGAGAGAGCCGTCTGAGTTTGTCAGAAGTTGATAGTGCTCGAACTCCAGCGATTCTGCCATCCTCTGAAACCTGCAATTGAATTTTAGCGCGCCAGCGATTCCGGTTCGGGCCGAAACTCTAGCAGCCAGAATAAGACCGTTCCAGGGAATATCGAGACCGCAACCAAAAAGGTGAATAACATCTTGAACATTGGCCCGGTTCAGCGTGGTCCATCCGGCAAAGGCCCTCGAACCCCGCGTTTG
>Ga0210387_10003704_pt1 | contig 11753 bp, 8 predicted proteins | sample IncBWC7OmetaG_FD_160108 | JGI IMG/M metagenome (GOLD analysis project Ga0210387, IMG submission 160108) | Forest soil microbial communities from Barre Woods Harvard Forest LTER site, Petersham, Massachusetts, United States - Inc-BW-C-7-O ... | reverse complement strand
CCTGGCGCGGCTCCGGATCGGGTCGGCGCCGCCAGGCAAGGACGAAAGGGAGGTGAGCATGCCGACGGACGGTCGAGGAGGCAACGAGCCGGATCTCCGGCGGGTCGGCATTCATCGGGATTTTTGGTATCCGCTGGCCCGATCGGGGGACTTGCGGCCGGGACGAACCCACCTGGCGGCCTTCGCCGGTGAGCCGATCGTCCTGGTCCGCGCCGAAAGCGGCCAGGTGTTCGCGCTCGACGATCGCTGTGCGCACCGCCAGTTTCCGCTGCACCGGGGCCTGGTCTGCGGCGAGATGCTGAGGTGCGCCTACCACGCCTGGACCTACCGGCCGGACGGGCAGATTGCGGCGGTGCCCTACTTGCCAAAGGGGGCGGCGCGACCGGCCGGCGTCAGGAGCTATCCTTGCCGCGAGGCCTACGGGCACGTGTTCGTTTTTCCGGGCGCGCGCGACAAGGCCGCGCAGGTTCCGTTCCCGGAGCTGCCGGACTACCAGACGCCGAAGACCCGCAGCATGGCTTTCTGGCGCAAGGTCGCCTGTCACTACTCGTTCATGCACGAGAACCTGATGGACATGAACCATCAGTTCCTGCACCGGGGCATCATGGGAACCATCAAGCCGACGCTGCTGGGATTCGATCGCGGGCCTGACTGGGTCGAGGCGCGCTATCGGTTTCGGCACACGGCCGGCAAATCCGCCCGGGGCGCCCGGCTGCTTTTGGCGGGCGGAGGCGGCGCGGCGCCCCCCTCCAGCGACGGGCAGGGAGCGGCGGGGGGCGATCTGATGACCATCCGTACGACTTATCCCTATCAGATCCTGCGCCTCTTCCGCGGCGGCGCTTCGCACCCGTCGTTCAATCTGTGGGCGGCGTACGTTCCTGTCGATCGCGAGCAGCGAGCCAACATCAGCATGGGTTTGCTGACCATCGAAAAGCCGTCCCTCCCGGGATTGATCAACGTCTTCTGGCCGCTGATCCGCCGTTTCGCGGAGGCCGTGTTCAGGGAGGACCGGGCCGCGGTCGAGGCCGAGCAGCAGGCCTACGACCGGCAACAAGCCGATTGCAACCAAGAGATCAATCCGGTGATCATTGCGCTGCGCGAGGTGCTGATTCGCAACGGCATGCCGCTCGCGAGCGAGCCATCCGGACATCTGGCCCCGCCCAACGACGAGCTCCGTGCGGCCGGGGCGGACAACGTTCCTTAACCACCAGCACGCCCATCGTGCCGCTCACCGCCCGGATCCGCCGAAGGCCTCGGCTGTGCTAGTAAACGATCACAGCCGGGGTGGCGAAATGGTAAACGCGGCGGACTTAAAATCCGCTGCCGCGAAAGCGGCTTGTGGGTTCGAGCCCCACTCCCGGCACCGAGGATGGTGGGCGCGCATGGTCGAAGTGGTGCTCCTGTTCGACGACGGCTGAGGATCCGGTGACTCTGCCGTGCCGCGCGCCCTGCACGAGCAAGGGCGGTGTCGGCGGATGACGGAAACGGGCGTCGCTCCTGGGAACTCCCTGGAGCGCCTTCCAGCGGTGCGCACGTTTGCTTCGCCATGCTCAGCGACTTGCGCCGCAGGATCGAGGGGGCGCGCGCCGCCGTCCGGACGTACGCGCAGGACGTCTGGCGGCGGGATCGCGCCCCGCTTCGGGGCTGGAGCGCTTTCAAAAATCGGTTCCTCCGGATCGCGGTCGCCGCGGCGCGCGGTGTCTCCGTGCATCAGCTCGGCTTCCAGGCGGCGGCGCTCACCTATTACACGGCGTTCTCGTTGGTGCCGCTCCTGGTGGTGGTGCTCTGGATCCTGAAGACGTTCGACCGTACCTCGGGCGCCGTTCCGGCCATGCCGCTGGCGCGCGCGGTGACCAAGGAGAACGCGGCCCTGCACGACATGTTGGGGAGGCTGTTCGAGAACGTGAACCACACCAGTCAGGTCACCGGCGGGATTATCGGCCTGCTGGCGCTGCTCTACGCGGTGGTCCGCCTCTTCGCATACACCGAACGCGCGCTCGACATCATCGCGGCGTCGACGACGCGGAGCCCGAAGCTCTCCCGGCTCTTCAGCTACCTGGCGCTGCTGGTGCTCCCGCTTCTGTTGGGGGTGGTCGTGGGCCCGCTCGTCGGGGCCGCCCACCAGGCCTTCGGGTCCGAGATCGCCCGGCTGTTCGGCGCGGCCGTCTGGCTCAAGCTGGCGATCGCTGCCCTGCTGGGCCTCTCCGCGCTCTGGCTGGCGATCGCGATCCTCTATTCCGCCGCTGCGCGCGCGCGGATCGCCTTCTCGTCAGCCGCCGTGGGGGGCGCCGCCGCGGCGCTCCTGCTGGTGTCGGTGCTGTTTGTATTCGCCAAATTCCAGATCGGGATGTCGCGCGGAAACAGCGTTCAATTCGGGGCCACCGCCGGGCCGGTCTTTCTGTTGTGGGCGTTTTCGTCCTGGTTCGTGGTGCTGCTGGGCGCCGAGATTGCCGTCGGCCACAGCGTCGACCGGGTCCTGCGCCACGGCGCCTGGTGCTTCCACCTCGACGCCCTCGCCGAGCAGGAGACCGGCCTCGAGATCATGGTGCGCGCCGCCCGCGGGCCCGTCAGCGTGGACGGGCTGGCGCGCGATCTTCGGCTCCCGCCGCAGCTGGTCCGTCGGATTGGCCTGCGCCTTTGCGAACGCGGTCTGCTCGCCGCAGCGGGCCTGGACGAGTTCGCCCTGGGCTGCGATCCCGACCGCACCGGCGTCCTGGCCATCATCGATGCCGTGGGGCGCGATCCGGCGCTCGACACCTCCCGCCGTGCCCGCGAGAATGAACATCGCTCCGCGCGCGTGATCGCGGCGCTCGCAACTCACGACGTCCCCGGAGCTGGTCAGACGCTGCGGGAGCTGGTCAGCCAGCCGGCGCCCCCCTCGACCACCGCCGCCGACGTGGTCTCGCGCCTTCACTGAAACGGAAAGCGACGGCGCTGGTCGGGCCGATGTTGGCCCGAGGCGCCGTCGTCGATCCCTGCGACCTCGCGTTCCCCTGGCGGCTACTTGTCCGCCTGGCGGATGGTCGCCGCCACCGCTTCGGTGTAGTCGAACTGGACGACCTGGCCCGGCTTCAGCGAGGCCAGCTTCTGCTGGTTGGCGGGGTCGGCCACGTAGACGGTCCGCATGTTCCCCTTCGGGCCCTTGAAGGTGACCGTGTTGGCGGCGGGATCGACGCTCACCACCTCGGCTGCCATCTTCATTTCGCGCCCTCGGATCCCGCCGCCGACGTCCACCGCCGCGCCCTTGCGCTCGGACATGCTCGGCTTGGTCCCTGCCGGCGCCATCGAGATGGCCAGCGACTCGTAGTAGTCGATGTCGACCTTGTCGCCCATCTTGAGGGTGTCGAACCCTTTCACGGCCTCGGGCACGTGCACCGTCGTATCCTCGCCGTCATCCTTCTTGAGGATGACGGAGCGGTCGCTGCGGTTGATCCCCTTCACGGTGGCGACGGCGTGAACCAGCTGCGTCCTGGTCTGGCCGGTGGCGGTGTTGGTCACCGAGTCCTCCACCCCGGGGGCGGCCTGGACTGCCCCGGCGATCTGAAGCGTGAGCATCCCTCCAGCGATTCCGGCCACGGCGCTCATCCATTTGTTCGTCTGTTTTGTCATTGCATGCCTCTCTTGTTTCTCTGGTTGCGAAATAGGCCACGCTTTCCGGTGCGCCCTCCCCACAAGGTGAGGCCGCCGCGGGCGTCTGCCGGGCTCACCGGCGTCGGCAAACGGATGGAAAGCAGCTCAGCGACGGGAACGGCGCGGTCGCCGCCGTGTCGAAACGGTGACGTGCGGCCGCTGCGCGATCACGTTTCAGGTTGATCACTACAACCGTCGCGCGCGTCGGGACCACAGACTGGCGGAGCACCCCACGAGGAGATCTAACGATGAGCCAGCAGCCCACGGTCACGCGCGAACATGCCCGCTTGGAAGAGATCCGCAGCAAGCAAGTCCCCTGGCGAAAGTGGGGACCCTATCTCAGCGAGCGGCAGTGGGGCGGCGTCCGAGAGAACTTGAACAAGGACGTCGAAGCCTGGAACGACGTCACGCACGATCAGTCCCGTTCGCGTGCCTACCTGAGCGGTGAGGACGGCATCGCCGGGTTCTGCGACGACAAGATGCTGCTCTGTCTGTCGCTGGCGCTCTGGAACGGCAAGGACCCGATCCTCAAGGAGCGGATGTTCGGCCTCACCAACAGCGAGGGGAATCACGGCGAGGACGTCAAGGAGTACTACTTCTATCTCGACAGCACGCCGACCCACTCGTACATGAAGATGCTCTACAAGTATCCGCAGGCGGCCTATCCCTACGGGGACCTGGTGGCCGTGAACCGGAGCCGCTCGAAGACCGAGTTCGAGTACGAGCTGCTCGACACCGGCGTGTTCGACCAGGACCGCTACTGGGACGTGTTCGTGGAGTTCGCCAAGTCCGACGCGGAAGACGTCTCCCTCAAGATCACCGCGTTCAACCGGGGGCCGGAGGCCGCCACCCTTCACATCCTGCCCCACCTCTGGTTCCGCAACACCTGGTGGGTGGACGAACAGGCGCCGCGCCCCGAGCTCACCGCCCGCGACCACCACAAGGGCTCGGTCATCGCCGCCAAGCACCCCGCGCTCGGACAGCGCTTTCTCTATTGCGACGGCCCGGTCGAGCTCCTGTTCACGGACAATGAGACGAACAGGTATCGGCTCTGGGGGCAACCGAACCCGACGCAGTACCAGAAGGACGGGATCAACGACTACCTCGTGCAGCAGCGCAAGACTGCGGTCAATCCCGAGAAGAAGGGGACCAAGGCAGCGGCCCACACCACCGTCACGGTGGAGCCCGGCCAGAGCGCCACGGTTCGCCTGCGCCTCTCCGACCGCCCGCCGGGCGATCTCACCGATCCGTTTGCCCATTTCGACCAGACGTTCGCCGACCGCAAGCGCGAAGCGGACGAGTTCTACTCGGCGATCACGCCGCCCTCGCTGAGCGAAGACGCCGCCAACGTCGTCCGCCAGGGACTGGGCGGTCTGCTCTGGTCGAAGCAGGCCTACGTCTACGACGTGGAGACATGGCTCAAGGAGCGCGGCATCCAGCGCGACTCGGGGAGCACCACCCGCAACCAGCACTGGTTCCACATGTTCAGCGCCGACATCATCTCGATGCCCGACAAGTGGGAGTACCCCTGGTTCGCCGCCTGGGACCTGGCCTTCCACTCGACGGCCTTGGCGCTGGTCGATCCCGAATTCGCCGCCGAACAGCTCTCGCTCATGCTGCTCGATCGGTACCAGCATCCAAACGGGCAGCTCCCCGCCTACGAATGGAACTTCGATGACGTCAACCCACCGGTCCATGCCTGGGCGGCGCTCTTCAACTATCGCCTCAACCGCTCCAGCCTGGGCGACCAGGCGATTCCGTTCATGAAGCGCACGTTCAACATGCTGTTGACCAACTTCACCTGGTGGCTGAACCGCAAGGACCGCGACGGTCGCAACCTGTTCGAGGGCGGCTTTCTGGGGCTCGACAACATCGGGGTCTTCGATCGCAGCTCGCCGCTGCCGACCGGCGGCTACATCGAGCAGGCCGACGGCACGGCCTGGATGGCCTTCTACGCCCAGAACATGCTGGACATCGCGCTCGAGATCGCGCTCGTCGACCCGACCTACGAGGACATGACGATCAAGTTCTACGAGCACGTGATGTCGATCGCCGCCGCCTCCAATCGCACGGGCGCGCACGACTCGATGTGGGACGACGAGGACGGGTTCTATTACGACGTGCTTCGGGTGCCGGGGCAGTTCAACACGCGTCTCAAGGTGAGGTCCCTGGTGGGCCTTCTCCCTTTGTGCGCCGTCTCGGTCTACCGACGAGAGGTCGTCGCGCAGCTCCCCCGGTTCCAGGAGCGCGTCGAGTGGTTCACCAGGAACCGGCCCGAGCTCTTTGCCAACGTCAGTCAACCGCAACGTCCAGGGGTGGAGGGCCGGTTCATGCTTTCGTTGCTCGACGACAAGAAGTTGCGGAGGGTCCTGGCGCGCATGCTGGATCCCAACGAGTTCCTGGGCGACCACGGGATCCGATCGATCTCCCGCTATCACCTCGAGCACCCGTACGTCTTCAACTCGAACGGGCGGGACTATCGGGTCGGTTACCTCCCGGCCGAATCGGACACCGGAATGTTCGGCGGCAACTCGAACTGGCGGGGGCCGATCTGGGCGCCCATCAATGCGCTCCTCGTTCGGGCCTGCATCCAGATGTACTCGTTCTACGGCGACGACTTCAAGGTCGAGTGTCCGACGGGATCCGGCCAGTACATGAACCTGTATGAGGTCGGTCAGGAGCTCTCCAACCGGATGGCGGGCATCTTCCTCCGCGACCACCAGGGGCACCGCCCGGTGTACGGCGGGCTGAAGAAGTTCCAGGAGGACCCGCACTGGAAGGATCTGATTCTCTTCTACGAGTATTTCCAGGGTGACAACGGCGCCGGCCTCGGCGCCAGCCATCAGACCGGCTGGACCGCCGTCATCCCGGGCCTCATGACCCTGTTCGGGAGGCTCACGCCGCAGATGGTGCTCGCCGAGCACGGCATCCTCAGCGGGCTCGAAAAGCGCACGGATATGGAGGCGCCCGGAGCTCACCCTTAGCCACGACGGGTCGTTTGGTCGCGCGCAGGCTGGCCAAAAACCGGCCTGCGCGCTTTTCTGGGATTGAGAGGGAGGTGCCGCCGTGAACAATCCGTCGATCTATCAGATCAACACCCGGGTCCTGCTGCAAGAGCGGGGGGTGGCCCTCGGGCACCCCGCCACGCTCGACGATCTGGAGGATCGCTTCCTCGACGACATCGCCGGCAAGGGATTCCAGTGGGTCTGGTTCCTGGGGGTCTGGCAGACGGGGCCGGCGGGACGGGCCATCTCCCGCTCGAACCCCAAGCTCCTCGAGGAGTGTCGTCGAGTCCTCCCCGATCTCAAGACGGAGGACATCTGCGGGTCCCCGTTCGCGATCGTCGCCTATGAGACCCACCGCGACTTCGGAGGGGACAAGGCCCTCGCTCACCTTCGCAAGCGCCTCGCCGAGCGAAATCTCAAGCTCCTGCTCGACTTCGTCCCCAACCACACCGCGCCCGATCACCCGTGGGTGCAGACGCATCCGGAGTACTACATCCAGGGGAGCGAGGACGATCTGGCGCGGCAGCCGCAGAACTACGCCCGGGTGAAGCAAGCGGGGATCGCCGGCAAGACGATGGTCCTCGCCTACGGCCGCGATCCCTACTTCGACGGCTGGCCCGACACCTTCCAGCTCAACTATCGCCACGCCGGATTTCGAGAGGCGCGGATCGCCGAGCTGGGGTCGATCGCGGAGCGCTGCGACGGCGTCCGCTGCGACATGGCGATGCTGCTGCAGCCGGAGATCATCGAGAAGACCTGGGGCGACCGCTCACGACCGCCGGACGGCTCGCCGCCCAAGGACAATCCGTTCTGGCCGGAAGCCATCGCCGCCATCAAGCGGCGTCACGGCGACTTCAAGTTCGTGGCCGAGGTCTACTGGGACATGGAGTTCGAGCTTCAGCAGGCCGGCTTCGACTACACCTACGACAAGCGGCTCTACGATCGGCTGGTGGCCCAGGTGGCCACGCCGGTGCGCGAGCACCTGATGGCCGCCCCGGCGTTTCAAGACCACTCGATGCGGTTCCTCGAGAACCACGACGAGCCGCGGGCGGCGGCGACCTTCCCGCCGCCGGTGCACAAGGCGGCGGCGGTCGTCGCGCTGCTCGCGCGCGGGCTCCGCTTCATCTACGAAGGGCAGCTCGAGGGACGCAAGGTTCACGTCTCGATGCACCTCGGGCGACGTCCTGCGGAGCCTGTCGATCAAGACCTGCAGGCCTTCTATCTGCTCTTTCTCGGGTGTCTCCGGCGACCAGAAGTGCACGGGGGCGAGTGGCGCCTGGAGCGCTGCCGGCCGGCCTGGGCGGGCAATTCCACGAACCAACAGTTCATCGTCTCTTCCTGGCAGGCGGGCGAGCGCCGACTGCTGGCGGTCGTGAACTACGGCGGCGCCCAAGGCCAGTGCTACGTCACCCTGAGCATGCCGGGGCTCGCCGGGCAAAGCTTCCAGCTCCGCGATCTTCTGAGCGACGTCGTCTACCAACGCGAAGGCGACGGGCTGGCGGGAAACGGCCTCTACCTCGATCTGCCCGCCTGGGGGCACCACGTCTTCGAGCTCAGCGCTCACCGACGGTGATCATCCGATCCCGCATCCTGCACGCTCATGCCCGCGGGCGCCTGTTCAACCTCCTCCTGCTCACTAGCTTGCGGGGCTAAGGAGAGAGCCACCATGAAGAACGCGACCAAAGGGATCTTCAACAGTTCTATCGCCGCAGGTCTGCTGCTGGCCGTCGGGAGCGCGGGGTGCGGATCGAGCACCACCTCGAGTGACGTCGCCTACGAAGACGACTACGCCGGCGACTACTACTACCCCGCCGACGTGGCCTACGCGGGCGTCTACGCAGGCGGTTTTGCGGGCTACGGATTCTATGCGATCACGCCGGCAGGAACGGGCGCCAGCGAAGCGCTGCCCGCCACCCTGTTCGACGGCGGTCATATCAGCGTCGACGGCGGTCACATCAGCATCGACGCCGGCCATATCACCATCGACGCCGGTCGCTCCGCCGACGCCGGCGGCAGAACGGGCACCGGCGCCACCACCGTCCGCGGGGCGGTCGGTCAGGCCATCCGGGACGCGGCCTTGGGCGGCGACCTCTGTCCGGGTCAGGTCACGGTGACCCCGCAAACCGGCAGCTCCGTCTGCGGCGTGTCGGCGGCAGGCGTCAACATCGTCTTCAACGGATGTGTGCTCTCCGGTGGTGGCACGGTCGATGGAACGGCGAACGTCCAGATCACGCGCTCGGCCTCCGACACGAACTGCAACGCCGCCACCACCATCACCCTCGGATACACCTCGACCCTCACCAACCTGACCTACACGGGAACGGGTGGGGCGAAGATCGTGATTCCGAATGAGATGACCACGGGGACGCTCAACTTCCCGACCGGACAAATGCCGGCCACCGTCGGCCTCACGACCAACGGCGAGGTGCAGCGTTTTGCCAGCGGCGGATCAATGACGTCCGACCGGACCTTCAACGGGATGTACACGTTCTCGTCGATCTCGCTGGCCAACCAGTCCTACACCGTCAGCGGCCCGTTGAACGTCACCGACAAAGCCGGCGGCACCGCGACCTTGACGGGGACCGACCTTGCGCGCGACACCAGTTGCTGCAAACCGACGGGCGGCAGCTTGGCCGTCTCGCGGACCGGAGGGATCCACCCCGGATCGCACACCTGGACGTTCACCTCGACCTGCGGGTCGGCGATGCTCGACGGCAAGACCATCACGCTGCCGGCCTGTCTGTGAGGCCGTACGGGGAGGAGGGTGGCGCCCGCTCGCCTGTCTGGCGCGGCGCCCCCTTTCCCGCGCCCTGGTCGGAGACCGCCTCGTCCGCTGACCCGGCGTCAGGGAGCGTGCGGGATCTGGCGCATGTGATGGCCGTGGGTCCAGATCCGGTTGGAGAGGCCGCGCCCGATCAGGAAGGGCAGGAAGACCAGCAACGCGCCGACCACCACGGCGCCGAGCAATCGAACGTGGCCGAGGATTATTCGTTGCAGGATCCCGTCCAAGACGAAGGCCACGCAGAGCGGGACGACCGCATCGCGTAGCCCTTGCTTGAGGTTGGACCGACGGTCGTGCTTGGGGTCGACCAAGGTCATGAAGAAGGGCTCCTTCCCCTGCTTGGCATCTCGCAGCCCCAAGCGAACGCCAAGCAGCAAGGCGACCAGCGGCTGGGCGATCAGGCGAATCTGAAACTTCCCCCCGAACATGCCCCTGCCGGTGAGATCGCGCCAAATTCCATCGAACAAGCCGACGTGAGCCATGCGAGGCCTCCCTGTGATGTAACAGTGGGACCGAGGATCCGCGTTGTCAGTGTTCCGTCGTCTGATTTGGCGTCTCCAAGAGGCCAAGGATCAGCGGTCCGGACCGGGGAAAAGGACGAGGCCGAGCTGGCCAAGGCGACCCAGAACCCGTCACGCGACCAAGGCGGTTCCGCTCGAGCGCCGGCGCCGCCGCAAGGCGAGCGCGGCCGCTCGTTCTCAGGTGATCAGATCGCGTCGTCGCCGTGCTCGTTGGTCCTGATTCTGATCGCGTCGTCGACGGTCGAGACGAAGATCTTTCCGTCCCCGATCTTGCCCGTTCGCGCCGTATCCGCGATGAGCCCCACGACGTCGCGCAGAATCCGGTCCTTGACGAGGATCTCGATCCGAACCTTGGGAACGAACTCGACGACGTAGGCGGAGCCGCGGAACACCTCGCGGTGTCCCGCCGTGCGGCCGAACCCCTTGACGTCAGAGACGGTCATGCCGGCGACGCCGGCCTGACGCAAGCGATCCATCACCTCGTCGAGACGGTGTGGCTTGATGATTGCCTCGATCTTTTTCATGTTCTCTTGTCTGTGCAAGGAGAAGACCAGGGGAGGCGCCGCGAAGGCCGCTCGAGACGCCACCTTTGAACGCGGGTCGGGCCATCGCGGCTCGACGCTGTTGCGTTTCGCTCCCGGCTGGCGTGCAGGCCGCAATGCGGCCCGACGTCGACTTGCCCCGGCGTCGCGCTCCCAGTCACTTGTTCGACGCGGCCGGAGCCATGGGCGAAGCTGGCTTTCCGAACTGCTGGTCGAGGGCGAGGTTCGCGGCGAGCACATTGACGCGTGGCTCGCCGAACAGGCCGAGGTCGCGCGACTGAATGGCGCGTTCGAGGACCGACTGGACACGATCGGGCGAGATTTGCCGGGCGCGGGCGATGCGCGGCACCTGCCACCGGGCCGCCTGCGGAGAGAGATCGGGGTCGAGCCCGCTGGCCGACGTGGTGACGAGATCCGTCGGGACCGGCAGCGGCGCCTCCGGGTTCTCCTTGTGCAGTCTGGCAACGTCGGCCGTCACCCGGTCACGCAGCTTCTTCGAGGTGGGCCCGAAGTTCGAGCCTGAGGAGGAGGCGGCGTCGTAGCCGTTGTTCCCCGCGGCGGAAGGCCGACCCTGAAGATAAGCCGGCTTGGTAAAGGCCTGCCCGATCAGCTCCGAGCCAACCACCGTTCCAGTCTCGTCGCGGAGGAGACTTCCATTGGCCCGGTTGTGAAAGAGCGCCTGCGCCAGGCCGGTCATCGCGAACGGATAGACCAGGCCGGTCAGAATCAGCGTAACGGCGGTGACCCGGAGCGCGGTGATTGCTTCAGAACGCATGGTTCTCTCCCTAGACCAGATGAAACGCTGCCAGCGCCAGGTCGATGATCTTGATCCCCAGGAACGGCGCGATGATTCCGCCGACGCCATAGATGACCAGCGACCGCCGCAGGATTGCGTCGGCGCCGAGCGGTCGGTACTTCACCCCGCGCAGCGCCAGGGGAATGAGAAGCACGATGATGACGGCGTTGAAGATGACGGCTGACAGAATGGCGCTGAACGGCGAGGCGAGATGCATGATGTTGAGGGGCGCGATCTCGGGGAACACGCCCATGAACATGGCGGGCAGGATCGCGAAGTACTTGGCGACGTCGTTGGCGATGGAGAACGTGGTCAGGGTCCCGCGCGTCATGAGGAGCTGTTTGCCGACCTCCACCACCTCCAGCAGCTTGGTGGGGTTCGAGTCGAGGTCGATCATGTTGCCGGCCTCTTTCGCCGCCTGAGTCCCGGTGTTCATCGCCACCCCCACGTCGGCCTGAGCCAGGGCGGCCGCGTCGT
>Ga0210387_10003702_pt1 | contig 11755 bp, 9 predicted proteins | sample IncBWC7OmetaG_FD_160108 | JGI IMG/M metagenome (GOLD analysis project Ga0210387, IMG submission 160108) | Forest soil microbial communities from Barre Woods Harvard Forest LTER site, Petersham, Massachusetts, United States - Inc-BW-C-7-O ... | reverse complement strand
TTCTTCGCCTTGATCACCGTCAACGCCATTCGTCGCGGCAATCGTTTCCTGATGCACATCCAGGCCCACGTACTTGCTAAACTTGTTCATGACCTGCCCCCTTGCGGCTCTGAGCCGCCGGTGTAACCGACCTCAAGCTTAATCCGCGTACCTTGAGGTGCGGCAGGCCCATACATGATGTCTAGGAATTGGTTATCCAATCAACAGACGGTTGCGCCTATCACGGTTTCTGTCGCGCGACGTAGAGATTGACCATTCCGTATCGCATGCTAGATGCCCGAGAAGACTTCCGCTATTCTATCGATTGCTTACTAGCCGCGCCGGAATGACCATGGATCTCGACAAAATCGACGCTCGCATTCTTGACCTTGTGCAACGTAATAATCGCCTGACTAGCGAGGAACTTGGAGAAAAGGTCGGATTGTCCGCAACTGGCGTCCAGCGTCGACTGAAGCGGTTGCGATCAGAGGGCGTGATTGAAGGAGACGTTTCGATCGTTTCACCCAGGGCGATTGGCCGGAACGTGACGATGTTGGTCCTCGTCTCGTTGGAGCGGGAGCGGGCGGACATCGTTGACCGCTTCAAGCAGGCGATCTGCAATACTACCGAGGTAATGAGCGGCTTCTACGTTACTGGTGATGCTGACTTTGTTCTACTCGTTACTGCAAACAATATGGAAGACTACGAGCAATTTACCAGGCGTTTCTTCTACGAGAACGCGGACATAAAGTCGTTTAAGACGATGGTTGTTATGGACCGCGTTAAAGCTGGTTTTACTCTGCCGATGCCGTTAGGCTCATCAATTTAAATGATGTCGGGAAGGAAGGCACTGGCAAAGTCAAGTCTATTTTTGCTTGACTGTTGGGATGACGCGGTAAACGAGCATCGACGATCTACAAATATTCTTTTATTTCACATTGCCCTTCCGAGAGACCACCTTGGCTTGACTTGATTTAGCAACATACTTCGACTCAGATGGTGGCTTCGTATGCTCCCGATTTCGGTTTCTTGTCCAGCCAATCGAGAGCGTGACATGGCGCGCGAGCGGATACGGACTCGCGGAGAAAAACGAGCTCCTAAACATCTCGCGACGTAAAGGAGCTAACGCTCGGACTTAAGAGCGGTCAGAGAAACTTAGGAATGCGTCGGCTCTTTGGCCAGTTCGTTCTCAACCTGTGAGACTGCCTGACGAGCAATGCCAACGATGTCGTCGATCTCCGCCTTGGTAATCGTGAGCGGAGGAGCGAAACCAAGGATGTCGCCGTGCGGCATCGCGCGAGCGATCAGCCCGCGGTCTCGAGCGGCTTTCGACACTCGTGCCCCGACCTTCAGTTGCGCGTCAAAGCGTTGCTTGGTCGCCGGGTCAGCAACGAATTCGACCGCTGCCATGAGGCCAACACCACGAACCTCACCGACGATCTGCGAATCGCTGAACGCATCTACTAGTGCCATCTGGAGATATTCGCCGACGTTTGCGGCATTTCCGGGGAGGTCCTCACGCTCGACGATGTCGAGGACTGCATTCGCAGCTGCAACGCCAATCGGATGGCCAGAGTACGTGTAGCCATGCGAGAAGGCACCGACCTTCTGTGCGCCTGCGTCGAGCACCTCATAGACCTTTTCGCCCACGATACATGCCGACAGTGGCGCGTACGCCGACGTGAGCCCCTTCGCGACGGTGATGAGGTCCGGCTCGATCCCGTACTTTTGCGAACCAAACATCGCGCCGGTACGACCGAAGCCTGTGATCACTTCGTCTGCAATCAGCAGGACATCGTATTTCGCCAGAACCGGTTGGATCGCTGCCCAGTAGCCTTCCGGTGGGGGGGTGATGCCGCCCGTGCCAAGGACAGGTTCAGCGATGAATGCACCGACAGTTTCCGGGCCTTCACGAAGAATGAGTTCCTCCAGCTCGCGAGCACGACGTGCCGAGAACTCGAGCTCCGTCTCACCCGGATTTGCACCCCAATAATAATGGGGTACGCCCGTACGCAAAATGCCCGAGACGGGCAAGTCCATGTAGTCGTGATAGAAGCTCATGCCCGTCATCGAGCCGGACACAACTGAGCACCCGTGGTATCCGCGTTCACGCGCGATGATCTTCTTCTTCTTCGGCAGCCCGCGAAGATTGTTGTAGTACCAGACGAGCTTCGCCTGCGTTTCGTTGGCGTCGGAGCCGGAAAGGCCGTAGAACACCTTGCTCATCTTGCCCGGCGCCATCTTGACGAGGCGGTCAGACAGTTTGGCAAGCTCCTCCGTCGTGTGTGCGGCGTACGTGTGGTAATAGGCGAGCTTGTAGGCTTGCCGCGCAATCGCCTCGGCGACTTCGTCGCGGCCGTAGCCAACGTTGACGCAGTAGAGGCCGGCGAACCCGTCAATGTACTCGCGGCCTTCGGCGTCGCGAATGCGAATGCCCTTGCCACCTTCAACGATCGTGGGATCTCCGGCCTTCCCGGCAGCAAAATCGTGAAGCTGCGTGAACGGATGGAGGACCGAATTGCGATCCATTTCCGAAATCTTTTTGATATCCATGTCTATCTCCTTAATCCTTCAAATTGCCGAAGCAGGTGTACTTCTGCTCCATGAATTCACCCATGCCGTAGCGCGATCCTTCCCGCCCAAGGCCCGACTGCTTCCATCCCCCGAACGGAATCGGTGCACCCGTGAACTTCGGCGTATTGACGGCCACCATCCCGTACTCCAGTCGATCGGACATACGCATCGCACGATTCAGGTTGCTCGTGTAGACATACGCAGCGAGACCGTATTCGGAATTGTTTGCGCGTTGCAGTACTTCAGCCTCGGTATCAAACGGCAGGATTGCGGCGACCGGACCGAACGTCTCCTCCTTCGCAATATCCATGTCATCTGCGACGTCAGCCAAAACTGTCGGAGGAACGAACTGATGCCCCAGCGGAGAGGTGCCTCCACCTGCAACGACGCGGGCGCCCGCGATGACTGCCTGCCCAATCTGGTCGCGACATTTCGCAGACACCGATGGACGAGTCATCGGGCCGATGTCGGAGCTGGGATCCAGACCATGTCCCACCTTCAGTTCTTTGACCGCAGTCGAAAACTTCTCCACGAACTGCTCGTAGATGGATCGCTGGACGTAGATTCTGTTTGCGGCAAGACAATCCTGGCCGGACGTCGCAAACTTTGCGTCAATACAGCCCTCGACCGCGACCTCGAGAGACGCGTCATCAAATACGATGAAAGGTGCGTGCCCGCCCAGTTCCATCGAGACCTTCTTGACCGTCTCTGCCGACTGGCGCAGCAGGATTCGGCCCACCGTGGTCGAACCGGTGAAGCTGAAGGAGCGGACCTCCGTAGCTTCAAGAAGACGTTTGGACATCTCGGCCGCGTCGCCATTGATGACCTGAAACACACCCGCCGGCATACCTGCTTCGTCAGCCAGTTTTGCGATGGCCAGCGCGCATAGCGGCGTTTCGGGCGCGGGCTTGACGATCATCGGGCAACCCGCTGCGAGCGCAGCGCCGGCCTTGCGCGTAATCATCGCGATCGGAAAATTCCAGGGCGTAACCGCCGCCGTCACTCCGATTGGGTGCCAGGTGACAGTCAGCCGGCTACCCGCCAGGTGGCTCGGAATAGTCTCACCATAGGCGCGCTCGCCTTCGGCTGCAAACCAGTCGAGAAAATTTGCGGCGTACTCGATCTCCCCGCGCGATTCCTTGATAGGCTTGCCTTGCTCCGACGTCATGATTACGGAGAGGTCTCCGGAGTTGCTCCGCAGCAATGCAGCCCACCTTCGAAGAATCGCGCCACGTGCGGTCGGAACAAGTTCGCGCCAGCCTTCAAACGCAGCTCGCGCGGCATCGACTGCGGCATCAATGGCGTGCGCAGAAAGCATGTCCACCTGGGCAATCACCTCGCTGGTTGCGGGATCGATGACACTTATCTTCTCTTGGCCGGCTTTCCACGAACCGTTCACGTAGGACCGGTGTTCCAACAGGTCCGCGCGGCTCAGCGAAGCCAGTGCATTTCTTGCTAACTCTTTCACGACGTGTCCTCATAAGCTCGTCAAACGATGTATGCATGGTAGCGTCGGTGCCTCGCTGAAAAAGCGCATTTGAATTGATCGTGACGTTGAATTGCGGCGATGTTCCTCTCGCTACGCAGCTTTTCAACGCCGCGTGGCATTGAGGGCCTATTCCCGTCGAGGCGACTGGCCGCTGCACGCTCGACCGTACGACCTACGGCTCTTGGCCCGCCGCACGACACCTCCGGGTAGTCAAACGTCCGACGATTCCCTGCCAGTTGACGGTCCGCACAAATTGTGCGCGACGAAGACAAAAATGCAGATTATCTGCGTGATATAGCGACCAAACGCCGTATTGCGCTTTTATTGCCGGCGGAAACTTTCTCCATTCCAAATGAACTCGAGGAGAGCAGACATGAACGCTGGCTCACGTCGCGAAGCCGTTCAGATCGGAAATCCCGCTTCCGACAACGCTTCGCAACGCAACCTGACGATGGAGTCCGCTGGGGGCGTTCTCGCTGGCGAGGGCGGTCATAAATCGTTTGGCGCAAACGAAGTACTGAAAGGAATTTCTCTCGCAACCAAGAAACACGAAGTGATCTCTATTCTTGGGAGCGGTGGTTCCGAAAGGAGCACGTTTCTTCGCTGTACCAACGTTCTCGAAACACCAGACAGCGGGGTAATTCGAGCAAACGGGGAGACCATCTGTTTTGAGCGCGGCGGCGGACGAGTGCAGGTCGACGCTCGCACCGTTCGCGCACTCCGACGAAACATGACAACGGTGTTCCAGCAGTTCAACTTGTGGGCGCGCATGACCGTATTGGGGACCGTGACGTTTGCGCTGACCCACGTCCTGCACAAGCCGAAGAAAGAGGTGGAAGTCAAGGCACTCGCGCAGCTGGAAGAGGTAGGTATGGATCACAAACTCGATACCTATCCAATCCAACTATCCGGGAGGCAGCAGCAAAGCGTCGCGATTGCGCGGCCGCTAGCGATGGAGTCTGCGCAATCTTACACGCTCGATCTACTGGGGGTGGCAGGGGTTACGGCCTTCTATGGTGAAGAGCGTGTGACGGATGGTTCCTTGAGTTACCCGTAATCTCGAAAGATTCACGACGGCACTTTTGGAATCTGGCAGACCGGCAAGATGCATCCTGGAAATTCAGCGAGCACGAATGAGCGCAGCACCTTTAATCACTGTCAAGCAACTGACACCCGAGTCTTTTTCTCCGTTTGGCTGGGTGTTAGGTAAAGGAATGGCGACCGCCGGCGACAAGCCGTTCTTCAAAGGCGCCACGCTGTCGATGTGGCGGGAGCACCTGTTCGATACGGGGGCTCCGAACAAGACCGAAATTGTGTGGGGTAACTTCAGCGACGACGACCCGATTGTGCGCACCCTCGAGGCACGCTTGTTGACTCAGCAAGCGGTTGTGCCACTGACCGGGCCGTTGATCCAAATTGTTGCTGCCAGCAATGAATCTGGTGGCCCGGACATTGACTCAATCAGAGCCTTTGAAATTCCAATAGGCATGGGGACATGCGTGCGCCCGGGATGTTGGCACGCAATCCGTGTGTCGAAAGGCGAGGTTATGGCCCTTCTGCTATCTCGGCAATCGACAACTTACGATTTGATTGTCCACCTGCACACGGGATGTCCAACAGCAGAGAGTTCAAGGAATTCAATTGTACCGCGTTGGGTAGTCTTGAGGGAGGTCGAGTCAAACGAAATTGTCGATGTCGCATAAATCTTTTCGTTAATACCAAAAAGCGCAGCGATTTCCTGAGTCTCTATTTCGATTGTGGTTGCGTGCCGATTGAAGGCATTCAATTCGAACGGCGTGGTTGTGCCTTTTGCTTTACATACGCTTATAACACTACATTTTTAGTTATCTCACGTTCAATAACAGGTGATGATCATGCGTAAAATTGAATCCCTTTCGTATATTGCGGCGCTCTCGTTGCTTTCATGTGCTTTCGCAGCGGTCTACTCGGCACCGGCGGTCGCAGATGAGACAGTGGTGATCGGCCATGTTGCTCCGCTCACTGGCCCTGTCGCACAGTTGGGTAAAGACAACGAGAATGGTGCAAGGCTCGCGGTCGAGGAGATCAACGCAAAAGGACTCGTGATTGGTGGTCAGAAGGTCGTCCTGCAATTGGACGGTGAAGACGACGGCGCAGACCCGAGGACGGCTACCCAGGTGGCACAGAAGCTCGTTGACGAGAAAGTGGTGGCGGTCGTTGGTCACATGGAGTCGGGCACTTCGATTCCAGCATCAAAAATTTATAGCGACGCGGGAATTACGATGATCACACCATCGGCGACCAACCCGGCTCTCACGCGACAGGGTTTCAAAAACGTCTTCCGCTTGGTTGCCACTGACGCGCAACAAGGTCCTGCGCTGGCAGACTATGCAAGCGAGAAACTGAAGATCAAAACCGTTGCGATCGTTGACGATGCTACGGCATACGGCCAAGGCCTGGCGGATGAGTTCGCAAAGGCGGCAAAAAACCTAGGTATCCAGGTCCTGTCTCGAGACACCACGAACGATAAAGCTGTCGATTTTCACGCCATTTTGACGAAAATCAAGAGTGAAAGACCTGACGCAATCATGTATGGCGGTCTGGATGCAACCGGGGGGCCCTTCACCAAACAGTCCGCACAACTCGGGTTGCAGGCGAAGATTCTTTCTGGTGATGGCGTATGCTCTGACAGATTGGAGGTGCTGGCGGGAAGCGCGGTTGATCGCGTAGTGTGCTCTCAACCCGGAACGTCCCCGGAGAAGATGCCGGGAGGCGCCGCGTTCAAGGCCAAATATCAAAAGCGTTTCGGACATGCGATGGAAATCTATGCACCGTTCACTTACGACGCTGTGTATATCGTGGTAGATGCGATGCGTCGTGTGAATTCGACAGATCCAGCAAAGATTCTGGCTGCGACGCCAGCCACCGACTATCGCGGCGTTACTGGTGAAACCAAATTTGATGAGAAAGGGGATCTTCGGAACGGTGTGATCTCGATCTTTGACTATCAAAACGGGAAGAAGACGTTCGTCGACCAAGTGACGATGTAAGCGGTTCCGTCCGGGAGCAACTGGTCGAGTCGGGCTCCCGGCTGTTTGTTTCTCAAGTTTGAGACGTAAAGTAAAGAGAGGATTTTCGTACGTTCGATTTTTCAAAATTGGATTATTGAAGGAGCGAAAATTAATTTTATGAGGTATTGTCAATGAGCGAAATCTCAAGTGATGCCGGATTTCCAAAGCTTCGAAAGTTTTTCGATCGCTCGGAATATTTGGTTCGCTTAGAAAAAGTACGTACCGAGATGGTTGCGAGAGGCATGGATTTGCTGATCGTGTCGGACCCCGCCAATATCGGTTGGATGTCGGGGTACGATGGCTATTCGTTTTACAACCATCAATGTGTGGTTGTGTCGATGGATAACGAACCCGTCTGGTTCGGACGCGGCATCGATCTCAACGGTGCCAAAGCGACCACTTACATGACCGATTCTGCATTGTTCGCGTACCCGGAGGAGTATGTCCAGAGTGACTTGCATCCGATGGAGTACCTTGCTCGTGAAGTGATTGCGGCTCGTCACTGGGAAGGTTTGGCTGTCGGGGTGGAAATGGACAGCTTCTACTTTTCTGCGGCCTCGCTTACGACACTGCAGAAGCATTTGCCGAAGAACTCATGGGTGGATGCGACAGGGCTCGTTAACCGACAACGCGCCGTGAAGTCGGAGACCGAACTGGGCTATATGCGGATCGGGGGGCGCATCCTGGAGAAGATGTACGGTCGAATCCTCGATTTGATCGAGCCGGGTGTGCGGAAGAATGATCTGGTTGCTGAAATTTTCGCAACCGCGATTCGGGGTGTGGATGATTTCGGTGGGGATTATCCGTCGATTGTGCCTCTGGTTCCGACCGGAATTGAGGCTGCTACTCCTCATTTGACGTGGGACGATTCGAAGTTCCAGCGCGATGCGGGTACCTTCTTCGAAATTGCAGGGGTTTATAGACGGTACCACTGCCCGTTGTCGAGAACGGTATATATCGGTCAGCCTCCACAGAAATTCCTGAACGCCGAAAAGGCGGTTATTGAAGGAATTGAGGCTGGGCTTGAAGCTGCCAAGCCGGGAAACACGTGCGAGGATATTGCAACGGCCTTCTTTTCTGTCATGAATCGGCACGGCATTCAGAAAGGTGGTCGCGTGGGATATCCGATCGGAATGAGCTATCCCCCAGACTGGGGCGAGCGTACTACGAGCCTGCGCGTCGGGGATAAAACAGTGCTGGAGCCGGGCATGACTTTCCACTTCATGCCTGGCCTGTGGTTCGAGGACTGGGGACTGGAGATTACCGAGAGCATCGTTATTACACCGACAGGGTCATCATGTCTGTGCGATGTTCCGCGGAAGCTCTTTGTCAAAAACTGACCTTTTCTACGTTGACGCGTGTTTCGGGATAAGTGGATGAGGGCATTGCTACTCAACTTATCCGGAGTACTATGAGTTGATTGCTGTGCGAAACGGTGACGGCCGTGGTGCCGGTGATGTCCAATCTTCGTCTTTTCATCGAAACGTCGGACGACTATCCGAGTGTCGAGCGCCGACAGCGGATGCGTTGTGTCTTGCGCGAAGCCGAAGGTCATGAGGTGCCTCTGAAGATCCAGGTAGGCGTCGCAGCATCACGGAACTGGCGTTCTACGAGTAACGCCGTAAGCCTGATGCGCGCACTTTTGCAAAGCCCTCAATTTACTGACTAAGGTGTCCTGATCTACCGTAAGGCGGCACACGAACTTTTATCAAGGAGTGACCCGATGCTGGCTTCACCAATAACCCCCACTGTCGATTTCGACGCCGATGGCGAGCAACATGGGTTCTTGAAACTGCCGTACTCACGGGACGATTCTGCGTGGGGCGCGGTCATGATTCCGGTTGCGGTCGTGAAAGGTGGTGAGGGACCAACTGTCTTGCTTACGGGCGCCAACCACGGGGACGAATACGAAGGCCCCGTTGCGTTGTCGAAGCTTGCTGGCGAGCTTCGCTCACATGACGTGCGTGGACGGGTAATTATCATTCCGTTCATGAACTATCCGGCGTTCCAGACCGGTACACGCACTTCGCCGATTGACGCGGGCAACCTGAACCGCAGCTTCCCTGGCAGGCCCGACGGCACCGTGACGGAGAAAATCGCTGACTACTTCCAGCGGTACATGCTCCCGCTTGCGGATTACGTGCTCGACATTCACGCTGGCGGTCGCACGCTCGATTTCCTGCCATTTGCCGCGATCCACGTGCTCGACGACAAGGCTCAGCAGGCACGTTGCGAGGCCGCGATGCAGGCATTCGGCGCTCCGTACTCGATGCGGCTTCTCGAACTCGACAGCGTCGGGATGTTCGACACGGCAGTCGAGGAGGCTGGCAAGGTGTTCGTATCGACGGAACTCGGCGGCGGCGGTGCGTCAACGGCGAAAAGCGTCGCTATTGCCGACAGGGGCGTGCGTGGCTTCTTGCGTTACGCCGGCGTCCTCGAGGGTGATGGGCAACCAGGTACGGAGCGGCGCAAGACGACACTTCTGGATATGCCGGACGGATCCTGCTTCACGACGAGCGAGCACGACGGGTTGCTGGAGATGTGCCACGACCTGGGCGAAACGGTTGCGCGCGGTGACGTCCTGGCACGCGCTTACGACACAAGTCGCACAGGTGTGCCGCCGGTCGAATACAGAGCGCGGCGAGATGGGATTGTCGCGGCCCGACACTTTCCTGGGCTGGTGAAAGTCGGCGACACGATCGCGGTTGTTGCAACTGTCGTCGAGCGCGACGCGGTAGTGGCCGGCTGAGTCGTTCTCGGAGACGGTCGATCGCTGTATCGTGGCTATAGGCGCGTCTGCCCATTCAACCTGTAACCTCTTCTGTAAAGCAATTCCGATGTCTCAACTTGCACCGATTGACCCGGGTGGGATTTACCAGTCCCTACGATCCCACGCATGGAAGCCTACAACGCTCTGTGTGACGAGGCCGCTACCGAATATGAAGGCTTCTGGGCCTGCCACGCACGAGAGTTGCTGCACTGGCACGAACCGTTCACCAGCATTCTCGACGAGAGCAACGCGCCGTTCCACAAGTGGTTCGAGGACGGACGACTCAATGCCTCATACAACTGTCTTGAGCGCAATATCAAAATTGGCAAAGGCGACAAGAGCGCAATCATCTTCGAATCCGACGACGGGGTCGTTTCTCGCATCAGCTACAGTGACCTGCTTGCCAAGGTTTGCCGTTTCGCCAACGGCCTGAAGACACTGGGCATCAAGAAGGGCGACCGCGTTGTGATCTACATGCCGATGTCGGTCGAAGGCGTGGTGGCGATGCAGGCCTGCGCGCGAATCGGTGCAACGCATTCGGTGGTGTTCCACGACTTTTCCGCGAGGTCGCTCCAGGAGCGCCTCGTGGATGTGGGCACTGTGGCGCTGATCACTGCGGATGAACAGAAGCGTGGCGGCAAGGTGTTGCCGCTGAAGTACATCGCCGATGAAGCGCTGGCACTCGGAGTTTGGGAGGCCGTCAAGCATTCGATCACTTATCGCCGTACGGGCGGCAATGTGGCCTGGACGGAAGGTCGCGATCGCTGGATGGGAGATATCTGCGCAGAACAACCCGATACCTGCGAAGGCGAACCGGTTAGCGCAGAACATCCGCTGTTCGTACTCTATACCTCGGGTTCCACCGGTAAGCCAAAAGGCGTACAGCACAGTACCGGCGGCTATCTTCTCTGGGCACTGATGACGATGCGCTGGACCTTCGATGTCGAACCCGAAGACACGTTCTGGTGTACCGCCGACCTGCGCGCACGCGCAGTGGTCACCGAACCAGGCGTTTGAGTCGCCAGAGCGGCGAACCGATTACTCGACTGCCTTCTCCACCGTATTCCGCAAGGTACCGATTTTCTCGATCTGGACCTCGCAGACGTCGCCGTCTTTCATAAAAATCGGCGGCGTGCGGGAGAAGCCCACACCAGATGGTGTTCCAGTGGCAATGATATCGCCAGGTTTTAGCGGTACGAGCGCGGATGCATAAGCGATGATTTGCGCGACACCGAAGATCAGGTGGCGGGTATTGCTGTCCTGAAGGGGTTTGCCGTTGAGAAAAAGCTTGATGTCCAGGCAACCCGGATCGGGGATCTCGTCCGCCGTGACAAGCCACGGCCCGAGGCCGCCGGTCTGCCAGAAATTCTTGCCGGAGGTGACCTGGCTCGAATGATATTGCCAGTCGCGCACGCTGCCGTCGTTGAAGCAGGTATATCCGGCGACGTGATTCAAAGCGTCGGCTTCGTCGATGTAGCGTCCGCCTTTTCCAATCATCACCGCCAATTCGGCTTCGTAGTCAAATTCGTCCGATACCTTTGGTATCTGCAGCGGCCGACCATGCCCAACCAGCGTTTCCGGAAAACGGGGAAACAGCGATGGGTGTTTGGGCTTCGGGCGTGCGATGCCGGCATCCTGAACCTCCTTCAAATGGTCCGCATAGTTGACGCCGACACAATAGAAATGAGCTGGATCTGAGACGAGCGGCAGGAAGACCACGTCGCCAAGAGCGTGGTCGGGTTGCGCCCCCACGAGGTCGGACGCGGCCGCAAGCTTCCCAGCCTCGAGCAGCTCGCGCATGCTGTTCACACCGAGCCGCCTGCCAATGTCGACGACGCCGTTATCAACGAGCGCCCCTAGACGGGCAGCGCATTCGAACTCGTAAGACAGAAG
>Ga0210387_10003701_pt1 | contig 11757 bp, 10 predicted proteins | sample IncBWC7OmetaG_FD_160108 | JGI IMG/M metagenome (GOLD analysis project Ga0210387, IMG submission 160108) | Forest soil microbial communities from Barre Woods Harvard Forest LTER site, Petersham, Massachusetts, United States - Inc-BW-C-7-O ... | reverse complement strand
TACTGGCTAGTGTCAGTAATTACGATGGCTGGTGAAAAATTCTATCTTTCAGACAGTAACGAAAGAATTTTGGAAATGATTTCCCGGAAGTGAATTTTTCAACACACACTACAATTTTACGTATGCTTTGAGGAGGATGGACATGGGATCCGCGGCAGCTTTTGGCCTTTTCTAATTCTTAACAAGGATTAAACACACAAGCGCTTTCTCGGTGCCTATAATTTGTGGTTCCTGCAGGGCCTAGCTCACATCTGTTCAGCGCGCATGGGTCTTCAGGTGGCGGAGGCTTGTTGTGGCTTGCGTGTTATGTGCGTCGGGTGACGAGGCGGAATTTCCCGTTGAGATGATTATTCATTTCAGCGGACTCAAGAACGTGGACAATCCCGGAGTCTGGTTATTCCCGAAGTTTTTGATCTGCTGGGATTGTGGTTTTGCTCAGTTTAAAGTCCCGCAAACCGAATTGGCGTCGCTTGCCGTACCCCGACAAGTGAACGACTCACGGGGGCCGTGTGTTGATTCCGCCTGCTTGCCGGCTTGAGTCTCTGGAAGTCGCGTAACCGGAAACCGGGGCACTACTAGAGTTTGCAATAACGTGAGCGAACTGAATCTCGAAACGCGTGGCATTGAGCTAGGCGGAGACTACGGAGACCAGCGATGGTTCAGGTGGCGGGGCGATGGGCGCGGGGACTTTTTCAGGTCTCGGAACCGATTTAAGGATTAGGGGCTTGTCCAAGACGGATTCGAGAAGATGTTTGGCGGCGGCGAGGCGAGCTGCGATTTCGGCGGTGTCGAGCAAGCCGGGGACGCTTAGTACGATGGCGTCGGCGGATTTTTCGCAGCGAAGGCCAACGGCGCTTTCCAGGCCGGATTTTCTAAGGGAGCGCGCGAGGCGCAGGACACCTGCCAGCGTTCGAATCGTGATTTGCTGCTCTTCGGAAAGTTTTGCAAAGCCATTCTTCTGTTTGGGTTCCGGCCCGCGGTGAAAGCGAACCGCCCAGGCCATTAGATTCCATTCATCCGAAGTCCAGTTGGGCGGAATCGTCAAGCCCAGCAAAAACTTGCGAACGGCTTTTGGGGAGAGATTTTTGTCGCCAACAGAGCCGGCAACGTGCAGCTTGGCTGCCGCTTGCATCAGCCGGCGCATTGTTGGCACACGAAACACAGGCGCGACGTCCACGCGGCGCAAAATTTCGAAGACTCGCAGGGCGATGCGCGATACCTGGCCCGTCCTGCGCAAGCGCGGATCTGCGGCGCGCGCCGTGGAACGGAGCCGGGCCATTGCCGCGGCTTCGAGCCGCTGGCCATGGGGCAGATTGTGACGCCACTCTTGCCAAAGGCTGGTCTTACCAAGAGTGAGCTGACGGTAGGTTTCGACTCGTTTGTGGCGTTCCTGAAGGATTTTTTCTTGCCACGCTTTCGCCGGTTCAGAGGCCCCGACTCCTTTCGTGTCCTTGAGCGTTTGCGAGAGCACATCCAAATCGTGGACATCGCCGAGAATATCCTGCAGCCGCTTCAGATTTTCGCCCCAGGCGGCATAGTGCTCGGGGAGAAAACCTTCCACCGTATAACGAAATCTTTTCAAACCGATACGGAGAGCGTGCCATGGCTTGGGTTTTTCCGTTCGCAACGCGCGGTTGTGCAGCTCTTTAGCTTCCTCGAATCGCTCGAGGGCCAGGCATTCGGCGGCGAGGCCTCCCACGGGGACGAGCCGCACGCGCTGCCGCAGGCGGCGCTCGAGACTTGTCCATTCCTTCTCGCTAAATTTTGCAGCCACGTGCAGGGCATCGGCGGAGCGTTGCTTCTCGTCTGCTCCGAGCGAGGCTAGTAGCTGTACTCGCAGAGAATCATTCTCAGGACCGAGCTTCTTGATCCATTCCCCCATGACTTGAGCGTCGCGCACGGTGCCGAGACCTCGAAACAGCTTGCGAGCGACTTTGCGCATCTCTCGCCATGCGGGGTCGGTGTCGATTTCTTCCATCACGGCGGCCAGAGAGCGGCAGCGGCGGATTGCGACGCGAAGATCGTGCACCGTTTCGGAATCAGGCGAGGATTGCAGACTCGCAAGCTCTTCCAGAACGCGATTCATCGAATGGGACAGACTGCGGTATTCAGGCCGCGAGCCGGCGGACGGCGTTACTGCAAAGGGTGACCGTGGAGCAGTCAATGAGAGGGGTGACCGCGAAGCGGTCAACGCCGTAGCCATCGAATACCTCGACACCGAAGCCGTTCGTTTGCTCCGGTCCGACCGGAGCCCCTGCGAACGGGGGCTATAGAGTATCTCTCGGGCGCAGCCTCGTCCAGTCGAGGGCTTGTGCGAAAGGTCATGCAGCTTCAGGGGCCCAGACTGAGGTTCGCAACGGGCTTTCCGCGCCTCTGCGGGCGGTCTGGAGGGGCGGAGCTGATCGGCTCGCCGGACTGCGGGCAAGCGCTCGATTCGCACAACAATCATCAGTCGCTTAGAATGATGAATAGGAGATTGGAAAAGGAATGAAACTGAAATTGCCGGCGGGCTCGTTTGACGCCTATTTATTCGATTGCGACGGCACGATTGCCGATTCGATGCCGCTTCATTACGTTGCGTGGAAGAAGGCGCTCGGCGAGTGGAACTGTGAATTTGCGGAGGAGCTTTTCTATGCTTGGGGAGGCAGGCCCACGGCGGAGATCATAGCTACACTCAACCAAATGCACGGCCTCAGAATGCCTGTAGAGAGCGTCGCGAACAGAAAAGAGGAGCTTTATTTCGAATTGCTGCCGGAACTCAAAGTTGTTCCCGAAGTGTTGGAGCATATCGAGGCGCAGCACGGGCGGATTCCGTTTGCGGTGGTTTCGGGGAGCGCCAGGGATTCGGTGACGGCGTCTCTCGAGATGCTGAAACTGCTCGACCGATTCGACACGCTGGTCTGCGCGGGCGAGTATAAAAAGAGCAAGCCTGACCCAGAAGCGTTTTTGCTGGCGGCATCGAGGCTCGGAGTGGCACCGAAGCACTGCCTTGTTTTTGAGGACACGGAGATGGGGATTCAGGCTGCTACGGCGGCGGGAATGGCCTCGGTGAAAGTTCCTGCGCCATGGGAGAGACGCGTTTCTTAAGGAGACGGCGTGTTTCTCCGCTGCGCGTCGGCAAAGGGGATCAGCCCGACCATCAGGAGCTGTCCCGCTAGAGTTTCGCAAGGCGTCTTGAGTGCGAGGCGATGACATGTTATTTTCAATTGTCAGCCCGGAGTGGCGGAACTGGCAGACGCGCCGGACTCAAAATCCGGTGGCCGCAAGGCCGTGTGGGTTCGACCCCCTCCTCCGGGACCATTTTCTTGCAGAGAAATGTTTTACGGAATTCTTGGAAATTGCCGCCTTCTGCCGCTTCCGAAAAAAAGGATACTGGGCTGAATTGAATCGGTTTAATATTGCCTGCGGAGTGCCCGACAGCGTCTTTTAGTTCGGCACGATTGCTGACTTTTGCGAGGAGATCTATGTCTTGTTCCACTTGGTCGGGTAGGTGTGCGCTGGTATTCGTGGTTTTGCTGGTAGCGTTGGCGGGTTCCGCAACGCAGGTTGCGGCAGAGCCTGGCGCGCGCGTCTATCTTCAAAATGGCTGGCAGGTTCAGTCGTCGTGCGTGGCAAAGGCCACGGGCGAGCAAATTTCCGCGGTTGGCTTTGACGCTGCGTCGTGGCACGAGACCGATTTGCCGGCGACAGTGGTGGGGACACTGGTGACGGATAAGACGTACCCTGACCCGTACTTCGGAACCAATTTGAAAACTTTGCCGGGGATGAATTATTCCAACAAGTCGTTTTTCGCGATTCAGGATATGCCGGCGGGGAGCCCGTTTCTTTGTTCGTGGTGGTTTCGCGCGGAATTCGCGGCGCCTGCCGATTTGGGGCAGAAGAATTCGTGGCTCCATTTTCTGGGGATTAATTACCGGGCGAATGTTTGGGTCAACGGCGTGAAAATCGGTGATGCGAAAGATGTGGCCGGAACGTACCGCGCTTTCGAATTTAATGTGAGCAAAAACCTCCAAGCTGGCAAGACCAACGCGGTGGCGCTGGAGATTTTCGCGCCGCAGAAGGACGATTTGGGAATCACGTGGGTGGATTGGAATCCGACTCCCGCCGACAGGGACATGGGGATTTGGAAAGAAGTTTTCTTGACGACCAGCGGAGATGTTTCGGTGCGGCATCCGTTTGTAGCGTCTAAGCTCGATGCGGAATACAAGACCGCGGCGCTGACGGTGAGCGCGGATTTGCGCAATACGTCGGATCATGCGGTGAAGGGAATCTTGCACGGCGACATCGATGGCATTCAACTGGAGCAGTCTCTCGAGCTTGCGGCAGGAGAATCCCGGAAAATTGGTTTTGCTCCCGAGAAATTTACGCAACTGAAGCTGGAGCATCCGCGAATCTGGTGGCCGTACCAGATGGGCGACCCGAACCTCTACACCGCGAAGCTGAGTTTTGATATGGACGGACAAACGTCTGATTCCGCGAGCGTCACGTTTGGGATTCGCGAAGTGACCTCCGAAATTACCGACAAAGGTTACAGGCTTTTTAAGATTAACGGACGCAAGCTGCTGATTCGCGGTGCGGCGTGGGCGCCGGACATGTTTTTGCGTTGGTCGTCGGAGCGGCTCGATGCGGACTTGGCTTACGTTAAGGACATGGGATTGAACACCATCCGGCTCGAAGGGCGCTTGGACCACGACGAATTTTTCGACAAGACGGACAAGCTAGGAATTCTCGTGATGCCGGGATGGACCTGCTGCGATGCGTGGGAGCGCTGGAAGCTGTGGAAAGGCGACCAACGGAGAATCGCCGCCGCTTCGCTCACGGATCAAATCGGACGGTTGAGAAATCATCCCAGCGTTTTTGTCTGGCTGAACGGCAGCGACGGGCCGCCGCCTGCGGACGTCGAGAAAATGTATCTTGGAATTGAGGAAGATCTGGGATGGCCGAATCCGATTATTTCTTCGGCTTCCGCAGAGAGGACGACGGTCACTGGAAAATCGGGCGTGAAGATGACCGGGCCGTACGAATACGTGCCGCCGGTTTACTGGTTGTCGGATAAAAAAGCGGGCGGGGCTTACGGGTACAACACGGAGACGAGTCCTGGCCCGGCGATTCCGCCGCGCGAATCGCTCGAACGATTTATTCCCAAGGATCATTTGTGGCCGATCGACGACGTGTGGAACTACCACTCGGGCGGCGAACGCTTTACGACCGTGAATGTTTTCACGGATGGTTTGACCAAGCGCTATGGAGCGGCCACTTCGCTGGACGATTACGAACGCAAAGCTCAGGCGATGACTTACGACGGGCAGCGCGCGATGTTCGAGGCCTATGGAAGGAACAAGTACACGTCCACCGGCGTGATCCAGTGGATGCTGAATAATGGCTGGCCATCGCTGATCTGGCATCTCTACGATTATTATCTGGTGCCTGCGGGCGGCTACTTTGGCACGAAGAAGGCGATGGAGCCGGTGCATGTGCAGTATTCCTATGACGACAATTCGGTTGCTGTGGTGAACAGCACGTACGAAGCGCTGAAGGGAACGAAAGTCAGCGCGAAGATTTACAACATTGATGCTGCTGAAAAAGCTTCGCGCGACGTCACGCTTGATCTGCCAGCGGACACCAGCATCAAGGCATTCGATCTTCCGAAAGTGGAAGGCCTCTCGAAGACTTACTTTCTGCGGCTGCAATTGAGCGATGCGGGAGGAAAACAGCTCAGCGACAATTTTTACTGGCTATCGACGAAGGCGGACACTCTTAACTGGGCGAAGCAGCAAGATACGGTGTACACGCCGCAGGCAGAGTTTGGGGACCTCACCGGTCTTAACTCGCTGCCACAGGTAAAGCTAAACGCGAATGTCGTTTCCGGAACCGGAACGGCTCAGGTGACTGTCTCGAATCCGAGTAAGGCGATCGCGTTTATGGTTCATCTGCGAGTCACTCGCGGCAAGGGCGGGGAAGACCTTACGCCCATTTTTTGGGAGGACAATTACTTTTCGCTTCTGCCTGGGGAAAGCCGAACTGTCACGGCGAAGTTTGGTCAAAGCTCTCTGGATGGCAAAGAGGCAGTTGTGGTGCTTGACGGATGGAACGTGTCCCCAGCCACTCTATGAGCCAACTCCGGATTCCCGCGTTTCTTAGATTGTCAGCGTGGTGCGTGCTTGCGCTAAACGCATTTGGTTTTGTGCGCTGCGCGGCGGGGCAGGATTCGAAGTTGGCGGAGGCGATTCCGGGGATTCAGGAATCGATACGGAAGAGTGGAGCGGATGTGGGCGTGGCGTTCCGCACATTGGATGGCAAAGCGGAATGGTTTTTCCGGGCGGATGAGCCGTTTCATGCTGCGAGCACTATGAAGATTCCCGTTTTGATCGAGCTATATCATCAGGTGCGCGAGGGAAAGTTGAAGCTGGACGATCCTCTCATCGTAAAAAATGAATTTCACAGTTTGGCGGATGGTTCGATTTACACGCTTGATCCGGCGGATGATTCGGAGACGGATTTGTATAAAGCGGCTGGTCAAACGCGCACGCTGCGGCAGCTTTGCGAGCTGATGATCACGGTTAGCAGCAATCTCGCGACGAATCTGTTGATCGAAAAGCTGGGTGTGGAAAACATTCGCGCCACGGTGCATTCGCTGCATGCCGACGGCATGAATGTTTTGCGGGGGGTCGAGGACGGCAAAGCGTTCGCAAAGGGCCTGAATAACACGACCACCGCGCGCGGGCTCCAGGGACTTCTCGACGCAATTGCTCGCGGAGAGGCAGTTGATCAGGAATCTTCCCGGCAGATGATCGAAATCCTCGAGCGCCAAAAATTCAACGAAGGCATCCCTGCAGGACTTCCTCCCGGCACTCGCGTGGCGCACAAAACCGGCGAGATCACTAAGATTCATCACGATGCGGCGATTGTTTTTGCGCCGAGGCCTTTTGTATTGGTGATTCTCGTTCGCGGACTCGCCGACACCAAGGACAGCGCGGCGCTGATGGCCGATATCACGCGCCAGCTCTACCAGGCTACGGAATAAGAGCCGCACAAGAGAGCCGCTGATTTGCACAACCCTGCGCCAGACCGCCTCACCCAACGTAATAGGCTAAGATGCTGGGCTGAGTGGCGCGAGGGAGCCGGCGAGGGATAACGAGCCCGTGGACAGCGCCGGTACGGAGAGTCAACATGATGAACGGTCGGGGACGAGTGATTGCCGGAGTAGTTCTGGGATTATTTTTTGCGGGCGCCGCAGTGGCCGATACGTTGGAGCTCAAGGACGGGCGAGTACTCCAGGGGCGCTACTTGGGCGGTACGCAGGCGGTCCTGCGATTTGAGATTAATGGGGAAGTGCAGACTTTCAGCGTGAACGATGCTGTCGCGATCACGTTTACCGGCAATTCGGGCAAGACGAGCGCTCCTGCGGTTGCGCCGCCTGCCGCTGCGCCACCTCCCGCAGATCCGCCTCCGCCAGCGGCTGAGGCTCCCGATACTTCGGCTTCTTCTGGTGCGCCTGCTCAAGATGCTTCACAGCCACCCGTTACTTCGCAGGACGTTCCACCTCCACCACCTCCCGCCGCGAAACCAGTATCCGTGGCAGCGCAGAGTCCTCCGGGGCAAGATCCCGCAGCTCAGTATGGCGAAGTCACCATCCCGGCGGGACAAGTGCTCCTCGTCCGCATGATTGATGGTGTGGATTCCTCCAAAAACAATGTCGGAGACGTTTTCCACGCCAGCCTCGAAACTGACCTTTACGTCAACAACGCAGTCCTGGCGCGCAAGGGCACGGACGTTTATGGCCGTCTTGCAAACGTGAAAGAAGCGGGCAAGCTGTCGGGCAGCGCGGAGTTGCAGCTGGAACTGATGCGCATTGTGATTGACGGGCGCGATTATCCGCTGGTCAGCAGCGACTACAGCTTGAAAGGGCAGGGCCGAGGCGCCGACACCGCCAAGAAAGTGGGCGGCGGGGCCATTGTCGGAGCCATCATTGGAGCGATCGCTGGCGGGGGAAAAGGCGCAGCGATTGGCGCGGGAGCAGGTTCCGCGGCAGGCGCGGGAGTGCAGGTGTTCACCAAGGGTGAAAAGGTGAAAGTACCTAGCGAAACGTTGCTGGAATTCCGGCTGCAGCAGCCGGCCATGGTTACCCCGACGCAGCGTTAAGCGCGCAAATCCGCAGAAATCCCGGAAGAATAGCTGACGGTGTTTTCCACAAGCGGAGACAAAGCGTTAACGGATTGGAAGCATCGCCCGTAAATTCCCCCTTGCTTCTCCTACTGTTAGTGACTAAGCTACCCCCTCGACCCTGGAGAGTCATCGTGCCAAAAGAAAAACCACGTGTAAACATCGGAGAAGTCATCAAGTCGTATCGCAGCCAGAGGGGCCTGTCGCAAGGAGACATTGAGCGCCGCACCGGGCTATTGCGCTGTTACCTCTCGCGCGTTGAGAACGGCCACACCGTGCCGTCGCTCGAAACGCTAGCCAAGATTGCGGAAGCCATGGATATCTCGCTCGCGGATTTTTTCCCGGGCACGGAGACGCCCCGCGACCGCGAGACACAAAAGATGCTGGGCGAGCTTTCGCAAGACGAAATTCGCTTCCTTGCGGAGATCAAGAGATTCAGCACCACGCTTTCTGATGGAGATAAGCGGCTGGTACTGGCTATGATCCGCAAGATGGCGACGTTGATTCCGCCGCCAACGACGAAGAAATTGGTCATTCGGCGCGCGACCACCGTATAAATTCTCCGAAAGTACCGCCGAGTCGTGCCGCGTGCTTGCCATATAGAAGCACACGCGAGCCATCCGCCGCTTTTTCCCAAAACCCTAATTCTGTGTTTCTAGTTGTTTTGTCCGCGGATTAAGCGGATCGCGTCGGGAATCGCAGCGCCCCCGCGTCCGACGGCTGATGCGCGGGCGGCATCGGCATCTTCAGGGTCGAGCGAGCCTTCGCCTGGCGCGAGGAAGAGATTGCTCTCGACCTCGTGCTGCTTCGTGTAGAGATCGTAGTAGCGGCCGCCGGCGGCGTAGAGCGAGGCATGGTTGCCACGTTCGATGATGCGGCCGCCTTCCACGACGAGTATTTGCTCGGCGCGGCGAATCGTTGAGAGGCGATGCGCGATGACGAAGGTGGTGCGGCCGCGCATCAAGTAGCGAAGACCTTCCTGAATGAGGGCTTCGGATTCGGAATCGAGGCTGGAGGTCGCTTCGTCGAGTATCAGGATGCGCGGATCGGCGAGGATGGCGCGGGCGATGGAGACGCGCTGCTTCTGCCCGCCGGAGAGTTTGACGCCGCGTTCGCCAACCAACGTGTCGTACTTTTTCTCAAATGCTTCGGCAAATTCGTCGACGCGCGCGATGTGGCACGCGGCTAGGATTTCCTCCTCGCTGGCTTCCGGGCGCGCGAAGGCCACGTTTTCGCGAATGGTGCCGTCGAAGAGAAATGTTTCTTGCAGGACGACGCCGAGCTGCGTGCGATAGGAATTGAGCTTCACTGTGGCGAGATCGATTCCGTCAACAAGGACGCGACCGCCTGAGGGGACGTAAAACGCCGAGATCAAGCCGATGATCGTGGATTTGCCCGCGCCCGATGGGCCGACCAGCGCTGTAACCGTTCCTGGTTGCGATTCGAAACTCACCTCGTGAAGAACTTCCTTGCTGGATTCATACGAAAAGCTGACGTTTTCCAGAACGACTTGGCCATTGATGCGCTCCATGGTGACGGTACGACGCGGGTCCTCATCTTCTTTCTTTTCGTTTAGAATTTCGCGCGTGCGTTCAAGGCCGGTAATGGCCTCGGTGATTTGCGTACCGATCGCGACAATCTGAAACACCGGAGCAATCAGGAAACCGAGGAAAAGATTGAAAGCAAACCAGTCGCCCAGCGTCATGCTGCCATTCAGAATTTTGTGGCCGCCGAGCTCCAGCATCAGAGCGCTGACGACTCCCAGTAGTGTCGCGCCAGAAAGACTCATCAACGAGGTAGCCGTGAGGGTTTTCAAAACATTGTCGAGCAGCCGCTGCACACCGGCGGCGAAAATGCCTTCTTCGCGCTCTTCCGCGTGATAGCCCTTCACTACGCGAACGCCGCCGAGGGATTCGGTGAGGCGCCCCGTCACTTCGGCAGTGATTTTTGGCCGCGCGCGGAAAATAGGCCGAATCGTCGAGAACGCCTTGCTGATTCCAAACCCGAATACCAGGAGTATTGAGGCAGCAACTCCGGTCAGCAACACGCTGGCGTGTATCAAATACACTAACGCGAAGACCGCCGTCATTAGACCACCGACAAATTCGACGAGGCCCGTGCCTACGAGATTGCGCACGCCTTCGACGTCGCTCATGATGCGCGAGACGAGGACGCCGGTTTTGTTCGAATCGTAAAAGGAGATTGGCAATCGGCCGATGTGCGCTTGCACCTGCCGGCGCAGCTCAGTAATCATCTTCTGCGCGGACTTGGAGAGAAGTTGAGTAAGCGTGAAAGAAGTCAGGCCCTGGATAATTGTTGCGGCCAGAACTCCCAAGACGATCGGCGTGAGCAAATAAACTTGGTGCTTTATCGCGACGTTATCGACGAAATACTTTGTCGAAGCGGGGAGGACAAGGCCGCAAACGCGGTTGATGGCCATCAGGCCGAACCCGAGAGCGAGCAAGCCGCGGCGCGGATGGATCAGGGCCCAAACGTCGGGCAGCGCTTTCCAGGCGTTCTTTTTCTTGGCGGACTTCGCGGCAGTAGCCGAGTTGGTTTCAGATGCCATAGTTGGAGGCCGGATCGAATGTCTTTCTTGGATGCGCACGCTGGTAGTTAGAGTACATTTCCATCGGGGTTCGAACAAGGACGGCACATGAGTGACATGGACGGCAAAGCTTCTCGGGGGACATTGATCGTAACCGGCGCGGGCCGGGGTATTGGCGCAGCTGTAGCCAAGTTGGCAGGCGCCCGCGGTTATCGCGTGGCTGTGAACTATGCTCGAAACGCGCAAGCCGCTGCGGACGTGGCGCGGCACATCGTCTCATCGGGAGGACGCGCCACCGTCATCCAGGCCGATATTTCGCGCGAAGACGAAATCCTGCGGCTTTTTGAGTACGCCGAACGTGAATTGGGACCGCTCACAGGTCTTGTGAACAACGCCGCAATAACGGGGGGATTCGCGCGCGTCGAAGCGATTACTTGCGCAACACTTACTCAGGTTTTCGCTTTGAATGTCATTGGCGCGATGCTTTGTGCGCGCGAAGCCGTGCGGCGGATGTCGACCCGCCATGGAGGACACGGCGGCGCGATCGTGAATATTTCTTCGCGTGCGGCGCAGATTGGAGGGGCGGGGGAATGGGTGCACTACGCGGCGTCAAAGGGGGCGCTCGATACGTTTACGGTCGGCCTCGCTCGGGAAGTTGCGGGTGCGGGCATTCGCGTCAATGCCGTGGCTCCGGGACATGTCCTTACGGAACTGCACGCACGAGCGGTGATCCGGACCGCATGACGCGTTTGGCTCCCACGATTCCCATGGGGCGCGCAGGAACTGCGGAAGAAATCTCGGAGGCGGTTATGTGGCTGCTCTCGCCAGCGGCGTCTTACACCACGGGAGCAATTCTTGCGGTTAGCGGCGGGCGATAGCGAAGAACACTTCGGGGATTCGTAGATGTGAGTTGCGTCAATTTCTAATCAGCGGCCGCGCCACCGCGGGGAACTTGCGCCGTTGCCGGACGCTCCAGATTCAAGACGCTGGAGATGAACTCGCTTACGGTAATACCCAGGTGGCCCCACACGCGGCGCTTGAGGCTG
>Ga0210387_10003700_pt1 | contig 11759 bp, 9 predicted proteins | sample IncBWC7OmetaG_FD_160108 | JGI IMG/M metagenome (GOLD analysis project Ga0210387, IMG submission 160108) | Forest soil microbial communities from Barre Woods Harvard Forest LTER site, Petersham, Massachusetts, United States - Inc-BW-C-7-O ... | reverse complement strand
CGGTCACCGGGCGAGCGGACGCCATGGATGCGGCACAGGTCGGTGGTCTCGGCGGGACGTATGGCGGGAATCCGCTCGCGTGCGTAGCCGCTCTCGCCGTCTTTGACGCGATGGACCAGGACGACATTCCTGGGAGGGCGGCGAGACTTGGAGAGCGAGTCGGCGCACAGCTCCGATGTTTCGCCGAGGCGGATCCCGGGATTGGCGACGTGCGCGGGCTCGGTGCGATGAAGGCGATCGAACTGGTCAAGGACGGAAAGGAGCCGGACAAAGAGCGCACCGGGCGCGTGCTGAAAGAGGCGCTCGGGAGAGGGCTTGTGCTCCTGTCGGCTGGGACATTCGGCAATGTCGTCAGAATCCTGTCGCCACTGACGATCGAGGACGCCATCGTCGATGAAGGGCTCGCGGTGTTGGGCGCGGCACTCCAGGCAACCCGCTGATGGCCGATCCGGTCGTCGAGCTCAAGGGCGTATCGAAAAGCTTCAATGGCACGCAGGCCGTGCGCGATGTCTCGTTCGCGATCGAGCGCGGCGAGTTCTTCTCGATGCTCGGGCCTTCGGGGTGCGGGAAGACGACGACACTCCGGCTCATCGCGGGATTCGAGACGCCGGACGCGGATGGCGGTCAAGTGCGGCTCATGGGCGCGGTCGTCAATGACCAACGGCCATACGAACGCCGGTTGGCCATGGTATTTCAGAATTATGCGCTCTTTCCGCATCTGACGGTCGAGCGCAATGTCGCGTTCGGGCTCGAGCAGAGAAAAACGCCAAAGAACGAGATCGGGGACCGCGTCCGAAACGCGTTGACGCTGGTCCGGTTGGATCCCGGGACGTTCGCCCGGCGCAATCCGAGTCAGTTGTCGGGCGGGCAGCGGCAGCGCGTGGCGCTCGCCAGAGCGCTGGTGCTCGAGCCCACCATCTTGTTGCTCGACGAGCCGCTCGGCGCGATCGACCTGCAGCTGCGAAAGGAGATGCAGCTCGAGCTCAAGTCACTCAACAAACAGCTCGGCACGACGTTTATCTATGTGACTCATGACCAGGAGGAGGCCCTGACCATGTCGGACCGAATCGCGGTCATGTCGAATGGGCGCGTGGCGCAGCTCGGGACGCCGGCCGAGATCTATGAGAATCCGCGGACCGGGTTCGTCGCCAAGTTCATCGGCGAGTCGAACTTTCTCGATGGTCGAGTGCTGAATCCGAGTGGCGGGTTATGGGACGTGCAATGGGGTGACACCACATTTCGGGTGCCGAGCGCGAATGGGGTACAGCCAGGACGGACCATTCGTATCGCTGTCAGGCCCGAGTGGCTGGATCTCGTGCGGCCCGGCCATGTGCCACCCGGCGAGAATGCCCTGTGTGGCTCCGTGCGTGACGTCATCTATCTCGGCGAGACGATGCACGTGGTGGTGTCGCTGCCTGGCGGGACGGATATGACTGTTGCCCTGAGGAACGAGGGACAATTGATCAATCCGCTGCCGTGGCGTCGCGGAGACGAAGCCGTCGTGGCGTGGAAGCCAGAGGACTGCCAGATCCTGGAGGATGAGTGAGGCGACGGCTCCTGGCCTGGCTGGCGCGGCGGCCGGAGGCCGAGGCGTGGGCGTTGCTGGGGCCGGGGACGTTGTGGATGATCGTGTTCTTCATCGTTCCCGTCGTCGTCATGTGCGCGTACAGCTTCATGCCGCGCGGCACGTATGGCGGGGTCGATCCCGGGTTCACGCTCGAAGCGTACGCGCGATTCCTGCATCCCGTGTACCTCGTCATTCTCGAGCGAACGTTCGTGATCGCCGTGCTCACCACGGCGTTTTGTGTACTGGCGGGGTACCCCGTCGCGTACGCGATCACCAGGAGCGGCAAATGGCGCACGCTGCTGTTGTTTCTCGTCGTGCTGCCATTCTGGACGAGTTTTCTGGTGCGCACGTTCGCCATGATTTTTCTCATGCGCGATACGGGGCTAGTCAATAGCTGGCTGATGGGTCTTGGCATCATCAAGCAGCCGATCGAGATGCTGTATACGCCCTTCGCCGTGTTTGCCGGGCTCGTATATGGGTACCTGCCCTTTCTGATCCTGCCTGTGTACGCGTCGCTCGAAAAAATCGATCCGTCGCTGCTCGAAGCCGCGGAAGTCCTCGGCGCCAAGCCCGCCGCGCGATTTTGGCGGGTCACGTTGCCGCTTTCGGGACCGGGGCTGGTTGCTGGGTCATTGCTCGTGTTCATCCCCGCGCTCGGATCGTTCCTCACATCGGATCTCCTCGGCGGGGCAAAGGGCTTATTGGTTGGGAACCTGATCCAGAACCAGTTCTCGACCGCGCGTAATTGGCCATTCGGCTCGGCGGCCTCGCTCATCTTGATGACGCTCGTGCTGGTGGCTGCGCTGCTGTATCTCAGGGTTGGGCGTGAACGTGAATAGGATGCCCCGGTGGCTCGTGGCATTTACGGCGATCGTGCTGTTCCTCATGCACCTCCCCGTCCTCGTGCTCGTGGCATTCTCGTTCAATGCATCGAAGTTTTCGGTGAATTGGACGGGGTTCACGCTGCATTGGTATCAGCGGCTGCTCGAGCGCGAGGATATTTTGGCGGCGCTCCGCGCCAGCCTCATCGTCGGGGTGTCGGCGACCGTGATCGCGACCGCATTTGGGACGCTCATTGCTCTGGCATTGGCTCGCCACCGGTTCCGGGGGCGGACGCTGTACGAAGGGCTCATCTACGTGCCCATCGTGACGCCCGAGATCGTCACCGGGATCTCATTGCTCATCCTGTTCGTGTTCTTGCGAGTTCCATTGGGACTCGGGACGATTGTCATCGCGCATGTGGCGTTCTCGATTTCTTTTGTGGTCGTTGTCGTGCTGTCGCGGCTCGCGGGGATGGACGAGACGCTCGAAGAAGCCGCCATGACGCTCGGCGCCGATGAGATAACGGCGTTTTGGAAGATCACCGTGCCGCTGCTTTGGCCCGGGATCATCTCGGCCGCTTTGCTGACCTTCATTTTGTCGTTCGACGATTTCGTCATTACCTCGTTTGTGGCGGGGTCGGGGTCGAGTACGTTGCCGCTCATTATTTACAGTATGGTGCGGCGCAACGTCGAGCCGAGCATCAACGCCATTAGTACGGTCATCGTGATTGGCACGTCCATTCTCTTGTATGTGGCGGAGAAACTGACTCGTGAATCGGCGTGAGCTGATCGCCCTCGGCCTGGGGTCACTGCTGGCCGCGTGTCGCCAACTGAGGGATACTCTGACGCCGGAGCAGCGAACGGCGGCGGATGCGGCCGAAGCGGCCGAGCCGTTGGGGCCGATCGAGAAGCGGCTCAGTATTTACAACTGGTCGGATTACGTGGCGCCCGATACCATCTCGAATTTCGAGAAAGAGTTCGGGGTGAAGGTCACGTATGACGTCTATGAGAGCAACGAAGAAATGCTCGCCAAGTTGCTCACCGGGGCGACCGGATACGACCTCGTGTTCCCGTCGAGCTATGCGGTGTCGGTGCTCAAGGCGGTGGGAATTGCATCGCCGATTCATCGGCAGTATCTGACGAACTGGGGCAACATCGCGCCATTGTTCTTAGACCCGCCGTTCGATCCCGGCAACGCGCACACCGTGCCGTGGCAGTGGGGTATCACCGGGATCGCGTTCCGGTCGGACAAAGTCGACGCGCCCGATAGTTGGGCCGTCCTGCAAGACGCGCGGTATCGCGGGAAGATGACGCAGATGGATGACGGGCGGGACGTCATCGGCTCGTGGCTTCGCTATCGGGGACACAGCCTCAACTCGGAAGATTCGGACGAGCTCGCTCATGCGAAGCTCGATGCGATCGCGGCGAAGAAGAACCTCAAAGCGTATATCTCGGCGCCCGTCAAAGGGCAGCTCATCTCCGGGGATGTGTGGATCGCGCAGCTGTGGAATGGCGATGCCACCCAAGCGAAAGTGGAGCAGCCGAATATCGCGTATGTGGTGCCGAAAGAAGGCTGCACCATATGGGAGGATTCGCTCGTGATCCCGCGATCGGCCCCTCATAAACGGGCGGCGCACGAGTTCATGAATTACATCCTGCGGCCCGACGTGCAGGCCACGATCTCGGACTTCACGGGCTACGGTACGCCTAACGCGGCGGCCCTCAAGCTGATGCAGCATCCTGTACCGTATCCGACCGCGGACGAGTTGCGGCGCCTGGAGTTGCAAGTTGATCTCGGCCGCGATACGGCAGTCTGGGATCAGATCTGGACGGAGATCAAGTCGGCGTAACTGCAACTAACTCCTCGCCGCTGCGCGGCTCGTCGCTGAAACGGTTCGGGGGACTGCGGTCCAGCATGCAGGCAGCCGGCTGCTCGCGTCCGCACAGGGCGAGACACTTGTACTTGCGCTCCGATCGGGCGTATGCCGACCTTACTAGCATACCTTTACCAGGAGCGCCGATTAATTGCGTTTGCCGAACTCCGAGGTGCTACAGCACGCTGAGCACTACCTCAACCTGCTGTCGGCCACCGACCTGACGCTGGAAGAGTCGCACGCGCTCATCACTGAGACCGTGCAGAATTACGCGGAGTACTACAACCGCGGCTTCATTACCTATCGCAAGTCGGTAACCGAGGCCGGCCAATATGCCGCCCTCGAGTGGTCGGGCCAGGGCTCGATCCTGAAAGACATACTCGGTCGAGAGTACATCGACTGCCTCGGCGGCTACGGCATCTTCTCGGCCGGCATCAACCATCCGCGCATCGTCGCGGCCGTCACCACCCAGCTCCCTCGGATGGCGCTCAATAGCCAAGAGCTGTTGGAGCCGTGGCGCGGAGCCTTGGCTCGCTTGGTCGCGGAAATCACGCCGGGCGATCTCCAGAACTCCTTCTTCATCAACAACGGCACCGACGCCATCGAGGGCGCACTCAAGCTCACCCGCCTCTACACGAAGCGGAGCACGTTCATCGCGGCCCTGTCGGGGTTTCACGGCAAATCGCTCGGATCGCTGTCGCTCATGGGGAAAGCATCGTTCCGCGCACCGTTTCAGAGCGGTATGCAGGATGTGCGATTCGTCCCGTATGGCGACGCGGATGCGCTGGAGACCGAGTTCGAGCGGCTGGAGGCTGTTGGTATTCCGGTCGCCGGTGTGGTGCTGGAACCGGTGCAAGGCGAGGCCGGAGGCGTCGTGCCGCCCGACGATTACTTCCCGCGCGTGCGCGAGCTCTGCGACCGGTATGGCGCGCTGTTCATCGCCGACGAGGTGCAGACTGGTATGGGGCGCACCGGGAAGCTCTGGGGCCTCGACCACTGGGGCGTCGTGCCCGACATCATGTGTCTCGGCAAAGCCCTCGGCGGCGGCGTCATGCCACTCTCGGCGTTCGTGTCGACGGCGAAGATTTGGGAAGTGATGATCCCGAATCCCATTATCCATTCGACGACGTTCGGGGGCAACCCGATCGCGTGTGCAGCGGGCATTGCCGCGATTACCGTCACGCTCGACGAGGACTTACCGGGTCAGGCGGCCGTGAAAGGCGAGTACGTGTTGCGGCAACTGCACCTTCTGCGGGCGCGATATCCCGGCGTGCTGAAAGAGGCGACCGGCAAGGGGCTGCTGATCGGGATGGAGTTTTCCACTCAGGAGGTCGGGTGGAAAGTCGCATCCGGGTTGTTCAAGAGAGGCGTGCTGGTCGCCGGGACCTACTCGAAGGCGCAGACCATCCGGCTCGAGCCCGCGCTCAATATCCCGCAGCCGTTGCTCGAAGAAGTCGTGAGCCGGCTGGACGACACGTTCAAGGAGGTCGCAGCGACCACACCCGGCGCGCTGCGACAGTTGGCCATCGTTTAACGGCTCGCTTTCGTGGTCGGGGGTGACAGGTACTTCGTCAACCAACCCTGCACCTCCGACCACCAGAGCCGCTGGTTCTGCGGCTTGCCGATCCAGTGGCCCTCGTCGGGAAAAACAACGAGACGGCTGGGAACGCCCTGACGCTGCAGCGCCGTGAACATTGAGAGCCCTTCCGTATACGGCACGCGATAATCGCGCTCGCCGTGGAGCACGAGCGTTGGCGTCTTGAAGTTCTTCGCGTACAGGTGCGGCGAATACGTGCGGTACTGCGTGGCCATCGCCGTCGAGTCCCAGAACGGCCCGCCGTATTCCCACTCGGGGAACCAGACTTCTTCCGTGGCACCGTACATGTTCTCGAGGTTGTACGGGCCAGCATGAGAGACGAGCGCCTTGAACTTGTCGGTGTGCCCGGCAATCCAGTTCACCATGTAGCCACCGTATGAGCCGCCGGCGGCGCCGAGTCGGGTGCGGTCGATCCAGGGTGCGTGCGTGAGCGCGGCGTCGACGCCATCCATGATGTCGGTGTACGCCTTGCCACCCCAGTCCTTCGACACCTCGTCGACGAACTTCTGGCCATAGCCGGCGGAACCGCGCGGATTGACGATGATCACGCCAAAGCCCGGCGCGGCGAACATCTGGTAGTTCCACCGGGAGTGCCAGTTGTCGAGCCACTCGCCTTGTGGACCGCCGTGGATCAGCACCACGCCCGGAAAGGTCTTTGCCTGGTCCCACTGCGGCGGCTTCAAGATGAACCCTTGCACGCTGTCGCCTCCGGCGCCGGCGTACCAGAACTCTTCCAACGGGTAGAGCTTGAGGCGGGCGACCAGCGCGTCGTTCACGTGCGAGACCTGCTTGACTTGCGCCATGCCACGGGGTCCCAACGACCCGACATAGACCTCGGCCGGATGATCGGCGGCGTCGCGCATCCAGACCATCGTGTGGCCGTCTGACGACAACGTGAATGCGGCGTTGTTGTGATCAGCCACGAGCAGCGTCGGCGTACCGCCGGTCACGGGGACGCGATAGATCTTGGTGCGGCTCTTGTCGACCGTGCCGATCACCAACGCGCTGTCCGGCGTGAACTCGTAGGCGTCGGCGTTGCGATCCCACGACGGGAGCAGCTCGGCCGCGTGATTCGTCTGGCGGTTGTAGAGCATGAGCCGCCAGCGGTCGGACTCGAATCCCGCGCGGGCCTGTGATTGATAGGCGATGTAGCGACCATCCGGCGAGTACACCGGGTTGTCGTCGGCGCCGTGGTTGTCGCGCGTGATGTCGGTGATCTGTCCGCCCGTCACCGGGACCGTGTACACATCGACGTTCGTTGACCAGGCATCCGATACGCCCTGGTCTTTGGCGCTGAACGCCAGCTCTTTGCTATCGGGCGAGAAGGCGTAGCCTTCGCTTCCGCCGAACGGGCCTGGCGGGACATCGTATGGAGCGCCCGGCGTGAGATCCGAGGGCGTGCCGCCGTCCGGCGATACGACGAAGAGGTGGGCACGCGTGCCGTCGTCCCACGCGTTCCAATGGCGATAGAGCAGGTGATCGGCGATATGCGCTTTCACCGGGCTCGCGTCGGTTGCCTTTGCCGTTTTCGCGTTGCACGCGTCGTCCATGCACGTTGGATAGACACGCGACGTGAACGCGATCTTGGCGCCGTCCGGCGACCACTTCGGGCCTGTGGCCTCGCCCGTCAACTTGGTGATTTGGTTGCGCGCGGCGCCTTCGGCGCTCGCGATCCAGAGTTGGCCGCCCGCGATATACGCGACTCGCCGGCCATCCGGTGACCAGCGCGCCTCGGTCGCTTTCGTCGTGTCATCCGGGCAGCGGCGCGTCGAGCCTCCGGAGGAGGAGATTCGCCAGGTGAACGACGCCCGCTTGTTCGTCGAGAGGTCGGCCGTGGTGACCGTGTACAACACCGTGTGGCCATCGGGCGAGATCTGCGGCTCGGAGACCGCGCCGACCGCGGAGAACTCGTCGAACGTTATCGGATGCTGATCGCTCGTCAGGGCGAGGGACAGGAGCGCCGAGGTGCCGAGAGCCAGCAGTCGCATAGCGCGCATATCACTGGGTGATGGGGAGTCCGTCGAGATTCCGATCCTGCACCGGGCCGACATGCGTCGCGCGAAGCGGCGCCTCGATCGCGGCGCGGTCGCCGACGACAACGATGACCACGTGCGTGGGATCGACATACGCCCGCGCCACGCGCTGCACGTCGGCGCGCGTGACCGCGGCGATGTGCGCCTGGTAGGTGTTATAGAAGTCGAGCGGCAAATGATAGACGGCGACCGGCACCAGTTGCCCGGCGATGTCGCGCGAGGTCTCGAGCTCGCCGGGCAGTTGCAGCTCGAGATAGCGCTTCGCCTTCCGCAACTCGGCCATTGGCACTGTATCGCGAATCGCATTGAGCTCGTGCATGAACTGCAACAGCGATGAGTCCGTTTTCGTCGCCACCACCTCGGCCTCGGCGAGGAACGGACCCGGGTTGCGCCGCATGCCGAACCCCGAGAATGCGCCGTACGTATAGGCGTGCGTTTCGCGAAGGTTCTCGTTCAGCCGGCTGGTAAACGCGCCGCCGAGGATCGTGTTCATGACGTCGATCGGGAAGTAATCGGGTGTCGACCGCGCGACCGCTACGAGCCCAAGCGAATCGACGATTGCGGCGCGTCGTGCTTGTCGATCACGTAGATCGTGGTCGCCGCCTTGGCCGGCGGAGATGGTGGGGGGACCGGATCCGCGTTGGGGTCGCCGCGCTTCCAGCCGCCGAATAGCTCCTTGGCTTTGGCGTCGACCGCGTCCACGGTGACATCGCCGACGACGATCAACGTCGCGTTCCCGGCGGCGAAAGTCGCGTCGTAGAAGCCGCGGACGTCCTTGGTCGTGATCGCGCCGACCGACTGTTCGCTTCCGAGCGAGGGGCGGCCGTAGGGGTGATCGGGGCCGAAGAGGATCGTCGCGAGTGCGCGGTCGGCCACTTCCGGGGCGCGGTCGGAGAGCTCGACGAGATCGGTGAGGCGTTCACGCTTGACCCGCGCAAACTCGGAGTCCGGGAATGCGGAATGCAACACGACGTCGGCGAAGAGTGACCAGGCACTGTCGAGCGTCGCGGTCGGAACGTGGAGCGACACCACCGTGTGATCCCACGAGGATCCGGCGTCGAGCGACGCGCCGAGGGTCGCGGTCTGCGCGGCAATGTCCGCGGCGGATCGCGTCGGCGTGCCGCGGGTGAGCATGCTCGCGACCAGGGTGGCGACGCCCGACTTGCCTGTGGGGTCGGCTTCCGGGCCCGTGCCAAGCACCAGTACGGCATCGACGAGCGGGATCTCGTGGCGTTCTACGACCAGGAGTCGCATCCCGTTTGGCAGGTTCCGCTCGTGAATCGGCGGGAGCGAGATCTTGGGTGGCGGGCCGAGCGTTGGCGGTGTGGTCCGGCCTGCGGGCGCCGTGGCCTGCGCATGTGCGGCGGCGGCGGCCAATACCATCACGAGTGGTAGGCGTGTCATGCTTGCGGGACCACGGTGAGCATCACCTTGTGAGCGCCGATATACGTGCGAGCGACGCGCTGGATATCCGCAAGCGTTACGTGCTCATAGCGTTCGAGATCTTGTGACACGTAGTCAGGCGTGCCGACCACGTAGTCGTAGTAGGCCAGCTGGTCGGAGCGCTCGGTGACGCCGGCAAGTCGATCGAGCATGGCTGTACGCTGAACGTTTCTGGCGCGCGTTAGCTCGGCATCCGTCACGCCACTCTCGACGACTCGCGACAGCTCGGCTTGCAATACCGAGTCCACCGCGGTGGTTGAGATATTCGGTTTCGGGGTGACGACGACCGTGAACAGGCCCTCGAGACGAAAGTCTTGGTTTTGTGCACCGACGTCCTGTGCCAATTGGCGGTCGTGCACCAGTGTCGTGTAGAGGCGAGACGCATTGTCGCCGGCCAGGATATACGCGAGGAGATCGAGCGCCGCATCGTCCGGGCTGTAGACCTTCACGCCGTGCCATGCGTAGTACACGCGCGGCAGTTGGACGCGGTCCTGGAGGGTCAGCGTCGTATCATGCGCAAGCGTGAACGGCGCGACGGTCGGACGAGTCGGGGCCACGGAGCCGCGTGGGATGGATCCGAAATCGGCGGCGATCCAATGTTTCGCCGAGTCTGGAGCGAAGTCACCGACGACAACCAGGGTCGCGTTGTTCGGTGCGTAATACGTTTTGAAGAACGTCTGGACATCGCTCAGCGACGCTGCCGATAGATCTGTCATCGAGCCGATCACAGACCAGGAATACGGGTCGGCGGACGGGTAGAGCGCGGCCAGAATGGTCTCGTTGGCACGACCGTAGGGCGCGTTGTCGATGCGCTGGCGTCGCTCGTTCTTCACGACGTCGCGCTGCACGTCGACGCGCGCGAGCGTCATCGTCGGCAGGAGCCAACCCATGCGGTCGGCGTCGAGCCAGAGCGCGAGCGGGAGCGCGTTCGACGGCATCCACTCGTAGAAGCTCGTGACGTCGTGGGTCGTGTAGGCGTTGTTGTTCGCGCCGGCCGCTTCGAGCCACTGGTCGAACTTGCCCAGGGGCACGTGCTCGGAGCCCATGAACATGATGTGCTCGAACAGGTGGGCGAACCCCGTCCGGCCGGCGCGTTCATCGGCCGAGCCGACGTGGTACTCGATGCGGACCGCGACGACGGGGGCCGAGTGGTCGGGTTGCAGGACGACTGTGAGGCCGTTCGGGAGCGTGTAGCGTTCGATGGCCAACCGGGGCATCTGGGCCCCGGCAGTTGTGCACAGCGCGGCGAGGGCCGCGACGACCGTTCTCACGTTGTCGGCGGGTTGAATCCGGCGTGTTGGGCTTCGATCCAGGAACGGTGATAGTTCGGATCTTCGATGGGGATCGCGGCCTTCGCCACACGCAATGGACGAAACGAGTCCATCATGACGGCGAGCTCGTTTGTGTACTTGGCCCCGATACTCGCCTCGGCCCGTCCCGGATGTGGACCGTGGGGAATCCCGTCCGGGTGATGGGTAACGCTGCCGAACTCAATGCCCTTCCGGCTCATGAACTCGCTCGACGCGTAGTACAGCACCTCGTCGGAGTCGACGTTGCTGTGATTGTACGGGGCCGGGACGGCGTTCGGATCGAAATCAAATGGTCTTGGGCAGAACGAGCAGACCACGAAGCCGTCGCCCTGGAACGTCTGGTGCACCGGGGGCGGCTGATGGACACGGCCGACGATCGGCTCGAAGTCCATGATGTTGAAGGCCCAGGGATAGAAATAGCCATCCCAGCCGACGACATCGAACGGGTGGTGATCGAGGATCAATTCGTTAATGCCGTTGTATTGCTTGACCAGCAAACGAAAATCGCCCATTTCGTCGTGCGAACGGAGGATCTCGGGGCGACGTATGTCGCGTTCCGAGTAGGGGGCGCCCTCGATCAACTGGCCGAACTCGTTGCGATAGCGCTTGGGCCAGCGGATGTGACCGCGGGACTCGATGACGAGCAGCTTGGTAGGGCCCGCGCTCATGTCGAGCTTGTACCGATGCAGGATCCCGCGATGAATTACGAGATAGTCGCCTTCGTGATACGGGAGGTCGCCGTATACGCTCTCCAGCGTGCCGGCGCCCTTGCTGACGTAGACCAGCTCATCGCCTTGGGCGTTGCGATAGAAATGCGGGTCTTGCTCGTCCGGCTCGACGTAGAGCATCGCGACGTCGGCGTTGAACAGGAGCGGGATCCGATCGAGTGTGGGGCTGCCGCCTTTTTTCACGTGACCCGTGAGGAAATGGCGGTGGCGCAGCGTTTCGTCCGGGTCGGGTTCGTACGAGATCTCGCGCACGCGCCGGACGGACTTGACGGTCGTCGGAGGGTGCGTGTGGTACAGGAGCGACGAGGTGCCGACGAAGCCCTCGTGGCCCATGAGCTCCTCGGCGTACAGTCCGCCGTTCGGCTTGCGGATGGCGGTGTGGCGTT
>Ga0210387_10003699_pt1 | contig 11759 bp, 9 predicted proteins | sample IncBWC7OmetaG_FD_160108 | JGI IMG/M metagenome (GOLD analysis project Ga0210387, IMG submission 160108) | Forest soil microbial communities from Barre Woods Harvard Forest LTER site, Petersham, Massachusetts, United States - Inc-BW-C-7-O ... | reverse complement strand
GCAAACGGCGCAAACGCTGCCATCAAAGTGCCGCTGCAGATCTTCGGTGTCATTGAATTTGACGAAGCTCACTCCGGGCAGCAGGGGCGCGAACGGATCGCGATATTTCGCCTGGCCCGTGGTGGCCAGCGAACCGAAGGTCCGTCCATGAAATGAATTGTCGAGCGCAAGAATCCGCCATTTCGGCTTGTGACCATTGCTGTTCTGCACCCGCGCATAAGAGCGAGCGAGCTTGAGTGCTCCTTCCCATGCTTCGGTCCCACTGTTGCAGAAGAAAGCCCGATCGAGCCCTGAAATCCTCGTCAATCGCGCGCCAAGCTCGGCTTGATATTCGTGGAAAAACAAATTCGAGGTGTGAATCAGACGGCCAGCTTGGCGTTTCAAGGCTGCCTGGATCACAGGATGCGTATGACCGAGCGCGTTCACGCCGATTCCGCTCAGGAAATCGAGATAGCGGCGCCCGCAGGAATCCCAGAGATAAACGCCGCGTCCGCGTACGAACAAAACCTTGTGGCGATCATAGGTCGGCAACAGCAGTTTCTGTTCGGAACGAATGACCGAGGCAAGACTCATGCGCAGGTCACCTCCGTTCCGCAAGACAGCTTCGCGAAGTAGAACTGAGACAACACTTCGGCTTGCGCGGCTGGGAGAATGCGAACTCTCCCCACACCTTTATTCAAGGCCTGACTACAGGCTTCGAGCTTGGGAAGCATTCCGCCCACGACTACGAAATCGGCAACGAGAGTTCCCACTTCTTTGGTGGTGAGCCAAGGAATCACTGCGCCGGCAGCATCTTTTACTCCGGGCACATCAGTGAGGAAAATGAGTGAGTCCGCATGACAGGCAGCGGCGCAGGCTGCGGCCATCTGATCGGCATTGATGTTGTAATATTCGCCGTCGATACCGAGGGCTAGCGAAGCCAGAACCGGGATGCCTCCCTGGCTCCAAATCGCGTCCAGCCAGCGCGGATCAGCCGCGCAAATCTCGCCGACGAAGCCGAGGTCACCGCCGACTAACTGTTTCTTGCGGGCGCGGAAGGCAGCACCATCGCCGCCGCAAAGACCGACGGCTGGCAGCCCGGCCGCGATGATCGCCGCAACCAAGCTTTTGTTCACGATTCCAGCCAGGACCATTAAAGCGATGTCGCGAGTCTCGCCATCCGTGATTCGAAGCCCATTTACAAACTCACTCTGCTTGCCGAAAAGTTTGAGGGCGCGGGTGAGCGCGCTCCCGCCGCCGTGCACGACAGCGACGCGGTGGCCGTCGCCGGCCAACTCCACGATTCCCCGTGCGCATTTGCGTAATGTGGTTTTGTCCTCGAGCGCTGCCCCGCCGATTTTAACTATGATTTTCACTGCAGCCCCTCTTCTTCTTTCCACCCGTACATCAGATTCATGTTCTGGACCGCCTGCCCGGCGGCTCCCTTGAGCAGGTTGTCCACACACGAGACCAGAACCAGCCGCTGGCCATCGTCCGCGAGGCAAAAACCGAGGTCGCAGTAATTGGTGTGCAGAGAAAACTGGATCTGCGGGAGTTGTGGGTTGGCAAAAACCCGCACCCAAGGCTTGCCCGCATAAAAGTCGCGGAAGCAGGACTCGACTTCCGCCGCGACCATCGGGCCATTCAGGCAGACGTACACCGTCGAAAGAATTCCTCGCGGAATCGGCAACAGATGCGGCGCAAAAGTCAGTTCACCTGAATTCAGCTTCAACTGCTCCACGATTTCTCCCACGTGGCGATGTCCAAACACTGAGTAGGCGGAAAGATTGTCTGCCACCGAAACAAAATGGGTGCGCGCATTTGGTTCCTTGCCCGCCCCTGACACACCAGACTTCGAATCAGATATGATCCCGCGCTGCCGGTCGACGATGCCAGCATTCAACAACGGCGCAAGGGCCAGAATCACGGAGGTCGCATAACATCCGGGGTTCGCCACTAAAGCCGCGCTCTCGATACGGTCCGCATTTAGTTCCGGCAGCCCATAAACCGCATTCTCTGTGAGTTCGGCTGCGGTCACCGTGTCGGCGTCGTGAAAGTCGTAAACCGCACGATGTTGAGCTAGCTTGAGCCGCCAGGCTCCGCTTAAATCGATTACGCGAAATCCTCGCGCCATGGCTTTCGGTACCAGTGAACGAGAGGTCTCGTGAGGGGTGGCAAGAAAAAGAAGTTCCACACCCTGCTGCTTCAGGCTGTCCCATGAAAGCGGCTGCAAAGGATAGCCTCCGTTTCCGGAAAAGGCAGGGAACATGTCCGCGAGATTCTCAGCTTGACTGCCATTCTCGCGACTGAGCAACATGGGCTTGTCTAATTGAGGATGATGCAGAAGGAGCCGCGTCAATTCGAGACCCGAATAGCCGGTTGCTCCCACGACCGCAGTCTTGAGTTTCGCGGGGATCATGCGAGCATCTCCTGAATGCGCGCGGCCAGTTTGTTGGCGTCTTTATTGTCTGGACAAACAATCAAAATGGTGTCGTCTCCCGCGACGGTACCGACGGCTTCCGGCCAGCTTTCGTCGTCCAAAGCCGCAGCCACAGGCTGGGCGCTGCCTACGCTGGTCTTAAGAACCAAAAGATTCTGGGCCACGCGCACTTCAAGAACAAACTCCCGGACCAGGCGCGACACCGGGGGCAAGGGCGGAGAAGAATGGCCGTCGCCCTGAGACAACGCGTATCCCTGCGCGGTCTTGCTGAGACCCAGGTCGCGGATGTCACGCGAGAGCGTGGCCTGGCCGACCTTGATTCCACGCTTGCGCAGAGCCTTCTGCAGGTCGTCCTGGCTTGCCACCAGCGCGTGCTTCAGCAATTCCAAGATGGCCCGCTGCCTCAGGGTCTTATTCATTGTGCATATTTATTCATGATGATGAATAACTATGCATAGCATATAAACATTCGGGAAAGAGTGTCAAGCGGAAAGAGAAATACATAGCAGGGACGGCCCGGCTGAAGGCGAGGCTGTTGTGGCAGCTTGGTCGCCGCCTTAGCGGAAGGAATCTATTCCACGCTCAGTGTGAAGCTGACGCTGTGCTTGAGTGATCCGCTGGCTGCTGTCACAACTACGGTGTAGGTGCCAGCCGGGGTCGGCGTAGATGGCGGAGGCGCTGGAGGCGTAGGCGTGGTGCTCGTGCCACTGCTGCCGCCTCCACAGCCGACACCGGTGACCATCAACGCGCAAAACAATACGGCCAGTAGATTGAGCGACCTTCTTTGTTTGACGGGGACGCCGAGCCAGATCAAGCCCGCGAGGCCAACGCCCAGCGTGGCCCACAAAACCGGCCGAGGAGTGGACCCAGGCTTGAGCAGGGCGCTCGATGGTGCGGTGGTGGTAACCGTCAGCGTCGTCTGGCCACCGCCGACAACCGAACTGGGGCTGAACTTGCAAGCGGCGCCCTTTGGCAAGCCCGAGCAGGAACTCGAGCTAAAAGCGATGGTCCCATCATAGCCGTCTTCGGAGCCGATGGTCAGAGTCAAACTCCCGGACGATCCGGGAGCCGTGATGGCCATTACAGTCGGGGCTGGAGCAAGAAAGAAATCGCTTTGCAATGTGATTTTTGTTGACGACGACGTCGACGACAGGTAGTTGGTGTCTCCTTGATACACCGCCTTGACGGTGTAGGATCCGTTGGCCAAGGTGGCATCCAGGTAGCTGGCGATTGAATTGGCGCCCTCCAGCGCGCCGGACGGAGAAATGACGGCTAGAGATGAAGAATCCGCGGGCGCGCTCCCCACCGCGGTGCCATTGATGAAAAATGTGACCGTGCCAGTCGGCGGGTTGCCGCCGCTGTTCGTGTTCACGATTGCGTTGAGAGCTGTTCCTTGCAACTGCGGGTCGGAACTCAGAAAGGAGGTTGTGGTGGGAGCTTGTGTAATCGTGAAATCCACGGGCGACGACGTGCTGGAATTAAAGCTTGAGTCGCCATGATACATCGCGGTAACCGAGTGTGCTCCGGGCGCGAGCGTGAATAACCCAGTTGGCTGCCCTCCAATGGGACTGTTCAGGAAGTTCGGTGTGGCTACATTGCCTTGATTGTTCAGCGGGAGCTGAGTCAAGCTATGGATGTTATCAATAAAGTTGACGTTTCCGGTTGGCGTACCGTTTCCGGACTGGCCCGTTACATCCGCGCGGAGATAGACGAAGCTTCCGTAAGGTCCGCCAGTGAACGGGATGAAGTTGAAGTTCGAATTCAGCGTGAGTGCGCCGAGCGTAGTGGTGCTGTTCTCAGCTGTCACCATAATTGTCGGCGTTGGCACCGAGGTACTAGGCGCATATGTGCCGTCTCCCCCGTATCGGGCGGTGACCGTATAGGTACCGCCGGGAAGAGAGTTTATAGTTGAGGAAACCGAGCCACTGCTTAGGGTGAAAACTCCCGGTCCTTGGTTGTTGCTGGTCAGCAAGGAGATGTCGCCGGTCGGAGTTCCCGTGCCAGTCTTAGGAACGACCGTACTACTAACATCGACAGACTGGCCGTGAGTGATCGTGGTCGGGCTCAGCGTTAGAGTAGTCGTGGTCGGTCTAAAGGTCACAGTGTTCCATTTGTTCACTAGATTGGTTATGTTTACCGAGCCCAACCCAGTCGCTAGGTCATAACCCACGCCACTCTGGTATTGCGCACTTGGCTCTCCGTAGTTTTTCTCCCCCGGGACGGCATTGTTGCCAACCGTGACATCGTTGAAGATGCAGGTACTGGCGGGGAGGCCAGAGGTGTTAGATGCGTTGCAGCTTGACAGTTTCTCAGCAGCCGCCAACTTGTAAAGCACGTAAGCCGCCTGGCCCTGCGGTCCCTTCATCTGCTGGTCTACCAGCGCCATGATTCCCGCAAAAGCGGGTGTGGAGGCAGATGTCCCGGAAACTGCGGCAAAGAAAATGAAACCCTGAGAATCAGGAGTGCATGAATTGTCGAGGCAAAGCAAGTAGGGGTCGTGACCAGCCGCGGTCAACGAGATATCGGGTACATCGCGCTTACCATCGTTGGGGATACCCGACACACCGGCCTGCCAACCCGGCTTGGTGAAGAAAGAGCTGGCACCCCCTCCGCCGGCTGCTATGTTGGCGCTATCCCCGCATTGTTCCTTAGTGCAGCTCTCATTCCAGACATTTTCCGGGATGTACGACTTCGCAGAGGCAAGATCGCCGGGATCATTCGTGGTGTTCCAATACTTGCTATCTTGTCCGTCCTCGTTGAACATGGTACCGCCGACGGCAAGGTTAAATGGAGTGGCGGCCAGAATACTCACCGACACGGGCCCGGTGGCGACGGTTTCAAAGTTTGGATCATCACAGCCTTCCGCGCCGGCATCTCCAGTTGCCACAAGGTAGGTAATCCCCTGCGCGGCGGCTTGCTCGGCGAGCGTAGCATAGCCTTGGGCCTCGGTGCTGGTGTGGTCCGCCTCGCAGGAACCGAAGCTCTCGGTCATGATCTCGCCGAAGTTATTGTCGATAATATAGGCTTCGGAAAGGTCAACTCCGTCGGTGGTATTGGTCGTGGCGGAAACTACCGGGGCTATTTGTGCACCTTGTGCGACCGCGCCTGCCCAGGTTATGTCGAGAGTGGCTTCCGCCTCCTCGCCCCCGCCCAGGTCTCCAGGGTCGGGACCGTTCAAGGTGGATCCAGCAACGAACACTGGAAGTCCAAAGACCTGGAAGAATTGTCCCACATCGTTGCCGTTGGTATCGCTGCGCGCGACGATGGCGATTTTTTGACCAGAACCGTTGATGTTGGTAGTGTCGTAGAGAGGAGCGCTGTTGTAGATCGCTTCGTAGTCCGCCGGCCCCAACGCGTGCGCGGGTGGCGGCCCCGGAAATGTGACGTGGGGCTTTCCATCCTTCCCCTTCACCAACAGAGCCTGAATTCTCTGCTCTGCGACGTGGATCATCGGTTTCTTCAAGAAGTTGTGCAGGGTGTGCACGCCTGCGACCACCGGCGTCAACGCGGTAGGAATCTCGGGATCGTTGGCGTTCGCCCAGTGCTCCACTCCATTCACCACGTATTTGTGAATGGCAGTATGAAAAGCTTCCTGCACTTGGCTGGCTACGCCTGAGAACTCGATGATGTTCTTCCCTTTGGCGACGCTACCGATCTGGAATCCGTGCGACTGGAGCCAGGCCGTCACAGTCTGAATGTCCTGATCGGCGGGGCCAAATTGTTTGCCAAAGTTTTCCGGCGTGAGCCACTTGTGGTAATTCGCGGACGCTTTATCTTGCTGGTCGTCGAGCAGACTTAGCAATGCACTTTCTTGTGCAGGGCTGCGCTTGAGCACCAGCAGCATGCGATTCATCGGCAAGCTGGGCGGTGCTGCGCCACGATCATATTGCGGACGCGCCAAGGGGTCGGTATTGCCTTGCAATACCGTCCGTTTGGTCTCATCCACTCGTTGGATGATGAGCGGTGGAACCGGTGGCTGCTCCGCTGAAGTGGAAACGCCGAGGGCCAACCACACAAAGACAAGAGAGAACGGGATGGACAGACGCGTGGCAAGAATCCCCATAGAGCTTCTCCAAGAGTTAAGAGACTCAGTTCGACTGAACCGCTGCCCCCTCAGGCACGCTTCTTCGCCACCGCGGTTGCGCCAGCCAATGCGAATCGCAATCACAGACTTGCGAAGTCTGCGATTGCCGAATCGTGAATCGGCTGTCGGACGGACATAATAGCGCATAGGGCCCACTTTTGCAGCAGCGTTTCTGAGAAGAGGCGCGCCGCCACGAACGGGGACTGTGAAAACGATGGTGACTGGAATCACTGGGTGACGTGGAGCTTACTGAAGGGCGCTGACGACCCACCCAAACAAGCGGTTGGCTTGGTTTCCAACCACCTGCATGATGAACAGCAAAGCCAGCACGAGCCCCAGCATGGCAGCGTACTCGGGCAGTGCCTGCCCTTGTTCGGAGCGGAAGAGTTTTCCACCGAAGCGGTTAGTGTGTAGTTTCTTCACTGATTCACTGCCGACCACAAGTCCTGCTCTAGAATGCCGCCCTGGGGAGGACGCGCAAAAGGGCGAGATCAAGCATTCCAAGCCGCGTCGAGCATCAAACGCAACCGAACCGACCGACTACAGGTAATATGGTCTCGAAACCTAGGTGCTATGTCTATGGCACGAAAGTGGGGGAAGACGCTTTGACAGCGTCCGCAGCAGGCACCTCGGCGGGAAACAGGATTGGTGTAACTTGATTGCCATTCCTGAATCCTATCTAGAATTAGGGTCGGGGAGAGGTGTAACTGAATGAATTCACATACCGATAGCCGCAAATTCCGGGCCATGAACCGGCGTGAGCTACTAAAGCTGACGCCGCTGGTTGCGCTGGGTGCGTTTGCGATCCCCAAACTGCAGGCGCCGTTGTTAAAGGCCGGACTTGGTTTCAGCGATTGGGCGTCGGCGAGGCTGTTTCGTAGCGGCCACCTGGCGCCGACGTTCTCCGACTCCGAACTTACTCCGTTCAATAGGTTCCCCATCAACGATTATGACGTGGACGATCCGCAGGTGGACTTCGATCGCTGGACCCTCACCGTAAGCGGGGCGGTCCAGAAGCCGGGCGAGTACACTCTGGCACAAATCAGCCAATTACCAAGAATCACGCAGAACACCAAGCATGTTTGTGTAGAGGGGTGGGATGTGATCGGCCGTTTCGGCGGGGCGCGGCTTTCTGACTTCCTAACGGCGATTGGCGCCGACACGACGGCGCGATTTATTTACGTCGAGTGCGCCGATGATTATTACGAATCGCTGGATATGGCGACAGCACTGCATCCGCAGTCGCTGCTTTGCTACGAAATGTACGGCCAGCCGCTGACGCGGAGACATGGGGCACCGTTGCGTCTGACGCTGCCGACGAAAATTGGATACAAACAGGCCAAGTATTTGACCGATCTGAAAGTCACTAATGTGTTGGAGCGGGTGGGGTACTGGGAAGATCAGGGGTATTCGAGTTTCTATGGGTTGTAAGGCAAAGGTGAGGACATGGCGACACGAGCCATCGCAGTTGAGGATGTGAAAACCGGCGAAACCATCGAAGCCGTGTATGAGCACCCGTTCATCGTGCGATTTTGTCACTGGCTGAATGCAGTGGCGTTGTTCGTAATGGCGGGCAGTGGTTTGCAAATCTTCCGGGCGTTCCCCAGCTTCGGGGCGAAGATTCCGCAGAAGGATCTGCTGAATTGGCCCAAAGCCTTTGCCATAGGCGGCTGGCTGGGGGGTGCATTGCAGTGGCACCTAACCTTTATGTGGATCTATCTCGGCACCGGGCTGGTGTACTTGGGGTACCAGGTTTTCAGCGGCAACTACAAACAGGTTTTGTTCGCGCGCCGCGATCTGCCTGGAGTGTGGCCGATGGTTCGGCATTACTTCTTCTTTGGGCCCAAACCGCCGGTGAAGGAGGCGTACAACCCGCTACAAAAATATGCCTATACGACGGTGATCGGGCTGGCAGTGCTGTCGGTGGTGACCGGCCTGACGGTGTGGAAGCCGGTGCAGTTTTCCTGGCTGGGATGGATGATGGGGGGCTTCCACTGGGCACGGGTTTGGCACTTTGCGATCATGTGGGCAATTTTGGCGTTTGTGTTCGGGCATCTGGTGATGGTGGTGTTGCACGGCTGGAACAACTTCGTTTCCATGTTGACGGGATGGAAGAAAGATCCGGAATACCCGGTGGAGTAGGCAAGTGCGGTGAATGCGGTGAACTTCAGTTGCGGTGAAGGGAATGCCGGAAACAACAGCTTCGCTGGAAAATGCAGGCGAACCATGGAATGAAGAAGCGCTGATCCGGCGAATCCGGGAGGGCGAGCACGAGCTATTTTATGAACTCATCCGGCCGTATGAACGACGGGTGTACGCCGCGGCGCTGGCCATTTTGCGGAATGAAGCCGACGCCGAAGATGCCGCACAGGAGGCTGTGCTCAAGGCCTTTAAGCACATCCGGCAATTTCGGGCCGAGGCGCGATTCAGCACCTGGCTGATTCAGATCGCGGTCAACGAAGCCCGCATGCGGAGAAGGAAGCAACAGGCGGTGGTGATGGAACCGATGGTGAAGGAACAGGACGAAGACGGTCACTACACACCGCGGGATTTCGCCGACTGGAGAGAGATTCCTTCGGAGACGCTGGAGCGGGCCGAGGTCCGGCAAAAACTCGCGGAGGCATTGAATTCACTGGGACAGAAGTATCGCGAGGTTTTCATCCTGCGTGACATGCAGCAACTGAGTATCGAAGACACAGCCAAAGCTCTGGGTATCTCGGTGCCATCGGTAAAAACGCGCCTGCTGAGGGCGAGGTTGATGCTGCGCGATCTGCTGGCGCCGGGGCTGGGCGGGAGTTGGAGCAAGGCGCTGTCTTTTGCGAAGGGGAGCAAGCCATGGTAGTGCGCTGTGAAGAGGTGTGGCGTGAGGTTTCGAATTTCCTCGACGGTGAGTTGGCCCCGGGGATGCACGCCACCATGGAAGATCACTTCCGAGGATGTAAACAGTGCACGGCGGTCTTGGAGGGTGCAAGAAATGTGATCCGACTCTATGGCGACGAACGGATGCTGGAAGTGCCGATGGGATTCAGCCAGCGACTACATCGTAGGCTGGAAGAAGGCATCCCCCGGCGGCGGGGGAATGCCTTCGGATGGATGATGGCGCTCGGGTTCGCCGCCTTGGTGCTGCTCAGCTTCGAGGTGGGGAATTCCTCACAAGCTACTACTGCGTTGGATTTGCGCTCGGACATGGCTCGATCGGGAGTTCACATTCCGGCGGACCTCGTGGTGGTAGCGGTCAGTGATGGCAAGATATTTCATGTACCCGGTTGTCGCTTTATCCACGATAAGGACAAGCTACAGACGATGACCGCCGGCGAAGCTCTCCGGGAAGGTTATGTGCCTTGCGTGCGTTGCTTGAAGAAGTATCTGAGTGAGGGTCAGAGGGCCACGCAGAGTGAAGGACAAACCGCCCAACTGGAGCAGGACCCGGAGTAAAGATCAAGGAAATGGGTGTAAACAGGTGTGGTTTTGGCGGGAACAGCTGCCGCCTTAAATCCCGATAGCAGCAAACAATATCGGTGTAGCACAGTCAGCTTGCACAGGGTCGCTGCTACCCCGAAACGGCCAATCCGGCGATAAGCGCGACTATTGCTTGGGCGTGGAGTCGTCTTTCTTCATCGTGTCCTGCCGGATGAAGTGTTCTTACTAATTGGTATAGGCCGCGTGTCCGACAGTCTTTTTTCGGCACCAGCGGTACATGTCTGAGCGTCACCTACTTCCGGGAGGCCTCTCTCACTAGACTGTGATCTAATCAACCGCGAGCCGTCCCCAACGGCTCCGAAGTATGCATTTGGAACCGGTTGAGTTTGTTCACCTGAAATTCCCCAGATAGAAAGCGGGCCAGCATTCTGGTCGGGCACGGCGGCGTGGCAAGTTGACGAACGCAATCAAGCAGCAGTTCCTGAAATTGGTATTTACAGCAGCGGGGTTGTTGGGGGCGCTCCACGCCTCGAATTTGCCAACCCCGCCGCTGTCTCTTCCTGATCATGCCCGCTATGTTTTCGAAAAGGTGGGAGAAGATCTCGGCCTAGGGACGATCACTCCGGTGTATTTATTCCAGGATCACCAGGGTTTCATTTGGGTCGCAAGTATGAGCGGCCTGCTGCGTTATGACGGAGCGCGTGCCCTGAAGTTTGGTCCCGAGCAGGGGATCTCAAGGGCCATCATCGAGGAAATCACCGAAGGCGCTGACGGCCGGATCTGGGTAGTGAGCCGCGACGGGTTGGCGGTGCAGAGCGGTCCGGGGTTTGTTCCCGTGGCTCTGCCATCCGGGATTCATTCGGTCGCTACCTACCAACCCATGGTCGTGAAACCTGAGGGCATTTACCTGGCGACTGACAGCGGCCTATGGATAGTCACGACTGACACGGGATTTTCAATGACGCTGAAACAGCAGATTTTTCCGGGGCGGGAAGTAGGACTGGTGCACGGCGGAAGTGATGGTAGAGTCTGGTTTACGTTGGGCAGTCGCGTGGGCTGGTTGGACCACGCCATCCGACCACACTTCCTGCCGACACAAAAGGAAGTTCCCAATGAACCGATGATCGCGCTCTTGCAAGACGGGAAACGGCGGGTTTGGTTACGAACCTCACGGCACTTGCTGCGGCTTGACCCAGGGGCCGAGCAGTTTGTCGCAGATGCTCCCGATCTGCCTCCAGCCAACGACGTGGGTGTGCCTGCAATCGATGGCCACGGGCGGCTGATGATTCCGACGATTTCTGGCTTGTTCCTGCATTATGACGACCATTGGGATGTGATCGACAAGCGCAGGGGCACGGCGGCCAACTCGATGTTTTCCGCAATTCAAGATCGCGAGGGAACTTACTGGCTGGGGCTAGGAGGCAATGGAATCGAGCGCTGGCAGGGCGAAGGACGCTGGTCGGGATGGACCGATGCGGAAGGACTGCCGGACAACGTGGTGTGGGCAGAACTGCGTGACTACCAGCAGCGGCTGTGGGTGGGGACCAATGATGGAGTCGCGATGTGGGACGCAGACCAACGTCGCTTTCGCGTGTGGAGACAGAAGGATGGTTTGAACGGTTCGATGGCCAGGACGCTGGCAGTGGCCGCGGACGGTTCGATCTGGGTTTTGTGCCATCCGGGTGGTCTTACACGGTTTGATCCTCGCACTCTGCGACCGGAAAGAGTGAGTACGGCGTGGCCTGATATCACATGGGTCGGTCCTGGGCCGGACGCCCGGCTTTGGATTTCAGGCCCCCATTTCTTGCAGGCGCTGGAGAGCACCGCCGCGCCTTT
>Ga0210387_10003698_pt1 | contig 11762 bp, 13 predicted proteins | sample IncBWC7OmetaG_FD_160108 | JGI IMG/M metagenome (GOLD analysis project Ga0210387, IMG submission 160108) | Forest soil microbial communities from Barre Woods Harvard Forest LTER site, Petersham, Massachusetts, United States - Inc-BW-C-7-O ... | reverse complement strand
GACGAAGACATACGCCGAGTCCTTGTATTCGTTATGCCATGATGCTCCGCTAACACCTAATTCGAGCTCGAGCTGGTTGATTGTGTTGATTTCCTTCACAACACTGAACAAAAGATATCATTAGAAAGACAAGTTCAACTCGAAGGAAAGACGAACTTCATGGTAGCGAAAAGAGAAGTGTATTCCCACGGCCGTTGGACGCCTGAAAAAAAGAAAACTGATTTTGACATACACCGAAATGCCTTCCTTCTCGCTGCCCCCCATTAACGACAATCCAGACGGTGGGTGGGGACCGTCCTCCTCAAATCTTCCCGATCAATTCAAGTTCAAGGACATTCCTTACGCTCCGTACTCAAAATCGGATAAACTCGGCAGATTCGCTGACTGGAACGACTCTACTGACAGCCGTCAATCTGCTATTGGCCTTCCATCCACACAAACTAGTCGTGGAGGTGGACCTGGTGGGCGTAGAAGAGACGGGAATCAGGCCTTTGGAAGTGGAACTGCAAGCGCTTTCGCTTATTTCCATGTCGAGGATGAATCATCGTTCTCCCTCGTTGATAATAAGGCAGCTCCACCTCGTAGAGGAAGCGCGTTCCCTCGAGGAAGAGGAGGTACTACCAGAGGTGGTGCGGTGTATTCCAGAGGCGGTATTCAAAGAGGTCGCGGTGGATTTAATGCTGGACGAGGAGGCAACCAACGCGGTGGAAGGAGGGGCTGGAGAGATTGGGAAAAGGTTTGCCCTTCCTCATATGCGTATAAATTTAGTTGCTGAACTATTCTACAATACAGAACAATCGTACTCGCGAGTCTTCCGTGGTCATATCTCCTCAGTGGTCGATGCTAGAGGAGATCGAGTTCCACCGCCTTGCCAAATTACGACTGGAAGTGGATGAACCAGAGGAATTGTGGGTCTCCAAAAAAGTCAATTTATTGCTTTTACTTATTACTATACATACAGAGATTCATACGGACGACTTTTCGCATATGACAAATCCTACGACCGCGTGACAACCAAAACCGAACGACCTCTTCAGCTAGTCGACCGTATCAAATACAACACAACTACATCTGACGACCCTGTGATTCAGCAGGTAAATTTCATGTTCCGTTCTCTGTTCAAGTATCTAATCCTCTTCTACACAGCTGGCTAGCAAAAATACTGCCACAGTTTACACCACAGATGTTATTCTCAGTGTCCTTATGTGCGCCCCAAGGTCTGTCTATCCTTGGGATATCGTGATTGTCCGAGAGGGCAACAACCTCTTCTTCGACAAACGTGACGGTGGTCCCTTTGACACTGTCACCGTCAATGAAAATGCCTCAGACCCGCCTCAGGACCCAACTCCCCCAAATCCAAACAACCCTAGCGAAAAAATCGCAGTCCCAGAGGTTCTTTCGATCAACTCTGCGACATCGCTCTCCCTTGAAGCGACTTATATCAACCAAAATTTTGGATTCCAATCCGTTATAGAATCTCCCGCTCCCCCTGCCGTGGATTTCGCCCATGCTAATCCTTTCTATGGCCCCGACGAAACGGAGCCACTGGCATCGTGTGGGTACCGTTATCGCGTCTTTGACCTTGGCATCACCGAGAACGAGGACGTCAAGATTTGCATTCGAACTGAGGTGGATGCATACTCCCCCGGTCAAGGCAATCCTCGTGATGGTCATGGTCTGGTCACGATTCGTGCTCTCAATGAATTTGACCCACGGGCACAGGGCGCTGGTGGGGCGCCTGATTGGCGATCCAAACTGGATTCTCAACGCGGCGCAGTTGTTGCCACAGAAATGAAGAACAACAGCTGTAAACTCGCCAAATGGACAGTTCAGAGTGTCCTTGCTGGTGCTGATCTCATGAAAATAGGGTATGTGTTCTCTTCGCGTCTTTCTTCGTCTCACTCATCTCGTCCACGCCTGTTGCACAACGATACTTACACACAGGTACATCTCTCGCGCCAATCCCCGCGATAACACACGCCATGTTATCTTGAGTACCGCGTCGATGCGTCCCACAGACTTTGCAGCTCAATTGAATGTCTCATTAGCAAATGGATGGGGTATCGTACGAACCGTCACTGATCTCTGCATGAAGATGCCTGAGGGCAAGTATGTTTTGGTAAAAGATCCTAATAAGGTGGGCAATTGTCATTACCGAACTGCCGTCTTCTTTAAGCCATATGCGTCGTGTCAATCGTTTTCATCATATTTACTATTTGAATCTTTATTTGTACAGCCGGTGATCCGACTTTATGCCGTTCCATTGGCGGCATTCACGGGCGAAGACGAAGACGGGGAAGGGTTCGAGGACGAGCAGGAGTCTGGGGTTTGAAGGTATTTACTAGTATCATCTACATTTGCATTATGAGATCGTATTGCAATGTCTATGGTCACAACATTCGGCCTTGGGCAGTTAATCCAACGCCTTTAGATCGCTATCTTTGGGAGCTCAATAGGGTCTCCACCGCTCCTTCGATATTGGGGCTGATGGCCAGCGTGAGGCGAATGAGTATATCATAGGCAAATCTAGATAAAACGTAAGCATACCTCCGTTGCAACGCTCCGACCACTACGTCTCGCGGGATGTCAGGAAACATGTTTGTCAGCTGAGTGATCTCGGCATCGGTTGGTACGCGTATACCAGCATTGGCCCGGTCGGTCCTGCCTGTCAACTCATCCACCCACTCTCGCACGACCGACGCGCCAGTCCCCCCTCCCTCGTCGCTATTAGCATTGCGACCTCTAGGCGTTACTGAGGAAGCAGACGTCCTCGCAGTCGTGACAATTTCGTCATTTTGATTCAGGGATGTCGACGATCCGTTATTTGAAGTTGAGGATGTCCCAGAGTCATCCGGAAGTGCACGATTGGAACGGCGTGGTGGACGAATCGCGCCAATGAGTGGCAGCAGAAAACGTACGGAGAAACCAACAACAGATGATGGTATACGGTATGCCTTGATATTTGCCAAGTCAGAGCGATATATCTGGCCTGAAAGAATGCCGATGATGGCCACAGCTGCTGATCCTGGTAGGTGACTAATGGCCAACTGTATTGTTCATGTTAAATCACGGACTTCAGTGACATGAAGGTCAGAATCATACTTGGAGCCCAAGTACGTAGATAAAACTCTTGTTGTTAAGGGGGAGACCAAATATGCGAAATTGATACACCGAGGGAACGATTCTGGAGAATTGATAGAGGATGCTGAAGATCAGGGTCGATGGGCCGGAAGAAATGTAGTTTAGGCCGACGCGGTGAAACAACAGAAGGGAAATGAATTCCAAGATGGTAGCCAGTAGTGTTGAGACCAGAGCAAATGACTATGAGGATACATGTTATTATGGCTTAAATTATGCGCCCATGTCAATGCTCCTCCGGACTTACCGCAAACTTGACGCTACCAAACTGGCGTTCGATTTGGACGCCGACTTTGTAGAGAACCAACTCCGCAACGAATAAGTCACTAGAGTTTGAGAATGCCAGGTGGTGAACACCCAACCGCCAATACTGAGGATTGGAAGATCTGATTCAGGTTTGGTTTGGTTCGTGATCAAGAGACACTTGGGACGTTACTTGGTAATGTCTGGATATGTGCGGAGAAAGCTGAATACGTAATCAATCCATGAGAGGATAAAAATAAGAGCTACTGCTGGACTGACTTGAAGGTGAAAGTAGTGCTTCACGTCGAACAGACCGACGAGAATGGACGTAAGGGCACAGCCCACCATGAGCCCTACAGAAAAGAAGTTAAAAATCCTTGCATGTACGGAATTCGGAAAGTGTATTCGTTTGAACGTCAACTCACCTTTGGAAACAGGAGCATACTCGAAAGACATGAAGTCAGTCAAAAATACAATATCTTTCAAGTTTACACTTGCGCCACGTGTCGTGTGGGCTCTTGTAATCACGTGACAATCTTAGGCTAAACCGACGTCTCACTGGAATATGAATCTTCTCTGAATGTGCGTCTCCACATTCATATGCACCTAGATGTTTCCTCTTCTTAACCCTGTTTCAGTCGATATTGGCCTTGTGTCGTTGGGGCCTCTTGCCACATGGAGTACTCTACAGATACACCAACGTTTGCTTTATCGCACTCCATCGTGCGATGTCCACAGTCCTTCCTCCATGTGCGGTCATCATGGATAGATTTCGTCCTAGAATACTCCGAGAGCGGCAACGTTGACCTTGTCATCAATCAAGCTACGTGTTTATCATGCCAAGAGTTCGACATGGAACGCTAACGTCGAATAATTGTATGGCTGTCATTATTATCGAACCTATCAACACATGACCCCTCTTTGTCTTGTCCCTGTCCCGGCATTTTCCGCCAGATTCTCCTCTACAAAGAACGTGTGATGACGGTAGGGGCTATTTTGTCTCTGTGGGGTTCTGTGGGGTACACAACAAATCTCGTGATAACGTCCCTTACAGAAGACCTATCTTCTTGATTGTGTTGCTGGCAACAACTACTTCAGGTCGTCCCTACTTGCCGCCACTCCCATCAGGGGTTTTCATACCAAACCCCCCGTAGCCCCGAGGCCACTTGGGATATGGTAGCTACAAGGTGACTCGAAGGGGAACGTCAGCTGCTCAGCGACACTTGCAACTTCGAATTCCCGACTGGGGTATAGTACCCACTACGATTCCGTTTTATTATGAGCGTGAAACTGGGGCGAAAATACGTAATGTCGGTTAAATTCTCCAATGTCGATCCATTCCCAAAATATCCAATTTTATGTCCATGATGCATGTGCGTACCGCTTACACGATCCAGAGTTGCGCATTTGTTACCAATCGACAGGAGTCGCAACACCCCCATTGGTATATTCCCGGTATTCTTCCCATGGGCAGGCTCTTGATCGGTCTCTATTTTGATCTGCGCGGATTTCCTCGGAAACATTATGTTTTTCTGACATAACTTTCCAAGGTCACAGTCACTGAGGTCACGTTCACCAGGTTTTTTCCTTCCTGAACATCACTTACCCTGACAATACATTATCGCAAAATACCGCGGTCCCCAGTGGCTGCGATGTCAATGATGAGCCCTTTCCAATGTGCCAACGTTGGACGAATTCGGGCCCCAGTATCTTAGGTTTCAGCCACTATCTGCTCAGTTGGATGTTCTTCGCGTACTTCTACAATCCTTGCAAAGTGTGGTCACTCGACATGCCTTTAGGGACTTAGATAATTTGTATGTATCAAAATATGCATGTTTTATCGACGCCCTAAGTTATAAGGGGGGTCTGTGCTAATACTGTTGTCATTTCTGAGGGAAATGAAGTGTGCGTGTAATTGAGTTGTCAATTTTTATCTAACTAACCACCTTCACTATTCATACATGTATTGGAGAGCATCTTCTCCCTTCCAAAGAAATCTGGACATCTCGGTCTCCCCGACTGACCAAAAATGTCGTTGCGTGGGAAACTGCCACTATGCCAAATCCAGTAGAATGTACGCCCACAGAATCCAGGACTTGCGAAAGATCTATCACAGATTTAGTCTGTAAAATGTGGTGTGCAAATGCATATCTGCTATATCAACTGCCCTTCCTACTAGTCATCGGGTGTGCGCAATGGGAATCGTCTGGCGGCAATTATCATCTATAAAACAGTCGACCCTGATCAGCTGAGATCTGAGGGATTAGAAATGGAGAACTGACTATGCACAGCATTAGTTCTGAGGAGCCTCGAATACAAACGCACCTCTCGTGCTGATCAGTAGCGCACCTGCTGACGCGTAAGTTTGGGGCTTACAATATATTGCCAACAGCCAAGCTCTTCAGCTGTAGTGCGTAGATCAAAGCCACAGAGTGCGAGCATAGCAACTGACGCGTAGCGGAGATGATGAGCTGCAGATGCAGCCCCAGACCCCGAAGAGGTCGGAAGCCAGAGGCTCCAGGGAATTTCCGCATTCGTTGTACGGACAGGTGAAACGGAATTTAAGGGCCGTTGCGCCCGCAGCGGAAACCGTGGCGGGCCACCGCTGACAAGCTTAAGGCGGTGAGAGTTACAAGGCATGTGGCGCGGAAGGACCCCTGTCTGCATAAAATCCCACATGGTGCACGTTGCAGCGTCAAGGTAGTTTTGGATGATTTAGCTTCTGGCACCCACAGCGTTTACTGCGGTTCTTCGTTTCGAATAATCGTTTTATCACAGCAAAAGTAAAAGAATTCAACTGTAAGCGCCGAGCGAAGGCCGGTGCGAGCTAAACCTAAACAGCAATCCCAAACACGGATTTTGAGCTAGTTGCTGCATTGTGCTCGAGATGTTGAGGTCTGCAGGGTGGACATCGGCGCAATGCAATGTGTGGCAAGTGTCGATAGTTTTATCCGCTGCCATACTAAGTGGGCGGTTCGTATGCTGAAGTACCACCGAGGATCATAGTGTGGTCTGTACGGTGGCACTGCGACCGGAAGCCGTTCAAGTCAGTCCACTGTCACTTTAGCACTGCTGGGTGGATGGAAGACCACGGGCGATTCGGGAGTCTATACATGTGGCCAATCACGTTCGCATAATTGGTAGACTACCATTTTGTCACGGTCAACGTTATCTGTATCCTGAGAACAGGATTTGCTTCATGTCGTCGCCTGATGTCGACACCAGCCATGACGCGTGAGAGCCTGAACCATGTTACTCCCGTTATTCCCGTGTACTGGATACTGGCCCCACTTCCTTTCTTCCGTTTCGGATCAAGAATATAACGTGAATCTATTTCCAGAACTGCAGGTCAGCACCCGTTACGCGTGCAGAAGGAAGACGAATGCCACAAGAATGGAAAGCGCACCAGGCGCTACCAGGCGATGTGGATCACCAGGTTATGTCAGAAGGTGAGGAGTGAAACAGAGCCTTGTGAGTGCAGGGTCGTCATGAAAGTCATTGCAGTCGTTGTTGATCAGGAGCAAGTTTGAAAAATTAAGGATTCTCGGCTAGATAAAATCTGGAGATGTAATCTTATCTACTCGACACGGACATTCGGGTTCATCACCGAGTTTTTTCAACCACGTTCTCTCCGTCGCGTAGCGATTAAACGTCGCTTCCAGTTTTCTCGAACCGTGTAACCGGTGTGCTATCCACCGTCCCATCACGCCGCAATCGCGGTGGCATTCCCTGGCCCACCCTAGAAGCCCCCGAAAGAACGAGAAGAACGACGAAAAATCATATGCACTTCAGAAACTTTGGAGCGGCGCATCCGGCGCGCAAAATCGACCAAAGAGGCAACTACAACCGCCTGCGTATGGTAGCGAGTCCGCATCAAGCCACAGTATCCCAGCCCCCGGTACCTTTTGAAAACCTTGATCAAGAAGTAAGTATGGCGGGCCTCCCTATTCGATCCGCAAGTCCATTGTGGCGTTTTTTTCGACCTTGAATCTCGTCTAATCTCGTCTCACTCAGTGTCGTCCCTAGGCCCAGCCCACCGTCGAATGATGTACAATCTCGCTACTTGGCATCAGCATTGCAAGCCTCAGGAGATAGAGATAGTACTATTAGATAAGCCAGAAAGAATCGTTGTTTGCAATTGGTCACTGGAAATAATTCCGTTATTTCGCCGATATTCGATAATACATTCTAGGTCCTCGACACTCTTCGAATTCACACCGGACCACACTCGTGTCCTTCTACTCTCGCCGCCTCCCGGACACACCTTAATGCATTAATTAAAACCTTTTAATCCTCCGAGTCGACACGTCTTCGAAGCTCGAATCAACATCACCCCACAGCCACCCCACATACCACTCCCACCATATCCCCAAGAAGGATTGAGACAAACAGCGGACGCACAACGCCACAACGCAGCCAACGCTCCCGCCTCCCAGCTCCCTTGTTTGTCGGAGAACGAGCGGGAGCAACGTATGTCGTGTGGCGGACGGATCGGAAGCAGTCGGATGCCCCTCGGGATTGCATTCCTCTGCTTCCTCTCCTCCACCGCAGCGGTGCTAGCTACCTCGGGCCCGGCTCTGGCTTCTGCTGGTCACTTTGTATATAGTCTTTCGTCTGCGTCCCGTCCTCCCACGACCGCGGCGGCGGATGTCCCTCCAGCGCTGGTCGACTCCGACCACATCGGGACATGGGCGTGTCGGGCGTGTCGATCTCGCACTGGGCTGCATTATTCAGCTTATTTTTAATTATCATTACTCACCTTACTTTCGTATTCCCGTTTGGACGCCGGGGTACCGGTAACTCGACAGGAACCAGTAGCGCCAGGCTAACGACCCCCCTGGTGTTGTTACATTTATTTCCTTCTGGACGACGGGAGCGCACGTGATGTCCTTGAGCTCGCTTGCTTGGATAGGAGTTCCTATCATTGATAATCCGATCAGGAGCAGCGTCGGGTGTTAGGGGTGTTGGGCAGGGGGTGGGTTGGGGGTTTGGCGTGGTAATTGCAGGCACGAGCCCACTTGTCTCCGCAATCTCGCTTGAGATCTGAATAGCGGACAAGGGCGTGGGTTATGATCCGGAGGCCGAGGGGTGGTGCTGGAGGGGGGGCGGGTAGGAGGGAGGAGAGTGTGAGAGACAGGGAGTGAGAGACGGGTTTGGGGACGAGTGTTGGCGTAGCAGCTGAAATTGGTTCCATTTTTCGTTTTCTGGGTGAAGATCCTTTTTTTAAAATCTACTTTTGGGTTGGATACGACTTTCGCGTACGAACGTGCGAGACATGTTGATTTCGAATCTGGTTTCCCCACATTCGATCGCATGTCTGCGTGGCCATGCATTGGAAGTACTTCTTGTTGATTCTGCTGTGAGGCACATGTCCGGATCTCCTAGTTTGTCTTATCTACACGTCGATGCCCTTGCTTACTGTACATTTTGCGCATCTGCCTCCAGTCGCACATGCACGACGCAATCTCCAAAGTTATCCCACACGAAGATATCTGTGAAAAATCGTCTTATGTGTCCGTGTGAAGTTGGTGTGAAGTTGATTGTGGTTGACGGTCACAATTAAACGTTCAGCGTCAAACGTTGAAACGTGAAAGCACACTCCGTGGATCCGCATTTCATACGCTCTACACTGCTTAGAGAGTTTCGTGTGAAATTAAAAGGTAAAGGCAGCGACGGAAGGGGAAGGAGAAGGAGAAGAGGGGACATGGGAATTGGTATCCCATATGCATAAACTGCGGAACTGGATACTGACGGATGACGGATTAAGTTTAACGTTAGATGCATTGGGTGAGCTACCGGTCAATGGAGCTGTGCAACGGCTATTGTAAAGGAAGTATGTGTCAGCTATGGAAGGCTATAGTGGACAGGCCGTGAGGCGATGGATAGTGCGTCCGAGTGGACAAGCGAGAGGTGTTTGGCGTTGGCGTTTTGCATTGGTGTTTCCGCGGTTTCCATGTGAATGGCCGATTCCGGATGACCAATTATGGCCTACCGATTATACTGACTGTCATCTGAAGGTATGCGAGAGCACGCATAATCACGCTGACGGTTGACCAATTGCAGATCACTAATGTAGGAAATACGACTGTGCGCGGTGTTTGCTCAGTTCGGTCACGCCCAGAAGGAAGGGTCCAGACACCGCAGATGAGACGTGGAGAATACCAACGGGCGTTTGGATTAGGGGGGAAAGTGAATTGGGGATTGAATAGAAGTGGCATTGGAAGTGGAGTCAGGAATGAGCGATTAGCGATTACAGCTGGAAGTATTACAGTTGTTCAAAGAAGGAAATTTGGCATTCTCAGGGCTGGGTGTCAGGGAGTTGTGGCGTCAGTCTGTTTTATTTGGACAGCGACTGGATAAGGAATGTTGAGCAAGTGTGGGAGCAGGGAATAGGGAAGAGGGTGGAAGTGAGATGACGGCGGGATAGGCGGGCTTCTATGCGATGGGTTATGGGAAGCCTACTGGGTGAGGGCCGCATGGCATTGCCGCATATGAAAATCCGCGTGGGCGTTGACCCATTAATCCGAGGGGGGCGCGTAGGGGGTTATGTAAGGTAGCCGGGGAGTGGAGTGGAGTGGATGGTGTTGTGTATTGAATGTTATTGAATGGTAGTTATGTGCACAGGGGCTACTGGTGACGCGGGTTCCGGGGGAATGGAGTCAAGTCCGATGAGCCAAGGGAATGGAGAACCAGGGGACTGGGAGGCCGAGCACGTGCATGTGGTTGCAACGGCGGTGGCCGGAGTCGCGGTGGCCGGGGACTGGGGATAACCCCGCTAGGCCCTTATTGGATATCTTGAGATATCCGAATATCTTGCGAATATCTGAGCATATCCAATTCCCAATCAGGAAGTAGACCCTGACACTCGACGCTGGCTTCAAAATGAGGCGTTGCAACATCCTCTTCTCTGACTTTCTTGTCCCCCGACTCCGACAATCTCTTATCCTTATAAATTCTTTTCTCTCTCCTTCCCCCTCTCCACCATGGACTCTATTCACTTCGACGCCTACGCCTCCTACTCCGATTCTTCCACACCCCGTACTCCCTCTCCCCGCACTTCCGTCTCTTCGGACGATGTCCATTACAACCATTCTCCTCACTACAAACCCAACCTAGATGTTGACCCTGTCCGCAATATCTTTGCTGATCATGGCCCAGACGACTCCGTGGTCCCAGAGACTCACCCTGTCGATGTCCCTTACTGGAACGGTCCTTCCCACACCAACCCGTTCGCCTTCAATCCTTCCAGAGGATCTCTTCTTCAAGAGCTCTACGACCATGATCTAGCTCCAGAACACCCACCCACTCATGAGGTCTATATGGACCAATCTGCAGAACCCCCCTTTGGCGGTGGAGAAAATTGGTCACATATGCCCCACACGCCAGATCCCCAACAGCACCACTCCCAACAACAGGCCTCCCGTGGTCCTCACGATTTTTCACTCATGCGACGTGCCACTTTTCCGTATGTCAGACATGACCGTGATGACGGTGTTCCCCTCCAGCAATACCCGCCTTTCATCTCCCACGATAATGGTCCGATGCTCCATCATCCTTATACTGCCCGCAATGAGACCCTGTACGGAGAGCCACTCCCCCTTTCTGCTGAACCTTCTGCACTTCACGGCGAACCCTTTATTCCCTCCATGAACTCCTCTCCCCACTCCTCTTACCACGAATTCGAGGACAATCATCACCACAACACCTCCATAAAACTCGAAGACACTGCTCCTGTCATCGTCCCCTCCCAAACCGCCTTTTACCGCCCGCCCTCCTCCTCCCCGTGCCACCCCATGTCCATGTCTTACCTCTCTCCTCACACCGGCCTTCCCGTCCAACATACAGACGATGCCGCCTCCAAAGAGACTCAATACCTCCGCCGCCGCTGCTTCAACTGTCACACCACCGAGCCACCCTCATGGCGCCGCTCCACTCTCAACCCCGGCAAAATCGTGTGCAACAAGTGCGGCCTCTACGAGCGCACCCACCTGCGTCCACGACCTCTCCGCTTCGACGAGTTGCGCGCGGGCAACAAGGCAAGAAAGCAGTCAAAGGGCACCGTCAGCCCCAAAGCTAAAATGGCGCTTGTCAAAAAGGAGCCGCGCGAGTTTGGCCTTGCGAGGCGGAGCTCCGTGTCCTCGTCTTCGAGTGTACAATCGGGTAGTGGGGCGAGCGATTGGGACGATACTGGTGGGTTGCTCAAGACCGCCGTCTCTGCTCAAGCGTGCCGTTGCTAATCAATCGCCTTGCCCTCTCAGTTTCAGTGTATTCAGCGGGTTCTGCGCCTCCCACCTCTTTCAACTCTCCGAACTCTGCCGCATTCCCTCTTGCACGCGACTCGCAGTCTCCGCCGCGCGATGGCGGCATCCGCCTCCCCAACG
>Ga0210387_10003697_pt1 | contig 11764 bp, 8 predicted proteins | sample IncBWC7OmetaG_FD_160108 | JGI IMG/M metagenome (GOLD analysis project Ga0210387, IMG submission 160108) | Forest soil microbial communities from Barre Woods Harvard Forest LTER site, Petersham, Massachusetts, United States - Inc-BW-C-7-O ... | reverse complement strand
ATCCTCGAGCCGTGAATATTCTTCCCGCGCGCACTCGGGGTTATCGCGCAGCGCCTGCATGCGGAACGACACTTCGCTCCAGCGCCGATGCAACTCGATCCGCGAGCCGGTGTAGACGCGGCCGCCATTCGCGCTCACCCGTACTTCCGCACCCGGAGTCGGCTCACCGACATCGCGCGTTAGGGCTTCCAAACCGTGACGACTCAAAACGACCCGGGCTTCGTCGGCGCGCGCCGCCGGAACTTGGATCACCGCTCCTAGCTCCTCGGCAAAGGCTGCGGCCATGACTTCATCCACCGCTCCCAGATCGACCGAGAGACCGCAATGTGCGGCAAACGCCATCTCCAACAGCGTCACGAGCAAACCCCCGTCGGAGCGGTCGTGATAGGCGAGCACCAAGCCTTGATCCTTCATTTCCCGCAGCGCCGAAAACATCGCGCTTAAGAGCTGCGGACTATCGAGATCTGCCGGAGTCCCGCCGCTTTTCAAGTGCACCTGAGCCCAGCAGGAGCCGCCCAAGCGGTTCTTGCCTGCGCCCAAATCGATGAGCAGCAGACGCGAGGGCTGCGACAGGTTGAGTTGCGGCGTCAGGGTCGCGCGCGCATCTTGAACCGGCGCGAATGCGGAAACGATCAAGGACACTGGCGCGAGCACGGAGCGTTCACTACCGCCCTCGCGCCATGTCGTCTTCATCGACAGTGAGTCCTTGCCCACCGGAATCGTGATTCGCAACGCCGTGCAAAGTTCACTGACGGCGCTTACGGTGGCGTAGAGCTCGGCGTCCTCGCCCGGTTCTCCGCAGGCGGCCATCCAGTTCGCCGACAAGCGTATGTCCTCGAGGCGAGGAATGTCGGCCGCCATCATGTTGGTGATCGCCTCAGCCACCGCCAAGCGTCCGGATGCCGGCGCGTTGAGCACGGCGACCGGCGCGCGTTCCCCCATCGCCATGGCTTCGCCGCTGTACTCCTCGTAGCTGCTCAATGAAACGGCCACATCGGCGACCGGCACCTGCCACGGTCCCACCATTTGGTCGCGGCTGATCAAACCGCTGACGGTGCGGTCGCCGATCGTAATCAAGAAGGATTTGTCGGCAATCGTGGGAAGACTCAGCAATCGATCGAGCGAATCGCTCAAAGCGACGCCGCCGGTGGACAATGGCGAGGAACTCTTGGCGACCGAACGGACATCGCGCGTCATGCGCGGCGCCTTGCCGAGCATCATGTCAATCGGCATGTCGACGGGAACTGCATGCAGCTCAGGATCGGAGACCTTGAGCAGGCCATCCGCTGTGATTTCGCCCACGACCGCGAACGGGCAGCGCTCGCGTTCGCACAATGCCTTGAATTGCTCGACCGTACCCGGTACGAGTGCGAGCACGTAACGCTCCTGCGCCTCGTTGCACCAGATCTCCATCGGCGAGAGTTCCGATTCGGCGCTGGGAATTTTGCGCAGGTCAATGCGTCCGCCGCGATGACTGTGCTCGATCGCCTCGGGCAAGGCGTTCGACAATCCGCCCGCGCCCACATCATGAATCAGCAAAATGGGATTTGCATCGCCCAAGGCGACGCAGCGGTCGATCACTTCTTGAGCCCGCCGTTGAATCTCGGCATTGCCGCGCTGCACCGATGCGAAATCCAATTCGGATGAACTTTGACCGCTGCCGACCGAGGATGCGGCTCCGCCGCCTAAGCCGATCAGCATCGAAGGACCGCCGAGAACAATGAGCGGCGCCCCCACGACGACTTCCTTCTTCTCCACATTCTGGCGGCGCACGCTGCCCAAGCCGCCGGCAACCATGATGGGCTTGTGGTAGCCGCGAATCGCCGCATGCCCCGCCTCTGGGCTCGCCTGTTCGAAGACCCGGAAATAGCCGCACGTGTTCGGGCGTCCAAACTCGTTATTGAAAGAGGCCGCCCCGATGGGACCGGCAATCATGATGTCGAGGGCTGAGGCAATGCGGTCGGGTTTGCCGTAATCCACTTCCCAGGGCTGCGCCATCCCGGGGATTTTGAGGTTGGACACCGAGAAGCCGGTCAACCCGGCCTTAGGTTTGGCGCCGATTCCGGTCGCACCCTCATCGCGAATCTCGCCCCCCGCTCCAGTGGCTGCGCCAGGAAATGGCGAAATGGCCGTTGGATGATTGTGCGTCTCCACCTTCATCAAAATGTCGAGCGGCTCGCGAGCGCCGGAGTAGCGTTGCGTGAGCGGATCGGCAAAAAAACGCGTGGCATTGGCGCCGACGATCACCGCTGCGTTGTCGCGGTAGGCGGAGAGTACGCCGTCTGAATTGCGCGCATGCGTCGCGCGTATCATGGCAAACAGCGACAGCGGCTTAGGTGTGCCGTCGATGATGAACTGCGCATTGAATATCTTGTGGCGGCAATGCTCGGAATTGGCCTGCGCGAACATCATCAACTCTACATCGGTGGGATCCCTTCCCAGCTTGCCGAACGCCTGCACCAGATAATCGATTTCGCCGCTTGACAGCGCCAGTCCCCATTGCTGGTTGGCGCGCGCCAGCGCCTCGCGGCCATGCTTGCCCAAAACAACATGGCGTAATGGTCGCGGCGGCGCGTCATGGAACAGGCCGGTCGGCTCCAGGGAATCGATCCAGATCGATTCGGTCATGCGATCGTGTAAATGCGCCGCCAGCTTGAGGAGATCCGCGCCGCTCAGCGGCGACTCGGACTCGATGAAAAATACGGTGCCGCGTTCGACCCGCGTCACGGCGTCGAGGCCGCAGACATGCACGATGTCCGTGGCCTTGCTCGACCAGGGCGATTCCGTGCCGATGCGCGGGGTGACCAATATGCGAAGACCGCCCGGCGTCTCGCGCAGCGCATCAGGAACGCGCGCGCCATAGGTTAGGAGCTTTCCCAGCACGGTCAGCTCGGAATCGCTCAAAGGGCGCGAGGTATCGACGAAGTGCATCCAGCGGGATGCGAGCGCCTGAACTCGCGGCTCTTCTAGCTTAAGCGAGCGCAGCAGTTGGTCGAGGCGGAATTGCGACAGCGCCGGCGCGCCGAAAAGGCTAAACATGCACCATTCTACAGGAAACGGGTTATTTGCGAGCGCTGGGTTCGCCTCCGGGCGTATAGATCGGCACCGGAAATTGCGAGACATTGGAGCCTTCCAGCGCAACGATTTTGCTGACCCCCTGCTTCTTGACCTCATCGATGCGCAGCACCGAATGCATGGGAAGATAGGTGCGCTTCACGTCGTTAAATTCTGCCTTGATCTTTTCCTCGGCTGGATCCACGACCACCGTCGAGCGTTCCCCAAACACCAGCTCCTCGACCTCGATGAAGCCAAATAGGCTGCCGTGACTCACTTTACGGGCGTAGATCTCATAGACCTTGCCTTGATTTACGAACATAACTTTGAAAATGTGACTCGCGGCCATTTAGAATGCTCCGGGCATTGCTAGTATTTCACCATATTATACCGGCACTTAGCGCGAACCTTGAGACCCGCTGGAGGGAATGACTATGGCCCTGCGCTTACGCGTTGTCAGCGAACACTCAACCCGTCTCGGGCCGCTCGCCACCAAAGTGTTCGGCGTTCACGGCGGCACCATCGGGCGCGGCACTGACAACGAGTGGATTCTACCCGACCCTGAGCGCTATCTCTCAGGCAAACACGCCCGCGTGGATTTTCGGGCCGGTGCCTACATTCTGGTCGACACCAGTTCCAACGGCACCTACGTCAACGGCGCGCAAGTTCCTCTTGGTAAATATCACGACTACGCGCTCAAGGACGGCGACTACGTGCGCTTGGGCGAGTACGAACTTTTGGTGAGCATCGACCAGACAAATGACTTTCCTCCGGAAGAAAGCGCGATTGTTGCGTACGACGGACAGTCAACCTCATCGGCCGTCAAGAAATCCACCGCCAATGACCTGGGCGCCGACCTGGATTTGAGCCAATTGCTGGAACCGAGCGGTCTGTCCATTGCAGACTCAGGCGCCAGGCCGCGCGATTTGTACGGGCAATCCATGCCTCCGCTCGAGCACCCGGCGGAATCAGCGGATGGCGGGGTAACTCCGTGGCACATGATGACGCGACCCCTGAAAGTCGACACCCCGAGAGTCGATGCCCCGAGAGCATCCTCCGTCATCGAAAACTCTCCGAACCCCAATCTGTCGCGCTCGATGGGCCCCTCGCAGAGCCTCGCTCTGTATGAAGGCGATTTCGATATCGGTCTGGCGGCGTTTTGCCGCGGGGCAGGCATCGAGCCTCGCACGATCAGTACCGAAGCGCGCGGCGCGGCGCTGCAGCTTGCGGGCCAGCTGCTGCGCGAGGCCGTGCTCGGTCTGATGGACCTTAACCAGGGCCGCAATGAGTTCCGCAACAAGTTCAGAATTCCGGCGCCGCCCGCGGACGCACCCGAGTCTCCCTTGAATCTTGCCAAAGGAGTCGATGAGGCGCTGGTGCGGTTGCTCACGACCTTGTCGACGCGTGCCGGATCGGTCGAGGCGATTCGCGACAACTTCCGCGAGCTCAAGGCGCAAAACACCGCGGCACAATCCGCGACGCGCGCGGCCTTCGAGGAATTCTTGACCCGGGTCGATCCGAAGGAATTGGAACAGCGCTTCGAGCGCGGCGGCAAGCGGGGCGTGTTTGGAGGCCAGAGCAAGGCCAAGTACTGGGACTTGTACGCCGAACTGTTTGCGGGACTCGCGCAGCGTCCCCCCGATGGATTCCCGCACGTCTTTACCGAGACCTTTGCCAAGTCTTATGAAGCCCGGATGCGTGTCTTGGTCCCGCCCAAGCGCAGCGCCTTTGGGGCCGATCGCGATGAGCCGAAAAATCCCGACGGTCACGCAGTCGGCGATCTCTAGGGGTCTACGTTCAGGCGACGCCCTGCTCGTAGTAAAGTGACGCGTGCGGCTCTTATTAGTAGAAGACGATGACCTGGTTGCCGATGCCATCCTGCGCGGCCTGACCGCGGCGAGCTACGCGGTGCATCGGGTCAGCAGCGCCGAAGCGGCCCAGGCAGCGATCGCCAGCGAAGAATTCGCGCTGGCCGTGATCGATGTAGGTTTACCCGGCGCCGATGGCCTGACGCTGGTGCGTCGGCTGCGCAGCGCCGGAAAATCGCTCCCCACGCTCATTCTTACCGCCCGCTGCACGCTGACCGACAAGGTCAAGGCGCTGGACCTCGGGGCCGATGATTTCTTGAGCAAGCCGTTCGAAGCAGCGGAACTCGCGGCACGTTGCCGCGCGCTGATGCGCCGATCGAGCGGCGCCACTGACGGCATCGTCAAACTCAACCGCATGAGCGTTAATTTGACGCGCAAGCGCCTTTGCATCGATGAGCAGGAAATTGATCTAACGGCGCGTGAATGGTTGGTCCTCGAGTGTTTAACGCGGCGCGTCGGCCAGATCGTCTCCAAGGAGCGAGTGCAGCAAGCCGTGGCCGGCCCCGACCAGGACATCACGGCCAACGCGGTCGAAGTCCATGTCTCACGTTTGCGCGCCAAACTCGGCACCGCTGCCATCATTCGCAGCTTGCGCGGCTTGGGCTACAGACTGGAAGAAGCGAAGCTCGCGTGACTTCCTCGATCAGCCGTCAATTGATCTTGTGGCTGACCGTTCCGCTCATGCTGATGGCTCTGTGCGGTGCGTTGATTCACTATTTCAACAATGTGGCGCCCGTCGTGATCAGCAGCGATCGGCGCTTGAAAGACGCGGCGAGCGCGCTGATGGCGCATGTGGCCGTGAAGCAAGGACAGGTCGCCCTCGACCTCAATCCCTACGTCAAACCGTTCCTGCCGACCGCCGATTCCGTCAAGTATGTTTTGCGCGATTCTTCAGGAAAGCTGCTCGCAGGCGATGATCAGCTGCCGCCAATCGCCATGGGCAGCGAGGGCACAGAGCTCTTGGCGATGGCACAGCTCGACGGCCGCGCGGTGCGCACTCTGACGACGCGTTTCAACACGGCGGCCGGTGCGCTCACCCTGACCGTCGCGGACATCAGAAAGACCAGTGAGCCGGAAGCGCGGCTCGGTTTGATGAGCACTCTACTGTGGGATTTCGTCCAGCTCGATATCACGCTGGTGTTGGTTTGGGTGGGTATCCAGTTGGGCTTGCGTCCGATCCGAAGATTGCGCGATGAAATCGCGAGCCGCTCGCCGCTCGATCTGCGCCCCATTGTCGAGACCTCGCTGCCGCGGGAGATCGCGCCGGTGGTGGTCACGCTGAACCGCTTGTTCGGAATGTTGCGCACCTCGGTTCAGTCGCAACAACAGTTCATTGCCGATACCGCGCATCAATTGCGCACGCCGATCACCGGAATGCAGGCGCAACTTGGTTTGCTCGCGGCGGAACCGGCGGCGCAGCCGATCAAGGCGCGGCTGCTAAATTTGCAGGAAGGCGTAAAACAGCTCGCGCACTCGGCCAATCAGCTGCTTACTTTGGCGCGCGCCGATCCTTCGGCCAACATCAGCGCCAAGATTCAAGTTGTGGATTTGCAGGCCATTGTCAATGAAGTTGCGGCCAAGTTCTTCGACCGCGCCCTGCAAGCCAATATCGATTTCGGTGTCGACGCGATTCCTATTTCGATCCGTGCCGATCCGTCGCTGCTCGACGACATGTTGAGCAACTTGGTGGACAATGCTCTCAAGTACACGCCCGCGGGCGGCCGCGTCACCGCCGGCGCCGGTGAGAAGAATGGCAGGCCGTACCTTGCGGTGGAGGACACCGGCTCAGGTATTCCCGCAGAGGAGCGCCAACGGGTGCGCCAGCGATTTTACCGAATGCCGAATTCACCGGGACACGGCAGCGGGTTGGGACTCGCGATCGTGGAGGAAATTGCACGGCTATACGACGCCTCCATGACCATCGAGGCGGGCGCAAACGGCGCCGGCACGCGCGTTCTGATCCAATTTCCCGCGCGAGCTGTGAGCTAAGTCGCATCCTGCCGGACTGCCTCGCGCGCGTCAGCTTCAAGCAAGCTTGCCCGCCTATCATCGCCGCAATGAAACTTCATCGCGGCTTCACGCTGGTCGAACTGATGGTAACCCTCACGGTCGCGGCTATTTTGTTTGCCGTCGCAATCCCCGCTTTCAACAGTTTCGTGCAAAACGATCGCGATACGGGTCAGGCCAATTCCCTGGTTGGAAGCTTAAGTTATGCGCGCAGCGAAGCCGTCAAACGCGCTTCGCCGAACGGCGTTGCGGTCTGTCCCTCGGCGGACAACCAGAATTGCGATGCTGGACCCTGGACCGAGGGTTGGATCGTGAAATACACAGATCCGGTCACGCCCGCCAATACGGTTGTGCTGCAGGCCGTTCCCGCGCTCAGCGGATCGAACACTGTGACGCCGGTGTCGGGACCGGCCACCGGAATTACCTTTAACTCGAATGGAACGATCCCCTCGGCCGAGGCGCCTTTCACACTCAGAATTTGCGACCCGCGTGGACCTGCGTTTGCGCGTCAGGTTGAAGTGAATCTCACGGGGCGCGTTGCGGCATCGCAAAAACCTGGATTTTCCGTAGGCGGCGCCGCGCTGGCGTGTCCGTGAGAGCCATGACAATTCTCAATCACAAATTGCAACCTCATGTCGCGCGCAGCGGCGGCTTCACGCTGGTCGAAGTGCTGGTATCGCTGGTGGTATTGGCGATCGGTTTGCTCGGCACCGCGAAACTGATGATGTTCTCATCGCATTCGAACGACAGCGCCTATCTGCGCAGCCAGGCGACCGCGCTGGCCTACGAGATTTTGGACGACATGCGTGCGAATCGGCAGGAAGCGCTGAATGGGACGTCGTACATCACGGCGGCAGCGGTGCCGGCCGTCGCCCCGGGCACGCTGTGCCTGGGAATAGGCTCGTGCACCACGGCCCCGCAACTTGGCCTGTACGACGTGTATCAGTGGGGACTGCACTTGAACGCCAACAGCGGTGCAACGCCGCCCGGCGCACTGCCCAACGGTCAGGGGTCGGTTGCGATTGCGGCCGTCGGCGGGCAGACCACCGTGACCATTGTCGTGTCCTGGGACGACAGCGTCGCGCAGAACACGCTCAATCTCGGCGGCTTGACCACGCAGAAAATTACATTGGAGACCGTGCTATGAATCGGGCGCGCGGCTTCTCGCTGGTCGAACTGATGGTGGCGGTCACCTTGGCGTTGATCGTGTCGGCGGGCGTGATATCGGTTTTCGTCGGGTCGCGCTCTGCATTCGAGGCGACCTCGGGTACCGCCGCGCTCACCGACGGCGGGCGCTTCGCGCTCAACTTCATCTCGAATTCAGTTCGCGGCGCGGGCTACATGTCCTGCACCACTGCGCCGAACATGCAGGGGATTCTCAGCGCCGGCTCGCCCCTTGCCTACAGTTTCAACGAAGCGCTGCAAGGTTTCGAAGCAGTCGGCACGGGCCCCGGCCTCGGCTATGGGGTTGCTTCAGCGCCGGTGGGGGATACGACCACCGGTGATTGGGTGGGCGGTCTCGATACAGCCCTGACCTCCTCGGCAAATCCGCCGGTTCAAAACAATGACGTGCTGGTGGTGCGCTCAACGCTACCGAACGCGCAGACTGTCTATGTGTCGGCGATCCTCGATGGCGCATCGTCGTTCACCGTCAATACTCAAGGATCGCTGCTTACCGGGCAGCTCGCAGTCATCTCCGATTGCACCAAGGGCATCGTATTCCAAATTTCGAGTCTGGCGCCGCCGGGCGCCAACGCCGTCATCACTCACAATGCCGGCGGCTCCCCCGGAAATGCCACAGCCACTTTCCCACTGTCTTTTTCACCCGGCTCGCAAGTCACGCCTGTCGACACGGTCGTTTACTACATCGGCGTGGGAGCAGATGGCGACGGCGCGCTCTGGGCGCTCGATCTGAATGCCGGCCTGAATCCCGGCGGGGCCTTTAACCCCAGCGAGCTGGTACCCGACATCGAAGCGATGCAGATTTTGTACGGTCTGGATGCGAACAAGACTCAACAGGTCACCGAGTACGTGACCGCCAATCTGGTCACCGATTTCAACACCGTAATGAGCGTAAAAGTCGCGCTGTTGGCGGCGAGCGCGCCAGGCTCCGCCCACCCGACGGGCGCCAAGACCTACAACCTGCTGGGAACCCTGGTCACGGCGCCGAACGATACCCGTGCGCGCCAGGTGTTCGAAGAAACCATTGCCGTACGCAACGCGCTGCCTTGAAGGTGTACTGATGCGAAATCATTCTTATTTGTTGGGCGATCGATCGAAGCAAAGCGGCGTCGTCCTGTTCGTCGCCTTGATTCTGTTGCTGATATTGAGTTTGCTCGGCGTCACCGCGGCGCGCATGCAGACGGTTGAGGAACGCATGGCGCGCAACGACGACAATCGCCAAATCGGCCAGCAGTCCGCCGAGGCGGCGCTACGCAGTGCGGAAAACGGCTTGCTCACCGGCCTCTATGTGAATTTCGCCGGCAACACCAACGGCCTGTACGCGCCTATCTTGCCCAATGGCAGCCCGCTGACGGGAATGGATTGGACCATCGCTGCCAACACATTGCCGTACGCCGGGCCGCCGATGACCTCCATGCCGGCGAGTGTCCCGGCGCCCAAAGTGGTCATCGAGAATTTACCGTCCGTCGCGGTGGCAGGCGATGACCTGTCCGTGACATCGCTCAATCCCGCCTCACCGCCCGTCACCGTCTATCGGGTGACTGCGCAAGGCATCGGAGCGGATGGCACGTCCACCACCATGTTGCAAACGATTGTTCGTTAGCCAAGGCTCGCAAGGAAACTTTTTATGCAAAGGCTAATCTCAAAATCCACTCGAGGCCGCGTCGCGCACACGTTGTCGTCGGCGCTCTGTACGGCGCTCATCTGCTGGTCATCCAATGTGATGGCCGCGGCCGCCCCACCCCCGCCCGCGCCCATGCTGCAGATCTCGCAGGTGCCCATGACCATTACGCTCCCGGCGCATCCGCAGATTCTGCTCGCGCTGGGCAACTCGCAGTCCATGGATGGCGACCTGAGCGGCGCGATTTACACCGGCTCCGGCCAGATCTCGCATCCGTTGCTGTTCACGTCGAGTTCCCCGGTAAATTTCACCATCCCGGCGGGATTCACGCCGCCGGTCAACCCCGGCACGGGCGGCATAGCGCCCTACACCGTGAACACCGGCAGTATGCTGCTCGACAACTCCGCCAGCCGCTTGAATGTCGCCAAGGCAGGCATCACGGCGATTTTGAATGCCTTTATCGCCAGTGCGGATTTCGGTCTCATTGACTACCAAACAGGGTATCCGGGCCTATACACCACCTGGGTCTATCAGATGAGCGACACGCCAGGCAACCCGGGCCCGTTCACCTTCACGAATAATTCCACGCCGCCCCCGGGCAGAGAACTGGTTCCGAATCCTTGCTTCGGCATCAACATCACGCAATCGTTTCCGGTTGCGCAAGACTGCAACATATTGAATACGCGTTACAGCAGTCAAAACATCACCACGCAGGCCTACATGGTAGTCGGCCAGAGCAGCGATGACGCAATCGTAAACGACGTGCTGTACGCTCCGAACGGCTATGCCGATCCTGTGTGCATCACCTACGGAACGGTCTATCCCGCCAACCAGTTTACAAACCCGGACACCTTGGGTGCTTACAACGGAGGCGGCGTTTTCGAATCGTATCCAGCGGCAACCTCAGGGTGCGGCGGTGTTATGACCACCAACCCCACCAACGCAGGATTTGTCCCGGCCTCTTTAGAAGTGATGTATGAGGAACGCGGGTTTGGCTATTATTCCGGTCAGACGCCCAACTGGGGCAATCCCGTGGTGAATATGACGTCCTCGGGCGCCACGCCCAACCCGACGTCCGTAGCAAACGCAATCAATGCGTTCACTCAATATCTGGCGCCGGAAACGAACAACAGCGGCACGCCGGAAATAAAAGCGCAGGCTGTACAGTCGCCCATCGCGGGTTTGGTCGCGTACGCGAACTGGTACTTCGGCAATGTCAACCCTGCAAGCACCAACGGCTGCGCCACTCAACGCTACCTCGTATTGATGACCGACGGCTTGCCGACACAGGCTATGGACGGAAGTCTCTGGCCTCCGCTCGGCAGCTTTTCCGCCTCCGGCTACGGCGTGAACACCACCAACGACAAGGCGTACACCGATACCATCACCCAGCTCCAGGCGCTCGCGACCGCGGGCATCAAGACCTACATCATCGGGATGGGTCAGGCCACCAATCCGAGCGCGTATCCTGTCGCCTCCGCGACATTGAACGCCATGGCGGCGGCCGGAGGAACCGGGACGTATTTTCCGGCCACCAGCCCCGCGGATGTAACCAACGACCTGCAAGTCATTGTCACCAAGATACTTGACCAGTCGCAGTCGACTGCCTCGGCGGCCGTGAATTCCACCGGCCTCAATGCCAATTCAATCGTCTACCAATCGCAATTCGTCACCTCCGACGTTGATCAGGACTGGACCGGAAACCTATTTGCGTTCCCAATCAACTCAACCTCTGGCGTCGTCAGCACGACGACGCCGTATTGGTCCGCCCAGCCGCTACTGGACACGAAAGCGGCGGCAGGCACGCGCTTGATCGCCACCTGGGACCCGGTGCAGAACGCGGGAATTCCCTTTGAATGGAGCGCAGGCGCCCCAGGCATTGCCTCTGCGACGGTCTTGGGACAGGACTTGCAGGCCTTTCTGCCGGATACGAACGGATCGGACGTGTTGCAGTACTTGCGCGGCGGCACCGCTCAAGAAAGGAACAACGGCGGCCAATTCCGCAATCGCTCGCACATCCGCGGCGACATCG
>Ga0210387_10003694_pt1 | contig 11767 bp, 8 predicted proteins | sample IncBWC7OmetaG_FD_160108 | JGI IMG/M metagenome (GOLD analysis project Ga0210387, IMG submission 160108) | Forest soil microbial communities from Barre Woods Harvard Forest LTER site, Petersham, Massachusetts, United States - Inc-BW-C-7-O ... | reverse complement strand
GCGCGCAGATGAGAGTCCGGATTCTGGCGATTACATTCGGACAGTTTGGGATCGTTGTGCCGCCAGTAATCGATGCGACCGACGAGGCGTTCGAGGAACGATTTAATATCGTCGAGAAGAGCCTGCTGAAATTCATTTATGAAGACAGCTGTGGTGGTATGCAGAGATTGAACCAGCACGAAGCCCGCTTTCAGGCCGTGCTTTCGCACCACTTCATTTAGATCCTTGGTGATGTTGATGAGCTCCAGCCGCTCGCGGGTCTTGTAACAAATCGTCTCCAGATACATTTGCAACGCCGCCGTTTTCGGGCGAGCTTCGGGGATTGTCAGGGCCTTCTTAGCGGACGCGGATTTCATGCTCAGGATTCCTTGCTTGGGCTTAGTCACAGGCACACTAATTGGATGCTCGAAAACCGTTTGAGTTGCACTGGTCGGATTATAGCGGTGTGTCCGGAAGCGCGTCTATCGCTAAGATTCCATTTAGAAGTCGAAGCGATACCCCAGTATCATCTTGGCGATCAGGTGATCGGTTGAGCGCGTAAGTCCCACACCAAAACCGAAATTAATCTCCCATTGCGGCGCGATATTCAGATCGATCGCCGGGAAAATCTGCTGTTGCTGCTGGGATATCGGAAGAAAACCGGTGATCGGGCCAACCGAGCCGTAGTATTCCAGGCCGCCTGCGATTTTGGGAGTGAAGTTGTAGCTGAATTTGAAATTCGGCGAGAACACCACGCCCTCATGCACGCTCTGGCCGTGGAAAGAACGGTCGAGCGTGGGATTGATCGACCAATACCAGCGGCCGATTTGTTGATCCACAATCGGACGGATTTCCCAGGTCCACGTGTCCACTGAGAATTGGCGGCGCTGGTATCCGATCTCGTTCGAGAGGCTGACGCCGACCGGCCAATGCCACTTTTCCGGCACCCGGACGCGTGGCCGAATGTGGTCGCCCACCCAATCCAAGCCCTGTCCGGAGCGCGCCGACGTGAAAATATAAAATCCCGTTTCGAACCAATCGTTCCAGCCGTGCGTGATTTCAATCGTCTCGTGCAACGCGTGATTGGTGGGATAGAGTCCATCGACCATTTGCTTCGAGCCATCGATGGTGAAATTGCTGTGCAATTCGACCATCGTATGGCCGGGCTCGACCGTCTCAGATCCATACACCTGAATTTCGTAGTTATCCTGCGCGGCGGCTGAACGCGCGCCGAAGAGCGCGATGAGTGCGGCGAGAACAGCGGGCACGAGAAAGCGGAAACCCAGCATTCGTAATTTTAGGCATGCGGATGCGCTTTGTCATACACATTCATGAGCTGCTGAATGCTGGCCTGCGTATAGCGTTGCGTCGTCGAGAGCGAAACGTGTCCGAGGAGTTCCTGAATCGCGCGGAGATCGGCGCCATCTGCCAGAAGGTGCGTTGCGAACGCGTGGCGGAGCGAATGCGGATGAAGGTCCCAATTCACGTTTGCGAGTCGCGAGTATTTCTTGACGATTAGGCGCACCGACCGAGTGCCAAGGCGTTGAGCGTAATAGTTAAGAAATACCGCTTGATCCGCGGAATCGGCGCCGGGCCGAAGTAAAATTTCGTCACGAATAGGCCAGTACGCTTCGAGGGCGGCTTGCGCGCTTTTCCCGTATGGGACAATGCGCTCTTTGCGACCCTTGCCGAGAACTCGAAGCATCTGTCCCTTGCGGTCCATGTCGCCTAGATTCAGCCCGACGAGTTCACTGACGCGCAGTCCGGATGCATAAAGCAGTTCGAGGATGGCGCGATCGCGCTTCAGCATCAGCTTTGCCTCTTCCTCCCTCCGCGGGCTTGCCTTCCTCTTTCGCTTTTTGGGAATGGGTCCGGAGCTCAGGATATTGTTGAGGAAACCATTCATCTCTTCCGCTGTAATTACTCGCGGCACGCGCTTGGGGAGTTTCGGTGTGCTGACGAGCTTGGCGGGATTTTGCTTCACCCAGCCTTCGCGTACGCAATACTTGAAAAACGTTCGCAATGCCGCGAGTTTTCTCGCGACCGATGACTTTTCGAGTTTCTGATCGTAACTCCAGCCAACAAATTCGCGGATGACTTTGTGATCGATGCGTTCAAGCGGCATCGTTTTCTCGCCGGGTGGAGTGAGAAATGCCATGAACTGCTGCAAATCGCGGCGATATTCGCGGATGGTATTCGGAGAAGCGTTCCGCTCGTACGTGAGATATTGAACGAACTTCTCCACGGGAGCTTTCATCGTCGAAACACCAGCATGTGTGAATTATAAGCCCGGAGCGGCCCACTGGGCGCGGAGTTGTTCACCCTCCTCAAGTCGACGTGCGCTAATTCTTGGAGGGCGCGCCTGCTTCAACCGGCTGAGGCAATATGACGGGTACTGGCGACGCCGGCGGCGTGCCGAGAGATTCCAGCGGAGGGAGCGGCGCTTCGATCTCCCAATCGCAGCCTTCCTTGATGCAAGAGCGGAAATTGCCCTGTTTGGTGCGCTTCTCAACGATGAACGGCGCGCCGCACTTCGGACACGGCTCGTTGATTGGCTCGTGCGGACTCGTGAAATCACAATCCGGGTAGCGGCTGCAGCCGTAGAAAATGCGGCCGCGCCCGCGGCCTTTCGCAGTGCCGCGACGAACGAATTCGCCTTCGTTGCACTTCGGACATTTAATTCCCAGCGTGATGGGCCGCGTATATTTGCACTTCGGATATTTTTCGCACCCGATGAATTCACCGAAGCGCCCGTGGCGCCGCAGAAGCTGGCTGTCGCACGTCGGGCACTTCTCATCGAGCGGAACATCCGGCTGGCGTGCTTTCTGCGTGCCTTGAACAAGCCGCCGGGTCGTTTTGCAATCGGGATAACCCGTGCACGCGAGGAACGTGCCGAAACGGCCGCGCTTAATGATCATTTCTTTGCCGCAGTTGTCGCAATACTGTGTGGTGGTTTCGGCGTCCGTTTGATCGCTCGATACGTCCGCGAGATCGCGAATGAAATCGCACTCGGGATAGCGCGAGCAGCCGAGGAAAAATCCGTGGCGGCTGATGCGCTCCAGCAATTCTCCCTGGCCGCACTTCTCGCATTTTTCGCCCGTCGGGATGCCAGCCTTGTATGAGTCCATCTGGTCGGCGGCTTTGTCGAGGTCGACTTCGAAGCGATCCCAGAATTCTTTCACTGCGGTGCGCCACGGAAGCTTGCCCTCTTCGATTTCGTCGAGCTCTTCTTCGAGGCGCGCGGTGAAGCCGACGTCGAAAATATCTTCGAACGCTTTCACGAGCAAGCCGCTAACGCGCTCGCCAAGCAAAGTAGGCGTGAAGCGGCCTTGATCCTTGTTCACGTATTCGCGCTCGACAATCGTGGAAATAATCGCTGCGTACGTGGACGGCCGGCCAATTCCCTTTTCCTCCAGCTCTTTCACAAGAGTTGCCTCTGTGTAACGCGGCGGAGGCTCTGTGAAATGCTGCTCGGGCCGAATCGTTTCGAGTTTGAGTTGTTCGCCTTCTGCTACCTGCGGCAGGCGATTGCCCGCGGCGTCGGCTTCATCTTCCTTTTCTTCTTCGTCCTTCACGGCTTGGTACGCCGCGAGATATCCGTCAAATTTCTGGACCGACCCAGTCGCACGGAACGTGTAACCGTTCGCGTCCACGTCGATCGTCGTCTGATCGAAGACCGCTGGAACCATTTGCGAAGCAACGAAGCGCTGCCAGATCATCTGGTAGAGCTTGAACATGGATTCGTCGAGATACGGCTTTACGCTTTCCGGCGTGCGCGAAACGTCCGTGGGACGAATCGCTTCGTGCGCTTCTTGAGCGTCTTTCTTCGATTTGAAAAAGTTTGGCTTCTCGGGAAGATATTTTTCGCCGTAGCTCGAACCGATGTGGTCGCGAACTTGCGCGATCGCGTCGTTTGAAACCTTCACGGAATCGGTACGCATGTAAGTGATGAGCGCCACCGAGCCTTCCGTGCCCAGCTCAACTCCTTCATAGAGGCGCTGCGCGAGCATCATCGTGCGTTTCGCGGTGAAACGCAGGCGATTGTAACCAGCCTGCTGCAGCTTCGAAGTGGTGAACGGAGGTGGCGCGAAGCGGCGCTTTTCTTTTTGCGCGACGCTTGCGACTTGCCAGATCGCATGCTCCACAGCGGCGAGAACGCGCTGCGCTTCCGCTTCGTTCGGAATTTCGAGGTCTTCACCCTTGTACTTGATGAGCTTCGCTTCGAACGCGGGCGGCTCGCCGGCGGCGAGGAGCGCATGCATCGTCCAATATTCTCTCGGAACGAACGCGCGAATTTCCTGCTCGCGCTCGACGATCAGACGAAGCGCAACGGTTTGAACGCGGCCGGCGGAAAGCCCGCGGCGAACTTTGTCCCAGAGCAGCGGCGAAACTTTGTAGCCAACGAGGCGATCGAGCACGCGGCGCGCTTGCTGCGCGTCGACGAGATTTTCGTTCACTTGCGACGGATGGTCGAAGGCGGCGCGAATTGCTTTCGGCGTGATTTCGTTGAACATCACGCGGAAGATTTTTGACGCGGAGGTTGCGGCCGGTTCGATCTTCGCCGGCTTCACTACGAGCTTTGCGGTTTCCTTGGCGCTGAGTTTTGCGGCGGACTTCGCGCCATCCTTTGCGTCCGTCTTTCCTTCCCCATTTCCACTGGCAGGCGTTTTCTTCTTCCTGCCGAAGCCGTGCCCATTAAATTCTTCTTCGACGGGCGCTCGATACGGCTTGCTCAGTACGTGCGCGAGATGCGCGCAGATGGCTTCGCCCTCGCGATCCGGGTCACCTGCGAGATACACAGCATCCGCGCCTTGCGCCGCTTTCCGGAGTTCACTGATTACTTTTGCTTTTCCCGGAATCACTTCATACGTTGGCTCGAATATGTTTTCGGACGTGACGACGATCGGCTTCGGCTGCTTCTTCTCGGCGGCTTCCTTGCCACCCTTCCCTTTTGCTTTCGATTTGCGCTTTTTCTTTTTGCCGTTCTGCCCGCCGGGCAGAAGTATCCCAATGGTCTTCTTCGGAAGATCCATCACGTGGCCATACGAAGCCTTTACCGTGAAACCACGGCCGAGATACTTGTTGATAGTTTTCGCCTTAGCGGGCGATTCGACGATTACGAGTGATCTTGCCATCTCTTCGTTTATTCCTCGTGAAACTCTGTACGCCCAAAATTTCCGGGCGCACCGGATTATCAAAATGCCGTTCCCATCCTACCTGCTGTCCCTTGGAACACTACAAGAGGACTTTCAGGAATTGCTTACCAGGTAACTGACGTACCACGCCTTTGAGCTCCAGGTCAAATAGCGTCGCCAGCACTTCGGAGGAGGTCAACCCTGAAACCTCCATAATTTCGTCGATGTGGCGGGCTTCATCGACGTTCAATAATGCGAAGAGCGTGCGTTCGGCCGCCACGAAACTTTCGTCGAGAAGCGCCGCTCGTTCTTCGGGTGACGCCGATTCAACTGGCAACAGCTCCGCCCGAATCGGAGTTGGCAACTCCTCGATCACATCTTCCCAGCCGGTTACCAGTTTTGCGCCCTGCTTGATCAGCTGATTGGGTCCGAAGCTCATCGGCTGCGTGGCGTTGCCCGGCACGCCGAACACTTCGCGGCCGAACTCCATCGCGAGGCGCGCTGTAATCAAGGAGCCAGAGTACTGCGCGCCCTCAACGACTACAACCCCGAGCGACATTCCCGCGATAATCCGGTTGCGAATCGGAAAATTTTGCGGCGCGGGAAACGTGCCCATCGGGAACTCGCTGATGATGGCGCCGCGCTGTTCCATGTCCGCGAAAATCTTTCGGTTCTCCTTCGGGTAGATCACGTCGATGCCGCAACCGAGCACGCCAATCGTTGCGCCGTGCGGCGAGCTGAGTGCGCCTTTGTGCGCGCAGGAGTCAACGCCTCGCGCGAGTCCGCTCGTAACAACGATGCCACGGTCCGCGAGATCACGGCCCAATCGCTCGGCCATTTGATTCCCATAAGGGGTCGGACGACGCGCTCCGACGATCGATATTAAATGTCTCCCCAGAAGCTCAATGTTTCCGCGGACATACAAGAGGGGTGGCGGATCGAAAATCTCGCGGAGACGCGCCGGGTAGAGCGGTTCGTCCCATGTGAGCAGCTTTACGTTCGCTGCTTGGGCTGCTGCCAATTCCTTAGCGGCATCGCTCAGCGGGCGTTGGGTGTGGATCGCCTGCGCTACTGCCGCGGGAAGGCGCTGGGCTTCGAGTTCCGTGAGCGATGCGCGGAAAATGGCCTGCGGGCTGCCCATTGCGCGAAGTAATTTCCCTGCCATGCGCGCGCCGAGACCAGGCGTCAACGCCAGCGCCAACCAGCCCAAGTAGTCGTCGGATTCCATCAAGTAAAGTTGTAAGGAAGGCTCTCGCGCGAGGTTACGCAGCGGCGCGGGCTGATGTCAAGCAAGCTAATGTCAGTATATGTACGAGGGTGCGAGTACGTTTAATTCGCAGTCCGCCGCAGTCCCACTCAGTAGCACAGGCTTCGAGTTTACCCGTCGCGGCGGGCCTGTGAAGCTCGATGTCGCCGAAAGCAACTCGCTCGATTTTGTAGCGTCGGGCTTCAGCCCGGCAGGTGTTGATCTGGAAGTTCCACCATCCGTCGCACCGCCGTCACGCAGTCACTCTCAATCACGCCAAGCATTCGCGTTCGAATCGCTTGCGATGGCGCTCCTGCTGCACAGGCTGAAGCCTGTGCTACCGGTATTCCGAAATGTGGCAGCCTGGCAAGGATTCAGGGACCGCAAGCTGGGATTGGAATGCCGGCGCGCTCGTATCCACTACCAGTTGAACCGATGAGCTTGCCTCCGCGATACGTGGCGCAAACCTTCGCGAAATTAGCGGCGTCCTGTGATGGATCGGAGTTGAGGAGCACAAAGTCCGCGTCCATACCCACAGCGATGCGTCCACGCTTGCTGGATTCACCGAATCGCTCGGCCGGTGCGGTCGTAAGCGAAGCGAGAATTTGCATCGGCGTTAGCCCGGCGCGCGCCATTAACTCGTACTCTTTTGTAGGGTCGGAATCTGTCAGGTAGCCAACGTCGGTGCCGAAGAGGATCTGTCCGCCCATCCGTTGGTAACCGCCAACCTCGTCGAGAATTTTTTGAATTTCGTCGTCTTCGCCGAACAGTTTCAGCGTAGGAATCAGCGACATTTTTGCGGTCTTCATTTGCGCCAAGTAGGAATTATCCCATCCGCGCATATCTTCAATCGAATGCGCAAGCACATCCACATGAGCCGCAAGCGCTACTTGCAACCCTGCAACGTTCGATGGATGCGTGAAGACAAGCTTGTTGTGCTTGTGGGCTTCTTCCACCGCCGCGGAGGCGATATCAACCGGCATCGGCTTCACTGTTCCGCGCGCGATCCACGAGCCCGTGAATAGCTTGATGATGTCTGCTCCGCCAGCAAGATCAGCGTCAACGACATTCACGGCAGCTTCCGGCGTAGATGGCTGGGCCAACAGCTTCAAAATCTCGGGCGGCAAATCGTGCAAATAATAGGGCACGCCGTCGGGTGGGTAGAGTGGTCCGCCGGCAGTGAGAATGCGCGGCCCCGCGACTTCCCCGGATTCGATTCGCCTGCGGATGGCGTTTGTGTTTGAAAGGAACGAACCGGTGTCCACGACGGTTGTGAATCCGTAACGCGTAAGCATGTCGCTAAGCTGCCCGCGTAATTTTGCGGATGGTTGGTTTACGGCATCGGCCCATTTCGGCTCCGTGAAATGGACGTGGCTGTTCTGAAAACCGGCCACAATCACACGATTCGTAAACGTGAGTTGGGGTGCGTTTATGGGAATCACGACGGAGCCGCTCTTGCCAACGGCCGCGATTTTTCCGCTGCGGATTAGAATCGTGCCGTCTTGAATCGGCGGATCGGTCGGCGACGTGTAGATTTTCGCACCGAGAAAGGCGACAGTCGTTCCGTAGTCATCTGAAGCGGCAGCGGAACGCACGCGCGAAAGTGCGAGCGCACTGACCAGCACAACAAAGGCTATCGCAAGTGCAAATTTTCGGCGTCTCATCGATTCCATCCCTCAAAAGTACTCTTGTGAGTCTTACACGAACAACCCGTTGCGGAGCACTTTGCACTCTGCTACCGTCACCGCGGAACCATGAGAATCAGCGCCAACACGGGCAAGACGCGGCTCGCTCTCACCGAGCGTGCCAGCAGCAGCGGACTGCGCGCCGCCTCGTCTTTTCTAATATACGGTTCCGCGATTAGAAATGTTCCTAAACTGTTGAAAACATGACACCGCGACCCGTCCTAATCAACGGTAAAGGGGGGTCCCTGAAACACAATTCCCTGCCGCTGGAGACTTCAATGAGATCTCATTTGCATAGGCTTCAGCTCCCGCTGCTCGCTCTACTTGTCCTCGTCTCCGCTGCCCCAGCTCTGCGCGCGCAAGCCGAGCAGAGCGACAAGAAACAGGACAGCACCGTTCACACGCCAAAGCCAACTATCGTCCCGATCGATATCGTGGTGCCCATTGGGCCGACGGCATTCAAAGCCGATGGAAAATGGCATCTCGTGTATGAACTGCACGTCACGAACCTGGGCAAATGGGACTGCCTCCTCAGCCGCCTCGATGTAATGAATGGAGATGGTGCCGCCAAACCTCTCGCCAGCTTTTCAGGCGCCGACCTCGAGGGCATGGTCGTTCGGCCCGGCCAGGACGTGAAAGAGAAATCGAAAATCGCCCCCGGTACGTTTGCGATTGTCTACATGTGGGTGACGTTCGACAATTTGGAAGACGTTCCTGCGAAAATCGCCCATCGCATCGCCGTGAAAATTGGCGACTATCCGGAAGGAATCACGATGGATGGCGTCCCGGTTTCGGTGGACCGCAATCCGGTCACCGTGATCAGTTCGCCTCTGCAGGGCGAAAATTGGGTGGCGGGCAATGGCCCGTCAAACACATCCGCGCACCGACGCGCATTTATTCCCCTCAACGGCCACGCATACATCTCGCAGCGCTTTGCAATTGACTGGGTGCAGATGAATGCGGACGGAAAAACGTTTCAAGGCGATTCGGCAGACAACAAAAACTATCGCGCGTACGGAGCGGACATTCATGCTGTCGCCGACGGCGTGGTGACAGAAACGAAAGACGGCATCCCGCAGAATATTCCGAATCAGCCGCCGATCGTGCCGATCACGCTCGAAACCGTTGGAGGCAACCACGTAATCATGGAAATCGGTCCCGGCGTGTTCGCCTTCTACGCGCATATGCAGCCTGGATCGGTCCGCGTGAAAGTCGGCGACAAAGTGCGGCGCGGCCAAGTGCTCGGCCTGCTTGGCAATTCGGGAAATTCCACGGAACCGCATTTGCATTTTCATCTCTGCAACGCAAATTCCCCGCTCGGCTCCGAAGGACTGCCCTACGCGTTCGCGGCATACGAACTGCAAGGCAAGGGCGAAAACTGGAAGCCTTCGGAAGCGCACGACGCCCCAGCCAAACAGGAAATGGAAATTCCAACCGAGGATGAAATCGTCCGATTTCTGCCGTAGCCCTGATCGGTTTGCAGCACTCTCTGGAATTCGCCGCCGCTCCGGTCCGCCGAAAAGCTGGCTCGCGTGACTGTGCTATATTGAGAATTCGCAGGGATGAGGAGCAAGTGGGCAAACTTCGCATTTCGATTGTCGAATTCCTGAATACGGCGCCGCTCGTTTGGGGGTTCACAGACGGGCCGCTCGCGGGCAAGTACGATTTGTCGTTCGCCGTGCCGTCGCAGTGCGCGGAAGCGCTTCGGCGGGGTGACGTGGACGTTGCCATCATTCCGGCGATCGAATATCAGCGGATGGAAAATGTAGTTGCGCTGCCGGGAATGGCAGTCGCCGCGAAAGGTGAAGTGCGAAGCATTCTGATTGTCTCGAAACGGCCGATCGACATGGCGAAAAAGATCGCGCTCGATTCAAGCTCGCGCAGCTCAGCGGCATTGGTGAAATTGCTGGCCTCTGGTTATTGGGGTATCAAGCCGGAATATGTGGAAGCAGCGCCTGATCCTTCTGAAATGTTGAAAAATGCCGATGCGGCGCTGATCATCGGCGACCCCGCGCTTCGTGTGGCGCTCAAGATGGAAGCGCTCTCCGAGAAATTGCCCGGTGGCGGTGAGTGTTGCCAGGGCGACCCCGAAGACATGCCAGTGCCGGGATTCGAGACGGTATTCGTATATGACATCGCTTACCAGTGGCGCGAAATGACGGGCAAACCATGCGTCCTCGCGATCTGGGTGGGACGGCGCGACGCGATCACGCCTGAAGTGGTTGCGGATTTTCAGGCGTCGAAGAAATATGGAATGGAACGCATTCGCGAAATTTCCGAAGCTGCTTCCGTGAAGCTCGATATGCCCGCAAAAGCGCTCGAGCGATATTTGACGGACAACATCGACTTCAACCTCGACGAAGAAAACCTCGATGGATTGCGTCTCTACTATGAAAAAGCCGCGGCTGCAGGATTGATCCCTCGTAATCGCCCGCTCGAGTTTGTTGCTGCTCCCGCGCAATCGACTGCACGCCGCGGAGCTTAATTCCGTGAACCGTATTGGCACCCTCCACCGACTCCGCCGCTATCCCGTAAAAGGCATGGCGGGCGAAGATTTGGAAGCCGTGCGCGTTACCCACGCCGGGCTTCTTGGTGACCGCGTGTACGCCTTCGTCGACGCACAGGGTCCGGCGGATTTTCCGTGGATGACCGCGCGCAAAGGGCGCGACATGATTTTGTTCCGGCCGCGATTTTTGGCCGCGATGCCGATCGAAGGCGGAATTTTCTCGGTGAACTATTCGACGGAAGTGACGACTCCCGAAGGCCAGACTTCGCGAGTGGACGATCCAGAGTTCACGCAATTCCTCGAGAAGCGCTATGGGCGCGCGCTCGAGTTGCGCCATTCCGAGCGCAGTATGACCGATGCCTATCCAGTTTCGGTGCTTGGCCTGGGCACGATTTGCGGGCTTTCTAAGGAAACAGGACTGAGCCTCAACCCTTTGCGATTTCGGGCGAATTTTTACATCCGGTGGAACAGCGACGAGCCTTTTTTCGAGGACCAGCTCGTGGGGCAAGATCTGCAAATCGGCGAGACCGTAACGATGCGCGTGGTGAAAAAGGACGGGCGCTGTGTCATCATTACTCTCGATCCTGAAACGGCGGAACCTGCGCCCGTGTTGCTCGAGAAAGTAGCGCGCGAGCATGCAGGATGTGCCGGAGTTTACGGCGCGGTGTTGCGCGAAGGGATTGTCCGAGCAAACGATCCGGTTTACGCGGCGTGACTTTGAGTTATTCGGATTAAAGGAAGCGACAGACGATGGGAATCACACAGGAAGAAGCGCTGGAACTTTTTAACTCCGATGATTTAATCGGCATCGGAATGGCGGCGAATGAAGTGCGCCGCAAGAAGACCGATCCGCGCGTCGCCACCTACCAGATCGATCGCAACATTAACTACACGAATTTCTGCACGGAGTATTGCTCGTTCTGCGCTTTCTATCGTCCGCTGGGCGCGAAAGACGGCTACATTCTGTCGCTCGAAGCGATCTACGAAAAAATCGAAGAAATGATCGAGCTGGGCGGGACGGGCGTGCTGATGCAGGGCGGCCTGCACCCCGATCTGCGCGTCGAGTATTACGAAAACATGCTGAGCTCGATCAAGCAGAAGTTTCCGCAGATTCATCTGCACTGTTTTTCGGCGCCGGAGATTCTTTGCATCGCCGAGGTTTCGGGGCTTTCCGTGCGAGAGACAATTGCGCGATTGCGCGACGCAGGCCTCGATT
>Ga0210387_10003693_pt1 | contig 11772 bp, 4 predicted proteins | sample IncBWC7OmetaG_FD_160108 | JGI IMG/M metagenome (GOLD analysis project Ga0210387, IMG submission 160108) | Forest soil microbial communities from Barre Woods Harvard Forest LTER site, Petersham, Massachusetts, United States - Inc-BW-C-7-O ... | reverse complement strand
TTGCCGCTCTCGGTGACGAAATCGGAGCTGTGCCCAAGGTGGTACTTCACGTCGCCGCTGCCGAAGTAGAGCTCGGGATCGCTGTCTTCGACCTCGCGGAAGATCTCGCGCGGGCTCTTGCCCATGATGTTGGCGAGCACGTTGAGCCGGCCGCGGTGCGCCATGCCCAAGATGATCTCGTCCACGCCGTGCTCGCCAGCGCGGTCGATGGCCAGCGCCAAGAGCGGGATCAAGCTCTCCGAGCCTGCCAGCGAGAACGTCTTCACGGTCGAGAATTTGCGGCGCAAGAAGTCTTCGAACGTGGTCGCGTCGGTGAGCTTCGTGAAAATGCGGAGCTGCTCCGAACGCAGCAATTCGACGCGATTCTCCGAACCTTCCATCCGATCTTGAAGCCAGTTTTTGACCTTCAGATCATCGATGTGCATGAACTGCACGCCGATCGAGCGGCAATACGTGTTGCGCAGCCGCTTCAGCATCTCGCGCAGCGTGAGCGACTCTGCACCGAAGATGGTTCGACTCGAGAATTTCCGGTCCAGGTCGTCCCCGGTGAGACCGTGGAACTCGGGGTCGAGCTCGGCTTGTAGCGGGCGAGGCAGACCGAGAGGGTCGATCTTGGCTATCATGTGGCCGCGCACGCGGTACGCGCGGATCAGCGCGTCCACGCGATCTTGGCGCACCGCGGCTTCCGAAACGCCGTTGCCCCAACCGGGCGCCGCGTGGCCGTTACCGTGGCCGTTGCTCTTGCCATTGCCATTCAGCGCGGATCGGCCGTGACCATTGCTGGTCGCCGGCGCCGGATTGAACAAGCTGGGCGTCAAAAACGAGGGGCCGAGCTGGGGCGCACTCGTGAAATTGGCGTCGGGAGTGAGCTCGGCGAAGTAGGCTTGCCAGTCCTCGGCCACCAAGCTCGGGTCCCGCAGGTAGTCCGCATACAGGCCTTCGACGAAGGCGAGGCTCAGGGTGTTCGGTGAGCCCTCGGTCAAATCGTTTTCCATGTCGTTAAATGGGGCGAAGTTGAGTGTTTTCGCCGCCGTGTCCATGCGCCCTCACCCGGTCTAGGTCAAGCAAGTCTGCGGGAAAGCGCCAGCATTCGAGCAAATCTGTGCACTTTCAAGACGACCTGAGCGGCCCCGGGCTCTACGCGCAGACGCGATCCCGCGTCACTTCCGCATTGTTTCGGGAGTATTTCCAAGCGCCCGATCTGGGCGCCTTTCTAACTCCTAACGTAAGGAGCCGGAGCGACAGGTCAATGCGGATAACTCGCAGCGCGTCGGGGCTCGTCGCGGTCACTCGGGCTGAGCGAGCGCGATAGCGGTCTGTCGTGAGGCGATGCCAAATGCCGCTCCCACGCCGGCAGTGCGCCGCCGACGGCGCGATGCTCGACCGCGTGCTCGCCGCGCGGATCTTTTCGCTCGGCGCTTGCTCGCCGAGCGGCGGCGATTGTCATGCGGATGACAGGCGAGATGTCTGACTATTTCATTTTTTCGTAACTCGTGGTCCGTTGACGACGCGCGAACGGATCGGGTCACGCGCGCGGTGGAGGACGGCGTGCAGATAGTAGACGAGGAAGAAAGCGTCACGAGGGGTCCCCGTGACCGCGAAGAGCTCTTTCAGCGCCTCAGCTCGTCCTCACGTTCGGCGTTGGCGCTCGCCGACGCGCTGAGAGAACAAGCCGGACAACGCTCGCTCCGCGTCGAGCATCTGATCCTCGGACTTGCGGCAAAGAAAGACGGACCTGCGGACCGACTTTTTACCAAGTGCGGACTGATGGGCCCCGCGTTGCGCAGCGCGCTGGGTGAGGCGCTCGACGGTCCGCTTCCCGACCCCACGCAAGCGCGAGTCAGCACGTTGAGTGAGCTACCGAGCTTGTCGGCGCACGCCTGGCTCGCGCTGCGCAATGCCGACGATCTGGCGAGGCAGCGAAGCGCCAAGCAAATCAAGAGCCGGCATTTGCTGTATGGCGCGCTCGCAGTCGAGGACTCGCCCGTGATTCAGGCGCTCGTCGAACGCGGTGCACGCAAGGAGAACATCGCCTTGGACGACGCGCCGGAGCGGACGCGGACGCCCGAGCCGGCGATCCCGACCGCGCCGCGCGACGCTCCGCCAAGCAACGCGCCGTCGGCGGACGCGGCGACGAGCACGACCACGCAAAGCGCGGTTGCGCCGCGTGCCGCGACCGGAGCAATCGCTGGTTTCGGCTCCGATCGCGCTGCCGGTTTGGACGTGCTCGGTTTGGGACGAGAGGTCGAAGCGCTGTGCTCGGTGATCGCCGCGCGGGACGTAGAGCCGCCCGTTTCGATCGGGCTCTTCGGCGACTGGGGCACGGGCAAGACGTTCTTCATGCAGGAGATGCAGAAATGGTTGAAAAACCTGACCGAGGAACGAAGGCGCCGACCGAACGAGGAATCTGCGTATTGCAAAAACATCGTTCAGCTTTGGTTCAATGCTTGGCACTACATCGACACGAATTTGTGGGCCAATCTGGCTGAAGAGATCTTCGACGGCCTGGCTCGCGCGTTGCAGGACGAAAGCGGAGATCTACTCAAGGACGTCGACGACCCGACTCACGCACGCGCGCGTCTGTTGGCCGCTTCCTCGAGCGCGCGCGACGTGCTGGGCGAGGCCGAGCGCGTCAAGGCCGCTGCGGAAGCGCAAAAGACGGCCGTCACCCAGCAGATCGAGTGTTTGAACCAGCATCACGACGAGATCGAGCGCGGGCTCGGCGCGGCGGAGCTCGTCAAGGCGGCGTATCGGACCATCGCCAAGCGACCGGACGTCGAGCAGCAACTGAGCAAGGCCGCAAAAATGCTCGGTATCTCGGAAATTCAGGCCAAGACGAGCGAAGTGAAGGAGCAACTCGTCGAGCTCCGCGGCTTGCTCGGCCTCGTGCGCAGCATAGCCCGCGGTATCAGGAATCGTCCGTTCGCGACCGCGCTGTTGTTCGTCGTTGCTGCGGGGTTCGCGGCGGGCATTCACTACGCGCCTGACTACGCCGGTCAACTACTGCCCAACTGGTTTGCTGGCCGCGCGAATGTGCTCGCCATCTTGAGCGCCGTGCTGACGATCCTCGGCCCGATTTTGAGCAAAGCAACGAGCGTCGTGAAGACGGTCAGCGGCGCGCTCGCGAGCTACGAGAGCGAGCTGCGAACGAAGCAAGACGAGCGCAAGAGAAAGCTCGTGGCCGACCGCGAGCTAGTCGAAAGCCGGCTCGTATTGGCGGAAGAGCAGCGCCGCACCGCGCAAGAGCGCGTGCAGGCCGTCGACCGCGAGCTCGCGCGCTTGCGAGCCGATCAGCGCATGTCGGAGTTCATTCAGGAGCGCCGAGAAAGCAGCGATTATCGCCGGCATTTGGGGCTAGTGGCCCGAGCGCGCCAGGACTTTCAGAAGCTCAGCGATTTGCTGAGTGAGGCAAAAACAGAGGCGGCCATGGAGACGGGCGCACTTCCGCGCAAGCGGGAGCTGCCTCGCATCGATCGCATCATTCTGTACATCGACGACCTCGACCGTTGCCCGGAAGACAAAGTGGTCGACGTATTGCAGGCGGTGCACTTGCTTCTGGCGTTCCCATTGTTCGTCGTAGTGGTAGGCGTGGACTCGCGGCGGCTGCTCCAGTCATTGAAGCACCGGCTGGGTGTTGGCAGCGCCGAGCAGCTACTGGAGGCACACGACGGCATTTCTGACGAGGAGCGACTGCACTGGCAATCGACGCCCCTCAACTACTTGGAGAAAATATTTCAGATCCCGTTCACGCTTCGCCCGATGGACGGCGACGGCTTCGGCAAGTTGATCGACAACTTGGTGGAGACGAAAGTGGCGCCGCCAGCAGCGACGCTAACGTCGCACCCAACCTCAGGACCGAAGCGAGTCGATGCGCCGCACGCAGCGGCCCGAGTTTCCGCGAACGCGCCGGACAGCCGTCAGGCCGTTGCTTCGACGTCGAACGGGTCCGCTGCCCCGACGCCGAACACCGCTCAAACGACCGTCGCACCGGCCCTCAATCTAAACCCCGGTTTTTTGGCGATCAGCAACGCCGAGCGCGCTTTCATGAAGAGCCTGCATGCGCTGATTCCGTCGCCGCGCGCCACTAAGCGCTTCGTCAATATTTACCGGTTGTTGCGCGCCACGGTCAGCAACCCAGTGCCTTACCTAGAAGAGCAGCAATACCGCCCAGTGCTATTGCTGCTCGCGATCCTCACCGGCCATCCGCTGGAAGCGACGGACATTTTGCGCGATCTCGCCGAAGGCAATCACCCGGACCTATGGTGGGATTTCATGGATTCCTACGCCGGACACGCAGCTCCGCCGGACGATCGAGAAGATCTCGACGCGCTCACCGAGAGCCTCCGCTGGCGCGAGTTGCTCGATAAGCTGTTTTCAATGCGGCCTCTGCTGCGGGAGCCGCAACGGTGCAGCGCGTTCGCCGTCTGGGCTAGCTCCGTCGCGCGCTATTCATTCGAGTCGGGGCGCGTCCTCTTGGCGCGCCCGAAGCAGCCGCTGCGTCAGGCAAACGCGGCGCAGTGAGCAGTGTGGCAGCCAGCACGGCCCGAGCAGCGACGCCGAAGGCTATGCCGAGCCGCTGGCGTCACGCTTGACCACCCCAGTCACGCAAGAAAGCAAAGCTAGGCCGTGACCTAACGTCGACGCGGACGCTTCGAGTCTCTCGTGTCCTTCACGTCGGGTAAGCGCAAGTAGCCACCGCTCAAAAACGTGAACATCTGCTGTGTGAGCACGTCCGCGCTCTCTTCGGCGAAGCCCAGCGTCACGGCTTGGTAGAGCAGCTCTTTCAGCGCGCCGATGGTCAGGTAGGCGAGCACGCGCGGTTCGCCGTCGGCGACGATGCCGAGCGCTTGTCCGTCCTTCAGGCTCTCGGTCAATAGCTGCACCACGGTGTCGTAGAAAGTTTGCAGCTTGCGATCGAATGCGGGGTCGATGCCGACCGCGTCCGTGAAGAGGATCTTCGTCATTGCGCGATCGGCGAGCGACGTGCCGATGATGGCGCGGATGTTCTCTCGCACTTGCTCGACGACCGAGCGCGCCGCGTCGTCCGTAACGATGCGCACGATGGCAACCGAGAGCTGACCGGCGAAGCGATCCACCAGATCCGAAAACACCGCGCGCTTGTCCTCGAAGTAGAGATAGAACGTGCCGCGCGCGACGCCGGCTTGTGCGACGATGTCGTCAATCGTGGTTTGGTGATAGCCACGCTTGGCGAACACCTCGCGCGCCACGCTCAAGATCTGCTGACGACGCTCATTTTTGGGCAAAGCCCCGGCTTTTTTCTTGGTTCGTGAGCTCGCCATGAGCCGTGAGTGTAGTCGGGCCGCCTGGCCAGTGCGACGAGATGCTTCGCCGACCACGATATTTCTCAAGACCTGCCTTCACGGGCCGTTGTGGGATCGTCATGGGACTATCGCGCTTCCGAGCCGGAACTAGAGCAAGCTTGCTGGGCGTCGCCGTGTGTGTGTCGAGCGCTGTGAGTTGGGCCGAATCGGCACCCCGAACGCCGACCGTGGTGTCCGGCAGCGGCGTGAACGAAAGTGGGCTGTATACGGCCTCGGGCGACGGCGCGGTGTTCGAGCTGCCGAGTCGCGCTCGCTTGACGCTCGCGCCACACACGACGCTACGCGTGTTCCCGGTGCCCCAAGCGCTGCAGCTCGCGCCCGGGGCGAAGACCACTACGTGGAGCTTTGCGTTGCAGAGCGGGCGTGTGGACGTAGAGCTCGCCAAGAATGGCCACAGCGCCGTGCTAGCGAGCGTTGGCAAGCTGAGCGCGGTCGTCACGGCAGGTCACGTCGCGATCTTGGCCGACGGCGACGTGACCGTCGCCAACGTCGAGGGCGAGGTGCGCACGCTGCTCGCCGACCATTGGCAAACCGTGCCGCTCGGTTCGCTCGCTACGTTGAGCCGCGACAACCCGAGCGTCGCAGTCAAGCCGGGCATCCCTGCGCCCGTCTTGAACGGCGGGCAACGCATGTTCTTCGCCGCGAATGACGTCGTCGCGATGCGCGGTTTTCACTGGGCCTCGGTGCCCGGCGCCGAGCACTATGAGCTGCGCGTGCGCCGCCTGGCCGATGGCAAAGTGCTCGATCAACGGCGCGCAACGGGCAACGAGCTTTCGGACGCGTTCAGCCCGGTCGAACCCGGCCGATACGGGCTCACGCTGCGCGCCGTCGACGCGCGCGGGCTTCAAGGCAGCTGGGGCCCGGAGGTAGAGCTGCGCGTGATTGGAGTGCTCTTGCCACCTGGCGGCTACAGCACCGCGCAGGCGATCTTTCTCGGCACGGGTCAACAAGTGCAATTTACCAACACGAGCGGCCTCGAAATGACGTACCTCGGCGCGGGCCGCTATTTTCCCGCGGCGAACGGCGCGACGCTGTACCGCAACACGACGACCGTGGTCGGCTTTCGCTTGCCGGGCGCGCTCGACATCGCAACGGCGCGCCTCGAACCGCGCGGCGTGTACGCCGACGTGAACATCGGGCCGAAGCGCGCGCTCTGGCCGCGCGACGCGGTGTCGATCGACATCCAACTCAAGTCCAAATCAGGCGATGAGATCCCGTCGTTCTTACAAGTCGTGCCCAAGGTCACCCTGGGCCTCGAGCCGCTCGACGTAACCTTCGAGCGGAACGGCAACGTGCTGCACGCGGTCGTCCCGCCGAGCAGCACACCGGGCCCCTGGGTAGTGCGCGTCGACGTCGCGGATCAATACGGCGTGCCGCTCGGTCATGACTTTCTAGAGATCGCCTCGCAGCCGCGAGCCAAGGCTCCCGCCGTGCGCATCGTGAACTCGCCCCCCACACCGGCCGCGCCGGCAAGAGCCGCGGCGCGGCCGCCAGCGGCCGACGCGACGATGGCTAGCTCGAATTGAGTCGCACCAACGCGGGTTCAGCGCTGCCTCGCGGATTCCGATACTGGGCGCTCGGTTCGGTTACCCGGCCAGCGGGCCACTAAGATTCTCGGGCACCTGGGCTAGCGCGCCGCGCTGACACGCGCGTCACCGCTCAGAAACAATCGCCGCGCTTGCGCGCCGCCCTAGTTGGGGGGTTAGACTGACACGCGCGTCAGTTGAGCTGCCCGGCCTCCGGCTCGGCGGCTCCCTCACCGAGGGCAGAGCACACAATGAGCGGACACCGCGGCGAACTGGTGATCGGGATGGACGTGGGATCGACGACCGTGAAAGCGGCGGTGATCGACCCCGAGACCAAAGAGATCTTGTGGAACGACTACCAACGTCACCACACGAAGCAGCCGGAGAAGGTGCTGGAGCTGCTCGAGACGATTCTGGCGGCGTTCCCGGAGCACCCGGCGGGCGGCTGGAAGATGTTCCTCACGGGCTCTGGCTCGAGCCCATTGTGCGCACCGACCGGTGGCAAGTTCGTTCAAGAAGTGAACGCGGTCACGTTAGCCGTCGAATACAAGCACCCGGACGTCCTCTCCGTGATCGAGCTCGGCGGACAAGACGCCAAGATCATCATGTTCAAGGAGGACGCACAGACCGGCGCGAAGACCGCCGGCACGTCGATGAACGATAAGTGCGCGTCGGGCACCGGCGCCACCATCGACAAGTGCATGATCAAAGTCGGCGCCGAGCCGGGCTTCGCCACCTCTTTGCGCTTCAATGACGAGAAGCTGCATCACGTCGCCGCGAAATGCGGTGTGTTCGCCGAGACGGACATCGTCAACCTCGTCAAGACGGGCATCCCCAAAGACGAGGTGTTGAACTCACTCGCCGACGCGATCGTGCTGCAGAATTTGAGCGTGCTCACGCGCGGCAACACGTTGAAGCCGCGCGTGCTCTTGCTCGGCGGCCCGAACACGTATTTGCCGTTCCTGCAGGATTGCTGGCGGAAACGCATCCCGGAGACCTGGCGCGATCGCGGCTTCGTTTACCCGACGGACGTGCCGATCGAGGAATTGATCTTCGTGCCGCAAAACGCCGAGCTGTACGCCGCATTCGGCGCGGCCATGTTCGGCATCGCCGAGGGCGGCGAGGCCGGTCGTTTCAACGGCGTCGAAGGTTTGCGCGACTTCATCAACAACGGGCGCCGCGCGCGCCTGGGCGACCAAGCGGGTCCCCCCTTGTCCGCTGGCGCGCAGGAGATGGCCGACTTCAAGGAGATGTACAAGATCCCGAAGTTCATCCCGGCGACGTTCGCTGCCGGGCAGCACGTCAAAGGCGTGATTGGTCTCGACGGCGGGTCGACCTCGTCGAAGGCCGTGCTCATCGGTGAAGACGGCGAGCTGCTCTGCAAGGCGTATCAGCTCTCCAAAGGCAACCCGATCCAAGACACCAAGGAGCTGCTCGCAAACATCTTGGGGCAAGTGACGAGCCAAGGCGCGACGCTCGAGTGCGTTGGCTTCGGCGCCACTGGCTACGCCGCCGACGTGCTCGAAGAATGCGTGATGGCAGACGTGAACATCGTCGAGACCGTCGCGCACATGATGAGCGCGGTGCACTTCTTCGGCGATGTCGATGTGATCTGCGACATCGGTGGCCAGGACATCAAGGTCCTGTTCATGAAGAACGGCGACATCCAGAACTTCAAGCTCTCGAACTCGTGCAGCGCCGGCAACGGCATGCTGCTCCAAGCAATGGCGGACCAGTTCGGCATTCCGGTCACGGAATACGCCGAAAATGCCTTCAAAGCGGAGCTCGCGCCGAAGTTCTCCTACGGCTGCGCCGTGTTCCTCGATTCGGATCGCGTGAACTTCCAGAAGGAAGGCTACCAGAAAGAAGAGCTCCTCGCCGGGCTCGCGCAGGTATTGCCGAAGAACGTGTGGCAGTACGTGGTGCAGATCCCGCGTCTCGCTTCGCTGGGCACGAGGTTCGTGCTGCAAGGCGGCACGCAGTACAACCTCGCGGCCGTCAAAGCGCAGGTGGATTACATCAAGCAGCGCGTGCCGGGCGGGCAAGTCTTCGTGCATCCGCACACCGGTGAAGCCGGCGCGATCGGCGCGGCCATCGAGACTCTGCGGCGTTACAAGCGCAGCGGCGTCACCCGCTTCATCGGCGTCGAGAATGCGCTCAAGCTCGAGTACGTCACCAAGAACGACGAAGAGACGGTGTGTCACTTCTGTCCGAACGAGTGCAAGCGCACGTTCATCGACACGAGCCGCCCGGACGGTTCTTCCACTCGTTACATCTCGGGCTTCTCCTGCGAAAAGGGCACCGTCGAGAGCAAAGACGCGATGCTCTCGCTCATGGAAGAGCGCCGGAAGACGGCCGCTGCGTTCCCGAACATCGTCAATTACGAGGGCGAGCGCGCTTTCGTGCACTTCTACGAGTGGGCGCCGATGCCCGCCGAAGGCACGCCGATCGAGGACGTGAAGGTCACGAAATCGCTGTTCCGCGTGAAGCGCGAGAGCATCACGCGGCCGTTCCAACGCTCGAGCGAAGAGGCCGCGAAGAAGCGGAAGAAGATCCGCGTCGGCATGCCGCGTGTGCTCAACATGTACAGCACGGGACCGTTCTTCCGCACTTACTTCGAGGCACTCGGCCTCGGAAAATCCAACGTGGTGTGGAGCGACGCGACGACCGAAGAGACATGGGTGGAAGGTGGCAAGTACGGCTCGATCGATCCGTGCTTCCCGAGCAAGGTCGTGCAGTCGCACATTCACAACTTGCTCTTCCACAAGCACGAACCGGAGCGCAACAAGGCGCTCAACTACATTTTCTTCCCAATCCTCACGCACGTGAACAACTTCGTGGTCGACACGCAGGACAACGCGAGCTGTCCCATCGTCGCCGGCACGCCGGATGTCACCAAGGCGGCCTTCACCAAAGAGGTCGACTTCTTCGCAGTGCGCAACATGGAGTACCTCGATCCAGCGCTGTCCTTCGAAGAGCCAACGCTGCTCGCTCGGCGCATGTTCGAGACGTGGAAGGACCGCCTCGGCATCACCGAAGACGAGAACGACCACGCCTGCAAAGAGGGCTGGAAGGCGCTCAAAGCCTTCGATCTCGATCTGCAGGACAAGGGCCGCGCAATTTTGGAAACGGTCGAGGCCGAAGATCGCATCGCGATCTTGGTCCTCAATCGGCCCTATCACGCGGATCCGGGGCTCAACCACGGCATCCCGGATGAGTTCCAGGTGCTCGGTTATCCGATCCTGAGCATTCGCTCGATCCCGAAGGACCGCGAGTACCTCGACCGCTACTACAAGGACGAGCTCGACCGTGGGGTCATCAAGAGCCCGCTCGAGATCAACCACGTGTGGCCCGAGAACTACTCGGTGAACAGCGCGATGAAGGTGTGGGCGGCGGCATTCGCGGCGCATCACCCGAACGTTGCGGTGCTCGATCTGTCGAGCTTCAAGTGCGGTCACGACGCGCCGACCTACGGGCTCATCGCAGACATCATCCAAACGTCGAAGACCCCGTCTGCGGCGCTGCACGACATCGACGCGAACAAGCCGGGCGGCTCGATCAAGATCCGCGTCAAGACGTACGCGCACTCGCTGCGCTTGGCGCAAGAGCGGCTCGAAGATCTAGCCGGCAAGAAGCGCAACTTGGCGCTCTCCATCGACAAGAAGCGCCTCGAATTGCTCGAGCTGAAGAAGGCGCAATTGGCGGCACAAAAGCAGCAAGACCCAGCGATCGAAAAGCAGATCGCCGAAACCATGGAGCGCGTGCGCGGCTACGAAGCGCGGCGCGCCGCTGAAGTCGAAGCGCCGAAGGGCGTGTTTCGTTTGGGACGGAAACAAGCGGATGGCTCGATCGTCGCGATCGATCTGTCCCAGCGAGCAACGCCCGAGGCCGCCCCGCGGCCGAGTGATCGAGAAGAAGCCGCGCCCGCGGCTGAGTGAGTCGAACTAAGTTTTTTTGAAGAGAACCTCGGATTTCACGGAGAAAAGCATCATGACGCAGCAAGTAAACTTCGACGCAGGCGGAACGAAGAAGAAGCTCCCGATCGCAGGTCAGGCGCTCGACATCGACGCGGAGCTGAAGAAGTTCGAAGACGAAGAGCGCGCGCGCTTGGGCATCGCCGTGGAGCAGCAGTGGGTCGAGGACATGGCGAACCTGATGTTCACCAAGTCGGAGAAGGGCAAAATCACGCTGCTCATCGGCGGCCTGACGATGGCGCACGACTACCTGGTCTCGGGTGCCTTCTCGAGCCTCGGCTACAACACGATCCCGCTCGACCCGCCGAACTACGACGCGCTCAGCGTCGGCAAGGAATTCGGCAATAAGTCCCAGTGTAACCCGACGTATTTCACGGTCGGCAACCTGGTTCAGTACTTGATTCACTTGCGCGACAAGAAGGGCCTCACCACCAAAGAGGTCATCGACAACTACGTGTTCCTCACCGCCGGCGCCTGTGGCCCGTGTCGCTTCGGCATGTACGTGACGGAGTACAGGAAGGCCCTCCGCGATGCCGGCTTCGACGGCTTCCGCGTGATGTTGTTCCAGCAGCAGGGCGGCTTGAGCCAAGCCACCGGCGAGGCCAGCGGCCTCGAGTTGAATCCGGCGTTCTTCATCGGCCTCTTGAAATCGCTCATCGCGGGCGACGTCATCAACGGCATTGGTTACCGCTTGCGCCCGTACGAGAAGGTGCCGGGCTCCACGGACAAAGCCATTGCGCAAGCGAAGGACATCTGTCGCGACGCGCTGCTGCACAAGAAGTCGATTTTGGGCGCGCTCATGCGAGCCAAGAAGATCTTCCGCACGGTCGAGGTCGACCGCACGACGCCGAAGCCGAAGGTCTCCATCATCGGCGAGTTCTGGGCCATGACGACCGAGGGCGACGGCAACTACCAACTGCAGCGCTTCGT
>Ga0210387_10003692_pt1 | contig 11773 bp, 10 predicted proteins | sample IncBWC7OmetaG_FD_160108 | JGI IMG/M metagenome (GOLD analysis project Ga0210387, IMG submission 160108) | Forest soil microbial communities from Barre Woods Harvard Forest LTER site, Petersham, Massachusetts, United States - Inc-BW-C-7-O ... | reverse complement strand
ATAGCATGCGTCGTTTTTCCGATCGACACACCCTGCAGACGCTTACGGAGATCAATGTGACTCCATTGCTCGATCTGGCGTTTGTCCTGCTGATCATATTTATCATCACGACGCCGTTGATGGAGAATAGCGTCAACCTGGTGGTACCCACCAGCGGAGAGGCAACCCAGCCAGTCGATCCATCTCAGGTGCAAACGATTTCCATGGACAAGGAAGGCGTCATGCGAATGAACGGCGAAATCGTGGATCGGGAGACGTTGGAAGCGCGCTTGGTGGCGCTGCATGCCGAGAAACCGGAGGCGGCAATTGTTGTGCGTCCGCACAAGGAATTACCTATCCAAAGATTTATCGACGTGATGGATATTCTTCAGCGAGTCAGAATTTCGAAGGTGGGCGTCCTCACACGTCCGGATGAGCCGTAAAGAATGGAATACTACGGCAGTGAAGATCCGGACGGAGGCTTCAAGAAGACCTTCGTTGCCATCGCAGTCGTCCACTTGGTCCTGCTGGGTGGACTACTGCTGGCAACGCGGTTCCAATCGAAGAAGACGAACGACGCCGTCGTTTGGATGAATCCCGGGTCATTCGGCGGCGATTCCGCGGCCGCGGAATCGCAGGCCGCTTCCACTCCGGAAGCTGAAACGGCGCCGAGCGAGGACTCACGAGCCGACAACCAGCAGGCAACGCCGCCGGAAACGAACAAAGAAGATCAAGAACTGCAGGCGACCCCGGCGCCCGTTCCCGCGACGCCACCGCCGATAACCCAACAATCTGAGCTCCCGATTTCGACGCCCAGCACGACCTTAACGCCGGCGGCGACTCAGACGCCGCGGCCAACGGTCGAACCGACTCCCAATCCGTCAGCTAAACCGACCCCGAAACCGACGCCCAAACCCACCCCGAGAGCGACGCCTAAACCGACCCCGAGAGCGACGCCTAAACCGTCACCCAAGCCAACGCCGAAGGCGACACCCAAATCGTCACCCGCCCATTCAGCAACACCGAAGTCCTCTCCAAAAAACGAGGATAATGTGAAAGAGAAGACGAAGGAGAAACAAAAGGAAAAGGACGAGGACGAGAAGAGCGGAAAAGCAAAAAGTGAAGCTTCACCGAAGCCGAAGTCAACCCCGGTGAAATCGGAGAAAAATGAAAAACCGAGCGCCTCGCCCGAGCCGAGCCTTCCACCGGCGGCAGCCGGCAAGAACAAGGGCAAGCAATTGCACGGGCAAGCCTCCACTGAACCGGGACCGCATTTACGGGGCGGTGGCGGGTCAGGCCCGGGAAACGCCGAAGGCAGCGGGTCAGGGGATTCTGCGTTGGCCGGGTACGTAGGAATACTGACGAATAGATTCCAGGCAGCCTGGAACCAGCCGACCAGCGAGATGGCGCTGGGAAAAGTTTTGCAAGTCACCGTAAAACTCAAGGTGGAATCGGATGGAACGGTCACAGAATTCGACATCATTGAAGGCTCCGGGAACTCGGTGGTGGATGATTCGGTTCGAGAAGCCGGCAAGAAAATTACGAAATTGCCGCCGCCTCCGAATGGTCAGGCATTCTCAGCGCCGGTGCGGTTCGAACTTGGAAATTGAGTCAGAAGTTCGGGGGTCCGGTCTCCTGTTTTCTTCCTGTTGCGACATCCTTCACCGTCTGCTTTAATGAGGATTCAATAAAATGGCGGACGCTGAGCGTTATCAGCATTACGACGTCCTAAAGCATGGCGATGGGAGTCTGTGGGAATTAGGCCGGGGCGCCATGGGCATCACCTATAAGGCCTTCGACACGAATCTTCGTTGTCCGGTCGCCTTGAAGGTGATTAATAACACCTACCTCAATAGCGACGTCGCCCGGCAGCGATTTCAGAGGGAGGCTCGTGCCGCCGCCGCGCTTCGTCACCAGAATGTGGCGTCGGTCTTTCATCTTGGAACCGACCACGAGAGCTACTTTTACGCGATGGAGTTCATCGACGGCCAGACCGTCGATACGTACATGAAACAGTCGGGGCCGCTCACCCCGCTCGAGGCGTTAGAAATCACACTTCAAGTATCTCGAGCACTTGCCGCGGCCGCCAAACAGCAGTTGGTCCACCGGGATCTTAAGCCGGCGAATCTGATGCTGGTCGATGAAGAGGGCGAAAAGGTAGTAAAAGTCATCGATTTCGGGCTCGCCAAAAGCGCTAAGAGAGAAGGAGAAGATTCCGGTGCATTGACCGTTGGAGGGGGATTTGTTGGCACTCCCCATTTTGCGAGTCCCGAACAGTTGGAAGAGCGGGACATTGATATCCGTTCGGACATCTATTCTCTCGGAGCGACTCTGTATTATATGATCTCCGGGCGCCCGCCGTACTCCGGGTCGGTTGCGCAGATCATGAGTCAGCATCTTTACAAACCGCTGCCTCTGGAGCCGCTCGAAGGGTTGCCGTCCTGTGTGGTGCAACTGGTGCAACGGATGATGGAGAAGGATCGCGCCAACCGGCCGCAAACGCCGACCGATCTACGTCAGGAAGTCGTTCGTTGCATCGAAGCCTTACAGGCAAACGCAACGGCAACCAATCGGCGATCAGGCGCCATCCAGAGGCTGGCAGAACAGCCCGAGACACTTGCCACGGAGGCGTTCTCCACCGATAGACCGGCAGCAACTTCGGCTGCTCCAACCGTTCTTGCCCGGCGCTACCAGCTTACTCGAGACTTCGGCGACGTTTCTCAGGGCCGCCGGTACCTGGCTGACGACCTTCAACGAAATCGCAAAGTCTTGCTCCTGGTATTCAACCGCGAATTTTTAGCCGACAGCAAACGATACACGGCGCTCGAACAAGAGGTCGACCAACTCCGTCGCGCTCCTTGGCCGGAGCTGCAGGAGATTTATTCTCTCGAGAGTACCGGCGAACAAAGTTTTTTGGTCCAGGAAATCGTGATTGGGCCCACTCTGGTGGAGATACTCCGGACGCGGAGTGCCTTGACCCCGCCGGAAGCGTTCCTGGTACTTAAGCTTCTCGCGCCGGTGGCCGATCATGCGCGGGCGAACCGGCTCCAGCAAGTCGCTCTAACTATTTCGGGTATTCATCTGACAACGCCTGGTCTGACGGAACAAGCAATTGACAACGCGTTGCTCCAGAGGCCCTTAACGCGATGGAACCAGCTAAACGTCAAGGTTGAACCTGTCGATTTCTCCCTCTCCTCTTCCGATTCTGCGACGTGGGTCGGTTCTGCGACACTAGTGCAAACCTCCTCCGGCGAAGGTCCGCGGGCCAGTTATCTAGGGATGCTGAGCCTCCTGGTTTACGAGTTGCTCGGAGGCCCAAGGAACACTGTCGAGATAACAGGCCGCTACACGCCGATCGCGGCCCTCTCCGAAGAGGGAAACACAATTCTTCGTCGAGGTCTGACCGATGAGTTGGCTTCAGCGGTCGAAATGAGCAACCTCCTGGAAGGAGAAATCTTCGGCAAAGGAACTGAACACGTCTTGGCACCAAGCGCGGTCCCGGCGCAGGCCAGCACACACTCTGGGCGAGTAGCGCCGCCACCGCCACCGACACTGCCGCCGTCTCAGACCTATGTGCGGCCGGTGGCGGCAGAGCCTCCGCCTGTGCCTCCAACCTTTGTGCCGCCGCCGCTACCGCCGGATTCCGAGGAGCGGAAAACTTCTCTGGCAGGTCTGCTTTTAATGCTCGGGCTGGTGGTTCTAGTGCTTGGTGGTCTCGGGTTGGGCGGATACGCATTTTACAAGTACTTTACGAGGCGAGAGGTTGCTGAATCGGGACCGGCGCACCCTACACCCATCGTCAAGGTGACTCCGCGGCAGCAGGCGACGCCTACTCCGTTGCCAACGCGGACAGCTACTCCGTTGCCGACGCCAACACCGGAAGAACTGACGACTCCTTCGCCGACGCCTGAAGTAAGGGTGAGCCCTTCACCGACACCTGAGCAGGAGACGACCCCAGCGCCTACCCCGGAGAAGCGCACCAATCCGACACCGACACCGGGCCCGGTTGATGACTTCCAGGAAAAGCTTCGCGCGGCACAGGAACTTGGCAGATCGGGCGATTGGCAAGGCGCCCTGAAGGCGTACCTGGACCTGATCGACCGATTCCCGGAGAGACCAATACCGGTGAAACGACTGGAGAATTTGCTTGCTGAGTTGCACAGCACGGACGGAAAACCGGATCCCCAGTCTTACCGAGAGGCAAAACCAGACCTGGTTCGAGCCGCCGAAAAAGGAATTGTCCCGGCAATGCTGATCATCGGCCAATTCTCGCGGGAAAGTAATCCGCTCGAGGCGATGAAATGGTTCGAACTTGCGGCCACCAAAGGAAGCACTCCAGCCATGATCCAAGCGGGGCTGTTGTACTCGAACCGTCGTCAACCAGGAGATGACCGCAAAGCGTTGGAATACTTCCTGCAGGCGGCGAATACCGGGGATCGTTCCGGCAAGTATCTCACGGGCGAATGTTTCTATTTCGGCAAAGGGGTTCAGGTCGACGTGGCAAAAGCGATTGGCTTCTTGCAGGAAGCGGCAGCGATGCGCGAACCGAGAGCGATGGACCTGCTCGGTACGCATTATCGTAAGAACCGACAGTTTGATCAGGCCCGAAAATGTTACGAGGAGGCGGCAGCCGAAGGGTATCCTCTCTCGTTGTCGAATCTGGGCGTGCTTTATATGAACGGGGAGGGCGTACAGCGCAGTCCTGAAATTGCGGCCAACCTGTTTAAGCAGGGCGCGGAAAAAGGGGATCCAACCGCCATGTTCTTTTATGCCGGTTGTCTCCAGGAAGGTCTCGGTCTGCAGAAGGATTCAAAGGGGGCATCCGAATGGTTCAGCCGGTCGGCGCGAGCCGGGAATCCCCGCGCCGTAGAGTGGTGTCGAAAAAACGGAGTATCCTACAAATAGTCTCCAAGGTGGTGACCTGACAATATTGCTTGTGAGCACTTTGGAGACTCGATAATCTGACCGCTCGCATTTTCTATGAACGTGAGTCTGATCAAACCCTCATCGGCTGTCCTCCTCGCGGGGCTACTTCTCACCGGATGTGAAAATATGTCACCGGAAGCAAATGGGGCGGTATTTGGCACCGGTGCAGGCGTTCTGGCAGGTGGTCTGGCAAGGGCTGCGGGAGCAAGTACATCGGAAGCCGTGGCGATCGGTCTTGCCACAGGTGCAGTGGCTGGAGTTACGGCCTACGTCATCGCCAAACACCAAGCTACCGAACGTCAGCGTCAATATGCCGAAGAACGGGCGCGACTCGCTTATGAAAATGCGTCGGCGCAGCGCCAGGCCGGATACCGGAAGGCGCGCTACCTCGCGGTGGATACCGTGCGTGAACAAGATTCGTCGGGTGCGAAATCGGTGATGATCTACGACACGCAGACACAACAGGTCGTTGGAAATAATGTCTACGATGTCAAACAAACGCCTAAAGAAGGATCGGTCTCTAAATTCGATACCTATTCCGCGGAATACGTTGGAACCGGGTCCTAGTGGAGGGAACAGAAGTCCAGGAGGCAAAGCCCTGGGGCGGTAAAATAAAGGTTCGCGGCTTGAATCGAGTGTACAACGGCAAGAACTTCCTGCCACCGACAATGCGGAATTCCGCACTTCCATTCTGTAACTCCTGATCTCTTGGAGTCCGCGCTTGGTCTCTCGGCGCATTTGTGTCACTGGTAAGCATATATGGCTTTCGAACATCGCGTCTTTGAGCAAGATGGCCATCGACTAAACGAGATTGCCGATCGCGAAAGTGGACATCGAATACAGGTTGATAGTCTCGGTGCAGAGTTGGTGAGCGTCGCGCGGCAGGCGACTGACGGCGACTGGGTCGGATACCTTTACCGGGATGGAGAGGTCAAACCCGCTCCAAAGGGCTGGCAAAGTCATGCAACCCTGATGGGCTATTTTCTGCACCGGATCAAAGGTGAAAAAACGTTGTACGAAGGAGACGAAATCCGCGGTGGAAATCATGGCTTCCTGAGGCACAAAAAGTTTGCTGACCCGGAAATTGTGCTCGCCGAACGAGCCACGCTTAGCTATTCGCTCCCAGCCGACCAGATTCTACCGGTGGAATACCCGCGCAAAGTCTCTTTTCGAGTCAACTACACGCTTGACCACGACACGGTCGAAGTGACCTTCATTTTTCATAACGAAGAAACAGAGCGCCAAGCCCACGTGAGTTTTGGATTACATCCCGGATTTGGAATTTCCTCCTTCGAACAAGCCCGGGTCGTTCTGCCGCGGGGAACCTACAGACGGTATCTTGCTCCGAACAATTTTTTGAGTGGAGAGACCGTCGAGTTTGAATCAGACGGCGCGACTATGCCGATGAAACCGTTTGAGCTGCCGGGATCATTCCTCCTCGAAACGATCGAAGCGGACAGTTATGTGGTGAAACTGCTGGACTTCGGGCGAAACCGACAGATTGAACTCGATTTCTCGGACGCCCCTTACTTTACGATTTGGAGCGATTTGAGTCCGTTCATTTGCATTGAGCCCTGCTGGGGTTTGCCTGATCATGAGGAACAGCGAGCTTTCGAGAAAAAGCTCGGCATTCAAGCAATTCCGCCGCAAGAGACATTTACCAGACGGTTCTCGATGCGCCTCAATTGATGATGAATTTTGTTCAAACTCTCAGGAAACGATCCGAGCTGCAGCCTGGTGTACCGGCACTGATCGATCGGTGCCTTTCGGGCGACAGAGTCCTGACTTATTCGGGATTGAACCGACTGGTTGATTATCTCTCGTTCGAGTTACGCGAAAAAAAGGTCGTACCGGGTGACCGGATCCTGATCGGAATTGGTCCCTCCCAGGAGATGTATATTTACCTCCTGGCGGCGCTGCAAATCGGGGCGGTCCCGATCGTGTGCGATCGCGCGTCCCCCCACGACGAGTTCATTTCCTGGATCGGCGCTCTGGAACCGAAAGCTTGTATCATCCCAAAGAGAGGTTGGGTCGGTTCCCATTTCGATGCAGTCCTGAGAAAAATTCCATCAAAGATTTTTGTCGGCCATGTTCGCTCGCAGGTGCGATGGCTGCGCCTGGGAAAATTGGGCGCCTTGGAAGAGCAGCCTCCAGATTCGGCAGCGCTAATTTCTCTGGTGCGCGAAACGTCAAATCATCTGGCATTTCGGGTATGGTCTCAAGACCAACTGAGGCAGAGCGTTCAGCTGCTGGTGTCTCAGTTGAAGCTGAAAGCGGGCGAGATAGATCTATGCGCTTCAGCGCTTCACCTGCTCGGCAATCTGGCGGCGGGTCTGACCAGTGTGATCGGGTCCCCTTCGGGAAGGAGCCTTGACCGTCAGGTTGAGAAATTCAAGCCGACCCGTACTGCGGCTGGCAGCCCGGTCGTTCGAAGGCTCTTGCGAAAGCCGTTTTCGCCGTTTCATCGAGTGTTCATCACTGATGCGCCTCTTGACCCCAAGGAAATCGATTACTTCACGGGTCGCATGCAACACGCCAACATCGAGTTGGTTTTTTCCGAGGATCTCCCGCTTGCTTCGCTACCGTTGAAGGAGTACGAACGAAACGGAAGCGCGACACTGGTTGGGAGTTTTTACTCGACAGTGGAGGCACGGGTTTCTGTTGTCGGGGAGACCGGCGAAGCAACGGCCGGCGTCGTTGGTCTGCCGACTATCCCGAATCCGGCCGATATCGGAGAGTTGTTCATTCGGGGGGCGTTCCTGCCGAACCGGCAAACGCTTGGTGATTTTTTGAAAGAAGGTTCGCTCGAGACGACCCCTCCGAACGGTGATTGGTGTTCGACCGGGGTATTTGGATATTTTGACGATCAGTCGCGGTTCTGGGTGACCGAGCGAACGGTTAAGTAGATTCCAAGGCAGTCACGAACGGGCAAACTCGATCCGTAACTACGCACCTTCTCTCAGATGCTGACCAAAAGAATTATCCCTTGCCTCGATGTCACCGATGGGCGTGTCGTGAAGGGAACAAAGTTTTTGCAGTTGCGCGACGCGGGTGATCCAGTGGAGTGCGCAATGGAATATAACCGCCAGGAGGCTGATGAACTCGTATTTCTCGACATCACAGCCTCTTCGGACAACCGGCGAACGATGATCGACGTCGTTCGACGCACGGCGGAGCAGTGTTTTATGCCGCTCACGGTCGGGGGCGGCATTCGAACCGCAGCGGATGTCCGGGAGATGCTGCTCGCGGGAGCGGATAAGGTTAGCATCAACACGGCGGCAATCAGGGCGCCGGAATTGATTTCGCGATCCGCCGAGGCTTTTGGTGTTCAGTGTATCGTGGTAGCGATTGACGCAAAACGGACTGGACCAGGTCATTGGACGGTGTTCACGCACGGCGGTCGGAACCGGACGGACCTCGCTGCGGTAGAGGGGGGGCAAGAGGTCGAGAGAAGGGGTGCGGGCGAAATTCTGCTGACCAGCATGGATGCGGACGGGACGAAAGACGGATACGACATTGATCTAACAGCCGCGGTGAGTTCCATCGTCGGGATCCCGGTCATAGCCAGCGGCGGAGCGGGTAACCTGGAGCATCTGCTGCATGTGCTGACGCAGGGAAAAGCTGACGCAGTCCTGGCCGCCAGCATTTTTCACTTCGGGGAGTACACGGTCGGGGAAGCGAAGCGGTTTCTGGCTGCACATGGCGTGCCGGTCCGCAGTTAGTTAGACGACAGTCGCGAGAATTGCAGAATGGCCGATGCAGCATTCAAGGATTCTCTGGCAACGGGTAGAGCGAGACCCTTGCCTACTTTGGAGGGCAATGAGTAAGGCGAGACGCCTTACTTACTTCGGAGGCGAAGCCAGATGCTTTGCGTTGTGACGAATGTAAGCCTCAAATTTTGCTACGTGCTCTGCGCTCCAACGAATCTCCTGACCTTCTTCAGTTTCTCCGCGGTGGTGATTGCAATCGCCGCGTTTACCTCCACCAATTTGGACGATCTGTTTTTGCTGGCGAGCTTATTCGTCGACGCAGAATTCCGGACGAGATCGGTCGTCCTCGGTCAATTTGTCGGCATGTTGTTCCTTGTGGTGATCAGCATTCTGGCGGCGCTGTTTGCCATGACAATTCCGGAGGGATGGATCTGCCTGCTCGGTTTGGTTCCTCTGCTACTTGGCATCAATCGCCTCTGGAAGCTCTTCAAAAAGAGGCCGGGAACCGGTTCAACCAATGGAAATCGTCCCGATTTTGTCGGTAAAGAACAGTTCTGGTTCAGAGGGACACGCTCGCAAGCGGCTTTTGTGACGCTACTGACGATCGCGAACGGTGGAGACAACCTCAGCGTCTACATCCCGCTGTTCTCCATTCAGCGTGCGTTCATTCCGCTCTATGTGCTTGTCTTCGGTGTGATGACTGCGCTTTGGTGCTTGCTTGGCTACTATCTCACGAGTCACCGCCTTTTCGGGAGCAAAGTCAGGCAGTACGGCCGGCTCGTCATTCCTTTCATCTTGATCGGAATCGGGTTGAACGTGCTTTCCCACGTGGACGGTTTTCGCGGAAGAGATGAAGGAAGCCTTCGGCTACCTGCACGCACGACACTTGCCAAAAAATTCCAGTGAATGTCGGATGTCCGAAAATCCGTATCGCTTTTCGATCTTGCGCTCCACTTTTTCGACCGGACAAGAATCGATCATCAACGTCACGTGCCCGCACTCGGTGCAAATAATATGGTCGTAGTGCTGGTGCGGGTTGACTAACTCGTAGTAACTGCAGGAACGATTCAAATTCACTTTTTGTGCGACCTGCAGATTCTCTAGAACCGTCATCACCCGAAAGACTGTGGCGTAATCCGGCACGCCTGCCTCGGCTCCGGTTCTCCTCTGGATTTCGTCCAGGGAAAGCGGCTTCTCCGCTCGAAGCAGCGTGTCGATGATTTGGATGCGATTCTTGGTAATCCGCATGCCATTTGCTCGCAGGAGGTCAACAATCGCATCCAGAGACAGCTCTTTAAGTGGCAATGGGTTCGCGTGCATCTGCCGAGTCATCAGTTCAACCACCTTACGCTAGCGGGTAGACCCGTTCAAGCAAGCCCTGGAAAGCAGCGGGAGAGCGATTCGCGAGCTTTCGCAAAAGAGAGATGCGCGGGTGCGCACCTCTCGAGCGCCGCCAGTTGTTCGTTGTAAAATCCTTGGTCAGTTAGAAGGCGTTGGGTCAACTCGGCGAGTTGATCGAAAGTTCGTCCGCCTCCGTGGAGGTCCGGAAACGCGACTCGTTCCACCGAGCCATTCCCACCAACGGTTGGGATCCGGCAAAGCAGACTGTCTCCCGCCACTTGCCCGGGAACGGAACTCAGGTCGAATTGCAGCACCAGGCGATGGGTGGCGATCAATCGCAGATAGTTCGGGTACGTTAATGGTTCCGCCACAGTGAGCTGATCTTCCGGGAACCTCAATGCCTGCAACCGCTGCAGACCCGATTTGCCGTCCGGATTGATCACCGTAATTGGGACGGAAAACGCGCGCGCGGCAGACAACGCCAACAGATGATTGCGTGAAAGCACATCAAATTCACGTGTCCCAATGAATAGGCCGCGCCGTTCGTTCATTGGCCGCGAAAAGTTCCAGGAAGAGTATTCGAAGGGATAAGGCGTCGGTATGTGAATTATACGCTTGGAGACCGAGGCGAAAAGCGGAAGCAGATCGGGCGTACTCGAGAGACAGAGATCTGCGCTTGAGGCAATCTCGCGAAAACGCTGAAATCGCTTCGGCTTAGACAGTTGGCGCGCGACCTGTTGGGTCCCACATTCCTTGAACGAGACCGCAATGAAGCATCCGTGGGCTTTGAGGATCTCAAAAGCGTGTTGCGATTCGCTCAAATCTCCGCGGAGAAGCAGCAAGACGCTTCGATGGCGCGCCGCGAACGCCGGTCGGCGATAAAAGGCGCCTTGGGTGCAGGCCGCGTAGGCGTGATAGTTGACCGGTGGATGAGCGATTTCGTCTGGCTCGCCCGGTCCGTCCCTAAAGTTCTGATCGGGGTCTCGCCCGGCTGGATTCAACACGGCGAGCCCGGGGAGCGTAGCGAAGTTCATGGTCCCGCTTTTTGGGATTAAGCACCCGCATCAGTCAACGGTACAATCAGTACCGGGCATCTGGCCCGTTGCAAAACGCCATCGGCGACGCTACCAAGAAAAAGGTGAGAAATCGGGCCTCGACTATGGGATCCAAGAACGATGAGATCGACCCGCAAACTTTCTGCCTGGGACAAGATCAGATCGACCGGGATTCCCTCGAGTTCTACGATCGTTGACAGCAGGCCGATCGAGGAAATCATCTCTTGGAGACGCGCGAATCTTTCCGTTTGATCGGCCGGAGCTATCGGCTCTTGAGGCTGAGGCATCGGGACTGTGTCTGGCGCTGGACCGAGGCCCAAGAGCGCGGGCCCTAGTTCGGACACGTGCATCAGGATAATTTTGCTTTGGAACGGCTTTGCCAGGTGAACTGCCGCCTTGATTACTTTCAGAGTGACGTCGGAAAAATCGACTGGTACGAGAATTGTCTTCATGACGGTTAACTACCCATGCCCGAGCCACGGATCGAACTTCAGGACACTAGTGTCCTGTCCCCGAAATACCATGTATTTTATTGCGATTTATGCGCGCAAAAGAATGACGGGGACGATCGCGGAACGGTAACCGTTCGGCGTTCACCGTTCACCGTTCACCGTTCGGCGTTCGGCGTTCGGCGTTCGGCGGCGCAGTCAGGCAAAGGGCTCGAACGGAGAGTCAGAAGACCTGGAATATGGATGTGCCTCTGCTTGCTATTGATAGGGTGCGCCAACGCACTTTAGAGGGCTGGAAATGACTCGGCGCCGA
>Ga0210387_10003690_pt1 | contig 11775 bp, 17 predicted proteins | sample IncBWC7OmetaG_FD_160108 | JGI IMG/M metagenome (GOLD analysis project Ga0210387, IMG submission 160108) | Forest soil microbial communities from Barre Woods Harvard Forest LTER site, Petersham, Massachusetts, United States - Inc-BW-C-7-O ... | reverse complement strand
GGCCCGGGGCCCACTCGTAACCGCTGCGCTCGTGCACGTAGCGTCCGCGCGACCAGACGTAACGGCGGTGCCGCCAGCCGTAGTGGCCGCGGTCCCAGACGTAGCCCCGACGCACCACCACGCGCTCTTCCCGCCCGGGCGGCGGCTCGTCGTGCCCGCCGTGAATGACCACCACCGCCGCCTGCGCCTTCGAAGCGGCCAGCGCCGACATTCCCAGGCTCGACAGCGCCAACCCTGCCAGTCCCATTTTCCAATTTGTCATGCCGAAGCGTAAGCATCACCGCGCGCCCGCGCAGGGCCCCGCAGCGCAAGGTGCGAGATCTCTTGCGCATTCGAGCCGCCGAGCCGATCCACGGATGCGCGGGGCTCGAAACGTGCTTATCCTCGCTTCAGCGATGGTGTCGGGCTGAAGAAGACCACCGCCACGACCGCCGGCTCGAACCCAGGGTTGCGGCGCACCTTGCTGGTCGCAGGCGTCTCTGCAGTGGCGACGGCCTTGATCGTGGTCGTCGCCATCAACGTTCTCTCGGCCGAACACAAGATCGAACGGCCGCTCTCGTCGCTCTACGCGGTGGACGACCCGGGGTTCGCGAGAGCCGCGAGCGTGCTCTTCGGGCCGCCCTTGGTCCCGGGAAACGACGTCACGCCTCTCTACAACGGTCGCCAGATCTTCGCGGCCATGCTGGAAGGAATCCGGCAGGCGCAAAAGAGCGTCACCTTCGAAACCTATATTTACTGGTCCGGCGACGTCGGTGCGGCCTTCACCCAGGCGCTCGTCGAGCGCGCCCGTGCCGGCGTAAAGATTCACCTCATCATCGACGCCGTCGGCTCCGGAAAGATGGACGCCAGCCAGCTTCAGGCGATGAGAGAAGCGGGCGCCGAGATCGAAAAATACCGGCCGGTGCGCTGGTACAACCTCGATCGAATCAACAATCGCACGCACCGGAAGCTGCTGGTCGTCGACGGCAAGGTGGGGTTCACCGGCGGCGTCGGGATCGCCGACAAGTGGGACGGTGATGCCGACAGCACCGACCACTGGCGCGACACCCACTTTCGCGTCGTCGGCCCGGTGGTGGCGCAGATGCAAGCCACCTTCGTCGAGCACTGGCTGGCGACCCGGGGAGCTCTCTTGCAGGGCGACGCCTATTTTCCCGCGCTCTCCAAGGCCGGGACGATGTCCGCGCAGATGGTCTGGAGCGCCGACGACGACGGGACGGAGAGCATTCGGCTGATGTACCTCCTGTCGATCGCGGCCGCCCGCCGAAGCCTCTTGCTGGCCAATTCGTACTTCGTCCCCGACGATCTCTCCGTCCGCACGCTCGTGGCGGCGCGCCGCCGAGGTGTGGACGTGCAGATCATCGTGCCGGGCCCCGACATCGACAGTGAGCTCACCCGCGCGGCCTCCCGGAGGCGGTGGGCGCCGCTTCTGGAAGCGGGCGTCTCCATCTATGAATTTCAGCCCACCATGTTTCACTGCAAGGTCATGGTGATCGACGACCTCTGGGTCTCCGTCGGTTCGACGAACTTCGACAATCGATCCTTCAGGCTGAACGCCGAGGCCAATCTGAACGTCATCGATCGCGGCCTGGCCCTGCAGGAGCGGCGCGCCTTCGAGAGGGACCGGCTCCTCTCTCGCCAGATCACCCTCGACGAGTGGCGCCACAGGCCTCTTTCAGATCGCCTTGGCGATTGGTTTGCGGGCCTGGTGAGCTCCCAGCTTTAGTGGCTCACATGACGCGTGTCGCCTGGCCAACGGCTCATCCGTGCCTACGTTGTTTTCTTACCCACCAAGACGCGGCGCCCGTTGAACCCCATCGCGGCGCCCGTCGGAAAAGGAACCGCATGTTGTTTTGGCTCGGCGTCATCTTGCTCATCGCCTGGATCACGGGATTCGGGGTCTTCCATGTCGCGTCGGCGGCCATTCACGTCCTGATCGTGTTGGCGCTCATCAGCATCCTCATGCACTTCATTCGCGGGAAGAAGGCAAGCTGAGCTCCCTGGTCTGGTTGGCGATTGCGGTCGTCCTGGCGGTCGGCGTGGCTCTCACCGGTCACGGACCCAAGGGGGCGAAACCGATCGCCGGCACCCGACTGATGAAGTCGGCTCGCCTCATCCTGATCGTTGGAATCCTCGTCTGCGGTGGCCTCGGGCTGGTGGGCGCGATTCGAAACTGAATCGTCAGCCCCCGGGCTGGCCGTGCGGGCGGTCTGCCGCCCCCGGCCAGCGCACCTAGTAGCGGCGGTCGTAGCGATGACCGTAGCCGCGACGCCCGTACTCTGGGGGCCGGCCTCGGTAATAGCAGCCTGAAAGAAGGGCGGAGACGACGAGGATCATCACGCCGGCACCGGTGCCGATGGTGCGCAACCGGCGCGTTGGCTGATCGGTCACTCCTTTTGGCTTGCCCTTCAGGGTGCCTTGAGCCCGGTCAATGAGCTTCTCCATTGCCATGTCTCCTTTGTCGGCCACGTGACATCGGCGATGGAGGGTTAGAGGACCAGGATGATGAGCACGATGATCAGCACCACCAGCAGCGTTCCGCCGCCGACGAAGACCACCACGCTCCCGCCACGGAACTTGCCGAGCTCAGGCGCTGCCGCTTCTCGCGCGGCGTAGTCGCCCGTGTCACCCGCCGCGGCGTTCGCCGGAGTCGGGCTGTGCGTCTCTCCCAGAGCCTCGGCGGCGGCCGCCGCTGCCGCGGGCGCGGTGTTGATGGTTGCCGCCCGCGCGAGGGAGGGGGCACAGGCGAAGGCCACCAGCAACGCTGCTGCCATGAGCCGCTTCATAGGATTTTCCGTCCCTGGACCAAGCGGATAAGAACGGCGATGACCGCCAAGACGAGCAGGATGTGGATGTACCCGCCTATTGTGTAAGAGGTCACCAGCCCGAGTCCCCAGAGAACCAACAAGATCACGGCAATTGTCCAAAGCATCGTCTTCTCCCCTTCTGCAGGTCATGGCAATTCAGCCGCCTCACCAATACCGACCGCCGTCCACGAAGACCAATCCGAAACACCAGCGTGACCTGTAGGGGATTCCCTACTTCAGGGTGCTGGCCAGCCGGTGGAAGAAGCGGTGCGGGTCGCCGGGTGCCATCACCTGCAGCCAAAAGGGGCGGTCCGCCAAAACTGCGGGCTGGGGAAAACCCTTACGGCGAGGGCGGTGTTTCCCTCGCTGAAACGCACCGTCTGCCGGCTAGATGTCGAGAGCAGGGCAATGAACGTGGAGGAAGCGGTCGAGGTTGGATGGTCGGAGGCGCAGGCCGACTGCCGCCGGGTGTTCGCGGACAACGGCCAGCCCATGTGGGTCGTCCAGTCGGTGGAGGTGGTCGACGTCAACCGAGCCGCGGTGCTCCACTACGGCTACTCGCGAGACGAATTCTTCGCCATGCCGCCCGACCAGATCGAGGTGACTGAAGAGTCCGACGCCGGGGACTCAGAAAATCCACGCGTCTGGCGCCATCGAAAGAGAGACGGGTCGCTCATCGACGTGGAGCTCACCTCGTTTGCGGTCACCTTTCGGGGACGGCCGGCTTCGCTGACTTCCGTCTTCGATGTGACGTATCGCCGGAGAACGGAGGTCCAAACGCGCTACCTCGAGCACTTGCTGACGGCGGTGGTCGCCAGTGACGACGGCGTCATGCTCAGCGGGGGGAACGACGCCGGCGAATCGCGCTACGGGAGACGGGCGGACGAAGTCCTGGGGCAGCCGGGCGCGCCGGTGGTCCGCACCGATCTCGGCGGCGTCGAACGCATCGAGGCGATCCAGCGGCTGCGCGAGACCGGGCGCTTCCATGGTCAGCTCACGCATCGTCGCACCGATGGAAAGCGCATCGACCTCGAATCGCGTGCGGCCGCTCTCTTCGACGGCGCCGGCAATCGCCTCGGGTACGTCAGCGTCACCCGTGAGATCCCGGGCCGCGGACTTGCCGAAGAGACCCTCCACGCCCGCCCCAAGCCTCCTGCGCCGTAAGCGGAATAGGGAGAAGCACTACGAAGGGCGCGGGGGCTTTCCGGACGAAGCCGGTGCCCCAATGGCGCTATGGCTGTCCCGGCAACGTGCGTTTCACTTTTGGGAGAGGACCATCATGACATCACGTCTCTGGATTCCGCTGGCTGTATTTGTGTTTCAGGGGGCCTGTGCGACGACCAGCACTGCCCCTGTGGTCGCTGTGCCGAGCCTGGGCGCGGAGGACAGCGCAGGCGCCATCCGTGCCGCCGAAGAGGTCGGTGCGGCCCACAACCCCCAGGCCGCGCTGCATCTGGAGCTGGCCAAGGAGCAGTTCGAACATTCGCGCAAGATGACCAGCGAAGACGAGCGGCCGATGTCGACGCGGCTGTTGTTGCGAGCTCGGGCCGACGCCGATCTGGCGCTGGCGCTGACCCGCGAGAGCAACGAGAAGCTCGAGGCCCAGGCGGCGCTCGAGAAGGTCAAGACGCTGAATGATTCGCTGCCCCAGAACAATTGACGAGGACCCCTCTATGAAAACTTGGAACGCTTCGAAATCATCACTGTTTCTCGGAATGGCGCTCTTCGCCGCCAGCTGCGCCACGGTCACCCCGGTCGAGCTGACCACGGCGCGGACATCTTATGCGCGTGCCAGCAACGGCCCGGCCGCGCAGCTCTTGCCGGCGGAGCTTCACAAGGCAAAGATCGTCCTCGACGCCGCCGAGACGTCGTTCGCCGACGAAAAGAACTCGCCGAAGACCATTGACCTGGCCTACATCGCCGACCTCACCATCCAGACCGTCGAGGTGCAGGCCCGGACCGTCGTCTCCACCCAGACCATCGCCAAGGCCAAGCAGGACTATCAGGACAAGCAGGCGGTGTCCGCCAAGAAGACCCAGGCCACGCTGGTCAAGACCCGTCTGGCGCTCAGCGATTCGCAGGCTGGGCAGGCCAGGCAAGCCGCGCAGCTGGGGGCGGAGCACGCGGCCCGGCAGGAGGCTGACAGCAAGGCCGCCGCCTCCGAGCAGAGGGCGATCGACTCCGATCAGAAGACCATCGCCGCGAACGCGCAGACCGCCGCCGCCAACGACGCGCTGGCGAAGCTGGCGGCCAAGGACGAAGAGCGCGGCATGGTCATCACCCTTTCGGGCGGCGTCCTGTTCCGCTCCAACGACGCCCAGCTCCTGCCCGCCGCCCAGACCAAGCTCGACGACGTGGCGGCCGCTCTCCTCACCAATGGGCGGCCGGTGAGCATCGAAGGCTATACCGACTCCAAGGGCTCGCAGTCCCGAAACATCGATCTGTCGCAGCGCCGCGCGGAGTCGGTGCGGAGCTACCTGATCTCGCGGGGGCTCCCGGCCGACCGGGTGGTGGCCAAGGGGATGGGACCCGATCGCCCCATCGCCGACAACACCAGCGCCGAGGGGCGGGCCAACAATCGGCGGGTGGAGATCGTGGTCGCCAAGGTTGCCACTCAGCCGAATTGAACACCCTTCGTCTGGCCTCGCCGCCGGCGCCGAGCGCGCCGGCGCCGAAGCCGTTCCTCAAAGAGGTCTACCGGCGGTACACACGTGACCACCTGGCGGACACCGCCGGGGCGCTCAGCTACTACTTCGTCTTCGCGCTGTTCCCCTTCCTGTTTCTGCTGACGACGCTGACCGCCTACATTCCCTACTTCCGAACCTCGGCTGACACCCTGCTGTCACGCGCGCGCGACATCTTGCCGCCGCAGGCGATGCAGCTCGTTTCTGCGCATGTCGAAGGGCTGGTCCGGAGGCCCCGGCCTCGCTTCCTGGCGGTGAGTCTCTCGCTGGCGCTCTACGCCGCCTCTCGCGGGGTGGACGCCGTCCGCGGGGCTTTGAACAGGGCCCACGACGTCCGCGAGTCTCGCCCCTGGTGGAAGACCGAGGCGCTGGCCCTGGGCATGACCGCGAGTGGCGCGCTTCTGATCCTGGGCGCGGCGGCCGCCATGGCGGCCGGTGGGAGCGCGGGGTTCTGGCTGGCGCGGCAGGTGGGCGTGGCGGCGCCTTATGTCTTCGTCTGGCGTTGGCTGCGCTGGCCGGTCACGGCAGTCGCCATCGCGCTCTGCGCGGCGCTCGCCTATCACCTGCTCCCCGACGTCGAACGGAAGTTCAAGCTCCTCACGCCCGGCTCGCTGCTCGGCACCTTGGCCTGGTTCGCCGCCACCTGGGGCTTCAGCGAGTACGCCGCCCATATCGCCAGCTACAACATCACCTACGGCGCGATCGGCGGCGTCATCGTGCTGATGGCCTGGTTCTACCTGACGGGGTTCATCTTCCTGTTGGGCGGCGAGATCAACGTCATCGTCGAGGAGCGGTCGGTCCGAGCGGCCCTGCCTGACGAAGTCGGGGAAACCACTACATGAGGCGTGGGGACCGCCGGACAGTGTCCGCGGTGCGCACAAGCTATGGATGGGCCCAGCCACATGCAAGTCACCTCGGGAAACCAATTCGATCTGCGGCGCTGCGTACCGATGTCGCGCGAGGAGGAGAATCGCTGCGCGCTCGCTTATGTGAAGACCAAGGACCCGGTCCTGGGCGAGCGTCTGATCGTCGCCAACATGCGGATGGTGGTGGCGTTGGCGCATCACCATTGCCGCGCGGGCGACGACATGCGCGATCTCGTTCAAGAGGGGAACCGCGGGCTCATGCGGGCGCTCGAAAAGTACGATCCGACCCGCGGCCTCAAGTTCTGCACCTACGCGGTCTGGTGGATCCGGGCCTACATGTTGAAGTTCACCATGGACAACTGGCGGCTGGTCAAAGTGGGAACGACCCAGGCCCAGCGCAAACTGTTTTTCTGTCTGCGCAAGGAGCGAGACCGGCTGGAGCAGACGGGCGCCGAGGCGGACATCGGAGCGCTGGCCTCTCAGCTGCGGGTCAAGGAGAGTGAGATCGCCGCCATGCTGGAGCGCTTCGCGGGCAGCGAGCTGTCCCTGGACGCGCCGGCGAAATCACAGGAAGCCGACGCGCCGACCTTCGGCGATCTGCTGAGCGACGTCTCCGCACCGGGGCCCGACCGGCGGGTGGAGGAGGCGCAATTCAGCCAGGTTCTCCACACCAAGCTGGAGCTGTTCGGAGCCGCTCTGCGGGGGCGGGACGCCCAGATCTTCCGGCGGCGCCTCCTGAGTGACGAGCCGATGAAGCTCTCCCAGCTGGCCGCGAAATTTGGGGTGTCGCGCGAGCGCACCCGCCAGCTCGAGCAGCGGCTGAAGGCGCGGATCCGCACCTATCTGCAGCGGGAGCTGGGAGACGATTTCGAGCTGCCGGCCAAAAAGGGGCGTCGTGACCCGACAATCGCCCTGCCGATGCCGAATTCTGCGGTGTCTGGGCTCGAACGGCCCATAGTGCTGCAGGGAGTTTAAACGATGCCGGCAGAGATGGTCGAGGCGGGGTGGTCGGACGCGCAAGCCGACTGTCGCCGCGTGTTCGAAGAGAACAGCCATCCCATGTGGGTCGTCGATGATCTGGCGCTGGTGGACGTGAATCAGGCGGCGCTGCTCCACTACGGCTACTCGCGGGACGAGTTCCTCGGCATGACCATCGACGATCTCTCGATCGAAACGCCGCCCCAGACCGGTGCAGAGGTGAAGATCGGCCAGAACCCGCGCGCGGTCTGGCGACACCGCCGGAAGGACGGGTCCTTCATCGATGTGGAGGTCACTTCGTTCGCGGTCACGTTCCGGGGGCGGCCTGCTTCGCTCGACTCCGTACTCGACGTCAGCTACCGCCGGCGAACGGAAGAGCAGACACGCTATCTCGAGCTCTTGCTGGCGACCGTCACCGATGCGGTGGTCGCCAGCGACGACAAGTTCGTCCTCACGGGGTGGAACGCCGCCGCCGAATCGACCTACGGAAGACGGGCGGAAGAGGTGCTCGGACAGCCGGACGCGCTGGTGTTCCGCACCGACTTCGTCGGTGTTCAACGGGCAGAGGCGATCAAGCGTCTGCTCGAAACGGGCCGGTTTCACGGCGAGCTCACGCACCGTCGAAACGACGGAAAGCGCATCCACATCGAGTCGCGCGCCGCCGCCCTCTTCGACAGCGAAGGCAAGCGGCTCGGGTACGTGAGCGTCAACCGCGACATCACCGAGCGCAGGTACGCCGAGGAGACCATCCGCGCCCTCTTGAGCGACGTCCTCAGCGCGCAGGAGGACGAGCGGCGGCGAATCGCCCGCGAGCTGCACGATGACACGGCCCAGACCCTGACCTCGCTCCTGGTCGGCCTGCGCGCGGTCGAGCAGTCCCAGGATCTGGGGCAGGCCCTGGGGGCGGCCAGCACGCTGCGCGGGTTGGTGTCGGCCGCCTTGCTGGGCGTGCAGCGCATGGCCCGGGGGCTTCGCCCGAGCGTGCTCGACGATCTGGGGCTCGAAGAGGCGCTGGAGCGTTTGGGGCTGGAGGTGAGCCGCGCGCAGGGATTCGTGGTCGATCTGCACTCCACCGGCCCGCGTCTGCCGCGCCTTCCCGAAGGGCTGGAGATCGCCCTTTACCGAATGGCCCAGGAGGCCCTGACCAACGCCACCAAGCACGCCTCGCCCAAGGCGGTGAGCATCCTCATCCATCGCAACCCGACCGAGGTGCGCTTGGTGGTCGAGGACGACGGAAAAGGCTTCGACGCCTCGGAGATCCTCTCCGAGACGCAGCTCGGATTGGTGGGAATGCGTGAACGCGCCCATCTGGCAGGAGGTTCGATGACCGTGGAATCCTCGCCTGGAAAAGGCACCACCATCTGCGTGAGCGTCCCCCTTCCGGGGAAGAAATCGAGCACTCCATGAGCATCCGGGTCTTCATCGCGGACGATCATGGGATCCTGCGCGGCGGCCTGCGGGCCCTCATCACCCTGCAGCCGGACATGGAGGTGGTCGGCGAGGCGGCCAATGGCCCCGAGGCGGAGATCGGCGTCAAGAACACCGAGCCGGATGTGGTGCTCATGGACATCACCATGCCCAACGGCGGAGGGCTCGCCGCCATAGCCGCCGTGAAGCAGGTCCGCCCGAAGACGCGCATCATCGTCCTCACGGTGCACGACGAGTCCGGCTACGTGCGCGCCGCGGGGCAGGCGGGCGCCGTCGGCTATGTGGTGAAAAGCGCGGTCGACACCGAGCTCCTGGCGGCGATTCGGGCGGTCGCGCAGGGACGAACGTTCATCGACGCCTCGCTCGGGCTGGGGTTTTCACAGAGCCCGATGCGGCCGATCTCCCCCGATGCGCCGGGGGAACCAGGGACGGCGCAACTGACCGCGCGAGAGCTGGAGGTCATGCGGCGGGTGGCGGAGGGCTTCACCAACTCTCAGATTGCCGAAGAGCTGCGGCTGGGCGTCAAATCCGTGGAAACCTACCGTTCGCGGGTCATGGAAAAGTTGGGTCTGGAGTCTCGCTCCGCCCTGGTGAGATTCGCCCTCGATTGCGGCATTCTCGGGGCGGGCACCTAGTCCCATGACGGCTTCAACGACGGCTTCAACGCCGGCTTCCAAGCGGGCCTCCAGGCGGGTTTCCAAGCCGCGAACGCGGGTTGAATCCTGGGCCGGCGAGCTGGTGCGACAGACGCGGGAACATCCCGGCCGGTCCGTCGCGATGGCGGTGGGCGTCGGCTACGTGCTGGGCGGTGGCCTGTTTTCACGGCTCACGGCCCGCATCGTCGGGACGGCAATTCGGATCGGGCTGCGGACGGTTGTTCTGCCCTTCGTGATGGAGGGCCTCCTCCTGCTCGGTCAGCAACCCCACCAATCAGAGAGAAACGTGAAAAATGAAAATCAATGAGCTGCGAGACTTCAGCAAAGACGACGTCCTTTCGGCGCTGGGACTGACCAGCAAGCCGAGCACCTCCGAGCGCCTGCTGGGGGCTCTGAGCATCTTCGGCGTCGGCCTGCTGGTGGGCGCCGGCGCGGCGCTGTTGCTGGCGCCCAAGTCCGGCGAGGCGCTGCGCGCAGATCTGGGGGACCGCCTCCGCAACCTTCGCCCCGAAGAGACGGAGTCGCCCAAGACGACGACTTCGGGCGGAGAGGCGCGCACCTGAGCCCGCGCCCCCTGCCGCCGCAGTCGGCGACACGTCCCTCCGTGGTCCAGGTGGCCACCGACACCGCGGAGGAGCTGGCGGATTTGTTCGCCGCGCAGATCAAGCTGGCGCACCTGGAGCTGTCGCTCGATCTGCGGCTGGCGCTCAAGCGCGTGGCGCGGATCGCCCTCTTCATTCCGCCGCTGGTCGTCGGCTACGCCTTCGCCATGGCGGCGCTCAGTTCCTTTCTCGCCACCTACTGCGGACGACTCGCTGCGCTGGGAGCCGTCGCCACCTTGCAGGTCGCGGTCGCCGGGATCGGCCTTCGGCGAACCGTGTCCGCGCTCCGGCGAACACCGATTCTGGAGCGCACCGGCGCCGACGTGACCGGCACCCTGGAGCGAACCAGGGCGGCCCTGTCCGACAGGACGAGGTCGTCGAATGCCCGCATCGCTTGAGCTTCTCGTCGGGCCCGCAAACCAGGCCCAAGACAAACAGCAGGACGAACAGCCAGACGAACAACACGAAATCGCCCGTCTGGAGGCGGAGATCGCGCTTCGGCGCCAGCGGGTCGGCGCCTCGTTCGAGGAGCTGCGGCGGCGCGTCCAGAGCGCCACCAGCTGGCGCCACTGGGCCGCGTCGCATCCGGTCGGTTGGATCGGCGCCGGCATCTCCCTCGGCTTCATCATCGGGTGCCTGACGGGCCGCCGATCCCGCCCGGAGCCGTAGCTCCCGTGACAGCCGTTTGGAGATCGGCCGTCATGGCCAGCGTCGCCGCCGTGATTCTGGGGGGTTGCTCGGTGGGTGTCTCCAATGCTTCCAAGACGATCGCCGCCCTCAACGATTGCGCAGCGGACGATTTCGCCCGAGGGCAAGTCATCTTCTTCGGTCTCGCCGACAATCTCGAGCCCGGCACAATCATGAAACGCTACACCGGGACCGGTATCGGGCCCGAATACCTGGTCGGCAGCGTCCTTGCTGCGCCGACGTCCACGGTGGTTCACCACGGTGTCGACTGGGCCTGCGCGCTCGGCGATTCGGTCGCCCGGGCGTTCAACGCAAACAGCGCGGTCGGAATCCTTCCCGTCGACACCGCTCTGAACGCCAAGCTGGCGCGCGCTTCTTCCATCGAGGTGACCGTCGATGCGCTTCGCTGGGACGATCTCTTGGCGGCGCCCTATCGGGCAGCCGTCGATCAGCTGAGCGACCCCAGCTTGAAGGCGGAGCTTTTCCGGGGAGACTACCTGGTCGAGTCGCGGGCGCTGGTGGCCAAGGGACTCAGGGTCACCGCCTCCTTCGATAAGTCTCTGGGCGCCAGCATCAAAGCGGCGCTGGGGGAAGGCCGGAAGACGCTCAGGCAGGGGAAGATCACCGCGGTCGTGGATCTGACCTGGGAGGGGACGACCGCGTTGACCATCACGGCCGCCTCCGAGGTCTACATCGCAGGCCGATTGATGAGCCTTGCCTCGGACGTCAGCGATCCGCTCGGACACGTTCTGGTTCGACTCTGATGGAAGCCGCTCTGGCAATCGGCACGCTCCTTGGCGAGACCTATCGTCTCGTGCGCCCGCTGGCACAAGGGGGATGCGGCGACGTCTACGTGGCAAGGCATGAACGGCTCGGCTCCGAAGTGGCGGTCAAGGTTCTCCACCCCAGCCTCGCCGGGAACGCCCAGGCGCTGGCCCGCCTGCGGCAGGAGGCCGACATCATGTCGGCTGTGCGGCACCCGCACATCGTCCAGATCCTGGACTTCAATGTGACGGAGCTGGGCGTCCCCTTTTTGGTGATGGAGCTGCTGACGGGGCGTCCCCTCACCG
>Ga0210387_10003689_pt1 | contig 11776 bp, 9 predicted proteins | sample IncBWC7OmetaG_FD_160108 | JGI IMG/M metagenome (GOLD analysis project Ga0210387, IMG submission 160108) | Forest soil microbial communities from Barre Woods Harvard Forest LTER site, Petersham, Massachusetts, United States - Inc-BW-C-7-O ... | reverse complement strand
GCTTCCGCGTTCTCTGCCAGAGTCTCCAAGGCCGCCGGGGGTTGCAGCTGCGCAAAGGCCGCCCGCTCGGTTTCCTGGCGCTCCCGCTGCTGCAGCAGCCTGCGCTGCTGGCTTTCCAGTTGCTCGATGCGGGCGCGTTCCACCTGTGTCTCGCGCTGCCGCAGCGCGACGCTCTGCGCGTGGTTGTCCCAGGAGAACTGCCACGATGTCAGCGCTTGCTCGCATCGCTCGAGCACCTGCAGTGCCATTTTTTCGCGATCGTGGGCCTCATCCAGGCCCGGTACCATGGTCGACAGCTCCATGCTGAGCGATTCCAGCTGAACCCGGTCAAGCTGCACCACGCGGGCGGACTCGGCAATCTGCGAATCAGCCTGCTCCAGATCCGCGCGCTGGCGCTGCCTGAGTTCGCGCGAATACTCGATGCCCTGCTCGATCCGCGTCACTTCGGCGCCGGCCTCGTAGAAGCGGCCTTGAATCGCACTCAACGCATCGCCCTTGGCGGTTTGGTCGGCGCGGATCCGCTCGATCTGCGCCTCCGCCTCCCGCAAATCGGCCAGAACCGCTTGCATCGCGGTCTCGCAGCCGGAGGTGGCGGCATCGCGAGCCCCGGCCTCCAGATCCAGGCTTTGCAAGCGCAAAGCCAGCAATTCCGCGGACAACTTGCGTTCTTCTTCCTTGAGCGTTTGATAACGGCGCGCCGTCGCAGCCTGGCGCTGCAGGTGGCGAATCTGCTTTTCCACCTCTTCGCGCAGGTCGTTCAGCCGATCCAGGTTCTCGCGCGTGTGTGCGATGCGGCTTTCGGTTTCGCGCCGCCGCTCCTTGTAGCGCGATATACCCGCCGCCTCTTCCAGAAAAGCGCGCAGGTCGTCGGGCCGCGCCTCGATCACCCGTGAAATCATGCCCTGCTCGATGATGGCGTAGCTGCGGGTGCCGAGTCCGGTGCCGAGAAACAGCTGCGTGATGTCCTTGCGGCGCACTTTGAGGCCATTGATGAAATAATCGGAGGTGCCGTCGCGGCTCACCGAGCGCTTGAGCGCGACCTCGTTGTAGTTCGCGTAAGGTCCGCCGATCTTCCCGTCGGAATTGTCGAACACCAATTCCACCGAGGCGTTGCCCAAAGGCTTGCGGGACGCGGAGCCGTTGAAGATCACATCGGCCATTGATTCGCCGCGCAAATGCTTTGCGGATATTTCCCCCATCACCCAGCGAACGGCATCGATGATGTTGGATTTCCCGCATCCATTGGGGCCCACCACACCCGTCAGGCTGCTGGGAAAGGTGACGGTCGTCGGATCAACGAACGATTTGAAGCCGGCAATTTTGAGTTTCGTTAAGCGCATTGTTCACGCGGTGTCGTGGGCCACTTGTGGCGCGTAGTGTAAAGTAAACGTCACATAGGTAAACCCCTCGTGATCGCCCGATTCCATCCATGACAGAAGCAACCGCTCGACTTGAAGTGTTTGACAATCCCGCACCCGAGCGGGACTACACCATCCGCATGACCATTCCCGAATTTACCTGCCTGTGCCCGAAAACCGGCCAGCCCGACTTTGCCACCTTGGAACTCGAGTACGTGCCGAACGAGCGCTGCGTGGAATTGAAGTCCCTGAAGCTCTATATTTGGTCGTTCCGCAGCCGCGGCGCCTTCCACGAAGCGGTCACCAATGAAATCTTGCGCGACCTGGCGGCGGCGACGGCGCCCAGATTCATGCGGATAATGGCCAAATTCAACGTGCGCGGGGGCATATACACCACGGTGGTGGCGGAACACCGGGCCGCCGGCTGGGTCGCCGCCGCGCCGGTCGAGCTGCCCTAAGCACGGAAGGCCCCCGCAGGAGCCTTTTTGGCCCTGCCGGGCCCCTTGAGGTTTTGCTTCGCAATCATAGGCTTAAGTTCGCAAAATATGTTTTGCGCGTGCCCTGTACACGCCTGAATGCGTCGGTATAATCGCGCGCTCTTTCGTTAGGAGGCGGAAAACTAAAATGCCCTCGAAGAAACCGAATAAAGCGGCTAAGCGGCCAGGTAAGGCGACACCCAAAAAAGCGACTCATAAAGCAGCCGCTCCCAAGAAGGCGGCGCGGCCGCCGACGAAAGCAAAGCCCATCGCCACATCGAAGGTAACAGTGAAACCGAAACCGACCAAACTCGCACCCAAACCTGGGCCCGTGCCAGTAGTTGCAAAGCCCGCGGCGGCAAAACCACCGCGTGTCAAACCCGCCGCGCTGAAGCCCGTGCCCGCGCCGGCGCCGAGAGTCACAACCGAAAAAATTGCGCCTATGAAATTCGATCCCCGACCGCTCGTGATGCCGCGCCCGCTGCAAAACGACGAAGATATCGACGCAGAGGGTTCAGCATCCGCCAGTCTGCTGGCGGGTCCTCGCAATGTGAAACCGTATATTGCCCGCCGCGGCGAGCAATACATGAACAAGGAGCAGTTGGAGCACTTCGCTCGCATTCTGCAGAGCTGGAAGCGGGACCTCATGGTCGAGGTGGATCGCACCGTGCTGCACATGAAGGACGAAGCGGCCAATTTTCCCGATCCGAACGACCGTGCCACCCAAGAAGAAGAGTTCAGCCTCGAGCTTCGGACGCGTGACCGCGAGCGCAAGCTGATTCGCAAGATCGATGAGGCGTTGAAGCGCATCGAAGACGGTTCGTATGGCTATTGCTTGGAAACCGGCGAAGAAATAGGCATCAAGCGATTGGAGGCCCGTCCGGTCGCCACCCTGTCTGTCGAAGCCCAGGAGCGGCGCGAGCGCCGCGAAAAGCAGTACGGCGACCGCGACGACCGGTACCGCTAGCACCGATACCGCTAGCTCCGGCACCGATACTCCCGCGCGGCCTTACATCGGGCGATTCGCGCCCACGCCGTCGGGCGATCTGCACCTGGGCTCGCTCTACACGGCGGTAGCGAGCTTTCTGGACGCGCGCGCGCACGGCGGACTCTGGCTGCTGCGCATTGAAGATATTGACCGGCCGAGAGAAGTCCCCGGGTCCGCGGCCGGCATTCTGCGCACCTTGGAGCTGTTCGGCTTCGAGTGGGACGGCTCGATCATGCGTCAATACGATCGCAGCGAGCGCTACGAGGAAGCGCTGCAACACTTGAGCTCCCAGAGCCGCACATTCGCCTGCTCTTGCAGCCGCGCGCAGTTGGAGGACGAGCTGCGCTATCCAGGGACCTGCCGCGCTCGCACCGTCACGCCGGAAGTGCACGCCGCAATCCGACTGCGGGTCGATCCCGGCCATACCTTCTTCACCGACCTTATCCAGGGCACTTACCGACAGGACGTGGCAGCCGCGGTCGGCGACATCATTCTCAAGCGCCGCGATCACATCTATGCCTACGTGCTGGCCGTGACCGTCGATGACGCCGCGCAGCGCGTCACTCACATTGTGCGCGGCGCCGACCTCTTGGATAACACGCCCCGCCAGATCTACCTGCAGCGGCTGCTGGGCTTGCCTACGCCGAGTTATGCCCACGTGCCGGTGCTGACCGAAGCGGACGGCGGCAAGCTGGCGAAGTCGCGGAGAAGCATGCGTCTCGCCGCGGATTCCCCGCTGCCGCAGCTGCTATTCATTTTTTCGCTGCTGGGATTGGCGCCGCCGCCACCGCTTGAGTTCGCCACAATCTCGGATGCGTGGAGTTGGGCGATCACGCAATGGAATGTCAAGAAGGTGCCAAAACGTCTCGAATTGCGTGTAAGCGACTGATAAATTTAAGGAAAAATGCCCATTTGCCTTAGCGCTGCATTGCGCTATTCTTTGGGTGTAGTTCTCAAGATTGATCAGACGTGGACTGGCACGGAACCGGCATCCTCCGGTGGTGCCGGCCAACACGAGCGAGGAGCCCCATGAGCGAACCGCGAGTGATTAAGAAATATCCGAATCGACGCCTCTATGACACGGTGGAAAGCCGGTACATCACCTTGGCGGATGTCAGGCGGTTGGTGGTCGAGAGGATAGAATTCGTCGTTGTCGACAAGAAAAACAGCGCCGACATTACGCGCAGCATTTTGCTGCAGGTCATCGCCGAACAGGAGCATTTGGCCGAGCCGATCCTGAGCCAGGATTTCATGGTCAATGTGATTCGCTCCTACGGCACGAGCCTGCAGGGCCAGGTGAGTCCGCATTTGGAACAGAGCCTCAAGCAGCTATTGAACCAGCAGCCAACAGCTCAGCTTCGGGACCGCGTAAAGACGGTGGCCGGCGGCGAACCGCCGCGGCCGCGAGTCGCGTCGAATTTAGTGCGGGACGGCTAGCCGAACGCTAGCCGTGCCACCAATGACGCGCGGCAGATCGCACTGCCGCGCTTATACCTTACGCGGCGTCGACGTTGCGCATGGATAGCCGCACTCGGCCCTGTCGATCCACTTCGAGCACCTTGACGCGCACCACGTCGCCTTCCTTGAGCTTGTCGCCCACCCGCTCGACGCGCTCCTCGGAAATCTGCGAGATGTGCACCAAGCCGTCCCGGCCCGGGAGAATGGTCACGAAGGCGCCGAAATCCATCAGGCGCGCGACCTTGCCCTCATAGACGCGGCCGACTTCAACGTCCGCGGTGATCAACTCGATGCGCCGCTGCGCTTCGCGCCCCGCCGCGCCCTGCACCGAGGCAATTTTCACGGTGCCGTCGTTTTCGATGTCGATGGAAGTGCCGGTTTCTTCGGTGATCTGACGGATGACCGCGCCGCCCTTGCCGATGACGTCGCGGATCTTCTCCGGATCGATCTTCAAAGTGATGATGGTCGGGGCCCATTCGGACATGTTCTCGCGCGGCTTGGAGAGCACCTTGTTCATCTCTCCCAAAATGTGCAGCCGGCCGTCGCGCGCCTGATCCAGCGCGACTTTCATGATCTCGCGCGTGATGCTCGTGATCTTGATGTCCATCTGCAGTGCCGTAATACCGTCTTTGGTGCCGGCAACCTTGAAATCCATGTCGCCAAGGTGGTCCTCGTCGCCCAAAATGTCCGTCAAAACCTGGAAGCGCGAACCTTCCTTGACCAGGCCCATCGCCACGCCGGCGACCGGCGCCTTGATCGGCACGCCCGCGTCCATGAGCGCGAGACTGGTGCCGCAGACCGAGGCCATGGAGCTCGAGCCGTTCGACTCGAGGATTTCCGAAACCACGCGGATGACGTATGGGAATTTCTCGACGCCCGGCATCACGGCTTTCACGCCGCGCTTGGCGAGGTTGCCGTGGCCGATTTCGCGCCGCTTCGGTGATCCCATCATGCCGGTCTCGCCGACGCTGAAGGGAGGGAAATTATAGTGCAGCATGAAGGGCTCCTTCTTCTCGCCCATCAGGCCGTCGATGATCTGCGCATCCCGCCCGGTGCCCAAAGTCGTCACGACCAGAGCCTGGGTCTCGCCGCGCGTAAACAACGCGGAACCGTGGGTTCGCGCGAGCACGCCGGTGCGGATATTGATGGCGCGCACCGTCTTGGTGTCGCGGCCGTCGATGCGCGGCTGACCATCGAGAATTTTGCCGCGCACCAATCGATATTCCAAATTGGAAAACTCTGCGCCCACTTGTTCGGCGGTAAATTTCGGTGTCTCGCCCTTGGCTAGAGCTTCGACCGCCGCGGCTTTGACCTCCTTGATCTTCGCGTAGCGCTCCATCTTTTCGGTGAGCGTGTACGCGGCGGCAACGGCCGTCTCTGCGAATCCGCTGACCGCGGATTGCAGTTCCTTGTTCGGCTCCGGCGCGGCCCAGGACCACTTCGGCTTGCCCGCTTCCGCGGCGAGTTCGTTGATGGCCTTGATGGCGATCTGCATCTGTTCGTGACCGAACGTTACCGCGCCGAGCATGACTTCTTCATTGAGGCCGGCGGCTTCCGACTCCACCATCAGCACGCCTTCCGCGGTGCCGGCTACCACCAGGTCGAGCTGCGACGTGGCGAGTTGGGTGGTCGTGGGATTCAGAATGTACTTGCCGTCGACATAGCCGACGCGCGCGCCGCCGATGGGCCCCAGAAACGGCATGCCGGAAATGGCCAGTGCCGCGGACGCGCCGAGAAGCGAAGCAATGTCAGGATCCATTTCGCTGTTGACGGAAATGACTTGAGCCACGACTTGAACGTCGTTGATGAAACCTTCGGGAAACAACGGGCGGATCGGCCGATCGATCAAGCGCGAAGTCAGTGTCTCCTTTTCAGTAGGACGTCCCTCGCGTTTGAAGAAACCGCCGGGAATGCGTCCCGCTGCATACGTTTTTTCGATGTAATTCACGGTCAGAGGAAAGAAATCACGTCCCAGTGTGGCCTTCTTCAGGCCCACCGCGGTGACGAGAACCACCGTGTCATTCATGGACACGAGTACGGCCCCGTCGGCCTGACGGGCGAGCTCGCCGGTCTCCAGGGTTACCGTGTGATCCCCATATTTAAAACTTTTTTTGATAGCGCTCACTTAGAGCCCCTTTGCGTAATCCGACGTGAAAGACGCAGGCGCAAATGGCGCGCCTGCAGCGGCGCCTGTTAGCGGCGTAACCCTAAGCGTTCGACCAGTTGCGTGTACTTGTCCGGAGTTCTGCTCTTCAAGTAGTCGAGCAGCTTGCGGCGCTGATTGACCATCTTGAGCAGTCCGCGACGCGATGCGTGGTCGGCTTTGTGCGTGGTGAAATGCTGACTCAAGCCGTTGATGCGCTCGGACAACAAGGCAATCTGAACTTCGGGAGAACCGGTATCCTGCGCGCTGCGCTGAAATTTACCGACGACGCCCGTCTTTTCTTCACGTGTAAGTGGCATTGAAATCGAACCCTCAATCAATAACTTAGGACCTTTTAAGAAGCCGCGCATTGTACGCGCCGGCGCACCCGCCCTCAAGCGCGATTCGTTGCGGAGGAAATAAGGCGCAAAGGCTTCAGTAATCCCGCGGCCTCGATTTCACCCAGACCCAAAAACCCCAAGCCGGCCGCATAGATACGCACCATTCCGGGGAGTTCCACCGGGATATTGAGCGTCTGGCCCTGCCGTAAGGCGCCGACCCCGCCGGCAGGCAGGTCAAATCGGCGGCACGCGCTCAAGGCCGCGTCCACGGGCAGCAGTAGCTGGTGCCGATCTTCCAGGGTCAAGGCCTCCAAAGCCTCAAACGGCCATTGGGGTTCTACCTCAAACGGGGCCACGGCGAGCCTGCGCAAGGCAGCTAAATGGCCAATGGTCCCCAATTGCAGGGCCAAATCCTCAGCGAGCACACGGATATAGGCGCCCTTCGTGCAGCGCACATCGAAGCACAGATCGGGTGCCCGCCAATCGAGCAGCTTGAGCTCGTGAATGGTGATGGAACGCGCCGCACGCTCCCGGGTGATGCCGGCGCGCGCATATTCGTACAGGGGTTTGCCGTCCTGCTTCAGCGCGGAGCGCATGGGCGGAATCTGCCGGTAATCGCGCGGAAAGGCAGCAAGCGCACGCTGCAAATGTTCGGCCGAGAACTCGGGTAGCGGGCGCGTTTCGATCACCTCGGATTCGCGATCGGCGCTCGGCGTGCGCTCGCCCAAACGAACGGTCACGCGATAGGTCTTGTCCGCTTCCAACAGCAGTGTGCCGAACTTGGTCGCCTCGCCGAAACAAATCGGCAGAAGTCCCGAGGCCAGCGGATCGAGCGATCCGGTGTGCCCGGCCTTGCGCGCATTGAACAAGCGCTTGACGCGCGCAACCGCGCCCGCGGAGCTCAGGCCTAGCGGTTTGTCGAGCAGCAGAATGCCATGAATGTCGAGGGGCACCGTCAGCCCTCGTCAATGATGTGGTCGTGCTCGTCCGACGCATTTGCCTGCGCCGGGTCGGTGGGTTTCTTCAGCGAGTCGATGAGCTGGGTCAAGCGCACGCCATGCTCGATGCTGGTGTCGAGCTCGAACGTCAACGTGGGCGTGTAGCGAATCATCAGCGCCTTGGACAAGGCGTTGCGCAGGAATCCCGCCGCGCTCGTGAGACCCTGCTGCACCTTCGGATCCGGCCCATCCTTGCCGAACACGAGGTAGTAGACCCGCGCCGTGCGTAAGTCGCCGGTGACGTTGACCGCCGTGATGGTGACATTGCCGATGCGCTCGTCCTTGACGTCGCGCCGCAAAAGCTCCGTAAGCTCGCGCTGGATCTGCTCACCGAGGCGCTTCGCCCGAGGGTTATCTTGTTTAGGCGCCAAGCGCCACCTTTAACGGGGTCGAAGCGACCCCGTCCGATATTGGTTTAAAGAGTTCGCGCAACTTCTACTCGGGAGTAGCACTCGATCTGATCGCCTTCGCGCACGTCGCTGTAGTTCTTGACGCCGATGCCGCATTCGGTGCCGGCGCGTACCTCGGTGACGTCGTCCTTGAATCGCTTCAGGGATTCCAGCGCACCCTCGAAGATCACCACGTTGTCGCGCAGCACGCGAATCGGGAAATTGCGGCGTACATAGCCGTCGATGACCATGCAGCCCGCGACCGTGCCGAATTTGCTCGAGCGGAACACGCTCCTGACTTCGGCAAGCCCGACGATCGACTCCTTGACCTCCGGCGACAGCATCCCGGTGAGCACCGCCTTGATGTCGTCGATGGCTTCGTAAATGATGCTGTAATAGCGCACGTCGACGCCGTGTTCCTTGATGGCCGCGCGCGCCGCCGCATCGCCGCGTACGTTGAAGGCGATGATGCGCGCCTTCGAAGCAGCGGCCAGGGTGACGTCGGACTCGGTGAGCCCGCCGACTCCGGAGGCGACGATATTCACCGCCACTTCGGGAGTCGACAAACCGTTCAGGGAATCGCGCAGCGCTTCGGCGCTGCCCTGCACATCCGCCTTCACCAACAGCTGCACGAGATCGGCCTTGCTCTCGCCCATGGTCGAGAACACGTCCTGCATGTTGGTTGCCTTTTGGGCCAGCTTGACGTCGCGGGATTTCGATTGGCGATGCATCGCCACTTCGCGGGCCTTGCGCTCGCTCTCGACGACCAGCAATTCATCACCGGCATTCGGCGCGCCGGACAGCCCGAGCACCACGACCGGTATCGAGGGGCCGGCCGCGTCGACCGGATGCCCCGCCTCGTCGAACAAGGCTCGCACGCGGCCGAATTCCTGGCCGATCAAGAGCGGATCGCCCAATTTCAATGTGCCGCGCAAAACCAACACCGTGGCCACCGCCCCTCGGCCCTTCTCGAGGCTTGATTCGATCACGTAGCCGGCGGCAAGACCGGCGGTCGGCGCCTTGAGCTCGAGCACTTCGGCCTGCAGCAGAATGCTGTCGAGCAGCTGATCGACGCCCTGACCGGTTCGGGCCGAGACCGGCACGAAAATATTCTCGCCGCCCCACTCCTCGGGGATGACGCCGTGCTTGGTCAGCTCCTGCTTGACCTTTTCGGCATCGGCCTCCGGCTTGTCCATTTTGTTGAGCGCCACCACGATGGGCACTTTGGCAGCCTGCGCATGTTGAATGGCTTCGATGGTCTGCGGCATGACGCCGTCGTCGGCGCCCACGACCAGGATGACGATATCCGTCACCTGCGCGCCGCGCGCGCGCATCGAGGTAAAGGCCGCATGGCCGGGCGTATCGAGGAAGGTCACCATGCCCTTGGCCGTTTCGACGTGGTAGGCGCCGATGTGCTGCGTGATCCCCCCCGCCTCGCCGGCGGCCACTTTGCTGCGCCGGATGTAGTCGAGCAACGAGGTTTTGCCGTGATCGACATGTCCCATCACCGTCACGACCGGCGGCCGCGGCAACACCTCGAGCGAGGAGTCCGCTTCGCCCTGCAGGTCGTCCTCGATGATATTTTCCTTGCGCAGCACGGCCGTGTGGCCCATTTCCTCGACCACCAGTACGGCGGTGTCCTGCTCGATCATTTGGTTGATCGTGGCCATCACGCCCATGTTCATCATGACCTTGATGACTTCCGTGGCTTTGACGGCCATCTTTTGCGCCAATTCGCCCACGGTCATCGCCTCGCCGATCGCCACTTCGCGCACCACGCGCGCCGTCGGCATCTCGAATCCATGCTTGGTGTCGGCTTCGCCGCTCATCGAGCGGCGGCGCCCGTCGCGCGATTTCTTCTTTTTATGCCGCGAACTGACATCGCCGACGATGTGCAATTCCTGCCGGCCGTAGCGAGTCGACTTGTCGTCCACCACCTCTCGCGCCGCCTTGCCGGGTTTCGCCGCCGCGGCCTTGCGCTCCCGCTCGGCGACCTCGCGCGCCTGAACTTCAGCGGCGCGCCGCGCCTCTTCCTCGGCGGTGCGCTTGCGGTTTTCTTCGTCGCTGCGCCGCCGGCTTTCTTCTTCCTGGCGCTCGCGGTCCAGGCGTTCCTTCTCCAAGCGCTCACGTTCCGCACGCTCCAGGGCGGCCTTGGCCTGCTCCTCGGTCTCGCGCTGCTTGTCGATCTCTTCCTGCTGGTGACGCGCCTGGTCCTCGAGCACTTCGCGCTTGACGTAGGTGCGCTTGCTGCGCACTTCGACATTCACCGTGCGCGCGCGCCCTTGCGGGCTCGCCAGTTTCAACTCGGACTGCGACTTGCGGCGCAGCGTTATTTTGCGCGGCGCCGCATCGCCCTGGGATTCGTCGTGGCCATGGCTGCGGCGCAGATGCGTCAGCAGTTCATGCTTGGCATCCTCGCTGATCATGTCTTCGGCGCCGTCGACTTTGATGCCGGCTTGATCGAGCTGCTGCAGCAGCCGATCGACCGGGACCTTCAAAACTTCCGCGAATTGCGCGACGGTTACGTCTGCCATACTTGCTCCCTAGACCTTAGCTTCTTCCGCGAACCAGTGCTTGCGCGCATTCATGATCAGTTCGCCGGCTTTCTTTTCATCGACACTGCCCATCTCGACCAGCTCGTCGACCGCCAGGTCCGCCAGGTCATCGCGCGTGCGCACGCCCTTGCGCGCCAACGTTTTGCCCAAGGCCTCGCCCGTGATCTCGACCAAATCCGGTCCGGGTTCCGCGCCATCCATCGATTCCTCGCTGGCGATGGCCTGAGTCAGCAGCACATCGCGCGCGCGGGTGCGCAGTTCCTTGACGATTTCCTCGTCGAATTCCTCGATGCCGTTCAATTCGCTCGCCGGCACATAGGCGATCTCTTCGATGGTCGAAAAGCCCTCCTGAACCAAAATGCTGGCAACGTCGGCATCGACGTCGAGCTGCTTCATGAAGGTTTCGCGCAGCGCCAAAGACTCCGTCTCGCTCTTGGCTTCGGCCTGCGATTCGCTCATCACGTTCAACTCCCAGCCGGTCAATTCGCTGGCCAGGCGGATGTTCTGGCCGCCGCGGCCGATGGCCTGCGAGAGCTTGTCCTCGGAGACCGCGATATCCATCGAGTGTGAATCCTCGTCGACCACGATGGAGGTCACCTCGGCGGGCGCCATGGCATTGATGACGAACTGCGCGTTGTTCTCGTCGAACGGGATAATGTCGACGCGTTCGCCGGCGATCTCGTTGGAAACCGCCTGGACACGCGAGCCGCGCATGCCGACGCATGCGCCCACCGGGTCGACGCGCGGATCGTTGCTGCGCACCGCGATCTTGGCGCGTACCCCCGCATCACGGGCCGCGGCCAGGATGTTGATGAGGCCCTGGCCGACTTCCGGCACTTCGAGCTTGAACAATTCGATCAAAAATTCCGGCGCGGTGCGCGACAGGAACAATTGAGGGCCGCGCGGTTCGGTGCGCACTTCTTTCAGGTAGGCCTTGATGCGATCTTGGGATCGCACCGGCTCGCGCGGGATCATCTCCTCGCGCGCAATGAATCCCTCGGCATTGGCGCCGAGATCCACGTACACGCCGTTGCGGTCGACGCGCTTGACGATGCCGCTGACCAGCGTTC
>Ga0210387_10003686_pt1 | contig 11784 bp, 12 predicted proteins | sample IncBWC7OmetaG_FD_160108 | JGI IMG/M metagenome (GOLD analysis project Ga0210387, IMG submission 160108) | Forest soil microbial communities from Barre Woods Harvard Forest LTER site, Petersham, Massachusetts, United States - Inc-BW-C-7-O ... | reverse complement strand
GGCGAACTTCAAGCGGTGGAAGATCGGCGACGGAGGTCTCGGGGATGTAGCCCTCCACTCCATTTTGAGCACGAATCTTTACGTAGTCCTTAACGCGCTCAATAATTTCGACGTTGCCCCCGCAATTGAGTTTCGCCTCGACTCCGAAGCTATTCAAGGAATCATAGACCCAGATCTGGTCCCGTTGCGAATTACACTTAAGGGCGGCGGGATTAGCCGACGCAGACCCCGTCAGAAGCGAAACACCCGACACACTCGCTACAACAAAACGAATCGTGCTGTGAGGTCCATTTCATCCCCCAAGTTGCCCTTGCTCAGGAACCTTGGCGATAGTCTAGTACTTTGGGCCAAGCGAACAACTGTACGAGAGTACAGAGAAAGGACAGGTAAAATCGACGTCTACCGGCATTGTGCTCCACTGGGATTGAAAAAGCGACGCCGGTAACGGCGATTGATTCGTGAGTTTGTGGAATCTGCATCTTAAACTCGATGCTGAGCATCCACCGTGTGTTGCGTCTTTACCGCGCAGTCTTCTTGTGCGCCAGTTCGGTTGCTTTTCTCAGGTCCTTGTGATCGAAGGCCGAGGCCATACGATTGATTTCATTATCTGTAATACCTGCCCTCTTCGCCTCACGACGCCAGCCAGAGACCGCGATACCTACTTCGGCCGCAATACTCTTGGCTTGGTCTGGCTTGAGGTCGAAATAATCGGCAACGCTCAAAGCCAAATCGAGTGAAGCGGATGTATCTTCGATGTCGATTGCCGTGCACAGAATTCTCGGTTTAACATCAACTGGCACTGGATTCAAATCGTAGGCAGGAGAAAGCGTCCAGCCGTTGTTGCCCTGATATAGAAATCCGTGATTGCGCAAATGATCGTCCGTATTCGAGATGAGTACACTGAAAACGATCCTTCGCCAAAGTTGCTTCAGGTCATTTGATGCATTGGCTCCATATCGACGGATCGCGTCGGCAATATCCATATAGCTGCGTTGCTCACGGCCGAATGCACCTAGCATGCTCATCGCGGTTAGAAAGGGTATCCTGGAACCTCCGCGACGATCAAAACGCCGGAGCACTAAAACCGGCGTTTCCCCGACCATTTCAATTCTCGATTGTGGAACCTCGATTCCAGCCCGTGACGCCAGTAACAAGGCCACCGCTTCCCAAAGCTCGATCCTAATGTCATCAATCTTGTGTGGGAACTTGGCTATTCCCAAGACGCCATCGCGATCGCGCACTGACACTTTCGGGCGAGCTCCCCCGAGCAGAGCGCCTGACGCCAACAGCAGGTTGATCTCATCGTCAGTTTCAGTGTCCTCCTCCACATGTTCGGCTGCAGCGAGTAGCTTGGGGATTTCTATGAGCGGAGGGATGCGTGTGCCATTGCTTTGGCGTAGGAAGGGACCTCCCACATTTTCAGCAAACCGAATAGCTCCTTGTCGCGCCTCATCATCAACCATTAGGAGCACGTGTGCTTCGGTCAACGCCCGGGGAGGTCTGCTCGCCTTCTCTGCTTGCTTGCGTTCGGCGCGATTGATGAGAGCCCGTCCCCAACCGTCGGGACAAGAATCCCCGATGGCACCAAATGAAGCCGGCCCTTCCGCAGTGTGGTGAGGACCGGGCTCGATTGTTAGGGCAGGTTCTAGCGAGCAATGGTACGGATTCTTGATCCAGCTCGTGAAGTACTCAAACGTTGCGCTATCTTTGCCACTGCGAACAGGCGTCCACAGGCGTCCCACGACGACAGGAGAATTTTCGACATCAACGTAGACAAAGATTTCGCTATCCATCACTGATTCTCATCGGCTTTAGTCTTCCGGGTCTTGTACGGAGACTCTAGTCGGATCCTCTTGGGCAGCTGTTCATCCCAAAGCGACCGGCCCATCTCATCGAATTTGGCACCAGCTACCTCCGCCAATCGGTCAATCATTCCCAAGATAAACAGTACGGTCGAATAAGCAGCAATCGAAACAGACGGACTGCCCCTCTCGATTTTATACAGCGTCATTCGGGTAATCGAGGCGCGATTCGCCATAACTGCTGTCGGGATGCGTCGACGAATTCTTGCCTCGCGAATATCTTTACCGAGTTTCAACAGTGCACGGCGAACCGGAAAGGGGATTGAACTTGGCCCCAGCCTTCTGGTATTTTTTCTCATCGAATTCATTAAATTATGTTTCGTATACTAGAGTAGACATAATTTTTTCTGGACTGACTCCCTTCAATTTGCTTTGCAATAGACACAATCCGTTTTAATGCCAATTCTAATAGGCTATAAAATTCCGCCGGCCGAAACTCACAACTTGCAATGACCAAACAGGTATCGACATATACTTCCGATCAAGAGCCCAGTCTCACGTTAACGTTATACACGCACGGGATTAGTACGAAAACATTGGAATTTCGATGATTGGCACGCCCCTGGAACAGATTCAAGGATACTTCGAGGAGGTCCTTAGCCGACGACGCGGGAGGCTAGGTCTTGAGCCATACTGAAGTTAAGGTCGCTCTTGTGGTTGGGCGAGAAAAGTGATTCCCAGTCAATCGCCAAGCCGATGGGTCTGTCGCCTTAGATCGCACGTATAATCGGACATGGTGGCTAGTTTCCGATTACCGCGATCATCAAGGAGGTGGGTTGCGAAGTTTGACGTCACTCGCATTCCGCATGCAACCCTAACCAACCACTCTTCATAGCGTTTCACCACTTCTTCGTTGACGGCAGCGTAAGAGCGCATGACACTCACACTTCGTACCGGCTGGAAAATAGCGGAAATTGCGAGCCGGGCAGACACTGTGAACCCTCGTGCCGGGTGTCGGCAAGGGAACAAACGTCTCTAGTCCGATAGAGACAAATGTCTCCAGGACAAATTTACCTACCGCCGGATCTCGTGGGGTGCGCGAGGGGTCTGCGCCTCTCATCCTTGGTGGTTCCGACCGCAAGACGCATCTGCAAGGAATTGAGCGAGTGGGAGTTACGCACAACACTAACACGATATAACGTTTGGCCACTCATAGACCTTCGTGCCTATCCACGATACGATTGCGTTTCGGAGTGACTTAGCTTGCTGCACAAAAACGCGATAGCAGAACAGGTCGTTCCAGGTAGAAGGATTTTGTTGACCGGAGCAGGAGGTTCCATTGGCTCCGCTTTGGCCAAGGCCGTGATCCGTTTCGAGCCGCGTCTACTCATTCTTCTCGACAACTCGGAGCGAAATCTGCACGAAATCGATTTGGAATTGGCGACTACGGTTGATCGCAATTCGTACAGGTCTGTGCTCGGCGATATCTGCGACGCGAAGCTGTTATCCGAGATTTTTCACCGTTATCGCCCCGATGTCGTCTACCACGCGGCGGCTTTCAAGCATGTGCCGCTGATGGAGAACAACCCTTTTGCGGCCGTTCGCAACAACGCTTTGGGAACTGCCAGTCTCGCGAGGATCGCGCAGGCAGAAGGCGTCGCGAGCTTCGTCATGGTCTCAACCGATAAAGCTGTTAATCCCATCAGCATAATGGGCGCCTCGAAACGCGTAGCAGAACTTGCGTTACTGAACTTGAACAACCCGAACAACCGAATGAGCGCGGTGCGGCTGGCAAACGTATTGGGTTCTCAGGGAAGCGTTGTTCCGACGTTTCTGAGCCAAATCTCCCGAGGGGGCCCAATCACCGTCACGCATCCGGATGTTTCCCGATACTTCCTAACGATTGGGGAGGCCGTCGGACTGATACTGTTGGCATCTGGACTCAAGGGGAGCGGCGGCATATTCGCTCCACAAGTGAGTGGGCCAGTAAAAATTCTGGACATTGCTATTGAATTGATAAAGGACAGCCGAACCGAATTTCGAAAAGATATTCCCCTCACCTTTACGGGCCTTCGCCCAGGAGACAAGATGTCGGAGGAATTCTTCTCCCAGAATGAATCCACAGAACCGACAAACGATCCCAGACTCCTGCGAGTTAAGACCGGGGAACTTCCCACAGGCATATTCAATACTCAGATGGCGGACCTTTCCAGATGTGTTGACGAGCGAGACCTTCCTGCCATGATCGAGGCTCTTTGCCGAATCATTCCCGAATATCGACCGACGGAGTTGCTATCTCCCTCGCCGCAAGGATCTCCGGTCTGACGCTATGAAGCGAAAAATCGCAGTAATCACCACCTCGCGAGCCGACTACGGGCATTTGTATTGGCCGTTGCGAGATTTGTCGGAGAACGAAAATGTGGATCTCAAAATTATCGTGCTTGGGTCGCATCTGTCGCCTGAATTTGGGAACACATTCCAGGAAATCGTGAACGACGGCTTCAGGATCGACTCCCGGATCGAATGTTTGCTCAGTTCGGATACCGATGTCGGCATGGCCAAAACAATCGGGATGGCCACGCTGGGTTTGGCCGACCTGTTCGGGCAGATGCGCCCGGACCTGCTTTTGCTGATTGCTGATCGTTACGAGATGCTAGCTCCGGCCTCGGTTGCTCTAGCATTGCGCATTCCGATAGCTCACATCGAGGGCGGAGAGGTGAGCGAGGGTGCGATCGACGATGCGGTGAGGAATGCTCTCACCAAAATGAGCCACATCCACTTTACTTCGACGCACGCCGCCCGGGAGCGAGTGATCGCGATGGGCGAAGAACAGTGGCGTGTGCACCGGGCCGGCGCTCCATCGCTTGACAATTTGCGCAGGCGAGAGCTTCTCAGTCGGGAGCAAGTGGAGGAGCGGCTGACGCTCGATCTCCGGAGACCGACCATTCTATTGGTATACCATCCGATGACCATCGCCCGCGACACGCTGCAAGAAGCCGACGCCGTGTTCGCAGCTCTGGAAAATCTTACAGACCAAATCTTGTTTTGTTACCCGAACGCAGATGCGGGAAGCAGGGCATTGATAGACCGGACGGAGGTATTCATCTCGCGCCGAGGCCATGGAAAAATCTTCACCAATCTCGACTCAGTGACCTATTTGAGTCTCCTGCGTCAAGTCGATATGCTGGTCGGGAACTCGAGTAGTGGAATCATGGAATCCGCGTCGTTCGCGCTTCCTACCGTAAACGTCGGGCTACGCCAGCAAGGGCGCGAGCGGGCACGAAATGTATTGGACGCCGGCGCTCATCCGGGAGCTATTCTCGAAGCCGTGAACACGGCAAGAACGCCTGAATTTCGTCTATCCCTCATCGGCATGGTCAATCCGTATGGTGAAGGGTTTGCTTCCGAGACGATCGTGCGCGTACTTACGACTGTTCCACTCTCGCAGGAACTTCTCATGAAACGTCACCCTGGTGTTACCGTGTCTGTTGCTTTTCCCGGCCGTTCGCGACAGTCATGAGGATTCCGCTATCAGCCCCGGACGTCACCGATCGGGATATCCACGCGGTGACGGAAGTACTTCGCACGTCGAACCTTAGTTCAGGACCTAAGGTCCGGGAATTCGAGCGCGCCATCGCGCGATACGTGAATGCCGCGGATGCGATTGCCGTAAACTCCGGGACCAGCGGTCTGCACCTCTGTATTCGAGCCCTCGGTATTTCGGAAGGTGACGAGGTGCTGGTGCCTTCTTTTACCTTTATCGCAGTCGCGAACGCAGTCCGCTATGAACGGGCTACTCCCGTGTTCGTTGACATCGACCCGCAAACGCTCAACCTCGATCCGAGTCTGATGGAACAGGCAATCACCGCGCGAACACGGGCGATCATTGTCGTGCACACTTTTGGCTGTCCCGCAGAGCTTTCGAGCATATTGCAAATCGCGAGGCGCCACGGCCTGTTCGTCATCGAAGATGCTTGTGAGGCGATCGGAGCAGAATACGAGGGACAAAAGGTTGGCGCTTTAGCGGATGTCGGAGTGTTTGCCTTTTATCCCAACAAGCAGATTACAACGGGAGAGGGCGGCGCTGTCGCCACCAACCACCTCGAAGTCGCGCGTAAGGTCAGAATGCTTCGCAATCAAGGCAGAGACGATTCGACTGAGTGGTTCCAGCATACGGATTTGGGTTACAACTACCGGGTTTCAGACATCAATTGCGCATTGGGAATCGAGCAACTAAAGAGAATCGATTCCATTCTGAATCGGCGGGAGTCAATCGCTCGCGAGTACAGTGACATACTAGGTTCCGTTCCAGACCTGGTAACCCCGGCTATGGCACTGCCACGTCGCAAAATCAGTTGGTTCGTCTACGTGATTCGACTGAATAGTCGTTTCGACGAAGCGCGGCGTGATTGGATCGTCAATGAAATGACGTCGCGCGGGATCGGATTAGGTAGGTATTTTGCGCCGATTCACTTGCAACCCATTTATCGGCCGTCGGGCGGCGGCAAAACCGCACTCCCCGTGACCGAATTCCAGGCGGCTCGCTCGCTCGCGTTGCCTTTCTTCAATCGAATCCGCGAAGAGGAAATCAAAGAGGTCTGTCAAACGCTGGTCGAGCTGATGCGGCGGGCGTGACGGCATCATTTCAAACTAGCAAATTTGAAATCGCAAATAGCGCAAGTGCGAGCAGAGTCCCAGCGGCAACAGCGATAAGGAACCAATTCCGAGATCGCGGACGCGGGCTCGACAGCCCCAGCATATGGGATGGGTGGTCGTGTTGATCGAGGGAATTGGATGGGAAACGATGGTGTATCGCATTCGCCACACTGGAATGTTACAACGAGCTATGATGCTTGTAAGTGTATATACCGTAACAGTAATCATCGCGGTGCATCTGTTCTCTGACCTGAGCCGAAGCTTAAGAGCGTGGCACTGGCTAGAGAGTAGTAAACCGCGCAAGGCAATGCACCGCTAGGGCGCTTCTTCGGCGCTGGGGTTGTATTGGTCGGCCCAGAACTGCGGCGCACCAGACTCGAATTCCACTCCAAGCTTGTGGAATCCGGCTGGCTCTTTGCTTCCAGACCAAAAGACACGACCGGGAATGCGAAGCCCTGTTTTCTTACTGTCGATGATGAGCATTGTGCCTTGCGGCCAATTCACGGGCGATAGAATCAAGGCTCCGTGAAGGTTTATTACGGCTGTCACCACTTCTAGTGACTCCCCACCGGAATGAATTACCAGCGGCACGGTTGCCAAGATACGCAGGCTTCTTCGATGCTCCTTGCTAGAGCTCATTTCGATTGACGGTTCAGGCTGCACGAGATGTGGGTTTGTATCGCTTCGCTCGATTTCCTTTTGTCAATCGCCGGACGAGCGCGAGCACGAGCTGTCGATCGTATTCTTTCATCTTCCTCAGGGCTGTGATGATCTGATGGTTTTGAAAGCGCTCTCTGGGTGTGGAGCCCCAATCGGGGTCTTTGGAAGGTAACGAGGGTTCTACTCGTTGCGCATTTTCCTCGTTAGGGAAAAAAGCAAAGAGCGGTATTCCAAGGGCGTTAGCATATTTTTCGATAGTCTCGACGCTCGGAACAGTGTGCCCGTTCTCAACTCGACTTGTGTAACAGCGCAGCAGCCCAGTGCGAACTTCGATATCACCTTGACTGAGGTTCCGAGACTCGCAAAGCTCTCTTAGCCTGCGGCCAATTTCCATAATGGTTAGTATACCGAGCGGTACTGTTAGTCAAAAGTAATCAATACTACTTAGGTATATAATCTGCCATCAGTAATCAACTGTATTGACATTCATCCTTTTCAGACGCGTAGCAACTCGCTTCAAACGGCCGGGATGTCTCTGGTACAGATTTTCAGAGCTGCCACGATCAATAACGCTCGGAAGTTCAAAATGGATTCGCAACTCGGAACCATCGAGCCGGGGAAAATTGCCAATCTCGTCCTGCTGAAAAAATCGCCGCTGGAAAGCGTGGACGCGTACGACAGTATCGTCACGGTTTGGGTTCATGGAGACCCAGTCTCGCGCGACAGTTTGGCGATCAATTCAGACAAGTAATCCGTTCTTAGGTCTTTATCCAGCTCAATATGAGGGGCCTAACCGCTGAACGGACCTCGCAGGTCGGTCCAGGCCCAGCTAAGTCCTGGTTAACGCATTTACCGGCCAATGGCCCCGAAGTCCGTAAGCCGGGCGCGGCAACCGGCGGCACGACGCTCTGCATCTAATTGGATGAAAAGCAGTCCCAGCCCTGAAGCTCCCAGGCTACGTTCTGGGAAGAGCCTCCGCGCTCACCTATCGGCGGCTGGAACCCCGAGTACTCCAGCCGCCGCATAGGCACCAGACGTCCACCAACGCCGACCTCGCGAAATTTCCGGGCACCCGTCGGCCCGTGGTCCGATGAGTGGATAAATTGATTCGTCCGGTAACGCGACTAATCAGGAGTTAGCCTGCCGCTCGTGGGGCCGATTGCTGGTGTAAGAGATCTCTCAGAGGTCAGGTGGCACCCTCCATATCAGCCTAAAGATTGGCAGCAGTTAACAATTTTCCGGCTAGATCACGAGCGAGGTACTTTTGGAGAACAATCCGTGTCTCGGGATTGGCGGCCAGGTAGCGGTCCAGCGGCTCAGCCTCCCATTGCATGCACCGGACAGGCTCTACTACCACAGCATCTACATCGGCTGTGACGCCACTCAAGAGAAGTGCTGAGCCCACGATGTGGCCCGCGATGAGCTCCCCGTAGACGCGATCATCTCTCGTGACCCGCACTTTCCCGCGAACGATGGCCGAGATTACCTCAACACTTTTGCCGCGCTCCAGCATTCGCTCACCAATTTCCACAGTTGTCCACGCTCCGATACTCAGAATCTGGAGGACTTTCCGAGACGGCAAATCCGGGAAGACGAGCCGGCGAATTTCCCCCTCTTCAGGCGTCAATTTAACGGGACGTCGCTCGAGAAAAAGACGCCAAGACTGGAAAGAATTGATCGCAGCAAAGACGCTACTCCAAATGATTGGCGCCCAAAGCGGTTCCGGCTGAAGGATGTAATACGGCAGCGTTATCAGCGAGGCCGCCACCGCAAACAACCTCAGCCAGAGAATGTCGCGGACGCTGTACGCTACTATCAGCAGGATGTTGGCGGCGTGCAGGAAATAGTTCGGTTGGAATATACCCATGTGTAATCCCCCTTGGTGGCATATCGGAACTTGTTCTGCTGGGGCCGGTGGAGGGGGCTGAGGTCCTGCTACACGCTCAAGCTGAACGCTTGTCAGAGCCTACTCGTCGGCTGGAACCGGGAATACTGTCAATTTAGACAGGAGGCAAGGCCCGGGCCAAGAAGGGGCAGCAATTGCAGGGCAACTCTTAACGCAGACCTTGGTCAATATCTAGCGGCGCTCCTAATAATACCAGTTCAGTGGAATGAGCTTTATAATGTCCGCATGAGAATTTTAATGCTCACTGGCAAGGGCGGCGTAGGCAAGACCAGCATCGCTGCAGCGACTGGCGTGAAACTTGCCGAGCTTAACTACCGCACGCTCGTATTGAGCATTGATCCGGCCCACAGCCTCGCGGATTCCTTCGATCTGGATACGGAACTTTTCCAAGTGCAAACTTCGGACCCGCTTCCGATCAACGATCGGCTTTCGATAATGGAACTGAACATACAGAAAGAAATCAAGCGGCACTGGAAGGAGATTTCTTCTTACATCAGCGCGGTGCTGCGCACCACTGGGATCACTGGCGTCGAGGCTGAAGAGCTGGCGATACTCCCGGGCATGGAAGAGCTTAGCGCGATGATGTACATCAATCAGTATCGGCGCGAGGGACGTTACGACGTCATCGTGCTTGACGCAGCTCCGACCGCCGAGTCCATGCGGTTCATCAGCATGCCGACCACACTCGACTGGTACATGAAGCATATTTTTCCGTTCCAGCGTACCCTGCTGAAAGCGGTGCGACCGATCGCGAACCGCGTCGCGCCGTTCGAGCTGCCTACGGACAGCTACTTCGTCAACATTCGCCAGCTCTTCGAGAAACTCGACGGTGTGGACGAAATTATGGGAGATCCGAAGGTCACGAGCGTGCGGTTGGTCACTAATCCAGAGAAGATGGTGCTGCGCGAAACTCAGCGCGCGTTTGTATATTTCTCCCTTCACGGTTTGACTGTGGATACTGTAATCGTCAATCGCCTGCTTCCCGCAAATGTCACAGATCAGTGGTTTAAAGAGTGGCACACGTCACAGGAGAAAGTCCTCACTGAGATCGAAGAGTATTTTGCGCCCGTCCCGGTGAAGCGCGTGCCCTTATTCCAGCACGAGGTGTTGGGAACACAGCGGCTCGAAGAACTTGCGCAGGTGCTGTATCCTGGGCAACAAGATCCGTCGGCCGTGACTCGGACCGAGAAATCCTACACGTTTGCGAAACGCGACGGAGCGTACGAAGTGCAGGTGCTGCTGCCGTTTGCCTCAAAGGGCGAGATCGGGCTGTTCAAGAAGGGCGACGAACTGGTCGTCGAGATTGGCACTTTGCGCCGGCACATTGGCCTCCCACGGTCAATGGCAGCGCTACAGCCGGGCAGAGCGAGGTTGGAAAATCAGGTCCTCACGATTGAAATGAAGGAGACCCAATGAGCGAGCAAAATCCAAACCAGCAAACCACGGGCGAACGCGTCAGTCATGAACCCTGTCTATGCCGGGAGGTCTTGGATCGTCTGCACGAATGCTTCGACGTTCCGCCGACTGTGCGACAACACCTGACGAATTCGCGCATTGAGTTCCTCAAGGCGATTCGCGAAGCAATTGACCACCGTATCGAGCGAATGTCGAACCCCGGCCAGCGAGGCGCCAAGATTCCAATCGATTAATGGGTTCGTTGTCAAATTGGATCCTGATGTCCTGCACTGCGGGATCGAAGGGCCTGCTTGCCGCAGGGCAGGCTGCGCTCAAGCTTTCCACGGGCTCAACGTGCGCTGTGCCAGTGTTCACCGATGGCGTTTGGCCGAAGCGTTTCCCAGTCTCGAACTCAAGTCGCGGTAAGCGCCTCCACCGTCGAAATGAAGTGTAGCTTCACATCTCCGGTAACGCGACTTATCAGGCGTTAGGCAACTTCATGAGGTAAAATCCCGTTCGTGCAAGAGCGACGGCAAAATTCCTTGCCCGAACCGCCATTCTAACCCTTACGCTTTCAGGAGAGTGGTGGCTGACCGAGCCGCGCGGGGAGTCCTGAGGTGAACGTGGGGCACTTGATTCAGGATTTGCGATACGGATTGCGAATGTTGATCAAGTCGCGCGGCTTCGCCATGGTAGCGGTCTTAACGTTGGCGCTAGGCATCGGCGCAACCACAGCGATGTTCAGCATTGTAAACGCCTGCCTCCTACGCCCCCTTCCACTAAGTAATCCACAAGAATTAGTGAGTGTCTGGAGAACGCGATCGCAAGCGCCTCGTCAGCCGGCATTCTTCAACCTCTATCACGATTATTTGGTCTGGGCGTCGAAGAACCGAGGATTTCGGTCGCTGGCTGCTACGTTCGAGCAGAGTTATGCCCTGACAGGAGCGGGCCAAACGCCAAAGCAAATACACGGCGCGGTTGCTAGCTGGAATCTCTTTCAAACCGTAGGCGCATCGCCCGCCGTCGGGCGGTTGTTCGTGGCGGAAGATACGCGCGGGGAGCCGGCATGCGTTATCGGTCACGCGCTTTGGACTGAGGAGTTTCATGCTGCGAACGACATTGTGGGCCGGACCATCGACTTGAATCGAAGACCGTATCGCGTTTTAGGCGTGTTGCCTGCGAACTTTTCGTTGCGCGTTCTGGACCGGCCGTTCGAGACGGATGCGTGGACAGTGATTACCGACAACGACGCGCGCTATAGCGCCACCACGCCTTCACCGGTGGCGGTGATTGGCAGGCTCAAGCCCGGACTTACCTCCGGGCAAGCTGAGGCTGACCTCTCCGCTCTGCAAGCACCACTGAATC
>Ga0210387_10003685_pt1 | contig 11786 bp, 11 predicted proteins | sample IncBWC7OmetaG_FD_160108 | JGI IMG/M metagenome (GOLD analysis project Ga0210387, IMG submission 160108) | Forest soil microbial communities from Barre Woods Harvard Forest LTER site, Petersham, Massachusetts, United States - Inc-BW-C-7-O ... | reverse complement strand
TCGCAATCACCGACGGAAAAATGTCCATCGCAAATTTTGAAGCCAATTTCAGCATGCCGACAACTCCCGCGCGGGCCCAGATGCCCGAGCTTTGAGGCATATCGGTGGCAATTCGGTAAACGGCGGGTTTATGGTTTCAACTCCACTTCCAAAAAGACGATTTCGGATGCGCTTTCATTGAGCACATCGTGTTCAACACCAGCCTTGCGGAAATATGACTGTCCCACCCCAAGCTGGGCCTTGGAGCGCTCCCCATTGGGCGCAACGATGGTCATTTCGCCCGCGGTCACGGGAACGATAACATAATCCATGCCGTGAATATGGCGGCCCGTGGCGGTTCCGGGGGCCAGGCGCCACCGGGTGACCCGCACCTCTGGCGTATCGACCTGAACATCGGAGGTCGCGCTCATCATTTTCAGCTCTTCTTCCGCTTAAGGGACGAACACCAGAAATATAAATACTGCAAATACCACGAGGTGGACCATCCCGAAAAGGATGTTGGTGCGGCCGCCGCCGAGCGTCAGCAGGCTGAGAATCAGCGTCAGGAGCAGAAGCACCATATTCTGGGCGCTGAGGCCGAGCACGAGTTGCTTGTCCAGCGCGTAAGCCGCCACCGCGACCGCCGGAACGGTGAGCCCAATCGTTGCGAGAGAGGAGCCGAGCGCGAGGTTGATGCTCTTTTGCAGATTGTCCTTCCGGGCCGCGCCGACCGCAGCCAGGCTCTCCGGAAGCAGGATCAGAATTGCGACCACGACGCCAGCAAAGGCTGGCGGCGCGCCGATCATGGCTGCGCCTGCATCCACCACCTGAGAGAATTTCTTGGCGAGCAGGACAACGCCCAGAAGCGAAACGAGCAAGAGGCCGGTGCTGATGAACAGCATTCGATTCGAAACCAGCCCGTGATCGAGGTCGTCCGTCGAATGGCTGACGAAATAGTCTCGATGCCGTACCGTCTGCGTGTAGAGAAACACGCCATAGAGCAGGATAGTGATGGCGCTGACGAAGCCAAGCTGGCTTGCCGAGTAGACCGGTCCCGGCGTCGTCAGCGTGTAGTTCGGCAGGATCAGCGTGATCGTGGCGAGCACCGTGAGAACACTGAGATAGAGGTTGGATCCGCTGACGCGGACATCCTGCTCGCGGTAACGCAGGCCGCCCGCCAGGATGCAGATTCCCACCAGCGCGTTGCAGACGATCATGACCACCGCAAACACGGTGTCGCGCGCCAACGCCGTCACCGCCTTTTCACTCAGCATCAGCGACTCGATCAGCGCGACCTCGATGACGGTGACAGCCAGCGTCAACAGCAGCGTCCCGAACGGCTCGCCGATCCGTATCGCAATCACATCGGCATGGTGGACGGCGGCGAACACGGTGCCGAACAGGGTCACCAGCAGCACGGCTGCAAATACGAGACCGGCCGTGGACGGCGCGAAGGTGTAGTGGAGCGCGGTGACGGCTGCAAACAACAGCACCGACAGCGCCGGGAAAATCCAGGCCGATTTCGGCATTGATTCATCGATGCTCATGCGGACCCTATCTCGAAAAAAGGAACCAAAAGTTACACGTCATGGCAAGTCACTTCGACGGAGCGTCCGCCGTTCCGATAAACCGCCGCACGGTCTCGATAGCACCGAATTCATCGAGATTTTCGTGACCGCCGCCTGGAAAACGGACGAATTTTTTCGGCTCAGGGGCCATGGCAAACAAGCGTTCGCCGAACCTGATATTAATGGCGGGATCGGCGTCACCATGCATGATGAGAAGTGGCACCGTCACGCGGCCAATTCGCTGGTCCGAATGAAACTGATCGCGCATCAACAGGCTGACGGGAACGATGGGCAACAAGGAAGCGGCAACGTCGACTGTCGACGTATAGGGAGCCTCCAGGATCAGTTTTGCAACCGGATGCTCGGACGCGATCGCCACCGCAACGCCGGTGCCGAGCGAAAAACCCCAGGGCACGATCCGGCCAGCTTCATAACGTGCGGCTGTAAAAGCGTAAGCCGCCGCGGCATCCTTCAAGAGGCCCTCCTCGCTCGGCGATCCCGTCGATCCGGCATAGCCGCGGAACGAGAGCGCAACGAGACCGGTCCCATCCGAAACCAAATTGCGAAAGCGGCTGACGCGGCCCGCCAGAAAATCGCCATTGCCATGGAAGAACAGGATGACAGGTCGGCCCGGCTTTGCCGGTACATGCCAGACAATGACTCTTTCGCCATCGTCGGTCGTCAGCACCTGTTCTTGGGCTTCGGGGAGACCGGCTGCGGCCGGGGCCGTGCGCCCGACCGGTGGAATCGGAAACAACATCGACCGCTGCTTGAAAAACACGACGGCGACCCCGCCGACGTAGAGAACACCTGCGAGAACGAGGAGCCATTTCAGGATGGTCATGAGTTCTCGTCGGGGCGGGCTACATCGCCTTGACGATGTTCTCGGTAACCTTCTTGGCGTCGCCGAGCAGCATCATGGTGTTGTCGCGATAGAACAGGGGATTGTCGATGCCGGCATAACCCGACGCCAGCGAGCGCTTGATGAACATCACGGTGCCGGCCTTCCACACCTGCAGCACCGGCATGCCGTAGATCGGCGATGTCTTGTCTTCTTCGGCGGCCGGGTTGGTGACGTCGTTGGCGCCGATCACGAAGGCGATGTCGGCTTGCGCGAATTCGGAATTGATGTCCTCAAGCTCGAACACCTCGTCATAGGGCACGTTGGCCTCGGCGAGCAGTACGTTCATATGACCGGGCATACGGCCTGCGACCGGATGGATGGCGTATTTCACCTCGACGCCCTCTTTCTTGAGGATGTCGGCCATCTCACGCAGCGCGTGTTGTGCTTGGGCCACCGCCATGCCGTAGCCGGGCACGATGATGACCTTGGAGGCGTTCTTCATGATGAAGGCGGCATCGTCTGCCGAGCCGAGCTTGGCCGGCTTCTGTTCGCCACCGCCGCCACCGGCCGCCACGGTCTCGCCGCCGAAGCCGCCGAGGATCACCGAAATGAACGAGCGGTTCATCGCGTGACACATGATGTAGGACAGGATCGCGCCAGATGAGCCGACCAGTGCGCCGGTGATGATCAGCGCAGAATTGCCGAGCGTGAAGCCGATACCGGCCGCCGCCCAACCGGAATAGGAGTTCAGCATCGAGATCACGACCGGCATGTCGGCGCCGCCGATCGGGATGATCATGAGCACGCCGAGGGTCAACGCGAGGATGGTGATCAGCCAGAAGTCGAGCGCGCTGCCACTCATCACGAGGCCGACGATGAAGAACACCAGCGCCAGCGCGAGAGCGATGTTGATGACGTGACGGAACGGCAGGATGATCGGCGCACCGCTCATCCGCGCCGACAGCTTCAGAAACGCGATCACCGACCCGGTGAAGGTCAAAGCGCCGATGGCAACGCCGAGCGACATTTCGACCAGGCTTTGCGCATGGATGTGGCCGGGCGTGCCTATGTCGAAGGCCTCAGGCGCATAGAATGCACCGGCCGCGACCAACACGGCGGCCATGCCGACCAGCGAGTGAAACGCCGCGACCAGTTCCGGCATCGAGGTCATCGGCACGCGGCGCGCAATCACCGCGCCGATGCCACCGCCGATCGCAACGCCGAGAATTACTAGCAGCCAGGCAATACCGTCGGCCGGCGGATGAGCGGCGAGCGTGGTCGCCACCGCGATCGCCATACCGATCATGCCGAAGAAATTGCCCTGGCGCGAGGTCGCCGGGCTCGACAGCCCCCGCAGCGACAGGATGAACAACACGCCTGCGACGAGATACAATACTGCAGAGAGATTGGCGCTCATCTCAGGTCCCCCGTTTGCCCGTTCAGCCCGAGTCGATTGCCGCTCATTTCGATTTCTTCTTGTACATCGCGAGCATGCGCTGGGTGACCAGGAAGCCGCCGAAAATATTGACGCACGCAAAGATCAGCGCAACGAAACCGAAACCGCGCGCCCAGCCCGAACCCGAGGAAATCATCCCGACGCCGACGGCGAGCAGCGCACCGACCACGATCACCGAGGAGATCGCATTGGTCACGCTCATCAGCGGCGTATGCAGCGCCGGCGTCACCGACCACACCACGAAATAGCCGACGAACACGGCAAGCACGAAAATCGACAGCCGGAACACGAAGGGATCGACGGCCTGCGCGAGATGCTCCATGGCTTCTCCTCCTATTTCGGCTGGAAGTTCGGATGGATGACGGCGCCATCTTTGGTCAGCGCGGTCGCCTTGACCAGCTCATCGTCCCAGTTCACGGCCAGCGCCTTGTTAGCCTTGTCGACCATGGTCTCGATGAAGTTGAACAGGTTGCGCGCGTAAAGGCTCGAGGCCGAGGCCGCAACGCGGCCCGCAACGTTGGTGTAGCCGACGATCTTGATGCCATCGACCTCGGCGACTTCGCCGGCCTTCGCGCCCTCGACATTGCCGCCGCGCTCCACCGCAAGATCAACCAGCACAGAGCCGGGCTTCATCGATTTGACCATGTCGGCCGAGACGAGCTTTGGCGCCGGGCGGCCCGGGATCAAAGCGGTCGTGATCACGATGTCCTGCTTCTTGATGTGCTCGGCGGTGAGCGCAGCCTGCTTGGCCTGGTACTCCTTCGACATCTCCTTGGCGTAGCCGCCGGCCGTCTGCGCGTTCTTGAATTCCTCGTCTTCGACGGCAAGGAACTTCGCGCCGAGACTTTCGACCTGTTCCTTGGTGGCCGGGCGTACGTCGGTGGCGGTGACGATGGCGCCGAGACGCCGCGCGGTCGCGATTGCCTGCAGGCCGGCGACGCCGACGCCCATCACGAAGACTTTCGCCGCTGGCACGGTGCCGGCGGCCGTCATCATCATCGGGAAGGCGCGGCCAAAGGCCTCTGCCCCCTCGATCACCGCGCGGTAACCGGCCAGGTTCGCCTGCGAGGACAACACGTCCATCACCTGGGCGCGGGTGATGCGCGGCATCAACTCCATCGCAAAAGCCGAGACGCCGGCATCCGCCATCGCCTTCAGTGCGGCGTCATTGCCGTAGGGGTCCATGATGGCGATGACCAGCGCGCCGCGCTTGTAGTTAGCAAGTTCGGAAGCCTCCGGCCGCTTCACCTTGATGACGATGTCGGCGTCCTTGAGCGCGTCCGCAGCCACGGTGGCACCGACGGCAGTGAACTCCGAATCCGGCAGGCCGGACTTGATCCCGGCGCCCGGCTCGACGAAGACCTCGGCCCCCAGCGCCTTGAATTTTTTTATCGTGTCGGGCGAAATGGCGACCCGCGGCTCGGCGGGATCGATTTCCTTGGCGACGGCAATCTTCATGGGGCCTCCGGCGGCGCGGAAAACTCGCAGGCGTCATTTGCCGCGCTAGCTTTGCAAATCCGACACCGGCCTTGCAACCACCAACGCCGGTTCACGGCGAGCTTTGTCTCAAAATCGCGCCTCCCTTTGGCGGCGCGAGCAGGCGTCAGGTCAGGAAGATCGCCATCATGGCGACGATGAAGATGACGGCGGCGGAGCCATACTTCACCAGCTTGATGAAGCCCTCATAGGTCTGCTCATGGGCCACGTAATCGTTGCCGTCCGCGGTCGTGTAGGCCACTTCGCTATGGTCTGCCATCTCTATCCCCAGTGAATCTCAGCGCCAGTCGATTAGCCGTGGAATTACCGCAAACCGCAAGGCAGGGCAACGCCGCATGGACAGCTTTTGCCCGGCTGAAGAGTTTATTCGGCTGGCCAATTGTCCCTGATCCAGCGGGTAAGGCTTTCCTCGCTGACCTCACCGGCGGCAAGGGCCAGAATAATTTTCGTCGCCAGCGCCGGGGCGGGTGCGAAGGCCACGCCATTTTTATGAAGAAATACCATCATCGCCATGAAGGCGATCCGCTTGTTGCCGTCGATAAAAGCGTGGTTCTTCGCGAGCCCAAAGGCGTAGGCCGCCGCGAGCTCAGCCAGTGGCGACTGTTCGTAGGCCCATTTGTTGACGGGACGTTCCAGGGCCGACCTCAGCATCCCTTCGTCACGTAAGCCCGGTGCCCCGCCAAAGCGGCGAAGTTGCCGACTATGGATGGCGATGGCTTGCTCGTATGTGATCCAAAGCGGCTCCGGCGCCTCGCTCATTTGGCGAGTGCTGCGAGGGTGTCGCGATATTTGTCCATGATCTCGTCGGCGATCTCCATGGTCCGCTCGAAATCCGGATCATGCGGGGTCAGGACGAAGCCGCCACCGGGCTGCTCGAGCAGAAACAACCGGTCGCCCTCTTTCAAATCGAGCCGGGCCGCCGTGTCCTTTGGCAGGATAAAGCCGATGGAATTGCCGATTTTCCGGACCTGGAGGGTGCCAGTGCCGGCCTGAAATTCTTTCCGATTTTCGCTCATGTTACCGCTCTTGGGTCCACTCCGTTATACAAATGTATAACACACCCAAAAGCCGCGTTCAACAAACGTTTTACGCCCCTCTCAACCCATCGCCTCCAGCTCGTCGATCATGCCCGAAATGACCGATAGCCCCCCGTTCCAGAATTGGGGGTCCTTGGCATCGAGCCCGAACGGCTTGAGCAACTCGGAATAGTGCTTGGTGCCGCCGGCCGACAGCATGGCGAGGTAGCGTTCGGCAAAACCGCTTTGGGCGTTTTCATAGGCGCCGTAGAGCGAGTTCACGAGGCAGTCGCCGAAGGCATAGGCGTAAACGTAGAACGGTGAATGGATGAAGTGCGGAATGTACATCCAGAAATTTTCATAGCCGGGGCGGATATCGATCGCCGCGCCTAAGCTCTCGCTTTGTACGCTGAGCCAGAGTTGACCGATGCGCTCGGCGGTCAGTTCGCCGCCTCTGCGTTCGGTGTGGACGGCACGCTCGAAGGTATAGAATGCGATCTGCCGCACCACCGTGTTGATCATGTCCTCGACCTTGCCGGCGAGCAGCGCCTGGCGCTGCTTGGCGCTCTTGGTCTCGCCGAGCAGCCGGCGGAAGGTCAGCATTTCGCCGAACACACTGGCGGTTTCCGCCAAGGTCAGCGGCGTCGGCGCCATCAGCGCGCCGTTCCCGGCCGCGAGCACCTGGTGCACGCCGTGGCCGAGTTCATGGGCAAGCGTCATCACATCTCTCGGTTTGCCCTGATAGTTCATCAGCACATAGGGATGCGCCGATGGGGTGGTCGGATGCGAGAAAGCGCCCGGCGCCTTGCCCGGCCGCACCGGCGCATCGATCCAGCGATCGGTGAAAAAACGCTCGGCAATCCCGGCCATTTCCGGCGAGAAACCGCGATAGGCCGACAACACCATGTTCTTGGCATCGAGCCAGTCGATCGAACCCGAGGCGGCAAAAGGCAATGGCGCATTGCGATCCCAATGCGGCAGCTTCTTCTTTTTGAACCAGCCGGCCTTGAGCCGATAATAACGGTGCGAGAGCGTCGGATAGGCCGCACGGACCGCACCGACCAAAGCATCGACCACCTCGCGCTCGACGCGGTTATTCAGATGGCGCGAATCCGCGACATCCTTGAAGCCGCGCCAGCGGTCGGAAATTTCCTTGTCCTTCGCCAGGGTATTGGTGATCAGCGCAAACGTCCGCTCGTTGGCCTTGAAGGTCTTGGCCAGCGCCTCGGCCGCGGCCTTACGCTTCGTACCGTCGCGGTCCTGCAACAGGCTGAGCGTCGGCTCGATCGCGAGCTCTTTGCCAGACACTTTAAAACGCAAGGACGAGATGGTCTGGTCGAACAACCGGTTCCAGGCGGCATATCCGCTTTGGGACTTTTCGTGAAACAGCTGCTCGACGCGGTCTTCCAGTTGATATGGCCTGTCCTTGCGCAGGTCCTCGATCCAGGGACGATAATGCGCAAGCTCCGCCGCGCCCATCGCACTCTCGATCACCGCATCGTCGATCCGGTTGAGCTCAAGCCCGAAGAACAACAGATGCACCGAGGCATTTGTCAGCCGTTCGGAGACATCGCCGTAGAATTTCGAAATCACGGCATCGACGCTGTCACCGGCATGCACCAGTCCCGCATAGGAAGAGAGACGGCCGGCAAGATCATCGATCGCCTCATAGCGCTTTACGGCCCCCGCAAGCCAGCGCCCGCCGCCCTCTTCCGCCGTCCGCTCGGCGAGCTTGCTTTTGTAGTCATTCTCAAACGCGACACATTCGGCATCCAACCTGTCCAGGTCGCGCGTCACTTCCGGCGCGTCGATCGCCGAATAGAGATCGGAAAGATTCCATTCCGGCAGCTTGTCCCCCCTGGATGAGGAGGAGGCTTTCCTGGAATTCGTCTTGCGTGGAGTGGTCGATTTGCGAAGGGCGGAGGCGGTGCGCGAGGTCATCTTGTTCGAAACCTGTATTCGATCACAACGGCGGGGCAAGGTTTAAGCAGGCGTTAATCGACGTCGGCCAGAGTGCCCCGATTCGAGACAGATAGTTGTTGCGTATGAGGAACACCATGCCTGCCACCATTTTGATCGCCGACGACGATGCCGTGCAACGCCGCCTGGTCGAGAATATGGTGCAAAAATGCGGTTATGAAACCGTCGTGGTCGATTCCGGCGACGCCGCGATCTCACTGTTGACGGCGCCCGATGCGCCCGTGATCGATGCCCTCGTGCTCGACCTCGTGATGCCCGGCCTCGACGGCATGGGCGTTCTTGCCAAAATTCGTGAAGCTGGCCTCTCCGTCCCTGTCGTGGTGCAGACCGCTCATGGCGGGATCGACAATGTGGTGTCGGCGATGCGCGCCGGTGCCCAGGACTTTGTCGTCAAGCCGGTCGGCATGGAACGGCTGCAGGTAAGCCTGCACAATGCACTGACCACCAGCGCGCTGAAGGGCGAGTTGCAGCGTATCCGCCACAGCCGCGAAGGCCGGCTGACCTTCGCCGACATCGTCACCCGCAGCGAGGCGATGGCGGGGGTGATGCGGACGGCGAAAAAGGCGGCGGCCTCGACCATTCCGGTGCTGATCGAGGGCGAATCCGGGGTCGGCAAGGAATTGTTCGCTCGCGCTATCCACGGCAGCGGCGAGCGTCAATCGAAGCCATTCGTGGCCGTCAATTGCGGCGCGATCCCCGACAACCTCGTCGAGTCGATTCTATTCGGCCACGAAAAGGGAGCTTTCACCGGCGCGACTGAACGCCACACCGGAAAATTCGTCGAAGCTTCCGGCGGCACGCTGTTCCTCGATGAAGTCTCGGAACTGCCGCTCTCCGCGCAGGTCAAGCTGCTCCGCGCGTTGCAGGAGGGGACGGTCGAGGCAGTCGGCGCGCGCAAGCCGGTGAAGGTCGATGTGCGGATCGTGTCCGCAACCAACCGCAAATTGCTCGACCGGGTCAAAAGCGGGCACTTCCGCGAGGACCTGTTCTATCGGCTTCACGTGTTGCCGCTCACCGTTCCTCCCTTGCGGATCCGCCGGGAGGACATTCCGCATCTGGTGCGGCATTTCCTCGCCCGCTTCTGCGCCGAGGAAAACCGCCACATCACCGGCGTCAGCGGCGAAGCGATGGCGCACCTGTCGCAACTGGATTGGCCGGGCAATATCCGCCAGCTTGAGAACGCGGTCTACCGTGCCGTCGTAATGAGCGAGGGCGATCAGCTTGTTCTGCCGGACTTCCCGCAAACAGCGGCAATGCCGTCGCCGCCAACAGCGGCCCATGGCGAGCCCCTGATCGTCGAGCAGGGTTTCCACTCGACGGCAGCCGCCGCAGTCAATGGTAACGAAATACCAATCGCACCGCTTCCGGCTTCGGGCACGCTTTCGATGCTGACGAATAGCGGCGAAGTCCGGCCGCTGGAGGAATTGGAAAGCGAGATCATCCGCTTCGCGATTTCGCATTACCGCGGACAGATGTCGGAAGTGGCGCGCCGCCTGAAAATCGGCCGCTCGACGCTCTATCGCAAGCTTGACGAAGAAGCAGCCGACTCCGCGGGCGACGGAACGGATCAGGCAGGATAAAGCTTGATAGGGATGCGTCACTCGTAACGCACGGATGAAGCGACCGAAATTCCAGGTAACGGAACCTTTTGAACCGTTGCCCGCAAGTGACAGACAAATGGCAGCTCGCATGGCAAGAATCTTGTTGAAGCCGATGCAGCAGGACATGATGAAGTCAGTTTGTCGTGAGTTGCCATAGCGCAGCTGGCCGCATGAGGGGGCCCCGTGTATCGTTCGCGTATGAATCATTTGCGGCGGCCATGCCAAAACTGGAACTCTGGAGCACAATTTCAACTCAATAAGCTTCAGAATCCGATCAGGTCGGCGCTTTCGCGAAAGCTTTGACGAACAAACCAAAGCTGCTCCGAGCGGGGCAGCTCACCCAAGGGGTGTGAATGATGCGTGATTGTTGGAAGAACCGTGCTGGGTATGACCGCGTCTTGATGACGGTCGCGGCGACCTTCCTCACGGTGTCGGCGAGTTCGGCATTCGCGCAGAGCGATACTCCGCGCAGCTCCGCTGCCGAACTGGCGATTGACGCGGCGGTTCCCCGCCCCGAGCCCGCCAACGTCCCGCCGCCGACGGCCGCCGATTTCAAGCCCGACACCCCATCCACCGACGCGGCCAAGGCAGACACGAACAAGGCAGCCGAGCAAACAGCGCCGGCCACCAAGCCCGCCGATGTCGCCACGGCTCCGATTTCAGAACCCGCCAAGGTCGAGCCTGCGAAGGAAGAGGCGGCCAAGGTCGAACCCGGCAAGAACGACACTGCAACCGTAGCCCCCGCACAGACGCCAGCCCCCGCCGCGACGGCTTCATCGCCCGAACCCGTCAAAGCCGCCAGCAATGTCGCAGCCGAGGATCAGCCGGTTGCCGACAAGTTGCGCGAGGCGTTCGGTGCCAGGGCGCAGCGCTATTTCGACCGCAAGGCGGAGCGGACCGCCGTCGAAAAATTCTACACCGCGCGCGACTTCGCACCGGTCTGGACGCAAGGCGGCAAGCTGACCGACAGCGCCAAGGGCGTCGTCGCCCGGCTGAAAGACGCCGCCTCCGACGGCTTGAATCCGTCGGACTATCCCATTCCCGATTTTGCCGCGGCGACCTCTCCCGATGCGCTGGCGGATTCAGACCTGAAGCTGACAGCCAGCATGCTCGATTATGCGCGCCATGCCCAGAGCGGCCGGATGCACTGGTCGCAGGTGTCCGGCGACATTCAATATCCGGAACATCCGACAGACCCGACGGAAGTGCTCGCCAACGTCACCTCGGCGAAAGACGCCTCGCTTGCCCTCGACGGCTACAATCCACCACACAAGCTTTATCGGGCCTTGAAGAAGAAGCTCGCCGAATTGCGCGGCCAGGGCGACGGACCGGTGGTGCAGATCGCCGATGGCCCAATGCTCAAGTTCACCCAGGCGCGGAAGAACCAGCCCGCGGTTGAAGTGGAAGATGACCGCGTGCCGCAACTGCGCGCCAAGCTCGGCATCACCGAAAACCCCGACGACCGCCATTACGACGCCAAGGTCGCGGAAGCCGTCCGCAAGTTCCAGGTGACCGCCGAACTGAAGCCGACCGGCGTGCTCGACGACAGGACCGTCAAGGCCATCAACAGCCCGAAGCGCGACCGTCAGATCGATACGGTGGTCGTCAACATGGAGCGTTGGCGCTGGCTGCCGCGCGATCTCGGTGCGCCGGCGATCGGCAACGCATATGTCATTCTCAACATCCCCGACTATACGCTCAAGGTGATGCAGAACGGCACGCAGGTCTGGACCACGCGGGTCGTGACCGGCCAGCCCGGCATTCATGCGACGCCGCTCCTGACGGAGACGATGAAGTTCATCACCGTCAACCCGACCTGGAACGTGCCGCCGTCGATCATCTACA
>Ga0210387_10003683_pt1 | contig 11787 bp, 4 predicted proteins | sample IncBWC7OmetaG_FD_160108 | JGI IMG/M metagenome (GOLD analysis project Ga0210387, IMG submission 160108) | Forest soil microbial communities from Barre Woods Harvard Forest LTER site, Petersham, Massachusetts, United States - Inc-BW-C-7-O ... | reverse complement strand
GTTCCGGTGGCGGGCACGCCTGGAAGTTGCGAATGCACGCCGATGCACGTGCAGTCGTTGCCGCCGCCGCAGATTCCAGTGATGGGAGTTACGTCGCGCGACCAGCTGAATGTGGAGCAATATCCTTCGGAAGCAGCGCCGGTGCCGCCACCAAACCCGGCGCCACCAGCAGTGGCTGTCGCCAAAGAACCTGCGCCCGAACCAAATGTGCAGTTGAGGGTATTGGCGAGCAAGAACGATACGCATCCGACTTTGCCTGCACCGAAGGAAACGGCTCCGCCTGCGCCCGTTGTTTCCGTGCCGGAGTATAAGATTATTCTGCCGCCGCTGGTGTATTCGGCTTCATCTTTGCCTGCACCGCCGGAGGATCCAGATATCGGGGCGGTTTTGCTGGTGCGCACCGTGCATGTGGAGCCGGATTATCAGTTTACGGGACACGTCGAAGCGCCGCATCTGGAGACGGTGGCGGTGGCGCAGAAGAGCAGTTCGTCGCCGGGAAAGCAGGGAGCGGGCGAAGGGAATTCATCGGGCGGTAAGAAGGAAGGATTTTGGACGCGGTTGAAGCGAGCGTTTGGTGGGAGTAGTTAAAACAATTTAAGACAGAGTCGTAACCGGAAATCGCGCTGTGCCACGATTCACATTCCTTCGTAGTTTGGGCCGCCGCCACCCTCTGGCGGAACCCAGTTAATAATCTGGTAAGGGTCGGCGATGTCGCATGTTTTGCAGTGAACACAGTTGGATGCGTTAATCTTCAGCTTAGGCTCGCCTTTTTCCGTAACCATCTCGTAAACAGCCGCAGGACAGAAATACTGGCAGGGATTTCCGTATTCGCGCACGCAGCGATCGCCGCAAATATTGGGTTCGAGCACGACGAGGTGGCACGGCTGATCTTCTTCGTGACGCGTGCCGGAATGATAAACGTCAGTGAGGCGATCGAAGGCTAGCTTGCCGTCACCTTTGAAGCGCGTGGATTGGTCCACCAGCGTGCGATCGCGATTCAGCTTTGTATATTCCTCGTAACCCGGCTCGCTGCGCATGGGATCGCTTAGACCGCGGCCACCGGTGACGAATTGCAAACCTGCCTGCACCAGACCTCGGTACAAGCCGCCATGAAATGCCTGGTGGAAATTGCGGACCTCCCAGAGTTCTTTCTTGATCCAGCTTTGCTCGATTTTTTGCGGATAGGCGGAGAGCGTTTTTGCGGAAGTGTCACCGGCGCAGAGTGCTTCGTAGATAGTTTCCGCGGCGAGCATGCCGCTTTTGATCGCGGTGTGAATTCCCTTCAGGCGCTGCGAATTCAGCAGGCTGGCGGAATCGCCGATGATGAGGCCGCCGTCCACATAGCTGCGCGGCATCGAATACCAGCCGCCGTAGGGGACCGTCTTCGCGCCGTAGCGGATTAATTTGCCGCCCTGGAGAATATTTTTGACGAATGGGTGCGTTTTATATTTCTGGAAAGCTTCGTGCGGATCGAAAAGCGGGTCGTGATACTCCAGTGCGACGACCATGCCGAGCGAGACGCGACTATTCTGCAGGCCGTAAACCCAGCCACCGCCGTAGAGATCTGAACTGAGCGGCCAGCCGAGCGTGTGCGCGACGTAGCCCGTGTCTATTTTTCCAGGCTGCACGTCCCACAGCTCTTTGATTCCCAGCCCATAGACTTGCGGGTTCAGGCCGTCGAGCTTCAGCTTGCTGACGAGTTCCTTGGTCAGCGAGCCGCGCGGACCTTCGGCGAGCACCGTGATTTTCGCGCGCAATTCGTAACCGGGAGTGTAGTTGTCTTTCGGTTTGCCGTTCTTGTCCACGCCCTTGTCTTCGGTCAGGACTCCCGCAATGCCGTTTTTTTCGTAGAGCAGTTCCCTACCGGCAAATTGAGTGAAAAGGTTGACGCCCTTTTTTTCGACCAGGCCACCGAGCCATTTCACCAGCTTGTTGAGGGAGACGACGTAGTTGCCGTGATTTTGCAGCGGCGGCGGAGTGATGGGAAGTTTGTAGCTGCTGGATGCGGTGAAGTAATAGGCGGCGTCGCCGGTTACGAGCGTATCCAACGGGGCGGTTTTTTCGAAGTCCGGGACGAGTTCGCGCAATCCGCGCGGGTCCATAATCGCGCCGGAAAGCTGGTGGGCGCCGATTTCACGGCCTTTTTCCAGGACGTAGATATTTTCTGCGGAGAGCGATGGAGATTTTTTCGCTTCATTGTGCTTTTCGATCAGATTGGCAAGGTGCAGGGCGCAAGCCAGGCCGCCGGGACCAGCGCCGATGATCAGGACATCGGCTTGGAGTTGTTCACGCTGAATGTTGGGCGAGTCAGTCATTAAGCAATGATATCAGAGGAGGAAAAAGGAAAAGAGAAAATGGAAAATCATGGCGGCAGAGTCCGCCACCGAGGCGTCTCACTATACGACACTCCTAGTTGCGCCTATTCGTAGCGGAGAGCGACCATAGGATCTACGTTCGAGGCGCGGCGGGCTGGGATGTAGCTGGCTGCGGCGGCGATGGCGGCCAGGATTGCGCATGCGGCTGCCAGAGCGATGGGATCGGCAGCGCCCATGCCGAAGAGCATGCCGCGAATGAGGCGCGTGCCGGCCAGAGCAATGGGAACGCCGACGGCGATGCCGATTAGCATGAGCGTCAGAGTTTCGCGCAGGACTTGGCGGAGTATCGCGGCGGAGCTGGCACCGAGGGTCATGCGAATGCCGATGTCACGAGTGCGGCGCGCTACAGTGAAGGCCATGATGCCGTAGAGGCCCACACCCGCGAGCACGATGGCCAGGAGGCCGAACGCGGAGGCGAGACGCGCGACGAAATAATCCGTGTGGAGCGATTCGAGTACCAAGCCGGACATGGTGTGGATTTCGATTTCGGGGATGGCGGAATTGGTGTCGTGAACGATGGCGCGGAGAGCCGTGGAGACGGCGGCGGAATCTGCGGCGGTGCGAACCTCAAAGAAGCTACCGCCCTGCGGCCAGAATGGATTGAACATGGGTAGGTACACGCGCGGAGCAACTTCCTCACGCAGGCTGTTGTGCTTCGAGTCAGCGACGACGCCGACGATCTCCGCGGCTTCCGTGCTGCCGGGATAAGTATCGTGCACGAGTTTGCCGATTGGATCCGCGTTGGCGAAGAACTGTTTCGCGAAAGCTTGGTTGATCACGGCGACGCGCGGAGCTTTGCCGCCGGCCGGGGCGCTATCTTGCGCGAGAATGCCGCGCCCGCGAAGGATGGGCATACCGACGACGGAGAAATAGTCCGGGCCAACGTGGTCCATGCGCGAGGACGGTCTCTCCCCGGCTTTGGGAGTGTAGCCCTCGACGGAAATGGGATCGCCGGCATCCGCGTGGCTGAATAGGCCGTCGCCAGAAAGCGTGACGCCGGAAACACCGGGGACAGCTTTGAATTTTTCGGTCAGATCCTGATAGAGCAGCGGAATGGCTGCGTCTTTATAACCCGCGGGAGCGGGGCGGACGGCGAAGACAATCAGACGCGAAGAGTTGAAACCAAGACTGACGCCATTGAGTCGCTGCAAGCTATGAACGAAGAGCCCGGCCGCGACGAGCAGCACGAGCGAGACGGCGACCTGCGCGACGATCAGAATTTTTGCGACTGGAAAACGGTGATGGAGCGCTTCGGCCGTGGAACCAGAGGCGCCGGATTTCAGGACAGGCGAAAGATCAATGCGCGTGGCGCGCAGAGCTGGCACCAGGCCGAACAGAATCGCGGCCAGAGTGGCGACCAGGAACGTGAAGGCGAGAATGCGCACATCCGGATGAAGAGAGAGTTGAATGGCGAACGGTCCAGTGCCGGAGACCATGCGCACCAGGACTGCGTCCGCCCATTGGGCCAGGACTAGTCCGACGGCGGCGCCGAAAAAGGCCAGAAGAAAGCTTTCGGTGAGGAGCTGGCGAATCAGCCGCGAACGTGGAGCGCCAATGGAAAGGCGCACGGCAAACTCCCGCTGGCGTGCAGCGCCACGGGCGAGAAGCAAGTTCGCCAGATTGGCGCAGGCAATCAACAGGACCAGCGCTACCAGTGTCATCAGGAGCTTCAGCGGTTCAGCGAAATCGCCGTGAACGGTGGAAGTGCCGCGCGCCGCGGATTGCAAGTTGATTTGCTGGTTCGAATATTCCTTCAATTCGTCAGCGGAGAGTTTTGAAACCGGGGCCGCCGATGAAATGTAGCGTTGGAACACGACGTTGATGCCGGCATTGGCTTGGGTGAGCGTGACGCCCGGTTTCAGGCGCGCTATTACTTGCAGCCACATGCGCTGGTCGAGGTTATTGTCCGGGAAAGCCGTGAGGAAATCCGTACCGGGATAGACGGCGGCCTGCATGGACATGGGAACCCACATGTCGGGCGAATCGCCGACGGCTTCCCCGAAGAATTTAGCTGGAGCGACACCGATAATTTGAAACGAAGTCTTATTGATTTCAATTTTGCGGCCGAGGACCCGGGGGTCCTGGTTGAAGCGGCGCGTCCAGAATCCATGACTGATTACGGCGACGGGAGAGGCGTCGCGCACGCGGTCAGTATCGGGACCGAACGTGCGGCCGAGAGTGGGTTGCACTCCGAGGGTCTGAAAGTAGCCACCCGACACGAGTCGGACGAGCGCGGAGTCATGCGCGGCGGGCGCCGATGGGCTCGCTGCGTCACCCGTGATCGCGGGTTCGCTGGCGTTCGCGATTGTCACCGGAAGTTCCTCAACCGCGCTATCCGAGGCGAAGATGTCGGAGAAAACTTCGTTGTGGTCGCGCAGGTATTCGAATTCGGAATACGCGAGCAAACGGCGGTTGCCGCTCTCGCTGCCGTTGCTCATGCCATGCGCGTCTGGGTCGGTGAGAACGACGAGCTGCTGTGGATTGTTGACAGGCAGAGTGCGCAGAAGCACGGAATCCAGGATGGTGAATATGGCGGAGTTGGCGCCGATGCCTAGGGCCAGGGTGAGTGTGGCGATAAATGCGAAGCCCGGATTCCGCAGGAAGGTGCGGAGGGCGAAGCGGATGTCCTGGATCAAGTTTTCCATGGTGCGCCTTTGCTGCGGGTTTGCAAACTATTCCATGAAATTGTTGGCACGCCAAGTTCCGAATCCGGAACTTGTAGAGTACGGTGGATCAAGAACTTGGCGGGATCGAGGATGGCGGGCCGCGATGCGCTGCGCGATTGTGGGACGGGAACGTCGCGGAGTCGGACAACATTTGAACGCAAGGTCCGCTCAGCCACCCGCTATTCATAGCGGAGGGCGATGATCGGGTCAACGCGAAGTGCGCGGCGGGCTGGGATGTAGCACGCCAGGAGCGCGACCGCTATCAGCAGGACGGCCACGGCTGCGAAAGTCAGAGGATCGCTGGCGCTTACGGAGAAAAGGAGACTCGAGAGCAAGCGGGCGAGCGCGGCAGCGGCTGCCAGGCCGATGGCTACGCCGAAGAATGCGATGCGCGCGCCCTGGCCAAGGACGAGGCGCAGCACGTCTTGACGCTGCGCGCCCAGTGCCATGCGAATGCCGATTTCCTGCGTGCGTAGCGCGACACTATAGGCCACGACGCCATAAATTCCGATGGCGGCGAGGACCAACGCGAGCACGCTGAAGATGCCGAGAAGAACGAGAGTGAGGCGGCGCGTGGAAATAGAATCGTCCACGAGTTCTTGCATGGTGTGGACAGCGAAGATGGGCTGGTCTTTATCAATCGTGGCGACGGCTGCGCGAATCGAGGCAGTGAGGCTCGAAGGATCAACGGCGGAGCGGACGACCAAGTTCATATCGCTGTTCGGCCGTTGCAGGTAGGGATAATAAATTTCGAGGCGCGCTGGATTGTCTAGGCCATAGAGCTTGGTATCTGCAACAACTCCAACTATGGTGAACCATTTTTTGTCGGTGTCGGGATGGCCCCAGAGGAAGCGTTTGCCGATAGGATCGCCGTTGGCCCAGAAACGGCGGGCCATAGTGGAGTTGATGAGTGCAACGTCCGGAGCAGTTTCATTATCGGAATCAGAGAAGTTTCGGCCACGCAGCAGTGGAATGCCCATAGCGCTGAGATATGCGGTGCTGATGGTGTGGCGGTCCGGATGCGGAAATTCGCCGGGACCGGGAAGGGGCAGACCTTCGATGGTAACGTCTCCGCGGCTGTGGTCGCCCGACAAGGGAAGCGTTGTTCCCACGGCGACGGTTTGGACGCCGGGAATCACGCGAACGCGGTCGAGAAGTTGCTGCCAAAAATTCAAGATGGCCGGATCTTTGGAATATCGGTCGGTGCGCAAATCCATTTCCATGGTGAGGACGTGAGCTGGCTGGAAGCCGGGGCTGACTTGAATCAGATGGTAGAGGCTTTTGAGCATCAGTCCGGCACCCACGAGGAGGACCAGCGCCAAAGCTGTTTCAGCAATGGCCAGCGCGCCGCGCAGACGCTGCTGACCGAGCGTGGATGTGGCGCTGCGGCCGCCTTCCTTCAGAGTTTCATGCATATCTGGGTGCGTGGCTTGGAGTGCGGGGATGAGTCCGAACGCGAACGCCACGAGAACGACGATCAACGCAGCGAAAAGAAAAACGCCGAGGTCCATACGCACGCCCATGGTCTGTAGCGAATCTGCGGGCAGCAAATATCCCAGAGCAGAAATTCCCCAAGCTCCGAGAAAGATTCCGAGGACGCCGCCGCATACCGCGAGCACGAAAGATTCCGTCAACATCTGTCGAATGACGCGGCCGCGGCTGGCGCCAAATGCCAGGCGCAGGGCAATTTCCCTGGCACGCGCCGCGCCGCGAACGAGGAACAGATTGGCAACATTGACGCAGGCGATCAGCAGGACGAACACGACTGCACCGAAGAGCACGAGTACGGCAACGCGCGTATCTCCCGAGAACTCATGGCGAAAGGAAGCGATGTAGGCACCGAAGCCGTGATCCGCTTCGGGGTATTGTTCGGCGAGGCGAGCTGTGATCGTGTTCATTTCCACGGCGGCTTGGGAAAGGGCCACGCCGGGGGAGAGGCGGCCGACTACGTCCATGTCACCGCGGTCGCCGCGGTCGCCCATTTCATTCGCGAAGACGCCGATGGGGACGAGGACGTCGCTGCGATCGAGATAACGGAACGTGGGAGGGAGAATGCCGACGATCGCGAAGCTGCGGCCGTCGAGGCTGATGGAGCGGCCGAGGACTGCGGGATCACCGCCGAGATGCGTTTGCCAGAGCTGGTAACTGAGGAGGATGACGGGGGCGGTTCCCTGTTTTTCCTCGGATGGAAGAAAATCGCGGCCCAGAATGGGGAGGACGCCGACGAGCGCGAGGAAATTGGGCGAGACGGCGTAGCCGCCGATATTTTCTGGTTGTGCGACGCCGGAAAGATTGAAGCCGCGATTTTGAACCGCGGCCATGCCAGAAAAAGAATGTGCCTGCTGGCGCCAGTCGAGAAAATTGGGATAGGAAACGGAAACGTTGCCGACGAGTTTGTACGTTTCGCGCATCACGACGAGTTGGGAGGAATTTTTGAACGGTAGCGGGCGGAGCAGGACGGCGTTGACGACGCTGAAGATCGCGGTATTGGCTCCGATCCCGAGTGCGAGCGTGAGGATGGCGACGAGCGTGAACCCTGGTGATTTCACTAGCATGCGGATCGCGAATTTCAGGTCTTGCAGTACGTTGGACATTTTAGATTCCTTTCGTTTTTGTGCGCGGCGTTCATTGGTAACACTTACTCGTACCGCAGCGCGACCATGGGATCCACGCGCATGGCACGGCGAGCCGGGATGTACGACGCCAAGAACGCGACGGCGGTGAGCAGCACGCCCACAGCTGCGAACGTCAGCGGGTCGGTGGGCTTCACGTCGAACAGGACGCTGGACATCCAGCGCGTCACGACGAGCGCTGCCGCGACGCCGATGCACAGGCCCAACAGAACGAGACGCAGGCCATGGCCCACGACGACGCGAAGAACATCTTCAGGTTGCGCGCCGAGCGCCATGCGCAGCCCAATTTCGCGGGTGCGTTGCGTAACCAGATAAGAAAGCACGCCGAAAATTCCGGCGGCGGTGAGCAGCAGAGCGATCGCGGCGAACGCGCCGAGCAGCACAGTATTGAAACGGTCGCCCGAGGCGGAAGTGGATATTACGTCGTCCATGGTGCGGAAGGTGGAGGTGGCCTCATCGGGATCGATCGCGCGCAGGGCTTCGCGCACGACGGTGGTGAGCATTGCGGGGTCGCCCGCGCTGCGAACGACAATGTTCATCCTGGTGAAAGAGCCAGGTTTGAACATTTCGGGACGCAGGGATTCCTGCAACGCGAAATGCTTGTTGCCGCCGACGATGCCGACGATCTCGCGCACCGCGAATTCGGGTTTGCCTTCAAACATTTTCAAATGCTTGCCGATGGGATTCTCGTTCGGGAAGTATTTCTTTGCGAATGGCTCGTTGATGATGACGACGTTGCGGGATCCCGTGGAATCCTGACGCTCGAAGGCGCGCCCTGCCAGAAGCGGTATGCGCATCGCACCGAAATAGTCTCCGTCGATATTGCGGAAATCCGCGTCCTCGTTGTCGTTGGGATTGGCGGGAGGATGTTCGGTAATGGTGAAGAAAGTGTCGTTCGCTTCCCCACTCAGAGGCAATTCGGAAATAAATCCGGCGCATTTGACTCCGGGGGCGGATTGCAGTCGATCCTGCAGCGCGTGGAAGAAGGATTCGCGCTTCAGTTCCTCGTCGTATCGGGGCGAGACAAGAGACACTTCGGTGGTAAGGACATTCGCGGGATCGAATCCGAGATGGACGCGCATCAGGCGATAGAAACTATTGAGCAGCAGGCCAGAAGCGATCAGCACTACGACGGAAAGAGCCACTTCGGCGACCACCAGCGCATTGTGCGCGCGATGTTTGGAACGTGAATCGCCGGAAGCGCCACCTTCTTTCAGACTCTGCGTCAGATCGCGTCGGCTGGCTTTGAGCGCCGGGCCGAAACCGAAAAGAATGGCGGTGAGAATGGCGGTTACGAAGGTGAATGCCAGCACCGCGCCGTTGACATTTACCTCATCGAGACGCGGAAGGCTTTGCGGGCCGAGTTGCTTCAAGAGTTCCACGCCGGCGTTCGCGAGAAAAATTCCAACGAGCCCGCCAGCGAGCGCGAGCACGAGACTTTCAGTGAGGAGCTGGCGGAGCAGGCGGCTGCGCCCGCCGCCGAGCGCAGTGCGAATGGCGATTTCGCGCTGGCGGGCGGTGTTGCGCGCGAAAAGAAGGCTGGCAATGTTCGCGCACGCTATCAAAAGAACCAGCGACACGGCGCCAATCAGAACCCTGAACGCGGGGCGCACATTGCCGACGAGAACAGTTTGCAAAGGTTGAAGTTTCACACTCCATCCCTTGTTGGTAACGGGAAATTGCGTGGCGAGACGAGCGGCGATAGCGTCAAGTTCGGATTGCGCTTGAGAAATCGTAACCCCAGGCTTGAGCAGGCCGATGGGACGGAGGAAATGCGAGCGGTGAGTCTGCATGCCCTGATTTAGATAGGGAGCCGGAAACCAGAGATCGGCTTCGGTGAGAACGGGAATGTCGGCAGAGAGAACGCCGATGACGGTGCGCGATTTACCGTCGAGCGAAATGGATTTGCCGATCACGTTGGGGTCGCCACCGAACCGGTCCTGCCAAAGATGATGGCTTAGAATTGCTACGTCGGGATCCGTGGTCTCTTCGTCGGATTCGTTGAACACGCGGCCGTAGCGAGGCTGAATGCCGAGGGCGTCAAAGAAACCGGCGGTAACCATGGAGCCTTTGATTTGGATTGGTTTGTCGCCGCCAGTCAGGTTGAAAAGCGAATCGCCGACGGCCATCGCGCCGTAATGTGCAAAGGAATGGTTCTCAGCGCGATATACGAGGAGATCGGCCGGGGAAACGGCGCCGCGATCGCATAGCGGGCAATTGCCCCAGGACCATACCAGGCGCGCAGGATTCTGGAATGGCAGCGGGCGCAGCAGGACAGCGTTGACGACGCTGAAGATTGCAGTGTTGGCGCCGATACCCAGCGCGAGCGTGAGGATCGCGACGAGCGTGAAGCCGGGAGATTTTCCGAGAGTACGGATGGAATATTTCAGGTCATGCAGGATTGAGTTCATGTGCGGTCCTCTTGCAGCGCGCGAAATCTTGAATGCACGATAGAAACAGCGTTTTGCGAACCGGCCAAACAACCTCTTCGCTGAGCTGACTTCGTGGCGAGCTTGGGCGCAGCAAGCAGAGCCCTTACCACCAAACTGCGCGGCCTCGCAATTGCTCGATGCTTATTCATGGCGCAGGGCGACCATCGGATCAACTGCGGCTGCGCGGCGGGCTGGCACGTAGCACGCGGCCAACGCTACGGCGACTAGCAGCGCTGCCACCGCGGCGAAAGTAAGGGGGTCTGTAGGGCTGACGCCGTACAGCAGGCTGGTCATCAGACGCGTTAGGCCGAGTGCGGCCGCCAGGCCGATTGTGGTGCCGATTAGCGCGAGCTTCAGGCCTTCCCCGAGAACCTGGAACAGAACTTTGCTTTGCTGCGCGCCCAGAGCCATGCGGAGCCCGATCTCGTGGGTGCGCTGGCCGATTAAGTAGGAAATGACGCCGTAGATGCCGACGCCGGATAGCAGCAGCGCGACGGCGGCGAAGGCTCCGAGAAGTATCGCGGAAAACCGCCGCGTGGCGGTGGAATCGCTGATGACTTCCGGCATCGTCTGAGCGCCGTATACGACTTGTTCGCTGTTCTGCTGTTGCACGGAATGCCGGATGGAATCGAAGACGCCAGCATCGGCGCCGTGAGTGCGCGCGACCATGCGCAGGCCGATCGGCGCGAGCGCCATAATCGGATCCGGCAGCTGCATAAATGGAAAGTAAAGCTGCGAGCGGAGACTCTCAGTAGCGTCGGTATCGAGGCCCCACTGATTCACATGGGCGACGACGCCAATAATTTCCGCTTGAATATTTCCCTGGCCGATTTCGAGGAACAGGCGCTTGCCTACGGGATTTTCATCCGCGAAATATTTCCGGGCGAGGACTTCATCAATCACCACTACCGGCGGCGCGTGCTCATCATCGCGCGTAGTAAAGAAGCGGCCGCTGCGAACGGGAGTTCGCATAATGTTGAGGTATTCCGGGTCAACGACGTAATCAATGACCCAGTTCATTTCGTTGCGCGTGGTGGGTTTGGGTTGGCCGTCGCGCCAGAAGAGCCATTCATCGTCACCACTCATTGGGAATGCGCCCCAACTCATGGCGGCCGACTGCACACCCGGCGTTGCAACGACCGCGGCTTCGGCAGCGCGGAACGACTCGCGAATCGCGGCTGGGCTGCTCTGCAAGGTTGCGGGCGAAAGAGAGAAGCCGAAGGTCAGGACGTTCCGCGGATTGAAGCCGGGATCCACATTCCAGAGTTGTACGAGAGTGCGGAGCGCGAGTCCCGCGCCGATCAGCAGAACTAGCGCGAGCGCCGTTTCCACGACTACTAAAATGCCGTGAGCGCGCTGGCGCGAGCCGCTTAGACCGCGGCCGCCCGCCTTCAGGCAGTCTTGCAGATTGGTGCGCGAAATCTTGAGCGCGGGAACCAGGCCGAAAAGAATTCCGGCGAGCAGCGTGGCCGCCGCGGTGAAAAGCAGGACGCGAAGATCAATGTGAATTTCTCCGGAGCGAGGCAAAGTGTCCGGTAACGCGTTCAAGGCCGCGCGCATGCCCCAACTGGCGAGGAGCAGACCAAGCGCGCCACCCACGGCGCCCAGCAGAAGGCTCTCAGTGAGAAGCTGGCGGATCAGGCGCGATTTTCCGGCTCCCAGCGCGGCGCGCACGGCGAAT
>Ga0210387_10003680_pt1 | contig 11791 bp, 8 predicted proteins | sample IncBWC7OmetaG_FD_160108 | JGI IMG/M metagenome (GOLD analysis project Ga0210387, IMG submission 160108) | Forest soil microbial communities from Barre Woods Harvard Forest LTER site, Petersham, Massachusetts, United States - Inc-BW-C-7-O ... | reverse complement strand
CCTCAGATCGAGGCAAAGTGCCCCGGTCGTGACTCTGAAATCTGGACAACAGAACGCTTCATCGGTTGACTCAAAATCGCCAATGCGCTCATTGAGCTTCGTACCAGCTCAACACTACCGCGTTGCTCTCGGGTCACGAGCAATCCGGAAGTTGAACCACAAAAAGCGAGACGGTCAGAATGAGGCTTCGGGGACTCGGGGCATGTATGAGATGGGTTGTCGGATGAAAGCAACGCCGAGGGCGCGCGACCATTGCGAGGCCGGGCCACTCGTTCCGAAGTGCTTGAAAGAATTGGCGGGGACGACGGGACTCGAACCCGCGGCCTCTGCCGTGACAGTGACCATTTCACTCGTAACTAACAGAAAACACGCGGCACGGATGGCGCTACAAAAACGTTTCAGTCACCCTCAGAAACAGTTCGTGGACTGTTAATGGACCATAATCTAGGGCGTGCTTTCGCACGGCAGAGGCCGGTCGAAACTGACGCTTGATCGGTCGAGCGACAGCCAAAGAGATGTCTTCAATCGGAGGACGCGGGGGAAACGAACCTATCAGACTTCAAGACCTCTACGTATTGAGCCGCGATGGAGGTGGGGGTGATTCCCTCGAATAAGACGCGATAAATCTTGGAGAACCCTTCTAGATAGCGCTTGTCTTGCCACTGAACTCGAGGAATTCGATCTCCGAGACTGAGTCGACGTTGAGCCATCGGTTTCGATCGTTGTGAACGACCTTCCTTATTGGTACTCCAAACGAGTTCTGCACCCAGTTCTTCAATAGCGCGACCTAACTCGCGCCAATCTACAAACAGGAAGACAGAAAACAGTAGGTCGCCAATGAGAACATCCCGAACTGTCTCGGGCTCCAACTGGCGTAAGAAAAGGGGGATCGCTTCCGGGCAAATCAGATTGTCCTCCAGCAAGACGGGTTCGAAAGGCTCATTTGCCCCAAACTGCTCCTTGAACCATTGCAGCGTGACTGGAGAAGCATCCACTAACTTGCGTTCGAAAGACTTTACCTTCTCAGCAGGATCTTTCGATTCATCGCGTTCAACATATACCCACAAACAGCGATCAACGCAGCGGAGGACTGGCCCGTCTCTGGAACCATCAATGATGGCCTGGAGTTCTAAATCGTAACGCTTCAGCGGCGTCATCGTGTCCTGAACAATCACTTCAGCGTCTTGTCGAGGGTCAAAGCCGCGATCTTTCTCGATGATGTCCATGACCTGGTTGTATCGCCGGCGCTGCTTCACCACACGTTCCAGTTGCTTAACCGCCTTCGGACCATATTTGTCAGCGAAGTCTGTGATTGCACCCATCACGTCTGCCGAGCTGCCTTTCACCTCCATGAGTTCGAAGATTCGGTCGTTCATTGCGCCAGCTTTGGCTTCGAAGAAACCGTTGAGCTCACCTGAAAAACTCCGGCACACTAGATCTCCCAAGTCAACACAGGAAGTTGCGTCGGACCAGATCGCGATGCTCTGAGCATCTGAATTGAAGTTGTCGAGGAATTTTCTAATGGCGGTCGGATTTGCGTCCGTCAATCGAGGGCGGTCTTTGCGATGGCATACTCTTCGAATGACGTGGTCCTGCTCTCGCACCAGACTCCATACGATTGCATCGTTAATGCGCCGCCAGAGGGCAATTGATCGTTCCAAGTACCATACAAAACCACCGGGTAGCTTCTCGCGAGGTGCAGACGATAGTACTTTCTCGATCGCTAGAATCTCGTCCAATGATCGGTTGTGCAGATGCTTCCACGTCGAATGTACCGCCTCAGCGAACTCCTTACGATTTGCTTCGATCGCCTCTAGCGACGCAAATCGCGGATCGTCGCCAGCGGGCTTGCGCAGCAAGCGAATGATTGTTGGCAATTCATCCTGGATGTGAGGCAATGATCTCCTTTCTCGGGCTGCGATGCCTCCGTGGGTCGGAAGCTTCAGGCGAGCCGGCTGCTATCAGCATGGCGCGAGCGTCGACGTTTTGCTCAATGATCTCAAATCCTCGTGTAATCGGATACTGTGCTACAAAATATTGACATGCATTCTGCATTGGACCGAGACGGATTTATTCTGCTCCGAGAGTTGGACTCATACGTTTCAACCCTTGAACTTGCCCGCCAAATAGGGAGCGTCCTGGAAATTGAAAAACTTCTTCCGGCAAGCGGAATTCCAACCGTACAGACTCTAAGGCCGCGGGACACTATGGAGGCGAGGCGAAACCAGTACAGCGGCAACTACGGACTGGATCGTTTCCCGCTTCATACAGATCTGGCCCATTGGGTGCTCCCGCCCCGATATTTTTTGCTGCGCTGCGTGGTTGGGACGGCAGATGTCTACACAACCATTTTTCCGTCCGCACAGATTGTGGATTTGCTTGGACGACCCGCGCTAGGGAAGGCAGTGTTTAAGGGGAGACGGCGCGGGTTCGGCTGTTCGGGTCTAGTTCGTGCCCTGTCATCTCACCAGCACGAGGAGGTATTTCGTTGGGATCCGGTCTTCTTGGAACCTCTCAGCAAATATGCGCACGCTCTAAAGCACGTCATGGATGATCCCGTTACTTTCGAGTCACAGACGAGCGTCAAGCTCGCGAAACCAGGGGATACAATCATTGTGGACAACTGGCGGACGCTTCACGGGAGAAGCGCTGTTACATTAGCTAGCACGACTCGACATATCGAGCGAGTCTATTTGTCTGAGGTGTTCGATGACAGCTAAGGCAGCGGAACACGCATGGTCGTCGGAAGGGCTGTTTGATAAGGGGCTCCTCTTTGTGGAGGAGATGGAAAAGTATACAGCCGAGGACTGGCAGTTCGGACTGTGGGCAAGCCTCAGCTTGGAAATGATCGCTCGGGCTTCACTGGCTCATATTTCCCCCACTCTATTGGCAAACCGCAGAGACTGGCGAAATATTCATCACGCTCTCGGAAATCCGGCCACGGCCATCGGATTTGTGCCGACCTCTGTTGGTACTTCAGAGGTTCTCGCAATATTGAAAGAGTTGGTGCCGGAATTCACTAACGAACTATTCGAGGCCTGCATCACGCACTGCGTGCGTCGCAATGCGGAGCTTCACAGTGGTGAGGAAGCATTTGCCGGCCTCGGTACTTCTTCATGGCTCCCTCAGTACTATGCAAGTTGCAAAGTACTTCTTGACTCTATGGGTAGCAGCCTCGACGATCTGTTCGAAAATTCGAAAGAAGCAGAGAAGTTGGCTGCGTCACTCAAGGACACCGCTGCGAAGGCGGTGGAGAAGGAGATCAAAGAGTGCCAAGAGAAGTGGCAAGCTATGAGCGCGGAGGAGCGGGCGGCGTCAGTTGCCCAAGCAACTTCCTGGGCGAGTAGACACACTGGACATCGCACAAAATGTCCAGCATGTAATAGCCCCGCATTGCTCCACGGATCAAGCCATGGTTCTGTGACGACTGATGTTGACGAGGACGAGGTTATTCAGAAACAAACGATGCTGCCGTCCTCGTTCGAATGCATCGCGTGTAAACTCCGAATTGCAGGAATCTCAAAGCTCTCGGCTTGTGGACTTGGTGACGCATTTACCGCAACTTCGAAGTTTTCAGTGGCCGAGTTTTTTGGCCTTCACACTGACGAAGAGCTTGAAGAAGCCAAAGCAGCCGCTGAACCTCAATGGGAAGATGACTTCAACGAGTATTAGTGCGATCACCATTCGTGGTCAACGTTATTCTCAATCAGGCTGGCATATTGCTTGGCCGCTTGGTTCAACGGGCAGCCGAAGAACTGCGTGCCAAGTCGCCCAGCTCTCTCCCCAACTTTGTCCAGTATTCGTTGCCCAAAAATCTGTTGCCATCACGTATCCGGCTGACCGGATGCGGCGTGAAGACCAGAGTCGTAGTTCTGTTAGTTAGGAAGTTCTCAGACGGGAACGCCCTTCCAGCAATCCTCTCCCAAGAATCCTTCTGTTCCCTGCCGTACATGACTACCATCGTTGGCCGATGGTCGCTGATTCTGCGACGAATGACCTCGATTCGTTCCTGCAGGTAGCACCCGGTTTCTTTGGATTCCTTCAAACTAGGTGCCGCCAGCCCGGAAAGCTCGATCACGCATGTCTCCCCGCCCTTTTCGTCAAGAGCTCCCCATCTGTCGCGCTGGTAAGTTCTGAGGGTGTCATTGTCTACCGGTCGTTCCAGGAAGGTGTTCATTAACAGCAGCAATGGTCTCCAAGTGTTCTGCAGTTCTACTCTTGGTTTCTTGAAGTGCCATCTTGTCTCGTCAATGCGGCGATGGAACTCGCGGCAATCGTTCAACTCGCGACTGCCGAGGTCTAGCCATGCGTTCACCCGCCTCTTGAGGTCGTTGTTTTCATGTGTGCCCATGCCCTGCTCCGGCCCAATGAACCAATATGGCGCTTCCCAACGCCCATAACCATAATTTCCAAGGGCCATTGCGAGCGTGTCTTTATCCATGTTGGGTCTCGCCAGCGCGAGAAATGTTCCCCTCATGGTACGGTGATTCCCACCTAAAGTGCCATCGCGCTAATTTCTTTGCTTAGCCTTTTCGCTCAAGTTCTCCTGTGGTTTACCTTGCCCAATATTGTTTCCAGCTTTTGCTTCAGCACGACCTCTGCGGGAGAACGTCCTTGGCGTCCGAGCCATGAAACAAAGTCCTTCATTTTGACTTCGTGCTTTACGGGTGGCTGCTGGACAAAAACGGTCACCGTTGCGAACCCCTGACCGATCTCTCCTACCCAATTGTCCTGCTGCAAGGCGGCAAGGGCGGTAGCGATCGCTTCATAGAGTGTCTCCGCCGTGACCTCTATGGAGTGCTCAACGTCTCGAAGATCTTTTACCGCAACTGTGCACGTTCGGAGGACCACAGTCAAAAGCGTAGCATATTCGCCTTTTGTTCGCCAGGGATGTAGCAGGCCGATCTATGGATAAGGAGGTTCGCGCCGATTTTAGGCGTCAACGACGTGTCCAATTGCGACCACTATGCCGACTCGTCGAGACACTGGCCCACGTATATCCAATGCTAAGCTACTTCGCGAAAGTGCCGCTCTCAGACCACAGCGACGGCAAATCGTCGGGCGCAAACCAGCAGACCGTCCTGCGCTCAGAAGGTGCTACCCCAAGTTGGCCCTCCAACACAGCATTCGCTGACCATAGAGAGTCTCCGCCAATATCGTGCTCAGTGCTATGCTTTCTAGGGACAACGGGACAATAGATGTGGGCAAGGAAGTGGAGCTGACCGAATAGACTGAAAATCGCTCTCATGTGTGATGGCAGCGCCGGCGACTATCAATGGACATTGACCCGATCAAACTGCCAGGGCTACGTTGGCCCAGGGGTGCGTCGGCTCGAATATGGTTTTGCCAGCCCCAAGTCGAACTCACTACGCCGGCACCTTTTCTGCCTGCTGCCACGGTACGATCACTCGATATCTTAACGGCCGTTCTCCATCGGGATGCCCAAATGGGTGCGCCAGCCGGTGACGCGCCATCAATTGTTCTGCTGCCCGAGTTGAGTATCCGTCCTGGCGACCTCGCCACCGTGCGAGGCCTGATCAGCGCCGCACGCCCGAACACACTGCTGATTTGTGGCATCGGCCACATGACTGCCGCCGAGATAGATCCAATCGAGGCGAGTGTTCGCCTGTGCGGTCCGCCAGTCGCTGGCCACTTCGCGAATTGTGCCATGATCGGCTGCAGCGGGACAGACCAGATCTTTCTCCAGCCGAAAGTTGTGGCTTCGAGGGAGGAGCTCGATTGTCACTGGCCAGGTAGGGTTGTTCGATACTTCATTGGCGGGTTCTTTTCGTTCGTCGTATTCATTTGCTCCGAAATGCTAGACCGGGCGCAGGCAAGGACAACGATTCGGGAGGTTCTCGACAAACTCGCGGAGGGCAGCCAACAATTGGCTGCGGTATTCTGGCTCCAGCATAACCCCAAGCCAAGATCAGTTGATTTTTCGCAGAGCCTGGAGGAGCTTACACATCTCGATCGACCCACCATGTTTATCGTTGGGTCGCGACGTCAATATCCACCACGCTTAGAGAATTTTGCGGTCTCGGGAGCACTCTTGAAGAAGACTTCGCTTCCTAGACACTTCAACGTTTTGACTCGACAGTTCCACTACGTCGAACCTGTCTCAGATTTAGCGCCTCTGTCGAGGGTCGTGCTCCTTCGGTATGACGTCGATGTGAATTTAGTCGAGACAGCGCTGGCGAGCGCGATCGAGGACGGCGACAGGACGCCGCGTTCACAACTCTTTGGATCAGTTGTTCCGATGGTGATGCAGGACGGCGCACTAGTCGACAATGAGGAAAACACGCATCTTGCCGAGATCGTCCGCCGTGCAAGAGACAGGGCAGTAGCAACTGACAACACTCAAGCCGCCCGCATCCAGGCACTCACAGATGCACTTGTTGCTTTGGGAACTCTGAAATTCCAGGACTTTCTTGACCGGGCCATTGTTCCTAGACCTCGCGAAGAAAAACATCGCCACGCCGCCGGACAACAACATTACAACGGCGATTTTTTCTGCGATTGCTGGAAACACCGTGAATGTATCGATTTCCTATGCGACGACGACAGTGCGGCTGAGCCGATTGCACACCTCTTACTGGCACTAGCCAGAATTGCCGCTCAGGGACAAGACGTCAGCTTGATACCGATGCCCGGCTCCTCGACGAATATTCGGCTTTCCGATGCGTCTCATCGATTCGACTTGTGCATCGTGTACCCGTTCGGCTTTGATGCGGATGCTACGGAAGTTGCGATCCGCGGCGGTGCAAGACCAAAAGCGGCCGAACCTGGTTACATCGTTCTTGGAACATCAGGTCGAGCAGGTCGCCCGACTCTCGCACAGATATCTCAGGCAGTCGCAAGGCCTGTTGCGCCTTTACAAGTCGCGAGTGCGACAGAGCCTCTGTTGAGGGCCGTCTACAACGACGAGTTGGTGGCATCGAGCGCTGCTGGGAACTTGGTGCAGTTACTTCAACGAAGATTCGGCTAGATGGTGAGAATTGCTATGCGTGTTCTACTCGGTGCCGGACTACAACCAAATGAAGAGCATTACAGGCGTGCTCTCGAAGGGGCGGGCCACAGTCTCGTTGTGGGTGGTCCGACTCACCGGGACCAGGAAGAAGCCGTGGTAGGTCTGGTCAATGTCGAAAACGCCGTGGCCCAACTTAGGGAGTGGCGACGGCAGTTTGTGTGCGTTCGCCCGGTCCTGATCGGAGATCCAACGTCCTTCTTTGATTCGCCCGATTTGGCGCTTGCAGCCGCACCTATTTTGTCGACGAACATCTCCGTAGATGGCCTGCTCCGAACGTTGACCTTCGTCGCACGCGGCGATGGGTGGCTGTTAGGGGAACTCGTACAACTCGATCGCAAGGCTAAGAAACTTGTCCAAGACGCGTCGTGTGAATGGGTCAGGTCACGTCCCGGCATTATTGGGGTTGTGCAGCTAGCTCGATTCGCACCGCTTCAGCAACTTACCAATCTCCTCAGGCGCTTGATTGATCACGCACACACTCTCCTTGATAGACTGCCGCAGGAGAAGCTTTCGGTTCAAGACATCTGGAATGTCACTCTCCTGATTGCGGTGTCCATCAAGGAGTCGGAGCTTGATCGAGATTCGGAGATTGCCAAGTTGCTTGACGGGATTTCACGGGACATGAGCGGTTCAAGGAAGATCGTGCTCTGGTTAGATCGACGCATAAGCGACTTCTTCGGTCCTCTCGGAGAAGGCCGTCATTTGTGGAAACTGTCGAGCGAAGATCCGCTTCGCCGGACACTGGAGCACCTTGCCACTAATTTAGAGGAACGTGGAGCGCTGGAAGCCATCTTTAAGAGGCGTTTGTCTCAAGAGGATATTGACGAACTGTTGCGAGTTTTGAGCAGACAACATGATTAGTACACTTACAATCAGCGGGTTTCGTGGCATCTCTGCGGAAATCCCTTTCAAGCTCGGTGCTATCACCCTCCTCACCGGTCGAAACGGCCTTGGCAAAACGACGGTATTTGATGCCATCGATTGGTGTCTTTTTGGTGCCTCCTGGAGACTCGGTTTTGATACAGAGTCGATTCGCAACATTTATCACCCAAACCTCGATCCGGTGGTAAGGATGGAAATGCGTTTACCGGATAAGACACTTTTCATCGAACGAACGGCTTCGTCTGCTTTTCTGAACGAATCGAGAATATCGGATCGAGATCTCGTCGAAACGCTAATGATCGATCCGGGGGGCATACCCCCATACGCGAGGGATGTTGAAAGTCGACTCCGACGTGTCATCTACCTGTCACAGGAAGACATCAGAGGCCTCGTTCACCCAGAGAACGCGTCAGAGCGAGCATCTCTATTCCAAGCTCTGTTGGGCGTTCCAAATGCGTCCGTTATGCAATCTGGAGTGCGGCGGATTAGTGAGCACTTTCGGCAGCGCGAGCAGGAGATGCGTCTACACTTGGGTCAACTACGTGCGAAAAGGGACGAACTCCTTACCGCTCTGAAGAACTCCACGAGCGAAACGATCGATACTGCACGAATTATCGCGGAAGCCACCCAGACTCTAAGTGCGCCGCCGGCACTTACCGTTGACGACCTCGCACAGAGGAGTCGCCGTGAACTAGACATACTGTCCATGGAGTCCATCCAACTAGACGAGGCCGTGTCGGCAATTGCGGCATTTCGGGAAAGACGCAAGGCGGATGCTGCAGAAGCGGAGCGGCTTTCACAGCAAATCCAGTCTAATACCGCCGAAGAAACCGCCGCTGCCATGGCGAATGAGGAGGCAGTCCAGCACCTCGCTTCCGCCCAGCAGGATAATGAAGAGCGCAGCAAGGCTCTGAATGCTGCCCTTGAACTGCAAAGGCGTCTACAGGATCGCGTTTCGACTCAGGGGCGAATCGAGGAACTGACCGTTGCCGCGGAGGAAGCGAGTAGCACGCTTCGTGTGTCACAGGAGGCAGCCGAGCGCCTGCGTGCGGATATTGAACGTTTTCGTCGCTCATCGGATCTCGCGCTTGATCGCCGGCGCGCCTCCGCTGTGAAGCGGTCGGAATTAGATGCCGCCCGCGATCGATCGCGTATCTTGAGCGATAGGCGGCGCGAGGAAGCAGACCTTGTTGCCAGGGCGAGGTCATTAACAGATGAGATTAGCAAACGAGTGCGCGAAAGAGACTCACTGCGATTGCGGCTTGGGGAAGCTCGGGAGGAGATGAACCGACGACGCGATGAGAATGACCGTGTGAGCAAGACGGCTTCAAGTTCCGATGCTCTGGAGGCACTGCTTCGTCAAGCAGTGTCTATGTTTCCGCCAGACCTGAGCGAGTGTCCATTGTGCGGAAGCTCGTTTGAGTCGCGGCAAGGGCTGTTGCAGCACATATCGCTAGCGCGAGAGCGATATACGCTGACATCTGATGCGCTAAGTAGGGCTCTGGAGGCGTCGCGCGCGCAACAGGAGGTAATCGACGAACTTGAACGAGAGCTCCTAGACGCAGACAAAGAGCTTGCGGCGATGGAAAACGAAAAAAGCCAGTGCGATGAAAGCCTTCAGCGCGTCCGAGAGGTCATTGCGGTGTTTCCAACGCAGATCGAGATGCCCACTGACGAACAACTCGAACTGGTTGACGCGGAGCTCAGATCGATCGATCAGGAACTTAAGACGCTCAAGAACGACATCGACGACAGAACGACCCGTCTTGGCGTGGCCCAAGACGATGTGTCAAGAGCATCCGCGCGGCTTGAAACCGTTAAGCAGCAGCTAAGCGTAGCTCGCCAGAGCGTAGAAGCCAGTCTGCTCCCCTCAGGTCTGGAAGAACAGGTGGCCATCGCGGCAGACGCATTGCGCTCCGCAAATGACGCGGCCCGTGAGGCAGCCGATGCTCAGAAAGCCGCAACCGAGAGTCAGTTAGCCAAGCAGACTGCGCTGCAATCGATTAGGCGCCGCCTGAGTGATTTGCGCTCTCAAGTCTTTAGTGCGCGTGAACGAGGGACCGCTGAGACTTCGACCCTTCTCGCGCAACTTGCTGGTCAGGTTCAAGGGGTACCATCGCTTGACGAAGCAGCTGAGCGGGTGCAAAAGCGGCGGACCGAGGTTACGGATCGCCTCGTTTTTATGAAGCGTCTCTGGTCAGAACTCGTTATGGCCGGAACCGAAGAGAGATCCAAAGCAATTCGAGTGCAAAGCGACGCCGTCGAGCGGGAATTGGCGTCAGCTCAGCATAGTCTCGAACAATTGCTCCACGCCCAAACTCGATTCACTCAGATCGCCGATGGGCTTCAAAAAACCGCGGAGTCAGAAGCGGCTGACTCCTTGCGGCACCAGCGGCAGGCGATTCAGGAGTGCTTTGCCGTAATGTATCCGCATTGGCATCTCAACGAGGTTGTCGTCGGCGATGAACCGCTGGGCCAGATCCTCGTCACCGACAGCCGCCTCCCCCACGGAGTAGAGCCGACCACGTATCTGTCGACAGGGCAAGCGAACGTTCTAGGTCTGTCGATTTTCATGGGAATCGCGCTTCGCCAGCGGCTCCTTAGAATAGGTGTAGTGTGTCTGGATGAGCCTGTCCAGCACCTAGATGATCTCCATTTTTTGGGGTTCGTGAGTTTGCTAAAGAGGGTTGGCCTCTCTAGGCAAGTAGTGCTCTCCACGGCGGACGCCAATGTCGCGGAAATTATTACTCGTCAGATGCAAAGTTCCTGGGCCGAACTGCCGACCGATTTCATCAGATACGACTGGCATTCGTTCGACCCTGAAACGGGGCCAAAGGTAGACATGCGGAGCAGCCTGAAAGAAGCAGTTGCTTAGCAATCCTTCCGTCCCGACAGAGCCAGTCCTTCAATACTCGACCGGCGTATCAGACTTGTAGACGCAAACCGTCTGCCGCGCTAGCGGCTTGGTCCTTGTCGGCGATCCGGGAGTTGGGAAATTCAAACAGAAATGGCGGAGTGCAAACTCGCACTCCGCCAGAAAACCAAGACGATTGACCTATGCCGCTGTCTTGCGGCTCCTTGGCTTGTTGGCCTTCGTCTTTTTTTCTCGTTTCGCAGCAATTTCCACTGCGACGGCCTTTTGGAGTTTCTCAGTATCTACACGGTAGCGTTTGGCGGCGTCCATAAGAACGTCGTCGCGGCTGGAGGCGGATCGCTGATAAGCCGAATCCAGCAGGCTGATTTCCAGAAGCAGCCTGCACAGTTCAGACTCGTCATATGCTCCGACTTGCTTGGCGAGAAGTTCCTGCGCGGACGCAGAGTCTTTTTTCACCTCTACCTTGTGCCGCTTTGCCAGAGCTGGAACCTGACTGTAGGAGAGATGCCCGATCAGGTAATGGGCAACCGCCAGCAAGTCAGCCTTCTTCAATGGGGCGGACACGCGTTGGAGGATCGTAGCCAAGACACGATGGCGAGTGGTAATGGCCAGTTTCTCCTTTTCGATGCGCTTCCGTTCCTCTGCCCGCTCCCGCTCGACTTGCTGCGGGGAAGGCGTGTTGGGATGGTGGACACGGCAGGCTGGATCGGCACAAACCTTGACGACCTGTCCGCGCTTGCCGCCGTCCATGACGATGGCATCAGCCATCTTGTCACAGGGTTTCTGAACGGCTGAGAGCTTGGTGCTTGCGCCGTTCGGCTTGGGCTTCTTGATCTCCAACTCCACGTACTGATTCCGTCCCAAGGGAGCGCCCTCGCGGGAATTCCACGCCGCCGAAATCTGGATTAGCTGCGGCTTGGTTTCCAGAGTCTTTTTCACGGAAGCGTCGATCTTGGCTCGGAAACAGTCGGGCGACGTGCAGGAATCTTTACGCACGTCGGGGA